>Ga0181519_10000079_pt1 | contig 85550 bp, 80 predicted proteins | sample PEATcosm2014_Bin_26_FD_121102 | JGI IMG/M metagenome (GOLD analysis project Ga0181519, IMG submission 121102) | Peatland microbial communities from MTU Mesocosm Facility, Houghton, MI, USA - PEATcosm2014_Bin02_10_metaG | ecosystem: Environmental > Terrestrial > Soil > Wetlands > Peat | place...
ATCGTCTCGGCCTATAACGACATGCTGTCGGCGCATCAGCCGCTGGAGCGGTTTCCCGCTCTGATCAAGCAGGCGGTACACGATGCCGGCGGGGTCGCGCAATTCGCCGGCGGTGTCCCGGCCATGTGCGACGGCGTCACGCAAGGCCAGCCGGGCATGGAACTCTCGCTGTTCAGCCGCGACGTCATCGCCATGAGCACGGCGGTGGCGCTCAGCCATAACATGTTCGACGCGGTGATATGCCTCGGCGTCTGCGACAAGATCGTGCCGGGCCTCGTGATCGGTGCGCTCTGCTTCGGCCATCTGCCGGTCATCCTCGTGCCGGCCGGGCCGATGCCCTCCGGCCTCGGCAACAGCGAGAAGGCCAAGATCCGCCAGCTCTATGCCGAGGGCAAGGTAAGCCGTGCCGAACTCCTCGACGCCGAAAGCGCGGGCTATCATGCGCCCGGCACCTGCACCTTCTACGGCACCGCCAATTCCAACCAGATGCTGATGGAAATCATGGGGCTGCACCTGCCGGGCGCCAGCTTCGTCAACCCGAACACGCCGTTGCGCGACGCCCTGACCGCGGCGGCAGCGCGGCAGGTGCTGCGCCTCGTGCCGACCGGCGACAGCCCGACCCGGCTCTGCGACGTGTTCGACGAGCGCGCCGTGGTCAACGGCATGGTCGGGCTCTTGGCGACGGGCGGTTCGACCAACCACACGCTGCATCTGGTGGCGATGGCCGCCGCCGCCGGCATCCGCATCGATTGGCAGGATTTCTCCGCCTTGTCGGAGATCGTGCCGCTGCTCACCCGGATCTACCCGAACGGCACGGCCGATGTGAACCATTTCCAGGCGGCCGGCGGCATGGCCGTGCTGATCGCCGATCTGCTCGATGCCGGGCTGCTGCATGGCGATGTCCGGACCGTAAGCGGCCCCGGCCTCGACCGGTATCGCTGCGAACCGGCGCTGGTGGCGGGCGATCTGGTGTGGCGCGCGGCGCCGGATGCCAGCCTCGACCCCAAGGTCCTGGCGCCGGTCGGTCGGCCCTTCGCGCCGGATGGCGGCCTGCGTATCCTCGGCGGCAATCTCGGGCGTGCCGTGATCAAGATCTCCGCCGTGGCACCCGAACACCATGTCGTCGAGGCGCCGGTTCGGGTCTTCACCGACCAGGAACAACTGCAGGCCGCCTTCAAGGCCGGCGAGCTGCATCGCGATGTCGTCTGCGTGGTCCGCTTCCAAGGGCCGAAAGCCAACGGCATGCCGGAGCTGCACCGGCTGACGCCGCCCTTGGGTGTGCTGCAGGATCTGGGCTATCGCGTGGCGCTGGTCACCGACGGCCGCATGTCCGGCGCCTCGGGCAAGATCCCGGCGGCGATCCATGTGACGCCGGAAGCGGCCGATGGCGGGGCGCTGGCGCTGGTCGAGGACGGCGATGTACTGCGCCTCGATGCCGTTGCCGGGACCTTGGAGCTGCTGGTCGAGCCGGCGGTGCTGGCATCGCGCAGCCCGGCGCGCCTCGATCCGGCGGTGAATGCGTACGGCGTGGGCCGGGAACTGTTCGGCGTGTTCCGCCGGGCGGTCGGCGGCGCGGAAGCCGGGGCGACGGTGTTCGGGTTCTGAAGATGGGGTGGATCCAGATGAAGCGCGAAACCGAACGAGGCGGTGGGCTTATGGTGGAGGTTGCGGCGGCATGCGATTATGGTGCGTTTTTGCACGATAAGGTTGCGGTCGCGCGAATCTCGGCGGGTTCGGGCCACGGACGATCGAATGACGAGGTGGAGGCCGACTTCGCGAGCCTTCGGGCTTTCGTGCGGCGGCGGTAGAAGGGACGCCAAATATCGATGGGCGATCAAAGGAGCCGAGACGAATGATCAGGATTGAGCACTATACTGTCACCCCGATGGCAGTCAGAATGTCGTGGTAGCGAGCTGCGCTTATGCCGTGCCGCTGGTCGAGTGCGACCGGGGAGCTATCGGTGTCGGGAATATGGATCAACGGGCGAGCATCGGCGCTTTGGAATTGGATAAGAACGTCCATCCCCAAGGACGCCGGATAAGAGGGCAACGCATTCGCCAGCTTACCAGGATAGCACGGTTCGCCGGACGCGTCGGTCGCAAACAAAACGACATACCGATCGAATATCGGTCGCTCGACTTCGACGAACACGCCCCATCCGAAATCCTCGTTGTTCTCGGCGAAGGGCGACAGAAGTGCGCAGCGGATAAAGTGCCGCCCGTCGAACCTGCAAAGATCTGACGTAAATTGTGCGCGTTCAGACTTTTCCTCCGAAGAGAGGGCCCATACATCGTCAGGCAATCGAAAGCCGTAATCCGTAGGAAGTCCGGCGTGATCCTTGCCGCAAACGCCGCAAATAATAATGGATTTGCTCATCCTCAGGTCTCGTTACAGAGGCAGATGAGGCTGGGATCAGGTGCCGATCGCATAGACCGGTGATAACCACCGGCTCGGAGCGGCCGGCGCGCCTCAGCCCTTCCCGGCCTGCCGCAGAATCCGTCCCAGCGGCAGATGCAGATGGTCGTTCGCGGCGAACACGTTGCCGCTCTTCAGCACGTCATGGCCGCCTTCGAAATCGGTGACATAGCCGCCGGCCTCGCGCACCAGCAGGATTCCGGCGGCGATGTCCCATTGATTGAGCGAGAATTCCCAGAAGCCGTCGAACTTGCCGGCGGCGACATAGGCCAGGTCGAGGGCCGCCGAGCCGAAGCGGCGGATGCCCGCAGTCTCGGCGGCGACCGCGTTCAGCATGCGCGGATAGACCGGATTGTCCTTCTTGGCGCCGAACGGAATGCCGGTCGCGATCACGGCTTCCGCCAGGTTGCGCCGGCCGGAGACGCGCAGGCGGCGGTCGCTGACGAAGGCGCCGCCGCCCTTTTCGGCCCAGTATTCCTCGTCTCGGAGCGGCTCATAGACGACGCCGGCGATGATCTCGCCGTCGCGTTCCAGCGCGACCGAAATGCAGAAATGCGGGATCCCATGCAGGAAATTGAGCGTCCCGTCGAGCGGGTCGACGATCCAGCGATGCTTGCCGTCGCCGGGCTCGGGGGCACTTTCCTCCATGAGGAAGCCATAGCCGGGGCGCGCCTTGTCGAGCTCGTAGCGCAGCGTCTTCTCAGCCTTGAGATCGGCCGTCGAGACGAAATCCGACGGGCCTTTCTGCGACACTTGCAGGTTCTCGACTTCGCCGAAATCGCGAATGAGGCCGCGCCCGGCCTTGCGGGCGGCGGCGGCCATGACATTGACGACGGCGGACCGGACCGCCATCCGCTCAATCCTTCGCGCGTTCGAGGTAGGTGCCGTCGGTCGTGTTCACGACCAGGCGGGTGCCGGATTCGATATGCGGCGGGATCATGATCCGCCTTCCATTCTCGAGCTTGCCGGGCTTGTAGGAGGACGAGGCGGTCTGGCCCTTCACGACCGGATCGGCCTCGACCAGTTGCAGCGTGACGGTTTGCGGCAATTCGACCGACAGCGCCTCGCCGTCATGCAGCTTGACCTGCACGATCATGCCTTCCTTGAGGAAATCGGCCGGATCGCCGATCAGTTCGCGGCTGATCTGCATCTGCTCGAAGCTTTCCTGGTCCATGAACGTCGCGAGGTCGCCTTCCATGAACAGGAACTGCATTTCCTTGTCGTCGAGTTGGGCGCGTTCGACGGTTTCCTGGGTGCGAAACCGCTCGACCGTCTTGGTGCCGGTGCGGATATCCTTCATCTCGACCGCGGCGAAGGCGCCACCCTTGCCCGGCTGCACAGTCTCGCGCTTCAGCACGACATAGAGCTTGCCGTTCAAATCGAGGACGACGCCGGGCTTGATATCGTTGGCGTTGATCTTCATGGCTGGGGCGTCGATCCACTTGACGTAAGAATGGGGCGTAAGCGATGGCCGGTTTCCTACCAGCTTGGCCGCGGCAAAGGAAGGGCCAAGCACTGCGGCCGCCTTGCTTCAGGGTCAAAGGCGCGATGCGCCGGGCACGGGCGGCATGACTCTGCCCTGGTGGGAGCCCGGGAGCTTCGCCGCCAGGCGGCCATTTCTGGAGAGCCGGGCGCGCATCGTCAAGGCGCTGCGGGGCTGGTTCGATCGGGCAGGCTTCGTCGAGGTCGACACGCCGGCGCTCCAGGTGAGCCCCGGCCTCGAGCCGCATCTCAAGGCCTTCGCCACCTGGCTCGAAACGCCGGAAGGGGAAAGGCGCCTGCGCTATCTGCACACATCGCCGGAATTCACCATGAAGAAGCTGCTGGTCGCCGGCCTGGACCGGATCTACCAGCTCGGCCATGTCTTCCGGAACGCCGAAGGCGCCGGCACGCACAGCCCGGAATTCACCATGGCCGAATGGTACCGCAAGGCGGCGCCCTATACCGATCTCATGGCGGATTGCGCCGCGCTGATGCAGATCGCCGCCGTCGCCGCTGGCACCACGGATTTCCGCTTCCGCGGCCGGGTCTGCGACCCGTTCCGGCCGTTTGAGGTGCTGACCGTGCCGCAGGCGTTCGATCGGCATTGCGGCATCGATCTGCTCGGCACCGAGGAGCGGGTCGAGCGTCTCGCCGCCGCCGCGGCGCCGATCGGCATCGCCGCGCATGACGGCGACAGTTGGGAGGATCTGTTCTTCCGGATCATGCTCGACCGGATCGAACCGCACCTCGGCATGGGGGCCCCGACCATGCTGGCCGATTATCCCGTCTCGATGGCGGCGCTGGCGCGTCCGAAGCCGGACGAGCCGCGCCTCGCGGAGCGGTTCGAGCTCTATGCCTGCGGCGTCGAACTCGCCAACGGGTTCGGCGAACTGACCGACGCCGCGGTCCAGCGCAGTCGTTTCGAAGCCGACATGGTTCTGAAGCAGCGTCTCTACGGCGAGCGCTACCCGATCGACGAGGATTTCCTGGCGGCGCTCGAATTCGGCCTGCCGGCGGCCTCGGGCATCGCGCTCGGCGTCGATCGGCTGGTCATGCTGGCCACCCACGCGCCGTCGATCGAAACGGTGCTGTGGGCGCCCGTCCAGTGATCAGGCGGGCTTGCAATAGATCGCCAGCTTGTTGCCGGTCGGATCGCGCAGATAGGCGCCGTACCAGCTTTGCTGCTCGGGCGGGCGAAAGCCCGGCTTGCCTTCGTCGGTGCCGCCGGCGGCGAGGCCGGCGGCATGGGCCGCCTGCACCTGCGCTTGCGTGTCCGTCTTGAACGCGACCATCGAGCCGTTGCCGCCGGTCGCCGGCTTGCCGTCGAAGGGCGGGCAGACATAGACGGTCTGGTCGTCCGAGCCCTTGATGCCATAGCCGATCCAGCCGCCATCCGCGAAGGCGCGGACATAGCCGATGGCGCCGAGGACGGCGTCGTAGAAGGCGCCCGAGGCCACGCTGTCGCGGGCACCGATGGTGATGTAGCCGATCATGGGTGAGTCTCCTCCTGCAGCGGGGCGGAAAGGTCAGCGAAACCGTATCAGATATTCCCGAACAAACAAAGAACAGTCTCGCGATGGGCCGACGGAATGACCTGCTTGCCGCTCGTCTTGAGAAAGGGGATCCGGCAGAGTTTCCCACTTTATGAGGCATATATCTCGCGCCGAAGGCGCTCAGGTGGCGCTGATATCCCGCTCGGCGCGCGCATGACCCTCCAACATAAAAGGAATAAATATCGGACAAAAATCGAATTCCGCGCGCCATGAATTTTTTTGAAGATTTTCGAAAAAGAAAAATCCCGGCTTTGACGAGACGCGGCGGATGATGCGACGCGTCGCCGAGCGTGTAAATATATTATTGTATCATCGCAGCCGTTGTGAAACTGCGCAGGTTTCAGCTAACGGTGGCAAAGACGAAACGATAGGTGCAATCGGTCGCCCGGCGGCGCGTCGAAATTGTATCCGGGGTTTCCCTGCCTGCGAGCCCGGCGGTATTTTCGTAACGTGGAACGAGAGCCGAATGACGATCAATCGCACGAGCCGTAGAATCGCCGTCGCCTATGGCCGCCCGGATCGGGCGGCGCTCGCCCGGCGCCGATCCGGCAGCCCGGGTAGTGACGCGCTGCCGGCGTCCGAGTCGACCGGCTTCGGATTGGTCGGATTGGCGGATGGCCCAGGCACTGATCACGCGGCCCGTACGCAGTTGCGGGCGCTGATCAACGCGCATATCGGCAGCCGCATCCGGGCGCTCAGGCTCAGCCGCGGCAAGACCCAGACGGAACTCGGCGACATCCTCGGCCTCACGAACCAGCAGGTGCAGAAATACGAGAAGGGCATCGACGCCATGAATTTGGACAAGGCGTGGTGCACCGCTGAATATTTCGGTGTCGATATCGGCTATTTCCTTGACGGGCTGGACAAGGTTGTGTCCGGTCTATCGGATGCTCCGATCGGTGTCTGGGAGGAGCAGATGGAATACCGGCGCCTGCGGCTGGCCCTCGCCGAAGCGCTGCATCGGGCCAGTTCGCCGGAGCTGCTGCGCAGCCTGCTCCAGCTGCTGCGCGCGCTTGGCGGAACCGGCCCGGACGCAGCGGCATCGATGGAGCCTGCCGAGGGCGGAGAGGTGGATGGCTGAGATCGTTCCCTATGTGGACGGGCCGGGTACGGGGCTGGGCTGTCTGCTCAGCCCCTATGACGCCTCGGCGCTGTTCGAACCCTATACCGAGCGCCGGGTCAGGCTGCGGCTCGACCCGCGCCTCGCCGAACTTCGGCTCGACGCCGAGACCGATCGTGTCCGCTTGGTCCTGCGCGCCTTCGCCCTGCTGAATCAGGTTCTGGCCGCACAGGGAAAATCGCCCTGGAGCTTTGGCATGATCGGCCCGGGGAGCGGCGTCGAGGTGATCGGTGCTGCGCATATCTTCCGCTCTCTGCGCCGCATAACCATCGCCGATCGCGACCCGCTGATCCTGGTCGAGGCCGCGAGCAATATCCGCCGGCATGTCGACGCCACGGTCGATGTGACCGCGCTGGATGGGAATATCTATGCGCCCTTGGCCGATGCCGGCCGCCGAGTGGATCTGCTCTACGCCAATCTGGCGAACGTCCCCTTCTCGGCGGCGCCGGACGCCGTGATCGACCAGGCGGCCTATTGCCCGCCGGTTGCCCGTACGGCGCATGACGAGCTCTTGAATACCTATCGGCTCGGCCTGCCGTTTCAGTTCCTGCGGTCGGCGCTGACGGCGCTGACGGCGCGCGGCGCCGCTCTGCTCGTGCTCGGCGGACGGTTTCCCTATGGAGTCTTCCCCCGGCTCGCGGAAGCGGCGGGGTTTCGCTTCGACGAGATCCTGTGCGGGCTGCAGCGGCAGACCGACACGCGCAATGTTCTGACAAGCTGTGCCGCGGCCGAGTTGCAGGGTGAAGAGTTCGACTTCTACGATTTCGACGGGGCGAGCGCCGGCCTATCTGCACGCGCCCTGCTCGGCGGCGCGGCACTGAAATCGTTGCTGACCCCCTATCGCCTGTCCGCCCGGGCAGCCCTGCGCGGCTATCCGGCGGGGCGGAGCATCGGCTATACGCTGCATGTGATCCTGGCGACGCCGATCCGCCGCTGCGAAGCGACGGCGGAAGCGGGCTGACCTCTTTACGAGGCGGCGGCGATCGCCCGGTTGAAGGCGGCGACGGCGGCGCCCGGGCCGTCCGGGCATTCCCAGACCGCGCTGACCACGGCGATGAAATCGGCGCCCGCTTCGATCAGCGGCGCGCAGTTCTCGGGGGTGATGCCGCCGATCGCGACCGACGGTACCGTCATGACATCGCCCCACCAGCGCAGCAGATCGGGCGCAGGGCGATAATTCGACGGCTTGGTCTTCGTCGGATAGAACGCACCGAACGCGACGTAGTCGGCGCCGGCTTCGGCGGCGACGAGCGCCAGATGCCGGCTGTCGTGGCAGGTGACGCCGACGATCCGATCGGCCCCGACCAGCCGTCTCGCCTCGGCGTACGCCATGTCGCTCTGGCCGACATGCACGCCGTCGCAATCCGCGGCGGCGGCGATATCCGGCCGGTCGTTGAGAATGAATGCCACTTCCCGGGCGGTCGCCACCGGCTTCAGCAGATCGCAGGCGCGGCGGACCTCGTCGTCGTCGACATCCTTGAGCCGCAGCTGGACGCAGGCGACGTCGCCGCCGTCCAGCGCCGCCGCCAGCGGATCGCGAAACGCCGCCGGATCGAGTGCCGCCGGCGTCACCAGATAGAGCCGGCAGCGCGGCGGCGCGGCGGTCAATGCCGCCCCAGATAGATGCTGACGATGCTGTCGAGCAGCTGCAGCGCCTCGGCGCGCGGTCGCTGGAAGCTGTTGCGCCCGATGATCGAGCCGTTGCCGCCGCCGTCGCGGATCGCCCGCGCATCGTCGAGAATACTGGCGGTGTCCTTGGCCTCGCCGCCGGAGAAGACGACGATGCGCCGGCCGCTGAAGCAGGCCTGCACGACATGGGCGTAACGCGCCGCCTGAGTCGCGATGTCGATCTTCTGCGCCTCGTAAACCTTCTTTGCCGCGTCGAGTTCCAGCGCCTCGGTCGGCGGCTTCACCTTGATGATATGCGCGCCCAGCAATGCCGCCATATGGGCGGCATAGGCGCAGATGTCGATTGCGGTTTCGCCCGACTTGGACAGAGTGCCGCCGCGCGGATAGGACCAGATGACGACTGCGAGGCCGACTTCCTTGGCTTCTTCGGCCAATTCGCGGATCTGCTCCATCATCTCGAACTGGACGTCGGAGCCCGGGTAGATGGTGAAGCCGATGGCCGAGCAGCCGAGCCGCAGCGCGTCGCGGACGCTGCCGGTCACGGCCTGGCTCGGCGCGGCCTTGGCGGCGCTCAGGCTGTTCGAGGAATTGACCTTGAGGATCAGCGGGATCTGGCCGGCGAAGGTGGCGGCGCCGGCTTCGATCATGCCGAGCGGTGCGGCATAGGCGGAGAGCCCGGCTTCCAGCGCCAGGTCGAAATGGTAATGCGGATCATAGGCTGCGGGGTTGGCGGCGAAGCTGCGCGCCGGCCCGTGCTCGAAGCCCTGATCGACCGGCAGGATGACCAGCTTGCCGGTGCCGCCCAGACGCCCCTGCATCAGGATGCGGGCGAGATTGGCCTTGGTGCCGGGGTTGTCGCTCTCATAGAAGTCGAGAATCCTTCTCACTTCGGGGGTGACGCGCATCGAGAGTCTCCGCTCTGCCTCGGGTCGAATTCGGTATCGCTTCGTGTCCTAGCCCACCGGTCCGGGCATTGCAATGCCGCGGTGGGAGTAGCGCCGCCGCTTGCTAAAGCCCACTGCCGGCACCGTAAATTCGCCGGGCCTTCGCCGGTGCGGCGGCGCCGATCAATCCGGCGGTCCAGCGCTGCTGCAGCCGGCCAGCCAGGCGCGCGCATCGGCACCGGGATCCACCCGGCCGAGCAGGTCGAGCGGCGGCCTCGGGTCGTCGTCGAGGGCGGCACCCTGCGCCGCTGCGATCGCCGCGAGCTTGGCCGCCACGTCGGGCCGGCCGGTGAAGCGGACGTGCTTCAGCCCGCGGCGCAAGGCGCCCATCGCGGTGCCGGCCTCGTCGGCGCAATCGAGAACGATCGTCGCCGTCAGAGCGGGAAACCGCGCCGCCAGCAACTCGGTCAAGGCCATGAACCAGCCGACGCCAAGATAGCTGCCGGCGCCGGGGGCGCTCCGCAGGACCAGCGGCGAGGCCAAGTCGGAAGCTGCAGCCGCCGCGGCGAGCGCCTGCTCGACGGAATGGACGATGATGGCGGGAGGTCGGTCTCCCGTCATCGCCTCAGATCAGGCGGCCGATGGCGACGGCCGTGTCAACCATGCGGTTGGAGAAGCCCCATTCATTGTCGTACCAGCTCATGACGCGGCAGAAACGCGCGCCCAGGACGACCGTCTGGGTCAGGTCGAAGGTCGAGGAATGCGGGTCGTGATTGAAATCGCATGAAACCAGCGGTGCCGAATTCGTGCCGAGAATGCCGCGGAAACGCGGGCTTTCGGAGGCGGCGAGGACCGCATTGTTGATCTCGTCGACGGAGGTGTCGCGCGCCGCGGTGAAAGTCAGGTCGATCACCGAGACATTCGCGGTCGGCACGCGGATCGACGTGCCGTCGAGCTTGCCTTTCAGCGCCGGCAGCACCAAGCCCACCGCCTTGGCGGCGCCGGTCGAGGTCGGGATCATCGACAGCGCCGCCGCACGCGCCCGGCGCAGATCGTTGTGCAGCGTGTCGACCGTGCGCTGATCGCCGGTATAGGAATGGATCGTCGTCATATAGCCGTGCTCGATGCCGACCGCCTCGTGCAGCACATAGGCGACGGGCGCCAGGCAGTTGGTCGTGCAGGACGCGTTCGAGACGACGAGATGATCGGGTTTCAGCGCATCCTCGTTCACGCCCATCACCACGGTCAGATCGGCGCCCTCGGCCGGGGCCGAGATCAGCACACGCTTGGCGCCGGCTTCGAGGTGCCGGGCCGCCTCGGCCCGCTTCGTGAAGTGGCCGGTGCATTCGAGCGCGACATCGACACCGAGTTCGGCCCAGGGCAGTTTGGCCGGATCGCGCTCGGCCGTCACCTTGATCCGGCCGGTCCCGGCGTCCATCCAATCGACCCCGGTCTCGACGCGGACCGGCAGCCGGCCATGGATGCTGTCATAGGCCAGCAGATGCGCATTGCTCTCGACCGGCCCCAGATCGTTGATGCCCACCACCACGACATCGTCGCGTTTCGCCTCGATGATCGCGCGCAGCACCAGCCGGCCGATGCGCCCGAAGCCGTTGATCGCTACCTTCACTGCCATTCCCGCTCTCTCCACGTCGAAGACGCCCGGCGTCCTGCCGGTCTTCCAGTTTCTTGCCTCGCAGCCGATGCCTCGTTCTACAGCCCCGCTTTCACCGCGGCCACGATCGCGTCCGCGGTAATCCCGAATTCCCGATAGAGCCTCTCGGCCGGGGCCGAGGCGCCGAATCCGGTCATACCGATGTAACGGCCGAGCGGCCCGAGATATTTCTCCCAACCGAAGCCGGTCGCGGCTTCGATCGCAACGCGGTTGCCGGTCCGGCCGAGCACGTGTGTGCGGTAGCCATCGTCCTGCCGGTCGAACAGCGCCCAGCACGGCATCGAAACGACCGCGGTCGGAATGCCTTGGGATTCCAGGGTCGCGCGCGCCGCGACGGCGAGGGCGACCTCGGTGCCGCTGGCGATCAAGGTCGCCCGGCGTTCGCCCGACGCTTCGAGCAGCACATAGGCGCCGGCCGCCGAGCGGTTTTCGCCGCCTGCCGAGCGCAAACTCGGTGTGCTCTGGCGCGACAGGGCGAGGACCGAGGGCGTCCGCGTCTGGCCCAGCGCCACCGCCCAGCATTCGGCCGTCTCGATCGCGTCGGCCGGCCGCAGCACCAGCAGGTTTGGAATGGCGCGCAACGCCGCCAGATGCTCGACCGGCTGATGCGTCGGCCCGTCTTCGCCAAGGCCGATCGAATCATGGGTCATGACATGGATGACGCGCAGGCCCATGAGCGCGGCGAGGCGGATCCCCGGCCGGCTGTAGTCGGAAAATACCAGGAAAGTGCCGCCATAAGGCACCAGGCCGCCATGCAGCGCGATGCCGTTCATCGCGGCGGCCATGCCGTGTTCGCGGACACCGTAATGGATGTAGCTGCCGCCGAAGTCGTCGGCCGTCACCGGCTTTTGCGTCTTGGCCTTGGTCAGGTTCGAGCCGGTCAGATCGGCCGAGCCGCCGATCAGCTCCGGCAGCGCGGCGGCCAGCGCCTCGATGACGAGCTGCGACGCCTGGCGCGTCGCGAGCTTCGGCCGTTCGGCGGCGAATTTCGCGATCGTCGCGGCGATGGCGCCGTCCCAGCCCGGCGACAGCGATCGCTCCTGCAACCCGTCGAAGCGGCGCCGCACGGCCGCATCGAGCGCTTCGTGCCGCGCGGCCCAGGCTTCGCGCGCGGCCGCGCCGCGCCGGCCGATCGCGCGCCAGGCATCGCGGATCTCGTCCGGCACGTCGAACGGCCCGTAATTCCAGCCGAGCCGCGCCTTGGCGCCCGCGATCTCGGCCGCGCCGAGCGCCGCGCCATGGGCGCCGGCCGTGCCGGCCTTGGTCGGCGCGCCGAAGCCGATCGTGGTCCGGCAGGCGATCATCGAGGGCTTGCCCGCCGCCGCCTTGGCCGCGGCGATAGCGGCCGAGACGGCGGCCGGATCGTGCCCGTCGACTTGCTGGACGTGCCATCCGGCCGCCTCGAACCGCAGCCTCTGGTCGTCCGACACGGCGAGTTCGGTGGTGCCGTCGATCGAGATGTGATTGTCGTCCCAGAGCACGATCAGGCGGCCGAGCTTGAGGTGCCCGGCCAGCGAGATCGCCTCGTGGCTGATGCCTTCCATCAGACAGCCGTCGCCGGCGATCACATAGGTGAAATGATCGATCAGGGCCGCGCCGAAGCGCGCCTGCAGCAACCGCTCCGACAACGCCATGCCGACGGCCGTGGCGAGGCCTTGGCCGAGCGGCCCGGTGGTCGTCTCGATCCCGGAAGCATGGCCGTATTCGGGATGGCCGGCGGTGCGGGCGCCCCATTGCCGGAAGTTCCTGATCTCATCGATCGTCATGTCCGGATAGCCGGTCAGATGCAGCAGCGCGTAGAGCAGCATCGAGCCGTGGCCGGCCGAGAGCACGAAACGGTCGCGATCCGGCCAATCCGAGGCGACCGGATCGAATTTCAGATGTTCGGCGAACAGCACCGTGGCGACGTCGGCCATGCCCATCGGCATACCCGGATGGCCGCATGTCGCCGCTTCGACGGCATCCATCGACAGCGCGCGGATGGCGTTGGCGAGCGGGCCGTAAATCGGGTGCTGCCGGATCGGCGTATGATCCGCCGGGGCATTGGCCGGCGCGTCATGGGCAGTCATGGCAAGGCTCTCGGTCGCTGGCGAAAATATGGCGCGACATTGCGGCGAGGGCTCGGCTGCGGTCAAATGATCGATCCGCAACGCCGGGGTGCGAGCGTGGTTGAATGCGCCCTGACGATGCTATCGGCTCGGTCCGTCCGACGCCGTGCGCGCGGCGTCGGCATAAGTCTCGAAGATTACTCTCGTCATGATGGCGAGCGGCGCCGAAATGTCGTCGGCGCGGCGGCTCATGATGATCGGCGAAGTGATCTCGGAATCGGCGAGCGCGCGGTAGACGATGTCGTCGCGCCGCAGCCGCTGAACCGAAGTGGGGACCAGCGCCAGCCCGATTTCGGCGGCGACCAGGCCGATCGCCGTCTGCAATTCGCGCGCCTCGTGGACGATGAGCGGTTCGAGGCCGCGGTCGCGGAACAGCGAGATGACCTGGTCGGCATAGCTCGGCCGCGGCTCGCGCGGGTAGACGATGAGCGGTTCCAGCGCCAGTTCCGCGAGGCTGAGCGCGGCATCGCGGGCGAGCAGCGGGTGCGCCACCGGCAAGGCCGCGACCAGCCGCTCTTCGCGCAGCACGTCGCGGCGGATCGCCTTGTCGTCGAAGCGGATGCGGCCGAACCCGACATCGATCCGCCCCTCCTTCAAGGCGGCGATCTGTTCGAGGCTGATCATCTCGACCAGGCTGAGCTCGACCGCGGGCGCCGCCGCGCGGAAGCGGCGGATGAGATCGGGCAGCGCTTCGTAGATGATCGAGGCGACGAAACCGATGACGAAGCGCGGCCGTGCCGATTCGGTGAGCCGCCGCATCGTCGTGCGCATGCCCTCGACCCGCTCGAGCACCTGTTCCGCCTGGTCGAGCAGCAGCCGCCCGGCATCGGTCAGGCGCAAGGGTCGGGCGCTCCGGTCGAACAGCGCGGCGCCGAGCTCCTCCTCCAGTTGCCGGATCTGCCGGCTCAGCGGCGGCTGCGCGATATGCAGTCTTTCGGCGGCGCGGGTGAAGTTGCGCTCCTGCGCCACGGCGGCGAAGTAGCGGAGCTGGCGCAACTCCATACCATACCTCCAAGGTATCGTTTCAGACCGAGACGGTCTTTTACCGCAGCCGCAGCAGGCGCGTAAGTTGCCTTATCTTCGTGACGGTTCCGGGTGGTGGCGCAATGCTGCGGGTGGAACGGATCGATACCTTTCTGGTCGATTTTCCGACCATCCGGCCGCATGTCCTGTCCGTGGCGACGATGCGCCGGCAGACGGCGGTGATCGTCCGGCTCGTCTGTTCCGATGGGGTCGTGGGGTACGGCGAGGGCACCACCATCGGCGGCCTCCTTTATGGCGAGGAGAGCCCCGAAGGCATCAAGCTGACTATCGACGCCTATATCGCCCCGGTGCTGCTGGCGGCCGACCCGTCGCGCATCGGCGCCGCGATGGCGCTGGTCGGGCAGGCGGTGGTCGGCAATCATTTCGCCAAATGTGCCGTCGAGACGGCGCTGCTCGATGCGCAGGGCAAGCGCGTCGGGCTGCCGGTCTCGGAATTGCTGGGCGGTCGCCGGCGGGACGCGCTGCCGGTCGCCTGGACCTTGGCCAGCGGCGACACCGGGCGCGACATCGCCGAGGCCCAGCGCATGCTCGAACAGCGCCGGCACAAGATGTTCAAGCTGAAGATCGGCAAGCAGGATCTCGCCGACGATGTCGCCCATGTCGCCGCGATCAAGCGCGCCTTGGGCGACGGCGCCAGTATCCGGGTCGATGTCAACCAGGCCTGGGACGAGGCGAGCGCGGCGCGCGGCATTGCGATGCTGGAGGCAGCCGGCATCGATCTCATCGAACAGCCCATCGCACGGGCGAATCGCGCCGGCATGGCCAGGCTCGCGCAGCGCTTCATCGTGCCGATCATGGCCGACGAAGCGTTGCACGGGCCGGAAGACGCCTTCGAATTTGCGGCCGGCGCCGCTTGCGACGTTTTCGCCGTCAAGATTGCGCCGTCCGGCGGGCCGCGCGCGGCCGGCCGGGTCGCCGCCATCGCCGACGCCGCCGGCATCGGCCTCTATGGCGGGACGATGCTCGAATCCGGCATCGGGACGGCCGCCTCGGCGCAGCTTTGCGCCACCTTGCCGACCCTTGCCTGGGGCACCGAACTCTTCGGGCCGCTGCTGCTGACCGAAGATATCCTCGCCGAGCCGCTGGCCTATGCCGATTTCATGCTGGCGGTGCCGCACGGTCCGGGTCTCGGCGTGACGCTCGATGAGGACAAGCTGGAGTTCTTCAGACGCGACCGGGAGGCCGGGCGCAGCCGCAGCCTGCCGATCAAGGCGAGTGCGTGAGCCATGCTGTTTCATGTCGAAATGGATGTCGCCCTGCCGCCCGACATGCCCGAGGCGAGGGCGGCGGAACTGAAGCGGATCGAACGCGACCGCTCTCAACAGTTGCAACGCGACGGCAAATGGCGTCATCTCTGGCGCATCGCCGGGCGCTACGCCAATATCAGCATCTTCGACGTGGCGAGCGCCGACGAGCTGCACGAGATTCTCAGCACGCTGCCGCTGTTTCCCTATATGGCGATCACGGTCACGGCGCTCTGCCGGCACCCGTCATCGGTCCGAGACGGCGATCGCTGAACCAAAGAACAAATAGATCGCCGGGAGGGAAATCATGAAGAAGCAAGCCATCGCCGCACTCGCGGCGCGAATTGCCGATACACAATCGAAGCCGGCCAATCCGCGCGTGAAGGCGATCGTCGACCGGCTGGTGCTGGCGCTCTTCGAAGTCATCGACGAAATGGATGTCCAGCCCGACGAATTCTGGACCGGGCTCAACTACCTGTCCGAACTCGGCAAATCCGGCGAGGCGGCGCTGCTCGCGGCCGGGCTGGGGCTTGAGCATTTCCTCGATCTGCGCCTCGACGAGCAGGAGGCGGCGGCCGGGCTCGAACCCAGCGCCACGCCGCGCACCATCGAAGGGCCGCTCTATGTCGCCGGTGCGCCGGTCTGCCAGGCGGAAGCGCGGCTCGACGACCAAACCGATGCAGGCGAGGCGCTGTTCATGTCCGGCCGTGTCACCGATGCTGCGGGCAAGCCGCTTGCGGGCGCGCGGGTCGAGGTCTGGCACGCCGACAGCATGGGCAACTACTCGTTCTTCGACCCGAGCCAGAGCCGCTTCAACCTGCGCCGCACGATCGTGGCGGATGCCGAGGGGCGATACCGCTTCCGCACCATCATGCCGTCCGGCTATGCCTGCCCGCCGGACGGACCGACGCAGCGCCTGCTCGATCTGCTCGGCCGCCATGGGCGCCGCCCGGCGCATATCCATTTCATGGTCTCGGCGCCGGGCTATCGTCAGCTCACGACGCAGATCAACATCAAGGACGATCCCTTCATCTACGAGGATTTCGCCTTCGGCACGCGCGAGGGGCTCATCCCGGAGATCGTGCGACATGCCGATCCGGCGGCCTTGCGCGACTATGGCGTCGACCGGCCCTTCGCCACGGTCGAATTCGATTTCGTCCTGCCGCAGGCGGTAGCCGGCGTGCCGGCGAGTCTCGTCGACCGGCCGCGCGCCTCGGCCGCTTGAGCGGAGCGCGCCATGCTCTCCACCTTGGCCGCGCGCCTGGCCGATGCCGTCGTCGAGGACGAGAAGACCGGCGTCTTCCGCTGCCGGCGCGACATATTCACCGATCCGGCGCTGTTCGAGCTGGAGATGGCGCATCTCTTCGAGGGCAACTGGATCTATCTCGCCCATGACAGCCAGATCCCGGCCAAGAACGATTATTTCACGACTTCGATCGGTCGCCAGCCGATCGTCATCGCCCGCAACCGCGATGGCGAACTCAACGCCTTCATCAATGCCTGCAGCCATCGCGGCGCCATGCTGTGCCGGTTCAAGCGGGCGAACAAGGCGACCTATACCTGCCCCTTTCACGGTTGGACCTTCAGCAATTCCGGCAAGCTGCTGAAGGTCAAGGACCCGGACGGCGCCGGTTATCCGGACGGCTTCAACACCGGCGGCTCGCACGACCTGAAGCGGGTTGCGCGTTTCGAAGCCTATCGGGGCTTCCTGTTCGGCAGCCTCAATCCGGATGTCCTGCCGCTGCGCGACCATCTGGGCGAGGCTGCGGCCATCATCGACATGATCGTCGACCAGTCGCCGGACGGGCTCGAAGTGCTCCGCGGCGCTTCGACCTATGTCTATGACGGCAATTGGAAGCTGCAGATGGAGAATGGCGCCGACGGCTATCACGTGACTTCGGTGCATTGGAACTACGCCGCGACGACGAACCGCCGCAAGCAGGTGCGCGAGACCGACGAGGTCCGGGCGATGGATGCCGGGAGCTGGGCCAAGCAGGGCGGCGGCTTCTACTCCTTCGATCACGGGCATCTGCTGCTGTGGACGCGCTGGGCCAATCCGCAGGATCGGCCGCTCTACGAACAGCGGGAGGCCTTGGTCCGTGAATTCGGCGCCGCCCGGGCCGATTGGATGATCGGCATCTCGCGCAATCTCTGCCTCTATCCGAATGTCTATCTGATGGACCAGTTCAGCTCGCAGATCCGTATCTGCCGGCCGCTCGCCGTCGACAAGACCGAGGTCACGATCTATTGCATCGCCCCGCGCGGCGAGAGCGCCGAGGCGCGCACCCGCCGCATCCGGCAATATGAGGATTTCTTCAACGCCAGCGGCATGGCGACGCCGGACGATCTCGAAGAGTTCCGCGCCTGCCAGCAAAGCTACAACGGCCGGGCCGCCGAGTGGAACGACCTCAGCCGGGGGGCCGCGCATTGGCGCGACGGCGCCGACGAGAACGCCAGGGCGGTCGGGCTGCAGCCGCGGATGAGCGGGATGCGCACCGAGGACGAGGGGCTGTTCGTGCTCCAGCATCGCTATTGGCGCGACACGCTGCTCCGCGCCGCTGCGCGCTAGCGGAGGGCGGCGATGACCTTGACGCAAGCCGCGCTCGAAGCCTTCCTCTATCGGGAAGCGCGCCTGCTCGACGACCGGGTCTGGGACGAATGGCTGGCATTGTACCGGCCGGATGCGGAATTCTGGATGCCGGCCTGGGACGACGACGGCACGCTGGTGACCGATCCGCAGCGCGAAATCTCGCTGATCTACTACGCCAATCGCGGTGGTTTGGAAGACCGCGTGTTCCGCATCAAGACCGAGCGGTCGAGCGCCACCAGCCTGCCCGAGCCGCGGACGTCGCATAATCTCAGCAATATCGAAATTATCGGCCAGGATGAGATGCTGTGCCGGGTGCGCTTCAACTGGGTGACCTTCAGCTTCCGCTACCGTGCCACCGACACCTATTTCGGCACGTCGTTCTATGATCTCGACACGAGCGGCGACCTCCCGCTGATCGCCCGCAAGAAGATCGTGCTGAAGAACGACTACATCCACCAGATCGTCGATATCTATCACCTCTGACGCACCGCACCGGCGGGCCGAGATACTCATGGGCTACAGCATCGCGCTCGTCTTCGAGGATGGGCTGACGCGGATCGTCGACGGATTGCCCGGCGAGACGGTGGCGGATGCCGCCTATCGGCACGGCGTGAACATACCGCTCGATTGCCGCGACGGCGCCTGCGGCACCTGCAAGAGCCTTTGCGACGCCGGGCGCTTCGATCCCGGCAGCTATATCGACGATGCGCTGAGTGCGGACGAGGCGGCGCAGGGCTATTGCCTGCCGTGCCAGATGCGGCCGCAGAGCGATTGCGTGCTGCGCATCGCCGCCACCGCCGCCGCGTGCAAAGTCGCGGCCCGCACGGTCGAGGGCCGGGTCGCGTCGGTCGAGCTGGCGTCGCCCAGCACGATCGTCCTGGCGGTCGACCTCGCCGAGCCCTTGCCTTTTCTGCCGGGGCAATACGTCCGGATCGGCGTGCCGGGCACGAATGCCAGCCGCTCCTATTCCTTCAGCTCCGCGCCCGGCGATGCGCGCGCCGAATTCCTGATCCGCAATGTTCCGGACGGGGCGATGAGCCGGTATCTGAGCGAATGGGCGCGGCCCGGCGATTGCCTCGCCCTTGCCGGCCCGCTGGGCGGCTTCTATCTGCGGCCGATGACCGGAAAGGTCCTGATGCTGGCCGGCGGCACCGGCTTGGCGCCGTTCCTGTCGATGCTGGCGCAACTGGTGCGTCAAGGTGTCGAATATCCGGTTCACCTGGTCTACGGCGTCACCAACCACACCGACCTGGCGGCGCTTCCGGCCCTCGACGATTTCGTCCGGCGCCTGCCGGGATTCGGCTATGTCACCTGCGTCGCAGAGCCGGCGGCAGGGCATCCGCGCCCAGGCTATGTCACGGATCACCTGCCGTCGGATCTTGCGGCGTGCAGCGTCTATGTCTGCGGCCCGCCGCCGATGGTCGAAGCCGTTCGCCGGCATTGCCGCGAGCGGGGCATCGCGCCGGCCGCGTTTTACGCCGAGAAATTCACGGAAAGTGCGGGGACGGGGCCGTGACCGGGCGTTTCGCCGGGAAGGTGATGATGGTGACCGGCGCCGGCCAGGGCATCGGCCGCGCCGTGGCCGTCCGCGCCGCGCGGGAAGGCGCGGCCCTGATCCTGGTCGATCGGGCCGGGCTGCCGGCCGAATTCGACGCGGCGCTGCCGGATGGCGGCGAACGCCTCGCCGTCGCCGCCGATCTGGAGCGCTATGCCGGCGCCGAAGCCGCGGTCGCGCGCGGTATCGAGCGCTTCGGCCGGATCGACATCCTGGTCAACAATGTCGGCGGCACGATCTGGGCCAAGCCCTATGCCGAATACCGCGAAGCCGAGATCGAGGCGGAAATCCGGCACTCGCTGTTTCCGACTCTGTGGGGCTGCCGGGCCGTGCTGCCCCATATGGCCGCCCGCAAGGCGGGCGTCATCGTCAACGTCTCCTCGGTCGCCACCCGCGGCGTCAATCGCGCGCCCTATGCCGCGGCCAAGGGCGGCGTCAACGCGCTGACGGCGTGCCTCGCCCTCGAATATGCCGAACACGGTATCCGCGTCGTCGCGACGGCGCCCGGCGGCACCGAAGCGCCGCCGCGCCGCGTGCCGCGGAATCCGAACGATCCGACCGCCGAAGCGACGCTCTGGTACCGGCAGGTCGTCGAGCAGACGGTGCAATCGAGTTTCATGAAGCGCTACGGCAGCTTGGACGAGCAGGCGGCGGCCATTCTGTTTCTGGCCTCGGACGACGCATCCTACATCACCGGCACAATCCTGCCGGTCGCCGGCGGCGATCTCGGGTGACGGAATGACGCAAGCGTCCCGCGGCCGCCGATCAGCCGATGGTTTCGACGACACGGCCGTCCGGATCTCTGATCTCGGTGCGGCGAACCTCCAGTTCAAGTTCAGGCTTCGCCGATAGCGAATAGCGGCCGGCGAACGGCCGCACCTCGTCGCAGAAGCGCTGCTGGGCAGGCGGGTCGAGCGTCACGCGCAAGCTGCGCTCCGCCGCCTGCATCGCCACTTCCGGCCCCGGCGCCAGGGTGATCTGCGCGTCCTGACCGTGCAGCCGAAGCTCGCGGCCGAAGGGCAGCCGGAACGGCAGCAACGCCTTGAGTTCCCCGATCTGCCGGGCGCTCATGATGATCCGATAGGCCGATCCGCCGCGCAGCTCGCCCTGGTCTTCCCAGCCGAGCTGGTCGATGAAGAGGAAGCCGGTACTCGAGCCGTCGCGCCGCGCGCCGTCGAGCATCGCCGCGGCGACCGCGGGATCGCGCAGCAGCGAAGGGCGGGCGAGATCGGTCAGCAGCAGGGGCAGGTGCCCGGCGAACACGGCCAGCCCGTCCAGTGTCGACCACTGTTTCAGCGCGCGCTCCTCGTCGTTGGTGAGGCCGACGATCTGGAGGAAATCGACTTTGCCGTAGGGCGTCTTGATCGGCGGCAACTCCGGGTCGTGCTGAAACGCGATCGATTGGATCGCCGTCGCCGTGCCCAGCGCGATCGGCCCGTTCAAATTCATGTAGTGCCCGGCGGCAAAGGCATTACCGCTCTTGAACACATAACGCGCCAGATTTTGCAGGAAGTTGAGCGCCCAGGGCGGCGGCTCCGCGGCGGTCGGATCGGTCGCCAGGCGGAACGTCAATTCGAAGCCCCAGCCGCTGTGCTCGAGATCCTCGGATTCCTTGGCGAACAGTTCGGAAAAGCCATAGGTGACGAAATGCCAATGCGGGACCGGATCGAGCCGCTTATAGGCGCTGATGCCGCGCAGCGGATCCGGCCCGCCGAGTTCATAGGAGATGAGCGTCCCGTAATGCTTCGGTTCGACGCCGCGATAGAGCGGTTGCAACGCCTCGTCGATCGCGTTCCAGCCGAGGCTCTCCGGCTCGTCCATTTCTAACCCCGCAACAGCCTGCTTGAGGCCATGATGCCGCAACGGAGGATGGGGTGTCGATGCTGCCCTTCACGATACCGTTGCGGCCGGGCAGGATCGGCGCGACCAGGCGACGCGCGCCCCGCGCTACCCGCGCGCGCGTCGCCGGTGCGCAGTGCCCGTGGTCGGTTCGGCGGGACGGCGATGTCGACCGCAGCGCCGCGGCCGGTTATTGACGCCGCCGCCTCGCGAGCGGTAACGCTGTAGACGGCACGGCGAATCGAGGCGCAAGGCCAGGCATGACGGAGCTGGTGGCGGCGGCGGAGCGGATGGCGCGGGCGGTCGAGCGGCTTGAGGCGGCGGCGCGGCAGCGTCGCGCCGTGGCGACTGAGGTGCCGGTCTCACGCGACGGCGACCGGGCGGAGCGCGATCAGCTGGGTGCCGAGCTCAAGCGCGCAAGATCGGAGTTGGCTCAGCTCGAGACGGTGACCGACGGCGTGTCGCTGCGGCTCGATACGGCTATCGAGCGGCTGAAAGCGGCGCTGGATGGATAAGGCGGCAGAGATGGGGCAGGTCGAAGTCAACGTCAACGGCCGCTCCTATATGGTCGCCTGCGATGACGGCCAGGAAGCCCATGTCGTCCGGCTCGGCCGCTACGTGGATCAGAAGGTGCAGACACTGGCGAAGACCGTCGGGCAGGTCGGCGACGCGCGGCTGTTGCTGATGGCCAGCCTGATCGTCGCCGACGAGCTGGTCGACACCGACCAGGCGCTCAACACCGCGAAGGGCGAGTTGGCCATGGCGGCCAGCGACCGCGAACGCGCCCGGGCCGAGAGTTCGGCGGCACCGCCGCGCCCGGCGCCGGACGAGGCGGTGCTGGCGCGGACCCTCGACGGGCTGGCGGCGCGGATCGAAGCCATTGCAGAGGCGTTCGAGCAGGACTAACTATAGCGGTGCGGGGCTGCATGGTGCGTCAGGTAGCTCATACCCCGGGGCCAATGTATTCCTCTTGGGGGCTGTCCCTGTCGGAGCCGTGGTTCCGGTATATGGCTCCCACCTGCACTCGCAGGCCACGAGGGTACGACAAGTCCAACGGCCGATGCGGCTCCGCACGCTCTCCCGGAAATGGGCGCCGATCATGACGGATGAGGCCATCGCCCGCGCCAAGGCGGCGCTCCGGCAATCCGCCGCGGCGGCGCGGGCCGCGATCCACGCCGACAGCGGGGCGGCGGCCGAAGCGCTCGCCGGCTTCGGCATGGCGCTCTTGGGCGAGCGCCGGTTCCGCTCTGTGGCGGGCTATTGGCCGATGCGCAGCGAGATCGATATCCGCCCGCTGCTGATGGCGCTCGCCGATACCGGGCGCGACGTGGCGCTGCCGGTCGTCACCCGGATCGGCCAGCCACTCGAATTCCGCCGCTGGCGGCCGGGCGAGGCGCTGGAACCCGTCCGATTCGGCACCGCGCATCCTAATCCGGCGGCCAGGACCCTTGAGCCCGATGTCGTGCTCGTGCCGCTGCTGGCCTTCGACGATCGTCACTACCGGCTGGGCTACGGCGCCGGCCATTACGACCGGACGCTCGCCGATCTGCGCCGGCGCAAGCGGCTGCTGGCGATCGGTGTGGCCTATTCGGCACAGCGCGTCGCGGAAGTGCCGGTCGATAGCTGGGATGAGGCGCTGGATCTGGTGCTGACCGAGCGCGGCGTCGTTTAATCGCTGCTTCGCAAACACTGCCTGCCGGTCCGGATTTTTCATGCGCGTGCTGTTCTTGGGCGATGTCGTCGGGCGTACGGGGCGGCAGGCCGTCCTCGACGAGTTGCCGCGTATCAGGGCGGCGCTCGGTATCGAGTTCTGCGTCGTCAACGGTGAGAACGCCGCGGCCGGCTTCGGCATCACCGACAAGATCTGCCGGAGCTTCTACGAAGTCGGCGTCGACGCCATTACGACCGGCAACCATGTCTGGGACCAGCGCGAGCTGCTCGGCACGATCGAGCATGATGCCCGGCTGCTGCGCCCGGCCAATTTTCCGCCGGGGGCGCCGGGCAAGGGCCTGCGGGTGTTCGGATTGGCCGATGGGCGACAAGTCTACGTCCTCAACGTCATGACCCGGCTGTTCATGGACGCGCTCGACGACCCGTTCCAGGCGCTCGACCGCGAACTCGCCGGCCTGGCGCTGGGCAGCGATGCGGCGGCGATCGTGGTCGATGTCCACGGCGAGGCGACCAGCGAGAAAATGGCGCTCGGCCATTTCCTCGACGGCCGCGCCTCGCTGGTGGTCGGGACGCACAGCCACATCCCGACGGCCGATGCGCAGATCCTGCCCAAGGGCACCGCCTATCAGACCGATGCCGGCATGTGCGGCGACTATGATTCGGTGATCGGCATGCAGAAAGAGGCGGCGCTCCATCGGTTTACGCGCAAATTGCCGGGCGAGCGGCTGACTCCGGCCGAGGGACCGGCGACGCTGTGCGGCGTGTTCGTCGAGACCGACGATGCGACCGGCCTCGCGCGCCGGATCGAGCCGTTCCGCATCGGCGGCCGGCTCAAGCCGGCTTGGCCCGAATAGGCCTCCGACAAATTGCGCAGGAATAAACACGAAGAGGTCTTCGTTCTCGCCAGCTTCCGACAAAATCCCGCCACATTACCTTGGTACGAACCGGATGCTACTGGGTGACGGACACCATATGTGGTATCCACTCTCCATTATCTTGCATTAGTTGGGTCTCACTCTCCCATGGCCGGCCATTCCCAGTTCAAGAACATCATGCACCGCAAGGGCGCGCAGGACAAAAAGCGCGCCAAGGTGTTCACCAAGCTGATCCGCGAATTGACCACGGCGGCGCGCAGCGGCCTGCCGGATCCGGTGGCCAATCCGCGGCTGCGCGCCGCCGTGACTGCGGCGCGCCAGGCCAATATGCCGCGCGACACGATCGATCGCGCCATCAAGCGCGGCGCCGGCGGCGAGGATGGCGATAATTATGAAGAGATCCGCTACGAGGGCTATGGCCCGAGCGGTGTTGCCGTGATCGTCGAGGCGCTGACCGACAATCGCAACCGCACCGCCGGCGAAGTGCGCACCGCCTTCACGAAATGCGGCGGCACCTTGGGCGAGACCAATTCGGTGAGCTTTCAGTTCAGCCGGGTCGGCCAGGTGACCTACCCGGCCGAGACTGGCTCGGCCGATGCGATGCTCGAAGCCGCGATCGAGGCCGGGGCCGAAGATGTCGAAAGCGACGAGGAGGAGCACCGCATCCTCTGCGCGGTCGACGACCTGGCGGCGGTGCGCGACGCGCTCGAAGCGAAATTCGGCTCGGCGCTGGCGGCCAAGCTGGTGTGGAAGCCGCTGACCCTGGTGCCGGTCGGCGACGAGGAGGCGGCGCAGACGCTGTTCAAGCTGGTCGAGGCGCTCGAAGACAGCGACGACGTGCAGACCGTCTATGCCAATTTCGACATTCCGGACGACATCATGGCGCGGCTGGAAGGCTGATCGATGTCCGGGTCCGCGCTCCGCCTGATCGGTCTCGATCCCGGCCTCCGCCGCACCGGCTGGGGCGTGATCGACATGGCCGGTCAGCATCTGCGCTATGTCGCGGACGGCGTCGTGACCTCGGACGACAAGCTGGATCTGGCCGATCGCCTGGCCCAGCTCTGGCATGGGCTCAACGACGTGCTCGATCGCTGGCAGCCGGACGAGGCGGCGGCCGAGGAGACTTTCGTCAACAAGAACCCGGCCTCGACATTGAAGCTCGGCATGGCGCGTGGCGTGGTCCTGCTGGCGCCGTCGCTGAAAGCGCTGCCGGTCGCCGAATACGCGCCGAATCTGATCAAGAAAACCATCGTCGGCGTCGGCCATGCCGACAAGGAGCAGGTGCAGATGATGGTGCGCCGCCTGCTGCCGGGGGCGCTCGCGGCGCAGGCCGATGCGGCGGACGCGTTGGCGGTCGCGATCTGCCATGCCCACCACGCCGCCTCGCGCCGGGCGCTCGCCAATGTTGCGGCGGGTATCGGCCGATGATGATCGCGCGGCTCCGCGGCCTCGTCGACGATGTCGGGCTCGACGGCGTCCTGATCGATGTCGGCGGCCTGGGCTATCCGGTCCAGGTCTCGACCCGGACGCGGGCCGCCCTGCCGCTGGGTGCGGCCGCGACTTTGCTGATCGAGACCCAGATCCGCGAAGACGCCGTGACCTATTTCGGCTTCATCGACCGGACAGAGCGCGACTGGTTCCGCACGCTGACCACCGTGCAGGGTGTCGGCGGCAAGGTCGCGCTCAGCATCCTCTCGGTGTTCGAGCCGGACCGGCTGGCGCGGGCGATCCTGGCGCAGGACAAGGTGCAGCTCACCCGCGCCGACGGCGTCGGCCCGAAACTCGCGGCCCGGCTGGTGACCGAGCTCAAGGATCGCGCTGCCGCCTGGGGTTTGGGTGCCGCACCGGCGCAGATTGCGGCCGTGCCGGTCGCCTCCGCCGCGCCGTCGTCGGCGGGCCCGGTCGAGGATGCCGTCTCGGCCCTGATCAATCTGGGTTACCGGCGCAGCGACGCGCTGGGCGCGGTGACCGTCGCGGCCCGGAAATTGGGTGAGGCGGCCACGGCCGGCGATCTCATCCGCGGCGGCCTCAAGGAGATCGCGTCTTGACCGGCGAGGCGCGCATGGTGGCGCCGGAACGCGGGCCGGAAGACGCGCCGGAAGCCTCGATCCGGCCGCTGTCGCTCGACGATTTCGTCGGCCAGCGCCAGGTGCGCGAGAATCTGCGCGTCTTCGTCCAGGCGGCGCGCGGCCGCGGCGAGGCGCTCGACCATGTCCTGCTGTTCGGTCCGCCGGGCCTCGGCAAGACCACCCTGGCGCAAATCGTTGCGCGCGAAATGGCGGTCGGCTTCCGCGCGACCTCCGGCCCGGTCATTCAGCGCGCCGGCGATCTGGCGGCGCTCTTGACCAATCTCCAGCCGCGCGACGTGCTGTTCATCGACGAGATCCACCGGCTGCAGCCGGCGGTCGAGGAGATCCTCTACCCGGCAATGGAGGATTTCCAGCTCGATCTGATCATCGGCGAAGGCCCGGCGGCGCGCTCGATCCGCATCGATCTGCCGCCTTTCACCCTGGTCGGCGCGACCACGCGATCCGGGCTCATCACGCGGCCGTTGCGCGAGCGCTTCGGCATTCCGCTCAATCTCGTCTTCTACGAGCCCGACGAGCTGCAGCTCATCCTCTCGCGCGCGGCCGGCATTCTGGGCTTCGACCTGGCGCCCGACGGCGCCGCGGAGATCGCCAAACGCGCCCGCGGCACGCCGCGCGTCGCCGGACGCCTGTTGCGCCGGGTGCGCGATTTCACCGCAGTGGCTGGCGTGGTGCGAGTCGATGCCGCCGCCGCCGATCGGGCCCTGACGCGGCTCGAGGTCGACCAGCGCGGCCTCGACGCCATGGATCGCCGGTATTTGACGGCGATCGCCGAGTATTACGCCGGCGGCCCGGTCGGCGTCGAAACCATGGCCGCGGTGCTGTCCGAGCAGCGCGACGTGATCGAGGACGTGATCGAGCCCTATCTGATCCAGCAGGGGTTTCTGATGCGGACGCCGCGCGGCCGCGTCCTGACCGATCTGGCGTTCCATCATATCGGCCTTGTGCCGCGCCGGCCGGCGGCGCTCCAGCTCGACCTGCTGACGCCCTCGACCGAGCCTGATGCGGAGTCGGTGAAGTGATCCCGGCTTCCGGCGCGATCGAAGGCGGACGGCACATGCTGCCGTTGCGCGTGTATTACGAGGACACGGATGCCGGCGGCATCGTCTATCACGCCGGGTATCTGCGCTTCGCCGAGCGCGCCCGCACGGAATTTCTCCGCGTTCTCGGCTGGGAAGGCGGGCGTATGCGCGATGAAACCGGTCTCGTGTGGGTGGTGCGGCATGCGGAGATCGATTTCCGGGCGCCGGCGCGGCTCGATGACGCACTCATTGTCGTCACTTGGCTCGTCGCCGTGACCGGTGCCAGCATACGCGTGGTCCAATCGGTGCGCCGCGGCGTGGCCGAGCTGGTCCGGCTGCGGCTGCAGCTCGTCCTCCTCTCGCCGTCGGGGCGGCCGGGGCGCATTCCCTTGGCCTTGCGCACCGCCCTGCTTCCGTTCCTCGAAAATCAAGAAAGCGCATCCGATTCATGCCAGACGCACTGAGTCTCGGGAGCCAAGCGGCTTCAAGCTTCTCGACCTGGTCGCTGTTCCTGCAGGCCGACATCATCGTGAAATGCGTGATGGGCGTGCTGCTGGCCGCTTCGCTGTGGAGCTGGGGCATCATGTTCGCCAAGACGATGGCGATGCGGCGGCTGATGCGCGACGCAAATAATTTCGAGGAAAGCTTCTGGTCGGGCGGCTCGATCGACGATCTCTACGACCGCATCGGCAACCGCCCGGCCGATCCGATGGCCGCGACCTTCGCCGCGGCGATGCTCGAATGGCGGCGCTCGGCGGCGCGCGGGCTGATCGGCTCGAACGGGCTGCAGGCCAGCGTCCAGCAGCGCATCGAACGCCTGATGAACGTCACCGTGCTGCGCGAGATGGAACGGATCGAGCGCTACATGACGTTCCTCGCGACCGTCGGCTCGACCGCGCCCTTCGTCGGGCTGTTCGGCACGGTGTGGGGCATCATGAACGCCTTCGAAGGCATCGCCGCCAGCAAGAACACCTCGCTCGTCGTCGTGGCGCCGGGTATCGCCGAGGCGCTGTTCACCACCGCGATGGGGCTGATCGCGGCGATCCCCGCGGTCGTCGGCTACAACAAGATCACCACCGATCTCGGCCGCTATGCCAACCGCCTGGACAATTTCGCCAGCGAATTCGGTGCGATCCTGTCGCGCCAGCTCGAAGAGAAGGGCTGATCGCCATGGCGGTGAACCTGCAAAACCGCGGCGGCGGCGGGCGCCGCTACCGGCCCATGGCCGATATCAACGTGACGCCGATGGTCGACGTCATGCTGGTGCTGCTGATCGTGTTCATGGTGGCGGCGCCGCTGCTGACCGTCGGCGTGCCGGTGGATTTGCCGAAGAGCCAGTTGCCGTCGCTGAGCGATCCCAACCCACTCTACATCACGATCGACGCCGCCGGCGAGATTTCCGTCCAGGACCAGAAGGTTGGGGATGATGCCCTGATCCCCAAGCTGCAGGCCGTGACCGGGGAGAAGCCCGATACGGTGATCTATGTGCGCGGCGACAAGGGCGTGAATTACGGCCGGGTGGTCGAGGTGATGGGGTTGCTCAGCTCGGCCGGCTTCAGCAAGGCCTCGCTGGTCGCCGAATTGCCGTCGACCGGGCGGAAATAGGCATCGATGCGCGACCGGCCGCCCATACCGATCCGCAAGGCCCCGACCGTCCCGCCCGGGCGCGGCACCACCGGACCGATCCTGGTCGGATCGGGCCGTTCGGGCAGCGGCGGTACCAGCGCGCGGCTGGGGTCGCCGTCCGGGCGCCTGCCGGTCCGCCGCCGCCGCCACGATATCGGGCCGGGCCTTGCGCTGTCCGCGGCATTGCATACTTTGGTCCTCGTATTGATGATTCTGGGCCTGCCCCGGCTGTTCACGCCCCCGCCGCCGCAGGAAACGTCGATCGCCATCCCGTTGATCAATGTCGCCGAGGTGACCCGGGCGCTGCAGCCGAACGCGCATCCGAAGGTCGAGGCGCCCCCGGTCACGCCGCCGCCCATCCCGGCCGAGAAGCTCGCGCCGCCGCCGCCTGAACCGGTGCCGCCGGTGCCGGCACCGCCGCCGAAATCCGAGCCGTCGCCGCCGCCGCCGCCGGTGCCGGTGCCGCCGAAACCCGAGATCAAGCCGGAACCGCCGCAGCCCCCGCCGCCGGTGCCCGCGCCGCCGCCGCCGAAGCCCGAGATCAAGCCGGAGCCGCCGCCCCCGCCGCCGCCGAAGCCCGAAATCAAGCCCGAGCCGCCACCGCCGCCGCCGAAGCTGGAGCTGCCGAAGCCGCCGCCGCCCAAGCCCGAGCCGCCGAAGCCGGTCGTCAAGCCCGAGCCGCCGAAGCCGAAGCACGAGGACGATGCCGAGGCGATGTTCAAGAACCTGGCCAGGACCATGGCGCAGCCGCAGCCCGATCAGCCGCCGAAGCAGCAGAAGCCGACGCCGCAGACCCAGACGGCATCGTCGCAGCCCAATGCGCCGACCGGCGGCAAGCTCTCATCGAGCGAAAAGGACGCCTTGTCGGCGGCCGTGTCGCAGTGTTGGGACTGGGATCCCGGCGTCAAAGGCAACGACGATCTCGTCGCGGAGATCCGGGTCCACATGGATGCGAACGGGGTGGTCAGCGATCCGGAGATCAAATCCGTCTCGGGCAGCGGCCCGACCGTCCAGTTCGGCGAACGTGCCAAACGGTCATTCCTCAATCCGCTGTGCGCGAAACTGCCCCTCGATGGCGCCAAGCACGCGCAAGGCGCCGACATCACCTTCACCTTTACCCCGAAAGACGTTCTGTGACGCGTTTGTCGCCGGGGCTGCGTCGCCGATCCGGCGCGGCCGGTTCCCAAGGGCGCCACGAATGATTTCAATCCCTACGGTTACCCTCACCCCCCATGAGGCATGATGATGCATAACGTCCTTTCGGTCGGCCGCCGCGGCGCCGCGGTTGCCGCCATGCTCCTCGCCGCGGCCGCCGCGCCCGCGTACGCGCAAGTTGAAGATACTGTCAGCGTTACAAAATTTCAGCGCAATCCAATGCCGATCGCGCTGCCCGATTTCCCGGGGACGACGCCGCAGGAGATCGAGCTCGGTCACAACATCATGTCGGTCGTCTCGGCCGATCTCGAACGGTCCGGCCTGTTCCGGCCGATCGATCCGAAATCCTTCCTCCAGGATGCAGCCTCGCTGCGGATCAGCCCGCGCTTCGGCGATTGGCGGCTGATCAACGCGCAGGAGGTGGTGGCCGGCGGTGTCACGGCGCAGGCCGATGGCAGCGTGCGGATCGAGTTCAGGCTCTGGGATGTGGCGGCCGGCACCCAGATGACCGGCTTGGCGCTCTCGGTCGGCCAGGCCGATTGGCGCCGCATCGCGCATATCATCGCCGACGAGATCTACAAGCGCTCGACCGGCGAAGATGGGTATTTCGACAGCCGAATCGTCTATATCGACGAAAGCGGCCCGCTCGACCGGCGCATCAAGCGCCTGGCGATCATGGACCAGGACGGCGCCCAGGCCAAGGTCCTCACCGACGGGCGGGCGCTTGTCCTCACCCCGCGCTTCTCGCCGACCGCGCAGGAAATCACTTATATGAGCTATGCGCGCGGCGCGCCGCGCGTCTATCTCTTCAACATCGATACCGGCCAACAGGAAGTGCTCGGCGAGTTTCCGGGCATGACCTTCGCGCCGCGCTTTTCGCCGGACGGCAACAAAGTGATCTTCAGCCTGTCGACCAATGGCGCGTCGGAGATCTACACAATGGATCTGCGCACCCGCAAGGCGACGCAACTCACGACGACCGGTGCCATCGACACTTCGCCCTGCTATTCGCCGGACGGCAAATACATCACCTTCAACTCCGACCGCGGCGGCACGCAGCAGATCTATACGATGAATGCCGACGGCTCCGACATCAAGCGGATCAGCTTCGGCTCGGGCCGCTATGCCACGCCGGTCTGGTCGCCGCGCGGCGATCTGATCGCCTTTACCAAGTTCGAGACCGGGCAGAATTTCTCCATCGGCGTCATGAAGCCCGATGGCTCCGGCGAGCGGATCTTGAGCAACGGCTTCCTTGTCGAAGCGCCCACCTGGTCGCCGAATGGTCGTGTTCTGATGTTTTTCCGCCAGACGCCGTCCGATGCGCACGGGCATGGCGGCTCGACGCGGCTCTATTCGGTCGACCTCACCGGGTCGAACGAAAGAGAGGTCTTGACCGCGCGGGATGCTTCTGATCCAGCTTGGTCCCCCTTGCTTCCCCGATGAACTGCCGGTATATTCACGCCGATTTAACCAACCGTTCCCGCGCGGTGGGCGGCTTCTAGCTGCGCCAATAGAAGCGCCGGCAGCCGCTCTCTACTCCCCGATCCAGATCCCTGGTTACGCTGAAGGAAACGAAAAATGCGCTTTAAGATTATTGCCCTCGCTGCGGCGATGACTGTTTTGGCCGGTTGCGCGGATAAGGCCCAGACCGGTGCTGATGCCGGTGGTACCAATACTGGTATCGGTGGCGGCCCTGCCGTCGCTGCCGTCGGCAGCCTTCAGGCTCAGCTCGTCCAGGTCGGCGACCGCATCTTCTTCGCGTTCGACAAGTCGGACATCACCCCGGAATCGAAGGCGACGCTCGAGCGTCAGGCCGCGCTGTTCCAGGCGAATCCGTCGGTGACCTTCACGGTCGAAGGCCATTGCGACGAGCGCGGCACGCGCGAATACAATCTGGCGCTGGGCGAGCGCCGTGCGACCTCCGACAAGAATGCCTTGGTGGCGTTGGGCATCCAGGCCAGCCGCATCCAGACGATTTCCTACGGCAAGGAGCGTCCGGCGGTGGTCGGCTCGAACGAAGCTGCCTGGGCGCAGAATCGCCGCGCCGTCGCGGTGATCAACTAAGCATTCATGCTGCGGTGGCGTCGCTTCGGCGCGCGCCGCCGACGGAACGGCAATCGGCGTCTGGACCGGCCTGGGAGAAGGTCGGGCCAGGCGCCGTTTTTTTGCCCGAATTGGAGCTATACTGAGCTGGACCGGACGGAGTCTCCATGCTCTTCTTGAACGACGGGCACGGGTGCAGCGTTGGCTCTATGCTCCGTCCTGTTGCAGTTTTGGGAATCCGATGCTGAAAATCCGGACCGGCCTTTCCGGCCTTCGCCTAATCGCCCTCGCAGCGCTGCTCGCTTCGACTCTGGGCGGCCCCGGCGCTCGCGCCGACGACATGCGCCCGCTGCTCGACCGCATCGACCGGCTCGAGCGCGATCTCAACCAAGTGCAGCGGCAGGTCTACCGCAACCAGGTCGGCACGGCGCCGACCGCGGCCGGCGGTGAAGGCGGCGCCAGCACGCTCGACACGCAGATCCGCATGGACCAGATCGAGGCGCAGCTACGCACCTTGACCGGCCAGCTCGAAGAGATTCAGTACAATATCTCCCGGCTGTCGACCCGGCTCGACAAGGCGCAGGCCGATAACGAGGTTCGCTTCCAACAGCTCGAAGGTCATGGCGCGGCTCCGCCGTCGGGCGAAGCGGCGGCGGTGACGCCACCGCCGCAAGCGCCGGCCTTCGCCGCGCGCGCGGCTGCGGCCGGCGAAATCGAGCGGCCGGCACCGGCGACCGGAACCTTGGCCCTGCCGCCGCCGCAAATCGCGCCGCCGCCGCCGGGCGCACAGGTGGCGACCGCTGAAAATCTGCCCAGCGGCACGGCGCTCGAACAATACAATGAAGCGTTCAACCTGCTGCGCGGGCTCGACTACCGCGGTGCCGAGCTGGCGTTCCGCAACTTCCTGCAAAAGCACCCGAACGACCCGCTGGCCAGCAATGCACAATATTGGTTGGGCGAGACCTTCTTCGTCCGCAACGATTTTCCGGCGGCGGTCCAGTCCTTCGCCGAAGGCTATCAGAAATACCCGCAAGGCCCGAAGGCGCCCGACAATCTGCTGAAGCTCGGCATGGCGCTCGGCAATTCCGGGCGCAAGCAGGAAGCCTGCTTCAGCTTTGCCCGGCTGGAACGCGATTTTCCCCAGATGGCGCCGGTCATCAAAGAGCGCGAGGTGACCGAAAAGAAACGGATCGGCTGTTGAGGTGCCTGGAGACGGCGGCCGCAACGCGACTCCGGGCCGTCCGGGAAGCGATGGCGCCGGCCTTCCGCCGCTGACCGACGCCGAATTCGCCGGGGCGATGGCGCGGCTGGGGCCGTTCGAGCCCGGTCCGATGCTGGCCGTGGCCGTGTCCGGCGGCGCCGACTCGCTGGCCCTTACCTTGCTTGCCGATCGTTGGGTCCGGGCGCGCGGCGGTAGCCTCGCGGCGCTCACCGTCGATCATCGGCTGCGCCCGGAAGCCACCGACGAGGCCGTTTCCGTCGGCCGCGCGCTGGCGGCGCGCGGGATCGATCATCAAGTGCTGGTCTGGCACGGCCCCTATCCGCGGCATGACGTCCAGGCGGCGGCGCGCGATGCGCGCTATCGGCTGCTCGGCGACTGGTGCCGCAGACGCGGCGCGCTGCATCTGCTGACCGCGCATCACCAGGACGACCAGGCCGAAACCCTGCTCCTGCGGCTCGGCCGGGGCAGCGGCCTGGCCGGTCTCGCCGGCATGGCGCCGGTGGTCGAGGACCGCCATTTCCGGCTGTTGCGGCCGCTGCTCGACATGCCCTCGGCGCGGCTGCGCGCCACTTTGGAGAAATTCGAACAGGGCTGGATCGAGGATCCGTCGAACCGCAACCCGGCCTTCGCCCGGGCGCGGCTGCGCGCGCAGCGCGGCGATCTCGCCGCTTCCGGGTTGACGGCGGCGCGCCTGGCCGAGACCTGCCGCCACCTGGCACGCGCCCGCCGGGTGCTGGAGCGCCTGACGGAACAGGCGTTGATCCGGGCCGTGACCGTGCATCCTGCCGGGTTCGCCCTCGTCGATCCGGCGCCGCTGGCCGCCGCAGATGAGGAAATCGGGCTGCGCGCACTCGCTGCGTTGATCGCCGCCATCGGCGCCGAAGCCTACCCGCCGCGATTCGAGCGGTTGCAGCGTCTGGCGCAATCGCTCTTCGCCGGCGAGCTGGTCGGCGGCAGAACGCTCGGCGGCTGCCATATCCGGCCCTACCGTGGCCAATTTCTGGTCGCGCGCGAACTCGCCGCCACGGCGCCGCCGGCCGAACTGCCGGGCGACGGGTCGGAATTGCTCTGGGACAACCGGTTTCTCGCCCGGCGTGCCAACGGCGCCGCCGCGCAGCCCGGTCTTTGCATCGGCGCGCTCGGCATTGACGGGGCTGCGAGCATGCGCGCTATTGTGCCGGCCGGCACGGCTCACCATTTGCCTGGTATCGTGCGACTGTCCTTGCCGGCTTTCCGGCAGGACAGTACGCTGCTGGCGGTACCTCATCTCGGCTGGCAGCGTTCGGATTCGGGGGCCGGCGTCGAATTGCGATGGAGACCAGCGCGCCCGCTCTCCGGCAGCGGCTTTACAGTTGTCTGATGATGGGCGCATCTTATCTGTTCTCTAAGGATTGGCGCCGATCCTCTCGGTTGCGGTGCCGGCAGTGGATTGTGCTGGCCCGTGTGGGCGGCATCGTTGGACGGAACGAAAGGCATGGGCCGTGAATAATTTCGGGAAGAATCTGGCGCTGTGGATCATCATTGCCCTGCTCCTGGTAGCCCTTTTCAACCTGTTCCAGAGCTCCACCAATCGCGGGTCGCAGCCGCCGCAGGCCTATTCCGACTTCATCAATGAGGTCGACAAGGGCCAGGTCAAGGATGTGCAGATCAACGGGAAAACGCTGACCTACACCGACGGCAGCAATCGGCCGCTCACGACCAACGCACCGGACGATCCGGGTCTGGTCCAGCGCCTGCTCGACAAGAAGATCCCGTTCAAGGTCATTCCGGTCGACGAGAACGCGCCCAGCATCATCAACATCCTCGTGTCGTGGTTCCCCTTGCTGGTCATCGCCGGCGTCTGGTTCTTCTTCATGCGCCAGATGCAGGGCGGCGGCGGCCGGGCGATGGGCTTCGGCAAGTCGCGGGCGCGACTCCTGACCGAGAAAGTCGGCCGCATCACCTTCGACGATGTCGCCGGCATCGACGAGGCCAAGCAGGAACTCGAGGAGATCGTCGAATATCTGAAGGACCCGCAGAAATTTCAGCGCCTGGGCGGCAAGATCCCCAAGGGCGTGCTGCTCGTCGGACCGCCCGGTACCGGCAAGACCTTGCTGGCGCGTGCCATCGCCGGCGAAGCGAATGTGCCGTTCTTCACGATCTCGGGCTCGGATTTCGTCGAGATGTTCGTCGGTGTCGGCGCGTCACGCGTCCGCGACATGTTCGAACAGGGCAAGAAGAACGCGCCCTGCATCATTTTCATCGACGAAATCGATGCGGTCGGCCGGCATCGCGGCGCGGGCTTGGGCGGCGGCAATGATGAGCGCGAGCAGACGCTGAACCAGCTGCTGGTCGAAATGGACGGGTTCGAGGCCAATGAAGGCGTCATCCTGATCGCTGCGACGAATCGCCCCGATGTGCTCGACCCGGCGCTGCTCCGGCCCGGTCGGTTCGACCGTCAGGTCGTTGTGCCGAACCCCGACATCCTCGGCCGCGAGAAGATCCTCAAGGTCCATATGCGCAAGGTCCCGCTGGCCGCCGATGTCGATGCCAAGGTGATCGCGCGCGGCACGCCGGGCTTCTCCGGCGCCGATCTGGCGAACCTCGTCAACGAGGCGGCGCTGATGGCGGCGCGCAAGGGCAAGCGCTCGGTCGGCATGTTCGAATTCGAGCAGGCCAAGGACAAGGTCATGATGGGCGCGGAACGCCGCTCCATGGTCATGACCGAGAAGGAAAAGGAGCTGACCGCCTATCACGAGGCCGGTCACGCCCTGGTCGGGCTGAACATGCCGGGGCATACGCCGCTGCACAAGGTCACGATCATTCCGCGCGGCCGGGCGCTCGGCGTCACCTTCTACCTGCCGGAACGCGATCAGTATTCGCGCTCGCTGAAGGAGCTGACCGCCGATCTGGCTTCCGTGTTCGGCGGCCGGGTCGCGGAAGAGCTGATCTTCGGGGCGGAAAATGTGACGACGGGCGCTTCCGGCGATATTCAGCAGGCGACGAGGCTGGCCCGGAGCATGGTGACGGTGTGGGGCATGTCGGACAAGCTCGGCCGCATCCGTTACAGCGACAATGAGGAAGAGGTCTTCCTCGGCCATTCGGTCGCCCAGCGCAAGAATGTCTCCGACGCGACGGCCAAGCTGATCGATGAAGAGATCCGCCGATTGATCGAGGAGGGCGAAACGAATGCCCGCCGGATCCTGACCGAGAAGATGGATCAACTGCATCTGATCGCCAAGGCGCTGCTCGAATACGAGACGATCTCGGCCGAGGATTGCCGGAAACTCATTGCGGGCGAGGAGATCATCCGCGACGCCAGCGACGACACGCCGCGCCCGCTGCCGCGCCGTTCCTCGATCCCACCCGCGGGCGGCGTCCGCAAGGAAAAGCCGAGCGGCGGACTCGAGCCCGAGCCGCAGCCGAACGCGTGAGTCGACAAGACGCTGCCGCCCCTCTGCCGGAAAGCGGCAGAGGGGCCGTTGCTTTTGGTGCAAGACCGGCCGCGCAGCTGAGCCAGACCATCTGCAATGTCTGATACTGCGCCGAGGCGGTGCTATCTCCGCCCCGTCGGCCGTCTGGTCGGCGCCGAAGCCGACGCCGCCCTCGCCTCCGGCCTCGCCGTGCCAAGCGGGCGACTCCGTGAGGCTTATCCCTTCGTCGAGATCCTGCGGCGGCGCGACGGCGGCGGTGCCGATCGAATTCTGCGCCGGGCAACCGAACTGGCGGACGACGTGGCCGATGCCGAGGCGCTTCAGGCGCTCGCCACGCCGCCCCGGCAATGGGCGGGCCTCGCGCTCGACCGGCCGCTGGTCATGGGCATCATCAACGTGACTCCCGACAGCTTCTCCGATGGCGGCGCCTTCCTCGATCCCCAGGCGGCGATCGCCCATGGCCGCGCCTTGCTGGCGGCCGGCGCCGATATTCTGGATGTCGGCGGCGAATCGACGCGGCCCGGTGCTGAGCCGGTCGGCGCGGAGGCCGAAGCGGCACGCATCCTCCCGGTGATCCGCGCGCTCGCGGCGACGGGCGCGGTGGTGTCGGTCGATACGCGCCGCACCGCGGTCATGGCGGCGGCGCTGGATGCCGGCGCCGGCATCGTGAATGACGTGACGGCGCTCGGCGATGACGGCGCCCTGGCGCTGGTCGCCGCGCGCCGCGTGCCGACCGTATTGATGCATATGCGGGGCGAGCCACGGACGATGCAGCAGGCGCCCGGCTACGATGTGCCGGCGCTCGATCTCTTCGATTATTTCGAGGCGCGGCTTGCCGCCTGCGCGGCTGCCGGGCTCGATCGCAGCCTCATCCTGATCGATCCCGGCATCGGTTTCGGCAAGACTCTGTCGCACAATGTCGAATTGCTGCGCGACCTGGCGCTGCTGCGCGGGCTCGGCTGCGGGTTGCTGCTGGGCGTTTCGCGCAAAAGCTTTATCGGGCGGCTGTCCGGCATGGCGGCGGCGTCGGATCGCGTGCCGGGATCGCTGATTGCCGGGCTCGCCGGTGTCGCAAACGGCGCCGATGTCCTGCGCGTGCACGACGTCGCGGAAACGATTCAGGCGCTGCGCGTGCAAGCCGCCCTCGACGGCTGCTAGGATGGCCGCAAGTCAGGACAGGAAGAAGAGAAGATGAGCCGCAAGCTCTTTGGGACGGACGGCATCCGCGGCACGGCGAATACCGAACCGATGACGGCGGAAACCGCCCTCAAAGTGGCGATGGCCGCGGCCCGCCAGTTCCGGCGCGGCGAGCACCGCCATGTCGTGGTCATCGGCAAGGATACGCGGCTTTCGGGCTATATGCTGGAGCCGGCCATGACCGCCGGCTTCATCGCCATGGGCCTCGATGTGGTCCTGGTCGGGCCGATGCCGACGCCGGCCGTCGCCATGCTGACCCGGTCGCTGCGCGCCGATCTCGGGGTCATGATCTCGGCCTCGCACAACCCCTTCGAAGATAACGGCATCAAGCTGTTCGGCCCGGACGGCTACAAGCTGTCGGACGAAATCGAGCGGCAGATCGAGGCGGCGGTACTGGCCGGGGACGGCAATGGCCGGGCGCCGCCCGGCGCGCTTGGCCGGGCCAAGCGGCTCGAGGATGCCGGCGGCCGCTACATCGAATTCGTCAAGAGCAGCTTCCCCAAGGGCATGCGGCTCGACGGCATCCGGATCGTCGTCGATTGCGCCCATGGCGCCGCCTACAAAGTGGCGCCGACCGTACTCTATGAACTGGGCGCCGAGGTCATCCCGCTCGGCGTCTCGCCGAACGGCTTCAACATCAACCGGGAGTCGGGCGCGGTCGCGACGCAGGAGATGCAGCGCATGGTGGTCGAGCGCAAGGCGCATCTGGGGCTGGCGCTCGACGGCGACGCCGACCGGCTGCTGGTCGCCGACGAGGCGGGCACGCTGCTCGACGGCGACCAGTTAATGGCGCTGATCGCGACCAGCCGGCACCGCGCCGGTACGCTCAGGGGCGGCGGCATCGTGGCGACGGTCATGTCCAATCTCGGGCTCGAGCGCTATCTGGCCGGTCTCGGGCTCAAGCTGGCGCGCACCGCCGTCGGCGATCGCTATGTCGTCGAGCATATGCGTGAGCACGGCTATAATATCGGCGGCGAGCAGTCGGGCCATATCATCCTGCAGGATCACTCGACCACGGGCGACGGGTTGATCGCCGCGCTCCAGGTGCTCGCGGCGCTGATCGAGCAGGGCGGGACGGCAAGCGAGGTCGGCCGCGTCTTTGCGCCGCTGCCGCAACGGATGACCAGCGTGCGCTTCGCCGCCGGCAGCGATGTGATGAAGCTGCCGATCGTCGAGCGCGCCGTCGCCGATGCCGAGAACCGCCTGAACGGCACCGGTCGGCTGCTGATCCGCAAATCCGGCACCGAGCCGGTGATCCGCGTCATGGCCGAGGCGGAGGATGAGCGGCTGGTCGAGACTCTCGTCGCGGAGCTGGCGGCGACCATCGCCGCGGCGGCGGCGTGAGCATCGCCCGCATTCTGATCTGCGCGGGTTCGGATTCGGGCGGCGGCGCCGGCATCCAAGCCGATATCAAGACGGTAACGGCGCTCGGCGGCTATGCGATGACGGCGATCACCGCACTGACGGCGCAGAACACGCTGGGCGTCCAGGCGGTGGTGCCGGTTGCGCCGGATTTCATCCGGTTGCAGATGCAGGCCGTGCTGGATGATCTCGGCGCCGATGCGGTCAAGACCGGCATGCTGGGCAATGCCGAGGCGATCGCGACGATCGCCGCGACCCTGCCGCCGGGCCTGCCCGTCGTGGTCGATCCGGTCATGGTCGCAAAAGGCGGCGCTCCGTTGCTCCTCGAAGCCGCGATCGGCGCGCTGAAGCAGCGTCTGATCCCGCGCGCGACGCTGCTGACGCCGAATCTGCCCGAAGCCGAAGCGCTGCTCGGCGGCCGGATCGCCGATGTCGCGGCGATGCAGGCGGCCGGCGCCGCCCTCCGCGCCCTCGGCGCGCAGGCGGTCCTGGTCAAGGGCGGGCACCTGCCGGGCGACACGCTCTACGACGTGCTGGTCGGGCCGGACGGTGTCGAGGTCTTCGAGGGCAGGCGCATCCCGACGCGCCACACGCACGGGACCGGCTGCACCCTGGCCTCGGCGATCGCGACCGGGCTCGGCCAGGGCCTCGGGCTCAGCGCGGCGATCATCCGCGCGCGCGCCTATCTGGTCGAGGCGATCCGCACCGCTCCCGGGTTAGGGAACGGCCACGGGCCGCTCAATCACGCTCATACGGTGCGTTTTTCCTAACCGGCATCTGCGACCAGCCCGGCCGCCTCGATCCCAGCCAGCGCGCAAGCCTCATCGGCATCCGACACGTCGCCGCTGATGCCGACGGCGCCGATGATGCCCCCCGACGAATCGCGGACCAGCACGCCGCCCGGCGCCGGCGCCATCCGGCCATCGGCGAGCGCGGTCAGGGTGTTGAAGAATCCCGGGTGAGCCTGGGCGCGGCGGGCCAGTTCGCGGCTGCCGAAGCCCATGCCGAGCGTGCCCCAGGCCTTGGCGGTCGCGATCTGCGGCCGCAACAGGCTCGACTCGTCTTCGCGCTTGAGGGCGATGGCGACGCCGCCGGCATCGAGCACGACCACGGTCAGCGGCTTCAGATTGCGCCGTCGGCCTTCGGCGAGCGCCGCATCGACGATCTGCGATGCCTGGGCGAGGGTGAGCTTGGACAAGGCGCGGTTCTCCGTTTCTGTGGGGGAAGAATTCTCGACGACCTGGCTTGCCGCCGCCGATCTTCAGACCGTCGAGAGCAGCGGGTCCGGTTCTTCGGTCAGCAGCGCGGCGATGGTCCTTAATCCCCGTTCGACCTCGATCGCCGAATCGGGCGCGCTGATGCAGACCCGGACGCCGTTGAAGGGCGGCGTCCGCGCGACCGAGAAGGTCGATCCGGGGGTCACCAAGACATTGCGGCGCAAAGCTTCGCCGACGAATTCGCCGGCGCGCCAGTGCTCGGGCAAGGGCAGCCAGAAATGATAGGATGCAGCCGGCACGGCAGCTTCATTGCCGAGACACGCGCGGGCGAGCGCGAGGCGGTGCATCGCTTCCTGGCGCTTTTCCTCGGCCAGGCGCCGCGCGTCGCCCGATCGGATCCACAGCCGAGCCAATTCGACCATCAGCGGCGGCGTCATCCAGACCGTGGCGCGCATGGCCAGCATCAGCCGGTCCAGGCGGTCGGGCGGCGCCAGGATGAATCCTACGCGCAGACCCGCGGCCAGGGATTTCGACAGCGAGGTGACATGCACCGTTCGCTCCGGCGCCAGCTCGACAAGAGACGGCGGCCGGTCGATGAGAAAGCCGTAGACATCGTCTTCGACCAGCAGCACATCGTGGCGCCGGGCGATCTCGACGATGGCGCGACGCCGTTCCTGCGACAGCACGCCGGCCAGCGGATTGCAGAGGTTGGGTGTGCAGTAGAGCAGCCGGATCGGTGCCGCCCGGCACGACGCGGCGAAGGCGTCGGGCAGCAGCCCTTCCTGATCGACCGCAATGCCTTCGATCCGCAGATGGTGCAGCTGGGCGGCCGCTTTGAAGCCCGGATAGGTCATGGCCTCCGTGGCCACGATGTCGCCCGGCACCGTCAGGCCGCTGAGGATGGTCGCAATCGAGTGCTGCGCTCCGGCAGTGATGACGATCCGGCTCGCCTCGGCCGGCACGCCGCCGGACGCCAGCCAGTCGGCGGCCGCCAGCCGGTCTTCGAAGCGGCCATTATGCGGTTGATAGCACAGCAGCTCGGCCAGATCGGGCCGGCCGGCAAGGTCGCGGAGCGCCGTGGCGAGCAGACCGGCTTCGCGGCCCGGAATTGGGTGGCCTTGGGCGAGGTTGGCCGGCGCGGTCGCGGGGTCGAGCCGCGGTACGTCGCGATGACCGGTCGGCCCGGAATCGGTCGCCGGCCGGGCCGGCGCCGCCGGATCGCAGACGAAAGTGCCGCGCCCGACCTCGCCGCTGGTCAATCCGCGGCGCGCCGCTTCCGCATAGGCGCGGCTGACCGTGCCGACGGTGACGCGCAATTGCCAGGCGAGATCACGATGGGTCGGCAGCCGATCGCCCGGATGGAGCCTGCCGCCACGCAGATCGGCGGCCAGCGCCTCGACGATCGCGCGGTAGCGCGGACCGGGAAAGCGGTCCAGTTCCGGCTGCCAGATTGTCATCGTGACAAGTTTTCCCTTGACGAAATTTCGATACATTTGTCTTCTTATATACGGGTACAATGCGTCTTGTCATCTATTCTGTTTCGTATTGAATGGGTTCAAGACGCTCTACCCGGACCGACCGAGAAGTGAGGAAGAGATGGCGACCGAATTCCCGATCTACCAAGTGGATGCCTTCGCCGACGCTTTGTTCGGCGGCAATCCGGCTGCCGTCGTGCCGCTGCGCGACTGGCTGCCGGATGCCGTTCTGCAAAACATCGCAGGGGAGAACAATCTGGCCGAAACCGCCTTCCTCGTTCCCGAGGACGACACCTACGCGCTCCGCTGGTTCACGCCAACGGTCGAGGTGCCGCTCTGCGGCCATGCGACGCTCGCCTCAGCTTACGTGATCTTCGAATTTCTCCAGCCCGGGCGGCGTCAGGTCACTTTCACCACCCGGCGCTCCGGGCCGCTGCATGTCACGCAGACGGGGGACCTGCTGGCCCTCGATTTCCCCGCCAAGCCGCCTGAGCCGGTCACGGCGCCGGCCGCCCTTGACGAGGCGCTGGGTGCGCGGCCGGTGCAGGTGCTGGGATATGACAAGCTGTTCGCGGTATTTGCTTCGGCCGGCGAGGTCAAGAAGCTGACGCCGGATTTCCGCAAGGTCGCGGCGCTCGACAGCGACGGCGTCGTGGTGACCGCGCCGGGCAGCGACGGCTTCGATTTCGTCTCGCGTTATTTCGCGCCCGCGAAGGGCATCGACGAAGACCCGGTGACTGGCGGGGCGCATTGCCTCCTGGTGCCGTATTGGGCGAAGCGGCTGGGCAAGAGCAAGGTGATCGGGCGTCAGGTTTCGGCGCGCGGCGGGACGGTCTACGGCGAGGACCGGGGCGCTCGCGTCACGCTCTCGGGCCGCGCCCAATTCTACCTCGAAGGCCGCATTTTCCTGCCAGATTGATACCATTTCGCGCCGAATCTGAATCGATACAAGATTTTTGTTGACCGGCGAGATCACTCGGCTTAGCCCTGTTGGTGGGACACGCCCCCCCAACGGGGCGCATCTATTCTGCGAGGAATAGCGACATGAAGCCAGTTTTACGCCCGAATTGTATTCATTTTTCGTCGGGCCCTTGCGCCAAACGCCCCGGCTGGAGCGTGGATGCGCTCTCCGCGGCGCTCACCGGCCGCTCCCACCGCTCGAAGCCTGGCAAGGCCAAGCTGAAGCAGGTCATCGACCGCAGCCGGTCGATCCTCGGGATTCCCGATTTCTTCAAGATCGGCATCGTGCCGGCCTCCGACACCGGCGCCGTCGAAATGGCGCTCTGGTCGCTGCTCGGCCCTCGCGGCGTCGACATGGTCGCCTGGGAAAGCTTCGGCGAAGGCTGGGTCAGCGATGTCGCCAAACAGCTCAAGCTGCCGGCGCGCAAGCTGACCGCACCTTACGGCAAGCTGCCGGACCTCGCGCAGATCGACCCCGCTCATGACGTCGTGTTCACCTGGAACGGCACGACCTCCGGAGTCCGTGTGCCGAATGGCGACTGGATCAGCGATGCGCGCGACGGCCTGACGATCTGCGACGCGACATCCGCCGCGTTCGCGATGGCGCTGCCCTGGTCGAAGCTCGATGTCGTCACCTGGTCCTGGCAGAAGGTGCTGGGCGGCGAGGCGGCGCACGGCATGATCGCGCTCAGCCCGCGCGCGGTCGAGCGGCTGGAGAGCTACGCCCCGGCCTGGCCGCTGCCGAAGATCTTCCGCATGACCTCCGGCGGCAAGCTGATCAAGGGCATTTTCGAAGGCGAAACGATCAACACGCCGTCGATGGTTGCGGTCGAGGATGCGCTGGACGGGTTGATCTGGGCCGAGAAGATCGGCGGGCTCGAGGGGCTGATCGCCAGGACGGACCGCAATTTCGCGGCGATCGATGCCTGGGTGGCGCGCACACCCTGGATCGATTTCCTGGCCGAGGTTCCGGCCACGCGCTCGACCACCTCGGTCTGCCTGAGCTTCACCGATCCGTGGTTCCTGGGCCTGGAGGCGGACAAGCAGGCCGCTGTCGCCAAGGTGGTCGCGGCCAAGCTCGAAGCCGAGAACGCCGCGCTCGATATCGGCCATTACCGCGACGCCCCGCCGGGCCTGCGGATCTGGGCCGGCGCCACCGTCGAGACGGCGGATCTCGAAGCGCTCTTCCCGTGGCTCGACTGGGCGTATGACGCGGTGCGCGCCGCCTGAGTCGTCCCGCTTAAAGCAAAAGGATTGAAGATCATGCCCAAGGTATTGATCGCAGACGATTTGTCTCCGCGCGCCGCGGATATTTTCCGGGCTCGCGGCATCGAGGTCGATGTTCAGATCGGGCTCAAGCCCGACGAGCTGAAGGCGATCATCGGCGCCTATGACGGTCTGGCGGTGCGCTCCGCCACCAAAGTTACCAAGCCGGTGATCGCCGAGGCGCTGCATCTCAAGGTGATCGGCCGGGCCGGGATCGGCGTCGACAATATCGACGTGCCGGCGGCGACCGCGCGCGGCATCGTCGTCATGAACACACCCTTCGGCAATTCGATCACCACGGCCGAACATGCGATCGCGCTGATCCTGGCGCTGGCGCGCGACCTGCCGGCGGCGGACCGTTCGACCCAGGCCGGCAAATGGGAGAAGTCGCGCTTCATGGGCGTGGAGCTGACCGGCAAGGTGCTGGGCGTCATCGGCTGCGGCAATATCGGCTCGATCGTCGCCAGCCGCGCGCTCGGGCTGAAGATGAAGGTCGCGGCCTATGATCCGTTCCTGTCCGAGGACCGGGCGGTGGCGCTCGGCGTCGAGAAGGTCGAGCTCGACGAGTTGTTCGCTCGTGCCGATTTCATTACGCTGCACACGCCGCTGACCGACGCGACCCGCAACATCATCGACGCAGCGGCGCTGGCCAAGATGAAGCAGGGTGTGCGCATCGTGAATTGCGCGCGCGGCGGCCTGATCGTCGAAGCCGATCTGGTCGCGGCGCTGGACAGCGGCAAGGTCGCGGGCGCCGCCATCGACGTCTTCCCGGTCGAGCCGGCGCGCGAGAGCCCGCTGTTCGGCCGCGACAATGTCGTATGCACGCCGCATCTGGGCGCGGCGACCATCGAAGCCCAGGAAAACGTGGCGCTGCAGGTGGCCGAGCAGATGGCGGACTACCTGCTGACCGGCGCCGTGACCAATGCGCTCAACATGCCGTCGCTGACTGCGGAGGAAGCGGCGCGGCTCAAGCCCTATATGAAACTCGCCGAGCAACTCGGCAGTTTCGCCGGGCAGATGGTCGAGCAGGGGCTGCGCGCGATCACGATCAGCTACGAAGGCCATGTCGCGGCGTTGAACACGCGGCCGCTGACGGCGATCGTGCTGACCGGCGTGCTGCGGCCGATGACCGAGACGGTCAATATGGTGAATGCGCCGGTTCTGTGCCGCGAACGAGACATCAGGGTCACGGAATCCAAGCTCGAAGGCGAGTCCGACTATCAGACGCTGATCCGCGTCACCGTCGAGGGCGATGGCAGGCTGACCAGCATTGCCGGCACGCTGTTCGGCGGCGACAAGCCGCGGCTGGTCGAGATCGAGGGCATCGCCATGGAGGCCGAACTCGGCGCAAACATCCTGTTCGTGCGCAACAAGGACAAGCCGGGCTTCATCGGCAATCTCGGCCGGACCTTGGGCGATGCCGGGGTCAATATCGCGACCTTCCATCTGGGCCGGCTCGGCCCGGAGCAGGATGCCATCGCCTTGATCCAGGTCGATCAGCCATTGACGGAAGCGCTGCTCGACCAGGTCCGGCGCATCCCACATGTCGTGCGCGTCAAAGGGCTGCGTTTTTAGCTGTTCCGTTCAAAAGTCCTTGCGTGGGAGACCGGCGGCTGCCGGGTCGGTCGGCGTGGCAGCCCAGGTTTCTCGGCTATAGGGTACCGGCCGGCCGGACAGCGTCAAGGCGACCCGGGTGAGAAATTGCTGAGTCGGCGCCCGCTCGCCATGGATGGTCACGAGCGTCAGCAGCAGCAGGGCCCCAAGGCAAACGGGATGAAGCTTTGCGGGATTTGCATATCTGCTCCCCCAGAGGAAGCCGATCGCCAGCGCGATCCCGGCGATCGCGCCAACCAAGACTTCAGACAACGAATGGACATGGAGCGCCAGGCGGGACAGGCCGACGCCGATCCCGACCGACGCGCCCAGTGCGGCGCCCGCCAGGCGCAGCGGCCCCGCGCGGTTGCCGAGGCTGACGGCAGCGCCGACGGCGAGGACCCCGACGGCTAACGCGGTGTGCCCGCTTATCCCTGTAAAATCAATGATCTCTATGCCGAGGCCCCAGCCCAGGAAGGCGATCTTGCTGAGCGCCACCAGAGCGGCCAAGGCGCCGAAGCCCAGGCACCAGAGGGCCGCCTGGCGCCAGGCGCGGCCGGCCGCTAGCCAGAGCGCAATCAGCGCCGCCGCCGGCAGCATGGCCGCCGAATCGCCGAAATCAGTCAATCCTACCCAAGACAGCATCGCGCCGGTCGCCTTTGCCGATTCAAGTACAAACAATTTGATCTAAATTCGAAAAACTAAAAATTTCCCTTATTTGCGAATTCAATCCAGCATTAATCGACAGCATCCACCCTCTCCAATCAGAAACACCAAGTGTAGATCACTCGTTCGATGCGCCAGTTCGAAACATATTCGTGATGGGATCGCTTGTCATGGGCGGAACGGCCGTCTTTTCGCAAAAGTATTCGCGCCTGCTCTTGTCGCTTGCGGCAAGCGGGGCGGCGGCCGTGATCGGCGCCCAACCGGCGATGGCCACAACCTATTACGTCAGCGCCCAAACCGGCAATGATCACAACAGTGGCAAGAGCAGTTCCGCGCCGCTGAAGACCATTGGTGCCATCACCGGCTCCAGCCGTCTCGCCAGGGGCGATGTCGTGGTGGTTATGCCCGGAACCTATCACGAGACGGTGATGCTCACGACGGCCGGGCGCGCCGGGGCCTACACGACGCTCATGGCCGAACCCGGTGCCGCGCGTCCGGTGATTATCGGCGCGCCTAGCCAGCCCGGCAGTGCCGCCGACTATGCGGCGATCAATATCTGGGCACCTTATATCCGCGTCGTCGGATTCGATGTGTCGTGGCAGGGCGCCGATGGCGATGCGATCGGCGTCTGGGGTCCGACCGCGCGCGACAGCAAGGGCGTCGTGCGCCCGAGCGTCCATCACATCGATATCGAAAACAACATCGCGCATGATTCCGGCTGCGGTGGCATCGACTCGATCAATGCCGACTATGTCACGGTGATCGGCAATACGACTTACAACAACGGTCACACCGCGCCGAACCAATGCAGCGGCATTTCGCTGGGACAATTGACCGATCTCGATAATGGCGGCGGTTTCCGCAACGTCATCTCCGGAAACCTTTCCTACGACAATTTCGACGAGGTGCCGGTTCCGGGCACAAGCTATACGACCGACGGGAACGGGATCATCATCGACGACAGCCGGCACTCAGAGACCGACAATGCCGCCTATCACGGCGCCACGCTGATCTACGGTAACATTGTCGTCGGCAATGGCGGCTGCGGCATCGTCGCCTTTTCCAGCGACAACGTTACCGTGGCCAACAACACCGCGTATCAGAACGAGCAGAGCACGACGATCAAGGGGACGACGGCGGAGTTCAGCTCGGAGAAGAGCGGCACCATCACCTTCCTCAACAACATCGCCGATAGCGGCGGCGCCGCCTTCCCGACCTTCGAGGACAACGGCTCGACCAAGGACAGCTGGGATTACAATCTGAGTGCTGGCGGCGGCTTCGACTTGGCCGATGCGGTGGCGCCGTCGATCGGGGCGCACAACCTTGAAGCCGTGGCGCCGCAGTTCGTCGCCGCGTCGACCGATCTGGCGACCGCCAATTTCCATCTCGCGTCGAACAGCCCCGGGCTCAACGCCGGCTCTGCGGCGAGCTACGGCGTCGCCGATTTCGGCGGCACGATCCTGAGCGCCGGGACGAAGCCCAATCTCGGGGCTTACGTACACTGACCGGCCGACGCGAGGCGGCCGACCGGATCGCCGCTATCGACTTCGGGGATCTGGTGCGTATCTTGCAACCCTGGTGCGTCGTCTCCGATTTTGCGAATCGGCAAACGACAACTTGCGATCTTGGCCGAGCGCCCGTATTCCCATTCCGGGCACGGCGCGAGCGCCGCGGGTCGCGGCTCTGGCAAGGAGCGGCCGGGAGAGAAGCGTGCAGATCCACCAAACGAACCTGACCATCGGCATGTCGCTGCGCGAGCTGCTCGCCATCTCGTTTCGCGAAAAGCGGAAAATCATCTACGCCGCGGTGATTCCGCCGATCGCGGCGCTGCTGCTGCTGCTCGTGCTGACGCCGATCTACCGGGCCGAGACCGGCCTCGTGATCAAGACCGGGCGGGAATACATCGCCATGGCGCAGGGGCAGTCTTCGCCGATCGGCCCGTCCTCCACGCTCCAGGAGGAGGTCAATACCGAAATCCAGATCATGACCAGCCGGGGCGTGCTCGAAAAAGTCGTCAACAAGCTGGGCTTGCAGAACATCTATCCGGGCCTGGGCGTCGGCATGTTCAGCGCCGGCACCGTAATGGACACCGCGATCGACCGCTTGGCGAAGAGTCTGGACGTCGAGCCGGTCAAGCTCTCGAACGTGCTCAACGTCACCTTCGAACACGAGAACCCCAAGGTCGCGACCGAGGTTCTGACCGCGATCGTCGACACCTATCAGGCGACGCATCTCGAAGTCTACGCCGGCGACCGTGCCCGCTCCTACCAGCAGGAGATCCTGCGCGAAGTCGACGAATTGGATCATCTCGAACACGAGCGGGCGACCGTCAAGATCGACAACGGCATCTATGACATCGCATTGCAGCGCGCCTCGCTGATCACCCAACGGTCGGATGCCGAAACGCATCTGCAGGAAGCACAGACCCGCATGGTCACGCTGCAGAAGCGGCTCGCGTCGCTCCATGCCTCGCGCGGCGGAATCAAGCCGAAAGTCACTTCGGCGGAAACGGCGAAGAACGAGCTCGAATATTCGCAGAATGCTCTGACCGATCTGCGCCGGAACGAGACGGCGCTGCTCGCGCGATACGCACCCGAAAACCCGCAGGTCGAGCAGGTTCGCGACCAGATCCGCGACGTTCAGCGGCATATCGCGGCGCTGAACGGCTCGACCGACGGCACGAAATCCGATCCGGTCGCGCTCTCCGCACAGATCGATCAGCAAATCGTCATCGACGAGACCGAGTTTGCGCCGCTGCAGGCAGAAATCACCGAATATACCGCGCAGATCGCCAAAATCAGCGCGGAACTCGAGCGGATCGAGAAAGCCGACACCGCGCTGCGGGTGCTGACCGAGCGGATCGACGCGGTCAACGGCGATGTGAAGATCACGCGCGAGGCCTTCGAACAGGCGCGCGCGCTCGACGACATGGACCGGGCGAAGATCGTGAGCATCAGCGAGATCCAGCCGGTGATCACGTCGGAAAAGCCGGCCAAGCCGAAAAAGACGCTCTACCTCGCGGGCGGGTTGCTGATCGGCCTCCTCGCGGCCGGCGTCGTCGTCGCCATCGCCGTGGCGTCGAACAACACCTTCGTGGCCGCCGAGAGCGTCGAGCGGCAATTGCGCCTGCCCGTGCTGGTCACGGTCCCGCGGGAGGCCGGGCTCAAGGGCGGCTTCATCGCAGGATGAGCGAGCGCCGCCGGCCGCGCCGGGTCCTGATCATCGTCGAGAACCTGCCGGTTCCATTCGACCGGAGAGTCTGGCTCGAAGCGACGACGCTCGCCCGGAACGGCTATCGGGTGAGCGTCATCTGCCCGAAGGCGAAAGGGTGGACTTCATCCTATGAGCGGCTGGAAGACATCGATATCTATCGCTATCCGGTGCCGCTCGATGCCGGTGGGGCGCTCGGTTTCATCGTCGAATTCGCCTGGTGCTTCCTGGCGTCGTCCTGGCTCAGCCTCAAGATCCAGCTGTTCGGCCGCGGCTTCGATGTGCTTCATGCCTGTAATCCGCCGGACAGTTTCTGGCTGCTCGGCCGGTTCTGGGGCCTGTTCGGCCGGCGCTTCCTGTTCGACCATCACGATCTTTGCCCGGAGATGTACGCCGCGAAATTCGATCGCGCGGACGGGCTGTTCTATCGCGGCCTGCTGTGGCTGGAGCGGCGCGCGTTCCAGGCTGCGCGCATCGTCGTCACGACCAATGAAAGCCACAAGCGCATCGCCGTGGAGCGCGGCGGCAAGCGCGCCGAGGACGTCTACGTCGTTCGTTCCGGCCCGGATCTCAACCGCTTCACCCGCTATCCGCCGGATCCGGCACATCGCCACGGCAAGGCGCATCTGCTCGTCTATCTCGGCGAGATCTGCAAGCAGGACGGGGTCGATCATCTGGTCCGCGCGGTCAAGCTTCTGCGCGACGAGTTCGGCCGGGGCGATTTCTACTGCCTGTTCGTCGGCGGCGGCCCGCACCAGCCGGCGATCCGGCGCTATGCTGAAGAGCAGGGCATACTCGATGTCGCAGGCTTCACCGGCCGGGTAAGCGACGAGGAGCTGTGTCGCATCCTGTCCTCGGCGACGCTCGGCGTCGATCCCGATCCGAAGAACACCTGGTCGGACAAGAGCACGATGAACAAAGTCGTCGAATACATGTATTTCGGCCTGCCGGTCGTCGCCTATGATTTGCATGAGACACGCGTCTCGGGGGCTGATGCCGGCCTGTATGCCGAAGCGAATTCCGAACCGGCTTTGGCGCGCGCGATCGACGACCTGCTCGACGACACGCCGCGGCGGGATGCCATGGCCGAAGCGGGCCGACGACGGGTCACCGACGCTCTGGCCTGGGACCATTCCGTCGCCCCGCTTCTGGCCGCCTATGAGCGCGTCTTTGCCGGGACTGCGGCGCAGGATGCACCGGCCGCGAAGCCCGATTCGCCGCAGCCGCGGATCTAGGAGCCCGGTCGATGACGCCAGTGGCCGGGTTTTCCGCCGTGACCCCGTCGATCGGCCGCGACGTCCTGCAACGTTCGGGCCGGCCGTGGTTTGTGGAGTGGGTCTTCGCCGCTTTCACCCTGATCACGTACCAGGGCGCGTTCTTTCCTGTCCTGCGCACGATCCGGCAGGGCGACCAGGCGACCGAGGCCGGCGACCCGGTCGCGCGCTTTGCACTGCTGGGCATCCTCGTGGTGCTGGTGGGGCTCACCATGGTGCAGTGGCGGCGCCTGCTGCCGGTCGTGCGCATGCTCTGGCCGTATTGGCTGTTCATTCTCGTCTGCCTGGCCTCGACGCTGTGGAGCGACAGCCCGGTTCTGTCGTTCCGGCGTTCGATCTCGCTCTTCGGCTGCTTCCTTTTTGCCGCCTACGCCTTTACCCGGTTCGGACCGCAGCGCTTTATCGTCCTGCTCGCGGGCGTCGGCGGTGCCGCGGCCTTGGGCTCGCTGATCCTGATCGTGGTCGCGCCCGGGCTGGCCAACGATACCAGCTACTTCCAGACCAACGCCATTCGCGGCGTGTATTCGCAGAAAAACCAGATGTCGGCGTATAATCTGCTCGGGCTCTGCGCGTCGATCTCGTTGATCTTCCTTGAGTTTCGTCTGTCTCGGCCGGCCAAGAACCTGCTTGCTGTACTTTCCGCCATGATGATTGCGACATTGTTGCTGTCGCGCGGCCTCAGCTCGCTCATCGCTTTCTGCGCCGTCTCGCTGGTCGTGCTGCTGTACTATGACAGGGTGTCGTGGCGGCTTCGGCTCGTGCTCGGATATTGCCTTTTCGCCTTGGCGATCCTGACCGTCTTTCTGTTTCTGGCCGATCCGGCCGATCTGCTCGGTGCCGCCGGCAAGGATACGAGCTTGACCGGCCGACTGCCATTGTGGATCGAATGCCTGAATGCGATCCGCGAGCGCCCGTTGACCGGCTATGGCTACGCAGCCTTCTGGGATTCCTCGCTCGATCGCACGCAATATATCTGGCTGCTGATCGGTTGGTCCGCGCCGAGCGCGCATAATGGCTATATGGACACGCTGCTCGGCGTGGGGCTCATCGGCGGCGTGCTCTACTTCTATATTTGCGGCAGGACAGCCGCCTTGGCGATCCGCTACGCGCGGTTCGACGTTCCCGGGCTGAAGTGGTTCGCCCTCTATGCGACTGCGATGTTCATCGTCAATATCGATGAAGGCACGCTCGCCTGGCCTGACGCCATCGCCATTCAAATGGCGTTCGGCACTTGTCTGGTCGAGTCATACCTTGCCAAGCCGCATGCGATCTGACCATTGATCGCGCTGGTCCCGGCGCGTGACGGTTCCCGCATGGAACCGGACGCGTGCCCCATACGATTGAACTAGTGCCCGATGCTGATTCGCCAAAGCGCGCTCTACATCATTGCGCGCATCGTGCCGGGGCTCGTCAGCATGGGGCTGACCGCCGTGCTGACGCGGATCCTCGTGCCGGCGAGCTACGGCAGATACGGTCTCGCAACGCTGATCATGATGATCGGCGCTTCAATCCTGTTCGACTGGCTGGGCGTGGCCCTCGTCCGCCTCTATGCCGGCGAGCGGAAGACCAACGCGACGCTGCGGACGTTCTGGCAGATTTTCTTGCTGCTGGCCGGTACCTTGCTGGCTGCGGCGGTGCCGGTTTCCCTGGCCGCCGGCTGGGCCTATCTGGTGGGCGCGCTGCTGATCGTGGCATATTCCGGCTTCGAGCTGGCGGCGCGCGTGCAGATGGCGAGTTTTCGCGCCGGGCGCTATCTCGCGATGAACCTCTTGCGCAGCCTCCTGATCCTCGTCTTCGCCGTGCCGATCGCGGCGCTCACGCTGGACGGGCTCTGGGCGGCGGCCGGTTCGGCGCTCGGCATGGCCGCCGCCGCTCTGGTCGGGCGGCCGATCACAGCCTTGCGCCGCCCGGGCGGTCTCGACCGGGCGCTGGCCCGCGAGATCGCCGGCTACGGCTTCCCGATCGCGGTCAGCATGACCCTGAACGGACTCATCAATAGCGGCACGCGGGCGCTCGTCGGCGGCATCGGCTCGACCGAGGAATTGGGATATTACACGGCGGCATTCGTGCTGATTCAGAACACGCTGACCATGCTCGGAAGCGGCATCGAAGGCGCCGCCTTTCCGCTGGCCGTGGCCGCGGTCGAGCGCGGCGACGAGGCCGGCGCACGCCGGCAACTCGTACAGAATGCGACGCTGCTGCTGGCCGTGCTGGCGCCGGCGGCGATCGGGATGGCGGTGACCGCGCCCGCCATCGCCCATAATCTCGTCGGCGCAAGCTTCGAGACGATGGCGGCGAGTCTGACGCCGTGGATGTGCGCCGGCGGGCTGTTCGGCAACCTGCGCAGCAATTACCTCGACCACGCCTTTCAGCTCGGCCAGCGGCCTCATTTGCAGGTCTGGGTGACCGCGGTCGCCGGCCTGCTGGCCATGGCGCTGGCGGCGCTGCTCATTCCGGGTTTCGGCGCGGTCGGGGCCGCGATTGCGGTGACGGTGGCGACGGCCGTCTCCTGCCTGCACGCGCTCATCGCCGGACGCCGCGCCTTCCGGTTGCCGTTCCCGATCGGCCAGGCCGGCCGGATCCTGGCCGCCTGTATGGTCATGGCGTTGATTGTCGAGCTCGTGCCGGGTATCACGGTGTTGAGCTTGGCGGCCCAGATCGGCAGCGGTGCCATGGCTTATGGACTCGCGGTCTTCGCCCTCGACGTGCTGGGCGCCCGACGCCGCATTTTTGCCTGGCTGACGGCGCGGCGCAATTCCGGCGGCGATCGGACGGCGTAAGCCTACAGGGTCCTTGGAACGAGGCGGCCGGCCGGCCGTTAATGCGCCGGCAAGGGAGACAGCAAAGATGGTGGAATCGGGTTCGGCTGTGCTGGTGACCGGCGGCGCGGGTTATATCGGTAGTCATGTCGTCTGGGCGTTGAACGATGCCGGGCGGGCGGCGGTGGTGCTTGACGATCTCTCGACGGGACGGCGGGAAGCCTTGCCGGAGGCGGTGCCGCTGGCCGTCGGCTCGGTCGGCGATCGGGCGCTGGTCGAGCGGCTGCTGCGTGACCACTCGATCGGCACGGTCATGCATTTCGCCGGCAGCGTCCTGGTCGGGCAATCGGTCGCGGATCCGCTCGCCTATTACGCCAACAACACGCTGAACAGCCACACGCTGATCGCCGCCTGCGTGGCGACCGGGGTGAAGCAATTCATCTTCTCGTCGACCGCCGCGGTCTACGGCATGCCGGAAATTCAGCCGATCGCCGAGACGGCCGCGACCCTGCCGATCAATCCTTACGGCGCATCGAAGCTGATGACCGAGCGCATGCTGAACGATACGGCGGCGGCCACCGGGCTGAATTACGTCATTCTGCGCTATTTCAACGTCGCCGGCGCCGATCCGGCGGGCCGGACCGGCGAACGGCGGCCGGTCGCCACGCATCTCATCAACGTCGCGACGCAAGTGGCGCTCGGACGCCTGTCCACCATGGCGATTTTCGGCGAAGATTACGACACGCCGGATGGCACCTGCATTCGCGATTATATTCATGTCAGCGATCTGGCCGACGCGCATCTCTGCGCGCTCGCGCATCTGGACCGCGGCGGCACCGGCAAGATTCTCAATTGCGGGTATGGTAACGGGGCGTCCGTGCGCGAAGTGCTCGATCGCGTGGAGCAGGTCAGCGGCCGCAAGCTCGCGGTCCGGTCGGCGCCGCGCCGCCCGGGCGATCCGCCCCGGCTGGTTGCCGCCGCCGACCGGATCCGCACGGAACTCGGCTGGCAGCCGCGCTACGACGATCTAGCGACAATCATCCGCACCGCGCTTGATTGGGAGGAGCGGGCGCTGCCGGCAGTCTGATCTGTCGGCGGCCGGGAGGGTTCGGACCGGGGCAAAATACTGCTTCCGGGTGATTTCCCTTGCAAGATGCATTGCACGGGTCGCTTTTTCGGAATCTGGGGTCCGGGCGTGCCCGATCCCTGAGCCGGATGGTACTCGGCAGCCTGCGGCCCGCGCCGCGCTCGCAAGTTCATCTATTCATCCGGGTGGCTGCGGCAGCGCTGCGGTACCGCTTGCGCGTCTCCGGCGGGCTGGCGAATTCAGCCGGCCACCATTCTGATTCCTGAACTGTTTCAAACGCCTCGGCCGCAACGGCCGAGCCGGCGTAAAATGATCGGGCGGCTGGAAGCGTTCGTGTTGATTCGACTTTGCGCTGTATATGCTTAATCATTGCGCAATAAGTCTCGTCTAGACCCTGACCCTGGCCGATGCATTCAAGAAAAGAACGATAAAATTGACTGGCGTCGCCTGGATAGGTCGGTTCCGGTCACTATGGCGTGATCGAATATATGAATTCGTCACAGCGCACGGGGCAGGTATGCGTTCCATAACTGCGTCGAATTCGCATTTTCCGGCGTTCTTTACAAGAAAGTTGTCAACTGGCGCGATAGTTGCAGAACCTGGACAGCAGAACTTTGCGAGGAGCCTTATGGACAATCAAGGATGCGCGGCTGGACGTCTCGCGCGCCCGGAACGGCGCGAAGCCGGCCACAGGCTCAGCAGCGATTTTACGAAGCTGATCGCCGACTCGCTTCGGCTGGCAGATATCGCCGTCGTCATCGCCTGCGGCTTGGGTTGCTATTTCGCCTATACGACGGTGAACGGGCAGTCGCTGAACGACAATTACTTCCGGGCGATCGCGGTCGCCGGCGCGCTCGCGATCCCGGTCCTCGAATGGTCCGGCCTCTATCGTCAATCCTTGCTCCGGGATGCCGCGCTCAGGTCGTTCGGCCCGGCCTTTCTCGGCTGTGGCGGGCTGTTCTGCCTGATGCTGATGGTGGGATTTGCCGCGCATTCGCTCGGCGTGTTCTCCCGCATCTGGGCTGTGTCCTGGGCCTTCGCGACCTTCGGCGGCCTGATTGTCGAGCGCTTCGCCGTCCAGATTCTGTTGCGGCGTCTGCAGTCGAACGGCGTGCTGCGCCAGGCGATCGCCATCGTCGGTTCCGGCCCGCTGGTCGATCGGCTGGTGGCCTATCTCAACGGCCTCGACCATTCGCTGGTCGAGATCGTCGGTATCTTCGACGATCGCACGACACGGCTGCCCGAGACGTCGCTGAAGCCGCACGGCACGCTCGACGACCTTCTCGAACTCGGCCGCCGGCAGCAGATCGAGCGGGTCATCATCGCGCTGCCCTGGTCGGCCGAAGAACGCATTCTCCACGTGATGCGCCGCCTCAAGGCGCAGTCGATCGACATTGCACTGTGCCCGGATCTGGCGATCTTCTCGCTGCCGCACAAGACCTTCGATTACGTCGGCAGTTTGCCGACCTTGCGGGTCGCGGAACGACCGCTGCGGCGCTGGGACGCGGTGATCAAGACGGCCGAGGACCGGTTGCTCGGAACGTTGTTTCTGCTGCTGGCCCTCCCGGTCATGCTCTGCATCGCGCTGGCGGTCCGACTGGACAGCCCGGGCCCCGTGCTGTTCCGGCAGAAGCGCCACGGGTTCAACAATACCGAGATCGAAGTCTGGAAATTCCGGACCATGTATCAGGACATGGTCGATCCCAGCGGCGCCAAGCAGACGCAGCGCAACGACGCGCGCGTCACTCGCGTCGGCGCGGTGCTCCGGCGCTTGAGCCTCGACGAATTGCCACAGCTTTTCAATGTGATGCAGGGCTCGATGTCGCTCGTCGGGCCGCGGCCGCACCCGGTCGGCATGCGCACGCATGATCTCCTGTGTCACGAGATCGTCGAGGATTATGCGCACCGCCATCGCGTCAAGCCGGGCATTACCGGCTGGGCGCAGGTCCATGGCTATCGCGGCGCCACTGAAGATCCGGAGCAGTTGCGTCGGCGAACCGAGCACGATCTTTACTATATTGAGAAATGGTCGCTGTTTCTCGACTTGAAGATCATATTTCTGACAATCTTGCAGGTTTTTCAGCGGAACAACGCCTATTGATGCGCGGGGCGCAGCGATGGGAGGGCCGGGGGCGACAGAGGTGAGCATGGACATTTCGATTTTCGGCATCGGTTACGTGGGCGCGGTATCCGCCGGGTGCTTGTCGGCCGACGGACATAGGGTGACGGCCGTCGACACGAACCCGTCCAAGGTCGACGCGATCAACCAAGGGCGTTCCCCGATCGTCGAGCCCGGCCTCGAAGATTTGATCCGCCGGGGCGTAGCCGCCGGCGTGCTGCGGGCGACGACCGATGCGGCCGAGGCGATCCGCGCGACCGAGGTATCGATCATCTGCGTCGGGACGCCCAGCCTCGACAACGGCAATCTCGATCTCGGGTACGTCGCGCGCGTGTGCGAGGACATCGCGGCGCAGCTGCGCGACAAGCCGGGCTTCCACACCGTCGTGATCCGCTCGACCATGCTGCCCGGCTCGATGGCGACGATCGTACGGCCGGCCCTGGAGCGGATCTCCGGCAAACGCGCGGGTGACGATTTCGGCCTCGCGATCTATCCGGAATTCATGCGCGAAGGGACGGCGATCAAGGATTACTACGAAGCTGGCGCCATCATCTTCGGCGCGGTCGATCACCGAACCGAATTGCTGCTGCGCGACTTGACCGATGGGCTGAAGGGCAGCGTCCACGTCACCGATCTGGCGACGGCGGAGGCGATCAAATATGCCAATAACGCCTGGCATGCGACGAAGATCGTCTTTGCCAACGAGATCGGCGCGTTTTGCCGGAAATTCGACATCGACAGCCATGAGGTCATGCGCATTCTCTGCGCCGACCGGCGGCTCAATATCTCGCCGGCCTATCTGCGCCCGGGTTTCGCCTATGGCGGCTCCTGCCTGCCCAAGGATCTGCGTGCGCTGCAGTACAAGGCGAAGACGGTCGACCTCGAAATGCCGCTGCTCGAGGCCCTGCCGCGGTCCAACGAAGCGCAAATTCAGCGCGTGGTCGATCTGGTCCGCTCCGTCGGCAGCCGGAATGTCGGCATGGTCGGGCTCAGCTTCAAAGGCGGCACCGATGATCTGCGCGAGAGCCCGGCCGTCGAACTGGCCGAACGCCTGTTCGGCAAGGGCTACAAGCTCAGGATCTTCGATCGTAATGTCGACTATGCCCGGTTGACCGGCTCGAATCTGAGCTTCATCCAGACCCGCATCCCGCATCTCTCGGATCTCTTGACCGGCGATCTGGCAGCGGTGGCGAACCAGTCCGACATCTTGGTCGTTACCCATGGCGATCTTGGCGGCGCCGATTTCCCGAAGCTGCGGCCCGATCAGGTCGTGATCGACGTTGCGCGCGTGCCAGGCGCCGCGACTTCCGGCGCTCGCTATATCGGTCTCTGCTGGTAGCAACGCCGTCGGGCCTGTTTCGCGGCGTCGCGGTGCCTCCCGCTCGCTGCAAAGAAAGCTCGTATCATACTTATAATTGAGCCTATTATTACATTCTAACTTATGATATCGGGGCGCCGTAATGTTCCTGCGGTTGCGGGGAGGTCCGAGAGACCAATGAAAATCAAAGGCATAAGGGGGTCTTGGTGACGACTATCGCAGCGCTCCCGCGGATTTGGCGACGGGCGAACAGGATCATCGGCGCGGCCGCGATGGCCGGGTTGTGCGGCTGCAGCCCGATCCTCCAGCATGCCGCTTCGATGGCCGAGATCGAGCAGGATGCGCAGCGCTATGCGCAGCAAGGCTATCTGATCCAGACCGGCGACCAGATGTTCATCCGCCATCTCATCGATGCCGATTACGATGTGCTGGCGAATGTGGCACCGGATGGCCGGATCACAGTGCCCGGCATTGTCGAGCCGATCAAGGTCGGCGGCCGGACGGTCGAAGACGTCCGCGCCGAACTGGTCAAGCGCTACCACGAAGAAGCCGGCATCAAGAGCCCGTCCTTCTCGATCGACCTGAAGAGCACCGGCGCCCCTTATGTCTATGTCTCAGGCGAAGTTCAGCGTCCGGGCTATCTCGATGTCGGCAGCCAGGAGCGGACGATCCTGCAAGTGCTGGCGGCGGCGGGCGGTTGGCTGCCGACGGCGAAGACCGAAGAGGTGCTGGTCGTTCGCCAAGGGGCAGACGGCAAGCAGCTGATCTTCTCATTGGATCTCGACAAGGTCATGAACGGCACCGATCTTCAGCAGAACGTACTGCTCCGCCCGAAAGACGTCGTCCTGGTGCCGCCGACCGATATCGCGACGCTCGATCGCTGGGTCGATCAGCATATTCGGCAGGCGCTGCCGGTTCCGGGCCAGGCTTCGGTCCAGTACGACTACGGACGCATCATTCAGTGAGCGGCGGGAGAAGCAAATGAGCGAAACGCTGAAGCAGGCTTTCCCGAGGACCGCTCCGATGAAGTCGAAGACCGCCAAAACCGCGCCGCAAAACGGCGTTTCCGCCATCGAGCAGCAGATGGAAAGCCTGTTCGCGACGTTGCTGCCGGCGATCGACGAACAGAAATCACTGATCGTGCACCTCGTTGCGGCGACCCCCGGCGAGGGCGTCTCGACCTTGGCGCGGGCGCTGGCCGTCGCCGCCGGGCGGCGCTCCTGGTGCAAGGTCGCGTTGCTCGAATTGGTCGCCGAAGGCACGTCGCGAGCGACGGTCCCGGAGGGGCCGACCTTGCTCGACCAGTTCGCCCGGGACGGGACCGCGATTTTCGAGCCGATCTCGATCGCCGGCGCCACGCTCTCGATGGGCGAGCTTTCCGACACCGGCGCCGCGCGGCCGCGTCTCGATACGTTGCGCGATTTCTATACCTGGGCGCGGGCGCGCTTCACCCTGGTCATCGTCGATTGTCCGCCGATCATGCGGTCGCCGGATTCGGCGGTCCTGTGCGGCCTCGCCGACGGTACGATCCTGGTCGTCGAGGCGGATCGCACCCGGGTGCCTGTCGTCCAGCGGGCGCGCGAGACGCTGCTCAGTGGCGGCGCCAAGATCCTCGGCGTCGTGTTGAACAAGCGCGAAGATCTGATTCCGTCGTTTCTCTACCGCTTTATTTGACGGACGGGTCGCGCCGGCGGGCGGCGTCGCGGATCGGCGCCTGTTCGAAGGCGCGGCGCACAGCGTCAAAGGCCGGTTTCGGGGCGAAGGCGTCGTCGAAGGGCAGCGGTCGACCGGCTTCGCCGTCGGCTCGCGCATATTTCGGACTGTTCGACGGGATCAGCCAGGTATAGCGGTCGGACAGGCCCCAGGTCACTACGGCCATGACCGCCCGTTCGTCGAGTGCGGTCGCGAGAAACCGTGCATAGAGATCGGCGACCGCCTGATCGCGCGCCGCATGATCGGTCGGGGCGGCGACATCGACGACGTCGAGCTCGCTGATGATGATCCGCAGTTTGCGCGATGCCAATTCGGCAAGGAATGCGCGGTAGCGCTTTTCATCGAATCGCGATGACCCGTCGAGCGCCAGATGCGATTGCAGGCCGACCGCGTCGACCGGCGCCTCGTCGGCCGCGAAACGGTCGAGGAGGTGCAGCAGAGCCGTCCGCTTCGCCTCGTGGTCGGGACGATCCATCTCAAGATCGTAGTCATTGTAGACCAGGAAAGCTCCCGGATCGGCGCGCCGCGCCGCCTGGAACGCGATGCTGAAGAAATCGGGACCGAGTCGCTTCAGCAAAAGCGATTGCCGCAGCCCGTCGGGCCTGCCATCGCCCGGCTTCAGTGCCTCGTTGACGACGTTCCAGGCAAAGACCTGGCCCTTGTAGTGCCCGACGGCCGCAGCGATATGGCTGAGCGCCGCCGCCTGAATCTGGACCGGGTCGTCGAGAGCGGCGAACCAGGACGGGATGCTTTCGAACCAGAGGAGATGACCGCCGGTGAGGTCGAGGCCGTGCTCGATCGCGAAACGCGTATTCGCCGGTTCATGCGCCGGATCGGCGCCGTCGCGGGTCGGCGCCAGATCCTTCCAGTTCAGGCTCGCGCCGAACAGCGCGCACTGCTCGACGAACAGCGCGCGATAGGCCGCAGGTGCCGTCGCGATATCAGACTCGCTGTTCGAGCCGTAAAACAGGCCGGCCTTGGCCGCGGCTTCCTTGAGGCTGGGCTCGCCGGCGGCGGCTTGCGCGAGGCCCGGCGTCAGCGCGGCGGCGGCCAAGCCCTGCAGCACGCCGCGCCGGGTCGCGGTCATGCGCCGCCCTCGCGGCGGCGGGGGCTGGGTTCTTTCAGGACCACGGCGCGCAGCATCGCGGTCGGCGCGACCCGCCGGTTGGTCAGCCCGCGCAGCAGCGCCGCGCCGGAGAATTGCCAAAGCACCAGCGAATAGGCCGCCCGGTCGAGGCGGCGCTTGCGGACCAGTTGCGCGATCGGCGGCAGCGCCGCGATGACGAGCAGCGGGACGATCGAGGCCGGGAACCACAGGCACGCGGCGGCGAGGATCGCCAGCACCGTCCACCAGGCGATGGTGAAAAGCGCGAAGCGGCAGCTCCAGACGGCGTCCCGCCAGCGCGGGGTCAGCCACGCCGCGCGCAGGAACTCGCCATAACCGTCCAAGGTACGTGAACGCCAGCGCTGCAGCAGGAGCGGGACCGCCTCGCCGCGATGACCGAAATGGCGGACGCAATCGGTGTCGAGCAGCCGCGCCTGCCACCCGGCGGCGCGCAGCCGCCCGCCGAGATCCAGTTCCTCATAGCAGTGCAGGTTGCGATCCATGAAGTACCCGGCGTCGCGGATTGCCGCCGCCCGGTATAGGCCGCAGCCGGTGATGCAGGGGACGATGCGGCCCTGGCGGTGCCGGGCGTGGCGCAGACGCTCCTGGAACTCGATGGCATCCGACATCTCGATGAGGACGCCGCCGACGGCACCCAGCGTCGGCTCCGCTGCGAGTGCGGCCAGCGCCGCCGGCAGAAAATCCGGCATCAGCTCCATGTCGCCGTCGATCAACAGAATGTAGTCGCCGCCGGAGAACTGCCAGCCGAGTTGTGCGGTGGCCCCGCAACCGCGCTCGGCCAGATTCGCGAAGGTGACGATCCGAACCGGGAAAGCGCCGGCGATCTCGACGCTTTGATCGGTCGAGCCGGCATCGGCGACGATGATCTCCGCGTCCAGCTTACCGGTCGCCGCGACGAGCGACTCCAGGCAGCGGCCGATGTTCTTCTCTTCATTGAGGCATTTGACGATCACGGAGATCATGGGCGGCGCGTCGACCGCCGCTTGAGGCGGGAAAATCGCCGAATCCGGGCTCGACAAAGCCATCGCTCCTCGCTGGTTCCACCGCTCGTTGCCGGAAAATCGCCACTGTGCGAGAATAGGCCTCGGTACTTATTACGATTTCGTCTGCACCAGCGCGCGAATTGGGGCATGGGCTCATGCCGTAGATCAATGGCCGGTGCGTATCGCCGATGCTGCGCGGCGCGCCCACCTCGGGTACGACTGGACCGGTTGCCGAACGGAACGAATCAATGTCGGGAGAGGTCGAAATCGCGCTGCACCCGGTCGTCGAGGCAGGCCATAAGGGCGAGACCTTGTCGTGGCTCGGCGCCCGCAGGACCCTGGCGCGTCTTTTGGCGCGTCTGCTGCGAGTCACGCCCTGCGGCTGGGATGATCTCGACGCCGAACTCGACCGCTGCGCCGCACCGATCCAATTCTGGTGGCGCGACGACGATGCGGTCGCGGCGACTCCGGCGCTCTCGACCTTGCTGGATCTGCGGGCCGAGCTGGCGCTGCCCCTGGCGCTCGCCGTGATCCCGGCCGGCGCGGAAAAGTCGCTGGCGGCGAGGCTCTTCGGCGAGTCCTCGGTCGCGGTGCTGCAGCATGGCTGGAACCATGAAAACCATGCGCCCGCGGGGACGCCGCGCTCGGAATTCCCGCCCGGACGGAAGCCGGCGGCCATGGTCCGGGCGCAGCTCACCGAGGGCCGACGCCGGCTCGAGGATCTGTTCGGCCCGCGTTTCGTGGCGGCGCTGGTGCCGCCCTTCAACGCCTTGGCCGGCGATGCCGTCGACGCGGTGCGGGCCAGCGGGTTATTGCATCTGTCGCTGGCGACGGATTTCGCCGGGCTCGCTCTGCCGAGCCGGAATGTCCATGTCGATCTCATCGATTGGCGCGCAATCCGGGCGGTCCCGGTGGCCGATACGGTCCGGCCGCTCGTCCTGGCGCTGATGCTCCGCCGTTTCGGCGTCACGCCGCGCGCCTGCCCGATCGGCATCATGACGCATCACCTTGTCCATGACGGCGCGATCTGGTCCCTGGCGCGCGATCTGCTGTCGCGCCTCAAGGCGCATCGGAACGCCGTCTTTGCGCCCGTCGAAAGCATATTTTCATGAGAATTTCTGAACTCTCCATCGCTCTTTGCGTGGCGCTCTCCGCCACCGCTGCGTCCGGTCAGACGATCCCGGATTATCTCTCCAAGCGCGTGCCGACGGCGCGCGATGCCGGGCCGCTTTCGACCGACAAGACCGTCGAGGACTATCTGAAAGATGGCTACGCCATCCAATGGCGGACCCGTCTTGTCGGCCGGTTCACGGGCTGCCGCACCCAGGACGAGATCCGGTTCGAGGATCGCTCGCTGTTCGTTTGCTACGAGAATATCGAGCGGGAGGAGATCTCGCCGCCGGTCGTGTTCCTGCGCAATGTCGAGACCGGGGCCTATGCCATTTTCATCGGCCGGCACAATTATGTCGGGCTGCTGCGCTTCAAGAAGGGCGTGAAGCTCGACCATCATATCCGGTTCGGCGACCCGCTGCTCGGCATTCCGACCCGGGTGCCGGAGGACCGGCGGACGATCGGGCCGGTCGATGTCAGCAATGGCAAGATCGCGCCGATCCCGCGCAACCGCTCCGCCTATCAGGCGCCGACGCAGGAAGTCAGCGCCTTCCCGTCCAATCCGCCGCCGATGCACACGACGCTCAATCCGAACTTCAGCGATCCCGTGGGCAAGTGAGGCGCAAGCGCTGGGATTCCTCCGCGTGCACGATCCGGATGGCCTCGCCGGCGCGGCAGCGATAGCTGACCTTCAGCGGCTGGATCATGCCCGGCAGTTGCTTGGCCGGACACAGGGATTTGTCGATTTCGAGTTCGCAGCGGTCATGCATGTCGCATTGCTTGCGGATCGGCTCGGTCACGTCGCAAGGGTGCGCCCCGGTGCCGAACGACGCCGAATCGATCCGGATCGCGCTCGGCCGGATCGCCCGCATCAGGTCGGAGGATTTCAGGCTGTCGCTATCGTCCTGATCCGGCGCCGGCTGTGCGACGCCGATCGGCGAAAGGACGAGAAGACACAGAAGCAAGCCTGTGCCGGACAAGCGGGTCATCAGCGTCTCCTAGGCTTTCCCTAGCCTGCTTACATATCAAGAGTCTTAGCAGCTTGAATTTGCTCGTTTACGAGCAAATTCAACGTGGCTTTAGCCACGCAAGGCTGCCTAGTGCATCGATCCAAACGAAGGCGGCAGCCGAGGATTGGAAAATTGATGCAAAAACACAAAGCTAGTGCACTGGCTACTGAATTCTGCGAATGCGTCAGTGCACTAGCGTCCGGTCGTACGCTGCATCGGGGCCTGCGCATGATAAAGCTCGGCCAGAAAATCGGCCGCGCGGACAATGTCGAGGTGACGGCGAAAGACGGCGTGGCCGGAAGCCGCGATCCGCGCGCGCAGATCCGTGTCGTCGATCAATCGGGCGAGCGCGTCGGCCAGCGCCGCCGCGTCGCCCGCCGGCACCAGCAGGGCCGAGACACCGTTTTCCAGGATCTCCGGCGTCGTGCCGACCGGGGTCGCCACGACGGCGACGCCGTGTGCCAGCGCTTCCAATACCGAAAGCGGCATGTTCTCGGCGTGCGACGCCAACACCAGGATATCGGCTTCGGACAGCAATCGGGCGGCACGTCCCGCGTCGATCCAGCCGGGAAGATTTACCCGGCCGGCCAAGCCCAGATCCTCGACTTGCCGCCGGGTCGCCTCGACTTCGCCGTCGCCGGCCAGCGTGGCTCGCCAATCCCGCGCCCGCAATGTCGCGCTGTCGAGTGCCGCCAGCAGCTCCGGCACGCCTTTGCGCGCGCCCAGCCGGCCGAGCATGACGATCCGGCAGGGTGCGCCGGGGCGCGCGGGCCGGCGTGCTTCGCGCGGCTCCGGCACGCCGTTGAACAGAATCGCGACCTTGGCGTCGGCGACGCCGACCGTATCCACCAGGAACCGGCGCCATACCTCGCCCAGGACCAGAACCGCGCTCGCCCGGGCGAACATGCCCTGCACCCGCTTTTGCGCGAACGGCCCCAGCCCCCGATAGAAGCGATCGAAGAATGCGCCATGCAGATGAATGACGACGGGGATGCCGAGCCAGGACGCGAGATAGGTCACGACGCATTTGCGCACCGTACTGCCGCGGCTCGCCAGATTAGCGTGGATCAGCGCCAGCCGGCCGCGCAGGAAATAGCCGGCCAGCTGCGCCAGCGCGCGCGGAAAGGCCAGGACGCCGATCAAACGGCTGCCGCGGCCGCGCGTGTCGATGATGACGATCGGCGGCCGTGCGGCGCCGTTCTGCGACCAGGCGCCCAGCAGATATCCGGCCCAGCGTCCCATCCCGCCGGCATATTCCAACCCGCCCGGAACGAGCATGCAGACGACGGGATTCTTCGGCTCCGCCATCCGGTACTGTCCCTCTCCGCGATCTTCGGCCGTGGCGACCCCCTTGAGTTGCGCCTGCTTGTGCTACAGATCACGAATCTGCGCAAGCTGCGAACCGGTGCGGGCGCTAGCCGGTTTCCGCCCTGGGTTGCCGCGGCACCGCCGGGCTGAGGAGGGAGTGATCGATGTCGATCCGGTCGGTGCTGGTGTCGATGGCGGCGAAGGCCAAGAAGACGCGGCTGCTCGACGTGCCGATCCGCTACAATCCGCTGGCGCGTGCCGCCGTGTTTCGCGAGATCCGGCGCTGGGAGCAGGACGGTATCGAGGCGCGCCGCGCTCGTTGCGAGGCCCAGGCTTGCCGGATCGTGGCGGCCGCGCGCCGGACCGAGTATGGACGGGAATTCGGACCGGATATCCGGGATTGGCCGGTCCTGGCCAAGCCCCTGATCCGCGATGCCCCGCAACGCTTCCGGACCCGTCAGGCCCTTACGATTCCGGCCGCGACCGGCGGCACCACCGGTGTGCCCTTGCAGCTCGTGCGGTCGCTCGCCTCGGTCGCCGCCGAGCAGGCCTTCTACGATCATATGATCCGGCGTTCCGGCCTGACCTGGCGGGCGGCGAGGGTCGCCAGCCTGCGCGGCGACAACATCAAATCGACCGCCGATCCGGCGCCGCCATACGCTGTCGAAACCCTCTCGGGCAGACGGTTGCTGCTGTCGACGCCCCATCTCAACGCCGACACCATCGGCTGGTATGCGGAGCGACTATGCGCGTTCCGGCCGGATATTCTATGCCTCTATCCGACGACGGGCGCGCTGTTGCTGAACTTGCTGGATCAGGCGGGCCTCGACCTCGCCATCCCGCTGATCATGTGCAGCTCGGAACGGCTGCCCGCTTCGGCAATGACGGCGCTGGCCGCCAGGTTCAAGGCCGAGGTGATCGATTACTATGGCCAGGCGGAGCGGGCCGTGCTGTCGGTCGCGACTTCGCCCAACCGGCATTTCTTCTATCCGGCCTATGGCAGGATCGAGTTACTGCCGGCGACGACGGCGGAGGAGCCGGGCAGCGGCCTGACCGCCTGGTCGATCGCCGCGACCGGCTTTTGGAACACGGCCATGCCGCTGATCCGGTACGAAACCGGCGATCACGCGCTGGTGCCGAGCGACGCGACCGCCGCCGAGCTCGAGGCGATCACGCTCGGCCTCAAGCCGTTCCACGGCATTGCCGGCCGGGTCGGCGACTTTCTTTATGCGCCGGGCGGCGGCAGGCTGGCGGCCCTCGACCAGATTCCACGCGAAGTCGAGAAACTGCTGCAGATGCAGATCGTCCAGGATGCCCTCGATCGGGTGACGATTCGCGTCATGGTCGAGCGCGACTTCAGCCCGCGCGACCGGGCCAGGCTCGAAGCCAATGCCCGCGCCAAGATCCCGGCCGGCATGCAGATCGCGGTCGAGATCGTCGACCGGCTCGAAATGTTGCCGAACGGCAAGACGCCCTATGTAATCCGCCGGATCGGCGAACCGTGACCGGTTTCAAGCGCGGCCAACGCTCGCGGCTTTCGAGTTGCCGCGCCGGAACAATGCCGGTATCCCACCGACGTGAACGACAATTCTTGCACGGCGCGGTTGGCCGCTCCCGGGTTGTCGCCGGCTTTGTGCCGGACAGAACCGCGCGCAGCTGCGCGGAAACAGGTGTGAGAGAAACCATTGCTGGACACAGGCATCGGGCTTGAAGACGGCGTCGAGCGGCACGCCGCCGCGTCGCAAGTACAGCGCGGCTCCTATATACCGGAGATTGACGGTCTGCGCGCCATCGCCGTTGCTGCGGTGATGCTCTATCATCTCAATCCATCGCTGATGCCGGGCGGTTTCACCGGCGTCGACGTGTTCTTCGTTATTTCTGGATATGTCGTCAGTGCCTCGCTGAAGCGTGATGTCGGTCTTTCATTTCCGTCAATGCTGGCGAATTTTTACGCTCGGCGAATTGTCCGAATCTTTCCGCCGCTGCTCGTCTGCCTGCTTGTCAGTACGGCACTGACGGTCATGTTCATTCCCACGATATGGTTCAGCGGTGGTAGTGAGAGTACTGGTCTTGCAGCGTTCTTTGGCGTCAGCAACATTGCCTTGCTGCTTGAGGATTCGTATTTTTCGCCTAGACCGGAAATGAACCCGTTCACCCAGACGTGGTCGGTCTCGTTGGAGGAGCAGTTTTATTTGTTTTTCCCAAGTGTTTTCTATGCTTGGGCGAAATTCAGGAACAGCAGAATTCGAATGGCTACCGGATTGATGACTGCCGGGCTATCGCTTCTGTCTGTCGGTTTCATGTACCGGATCGACGGCATAGACCAAGCTGCCTGCTTCTATCTTCTGCCAAGCCGCTTCTGGGAATTGGGGGCCGGGGCAATATTGTTTCAGCTTCAATGCGGCGGCGCAGCACGATTATTGGCGGTCAGCCGCACATCCTATGCGCTGGCTGCGGGATCAGGTCTGGTGCTCCTCGCGGCCATCGCGGCCGATTCGCGGCAATTTCCCCTCCCTTGGGCGCTGGTCCCGGTGCTGGGCGCGCTACTGATCGTCTCGGCGGTAACCGCGCCGCAACCGTCGAACGCGGTGGTGGCGCGCTTGCTACGCAGCTCCGGCATGGTCTTCGTCGGCAAGATCTCTTACCCGCTCTACCTCTGGCACTGGCCGATTGATACGTTGTTTCGCTGGACGATCGGGTTGGGGGGGCCGTTTCTGAGCATCGTCGCGTCGGGCCTGGCGTTTCTGTTCGCTTGCCTCTCGCATTATTACCTGGAGCAACCGAGCCGGTTCGTCCGGTGGGCACGCGCGCGGCAGGCGCCGGTGGTCGTTTCGGTCGGGCTGCCGACGATCGTCTTGAGTTCACTGATCGCTGCCGCGGCTTTCGCCCACTCCGATCAACTGAGCCTCAGCGTGGTAATGCAGCATCGCGAGCAGTGGCTGGTCGATGTCGATCTGCCCCGCGCGGCCATCGCGGGCTGCACGGTGGACTGGATCGAGGAACGATTTGCGGGAGCCCATCTCAAATACGCGCATCGGCACTGTGCTGATCCGACGCCGCCGCGCCGTTTGTTCGTGGTCGGCGACTCCCATGCGCTCGCCTATCACGGCATGCTTTCGTTGCTGGTCGGACAGCAAGGCCTAGACGTCTGGCTATACTCCAAGCCGGGTTGCGCCTTCGCCGTCCTGATTCGTCCGGTCACGCCGGAATGCGCGACCCTCACCCGATCGATCATTGGCGATATCGCGTCGAGGGCGATACCCGGCGATGTTGTCTTTCTGCCCGCGTTGAGACTGTTTCGATTCGACGATCCCTTACGCCCGCTCGACACGACCGGATCCGGCTATGCGGCTGCCAGCGATCCGCCGGCCGCCGATCGGCGCATCGCCTTTGACCAAGCCGTGGCGGTGATTGATGAGCTGAGAAAGATCGGCCTTCATGTCGTCATCGAGGCGCCGAAACCGCTGTTCAAAGCCTCGGCCTTCCAGTGCGCCGACTGGTTCAATCGGATGGATGCGCGCTGCGATGGCACCTTGGTCATCGATCGGGCGGAATTGCTGGCGTATCGCCAGCCGGTGATGGACTCGCTGGCGGCGCTCGCCACGCATTTCCCCGATTTGGTCGTCTGGGATCCATTCCCCGTGCTCTGCCCCGAAGATCCTTGCCGGGCGATCGCCGATACCGGGCCGTTGTTCTTCGATACCGATCATCTGAGCAATTTCGGCAATGCCGTCTTGTACCCGGATTTCCTCTCCGTCCTGCAGCATATCTGGGCCGGCGACGGTTGACGGTCGGCCGGCTTTCGGGTTGCCGCCGCCCGCCAAAACCGCTATCCCGGCGGCATGAACGACAATCTCCATCCGGCGCTGCTGCCCGCGGGCTTGCGCGACATCCTGCCGCCCGATGCGCAGATCGAGGCCGATGTCGTCGAGCGGTTGATGGCGATTCTCGCCGGCCACGGCTTCGAGCGGGTCAAGCCGCCGCTCGTCGAATTCGAGACGAGCCTGCTCGGCGGGCCGGGCGCGGCCATGGCGCCGGAAACTTTCCGGCTGATGGACCCGATTTCGCAGTCGATGGTCGGCATTCGCGCCGACATGACCCTGCAGATCGCCCGGATCGCGACGACACGCCTCGTCAAGCAGCCGCGGCCGCTGCGTCTGTCCTATGCCGGCCAGGTGCTGCGCGTGCGCGGGACCCAGCTCCGGCCGGAACGGCAATTTGCGCAAATCGGTGCGGAGCTGATCGGCTCCGATGCGCCGGCCGCCGATGCCGAGGTCGTCTTGCTGGCGGCCGAGGCGCTGGGCGCGGTTGGCGTTGCAGGATTGTCGGTCGACCTGACATTGCCGCCGCTGGTGCCGCTGATCCTGGCCGAGCTCGGAGTCGCAGCAGTCGAGGCGGCGGCCTTGCGCAAGGCGCTCGACCACAAGGATGCCGCCGCTCTCGACGAGATCGGCGGTGCAACGGCGGCGCTGCTCGGCCGGCTGATGGCCGCGGCCGGGCCGGCGCCGCGGGCGCTGGAACGCATCGGGCAGGTCGTCCTGCCGGGTGCAGCGGCGGTGGAAATGGCGCGGCTGGCCGAGATCGTGCGCCTGATCCGGACGGCGGCACCGGATCTGTCGCTGACCATCGATCCGGTCGAGAATCGGGGCTTCGAGTATCACACCGGCCTGAGCTTCACGCTTTTCGCCCGCGGCATCCGCGGCGAACTCGGCCGCGGCGGCCGTTACCTCGCGGGCGGCGTCGTTTCCGGAGTCAAGGGTGCGGCCGCGGTGCCGGAGCCGGCGACCGGGTTCACCGTCTATGCCGATACGGTGCTGCGCGCCGTGCTGCCGCCGCCGCGCGCGCGGCGGATCTATCTGCCGCACGGAACGCCGGCCGAATCCGGTCGCGCCTTGCGCGCCGAGGGCTGGGCGACGGTCGCCGGCTTGGGCCCGGCCGAGCCGCTCGACGAGGCGAGGCGGCTCGGCTGCAGCCATGCCTGGATCGAGGGTGCTGCGGTGGCGCTCTAACGCCATGCGGGCGCCGATCGTCGGGCAAAGGTAGATATGGATGGCCGGCTATTCTTTGACAGAACCTGCGCAGCTGCGGTCGGCTATGCCGGACGACATTCCGTTCATGGCATCCTTGCACGCCGAGACCTGGCGCGAAGTTTATTGCAACTTCATCCCGGCGCCGATAATCACGCTTCGTGACGAGACTTATCGTACGGATTATTGGCGAGAGGCGCTGACTGACGGACGGCGAGGTCCCGATTTTTCGGCGACCATCGCCGAGTCGGGCGGACGAAAGCTGGGATTTTGCTATGCATTGCCGGGAGAGGATGGCGAGGCCGGCGGCGAAATCGAAAGCCTGTTTCTCGCCGCCGAGGCTCGTGGCCGGGGTATCGGCCGCGCTCTCGTCATCGACGCCTGTCACTGGTTCACGGCACTCCGCTTGGCGCCGATCGTCATCTGGGCCTTCGAAGAGAATCCCTACCGCCGATTCTACGAAACGCTCGGCGGTGATCCGGCCAAGCGTTGTCGCGACTCCTTCCCGACCGGAGACACGGTGCCGGTGATCGGATATTTTTGGCGGGATGCAGCCACGCTACGCGCCGCCGCAGAGCGAGGTAGGGCATGATCGAGGTTGCCTGATATCGGCACCCCCGGCCTGCGCACCTCGCGCTTGTCTGCCCGCACGGCGAAGTGTTACTCCTGCACGTTTGAGTTTATCCAGGAAGGAGTTCGCCATGGCCAATGTGGCCGTCATCGGCGCGCAATGGGGCGACGAGGGCAAGGGCAAGCTGGTCGATTGGCTGTCGCATCGGGCCGAGATCGTGGTCCGGTTTCAGGGCGGGCACAATGCCGGCCACACGCTGGTCATCGGCGACACGACCTACAAGCTGAGCCTTCTGCCGTCCGGCGTGGTGCGTCCCAACAAGCTGTCGATCATCGGCAATGGCGTGGTCGTCGATCCCTGGCACCTGGTGCAGGAGATCGCCAATATCCGGGCGAAGGGCGTCGCCATCTCGCCGGCCAATCTCAAGCTGGCCGAGAACGCCGCGCTGATCTTGCCGCTGCACGGCCAGCTCGACCGGGCGCGCGAGGCGGCGCGCGGCGAACACAAGATCGGCACCACCGGCCGCGGCATCGGCCCGGCCTATGAGGACAAGGTCGGCCGCCGCGCCATCCGCGTCTGCGACCTGGCCGAGCCCGAGACTTTGGGCGGCAAGGTCGATCTGCTGCTCCAGCATCACAATGCGCTACGGCGCGGCCTCGGCGAGGCGGAGATCGATCGGACCAGGCTGATCGACGATCTGCTGGCGGTGGCGCCGGAAATCCTGCCCTATGCCTGCTCGGTCTGGCAGATCCTCGACGAGGCCAAACGCGGCGGCAAGCGGATATTGTTCGAAGGCGCGCAAGCCGTAATGCTCGATGTCGATCACGGGACCTACCCTTACGTCACCTCGTCGAATACCTTGGCCGGCCAGGCGGCGTCGGGGTCGGGCGTCGGCCCGGGGGCGATCGGCTATGTTCTGGGCATCGCGAAGGCCTATACGACGCGCGTCGGCGCCGGGCCGTTCCCGACCGAGCTCTTCGACGCGACCGGCCGGCATCTGGGCGAGCGCGGCCAGGAATTCGGCACGGTGACCGGACGGCCGCGGCGCTGCGGCTGGTTCGATGCCGTATTGGTGCGCCAGGCGATCAAGGTCGCCGGGATCGACGGCCTGGCGCTGACGAAACTCGACGTGCTGGATGGTCTCGACGAACTCAAGGTCTGCACCGGCTATCGCTATCGCGGCGATATCTGGCAGCGCCTGCCGCCCGGTCTCACTGCCGAAGCCGCGATCGAGCCGATCTACGAAGTCTTCGAAGGCTGGCGGGAGAGCACGCGCGGTGCGCGTTCCTGGGCCGGGCTGCCGGCTTCGGCGGTGAAATATATTCGCCGAATCGAAGAGCTGATCGAAGCGCCGCTAGCCCTGCTATCGACCAGTCCCGAGCGCGATGACACGATTCTGGTGCGCGATCCCTTCGCCGATTGAGATCGGAATGCGCCTGCGGGGACGAATTTGCTGGGCGAGCCGAGAGGTGTTCAGGTTGTATTAACCGAAAACCGGAATCTTGGCTCCGATCAACACGCGAAGCGTGCGATTTGGGTTGCCGGTCGAAACCTCAATCAGGCGCTCAACGATTGGGTCGGAGCGGGATCGGGGTAACGGGCGATGCGCCCAGAAACCGGTTGCTCCAGCAGGCGGGCAAATGGCGATTGTGGCACCAGGGACGTCCGGCTCGGCTGCGCCGCACCCGGCCGCGGTAGGGCTCAAGGATCGTTGGAACATCCTGCTCGACATGCCGTTGGGCGAGTTCCGGTCACCGAACGCGGCGGCCTGTGCGGCGGAAGACCAGCGCTCGGTCGGGACCAGCTTCTTCGCTCTCCTCGTCGATCCCAAGCAGCCGATCCGCGGCGCGGCGCTGAACCTCATCCGCATGGCGCGGCACCCGAATGTGCTGACCCCGGTTGACTATGGTCCGGTTGATTGGCCGCCGGCGCAACGGCGCTGCCTGGCCATCATCTATGAGCGGCCGGCCGGCGGGCGTCTGGCGCCGGCTGCGGATCAGGCGATTCCACCCTGGCCGGAGCAGGACATCGCCGATCGCGTGGTCATCGGGCTGCTCTCGGGGTTGCGGGCCCTCAGCATCGAGAACCTGACGCATCGCGGCATCCGGCCGAACAACATCTTCTTCCGCGATTCAGGCCGGCGGCAGGCGGCGCTCGGCGACTGCATCGCGGCATTGCCGGCCGCCCATCAGCCGCCGGCCTATGAACCGATCGAAAGCGCCATGGCGATGCCGGGCGCGCGCGGCAACGGCACCGCCGCCGACGATCTTTATGCGCTGGGCGTGTTGTGCCTGCATCTCTCGCAGGGCACGCCGCCTGGTCACGGCATCGCGGCCGAGGCGTTGCTTGAAGACAAGATCCGGCGCGGCTCGTTCAATGCGCTGGCCGGTTCGGCGCGGCTCGGCCCGGCGCTGATGGAATTGCTGCGCGGCTTGCTGATCGACGAGCCGGGCGAGCGCTGGACCTTCCAGGATGTCGATCTCTGGCTGCAAGGCAGACGGCTGACGCCCAAGGTGACCTCGCCGGCGCCGCGCGCGCCGCGGCCTTTCGAGATCGCGGGCGAGGATTGTTTCACCGCCCGCACCCTTGGGCGCTGCCTGGCGCGCGCCGGCGAACAGGGGGTCCACGCGGTTCGCGGCCACCCGTTCCAAGTCTGGCTGCAGCGGTCGCTTGGCGACAAATCGATCACGGAAGGCGTCGGCCTGGCGCTGGCCGACGGCGAGGACCCGGCGACCAGCAACGCGGCCCAGGATGCGCGGCTGGTGGCGCGGGTCGTGATCGCGCTCGATCCGGCGGCACCGATCCGGTATCGCGGCTGCGCCGTCGCGATCGACGGGTTGGGCGCAGCCTTCGGCGCCGCGATGCTGGCCGGCGGCGACATCAAGCCGCTCGCGGAGATCCTGCGTGCCCGCCTGCCGCAATTCTGGTGCTTCCGCCAGCCGGCGTCGCGTCCGGAATTCCAGGCGCTGCTGCGCGAATACGACCGGCTGCGCCGGGTCCTGGATGATTTGCGGACGGGGTACGGCGCCGAGCGTGTCGCTTACGAGATGAACCCAGGCTTGCCCTGTCTCAGCCCGCTGGTCGCCGAACGCTACATCCAGGCGATCGGCGATTTGCTGCCGGCGCTTGAGCTGGCCGCCGCCGACGGACAAATTCAGGCGCACCCGGTCGACCGCCATGTTGCGGCTTTCATCGCCAACCGCTCGAAATACGTCGATGAAGCGGCGATGGTCGCCATCGGCAGCGCCGATCCGACGGAGCGCCTGCTCGGCACGCTGCATCTCCTGGCGCATCTTCAGCAGGAGCGCGGTCCCCCCGCGGTGCCGGCGCTGGCTCAGCTGCTCGGCCGTCATGCTCAGTTGTTGATCGATCGGTTCCGCAATCGCCGGACGCGGGAGCGCCTGGAAAACGAGCTGGCCGGCGTGCTTGCGGAAGCAAGCTTGCCGTTGCTCCTGCAGTTTCTCGACAATGCCCAGGAAAAACACATCGACGCCCTGCTGTTCTCCAAGGCGCGCAATGATTTCGGCCTTGCGGCGCGGGCGATCGACCGGTGCGAGGAGGAGCGCGCCTATTTGCCGGACGAGGCGGCGCAAACCGCCTCCGCCATCGCCGCCGGCCTGTCGATGATGATCGGCGTCGTTGCCGTAATGGCGTCTATTCTGGCGCTGGGGTCGTTCTAGATGGCCCGGCCGGCGCTCCCCGCCAAGCGGCCGGCCTCGGCCGGCGCGAAATCCTCTGCCGCGGCCAAGCAAGGCAAGACCCGTGCGGGCCGGCGGCGCGGCGGTGGCGGCGATACGCTGATGCTGGCCGTGTCCGGCGGGGCGGTCCTGTTTCTCGGGATCATGGCGCTCCCGGTCTGCATTCTGCTGCTCGCCGGCATGGCGCCGACGATCGTCGCCTATATCGTCGACCAGACGCCGCGCCGGACCCTGACCCTGACCGTCGGGCCGCTCAACCTCACGGGCACGGCGCCCTATTGCCTGCAACTATGGTTCGGCGCCGACACGCTGCATGCGCTCGGCGCCTATCTGACCGACGTCTATATCTGGCTGGTAATGTATCTGGCCGCTGCGATCGGCTGGCTCCTGCATCTCGGCATGCCGCTGATCGTTCGCCTGATCCTGGAACAGTCGATCGAACGGCGCAAAAACAAGTTGTTGCAGATTCAAAAACGGCTGCGCGCCGAATGGGGCGATGGCGTCGACGGGACAGGCGACACCGCGCGGCGGGAGAGCTGACGCTCGCCCGCTCCGCCTTGCCGAGTTTCCGCGATCAGGTCGCCGCGCCGAGCAGCCGTTGCCCCGTCACGGCCGATTTGATCGCCTTTTGCAGCTTTTCGAAGGCGCGGACTTCGATCTGGCGCACCCGTTCGCGGGAGATATTGTATTTGCGCGACAGGTCTTCCAGCGTCACGGGTTCTTCCCGCAGCCGCCTTTCGGTCAGGATGAAGCGTTCGCGCTCGTTCAGCGTCTTCATTGCATCGCGTAACAGGTCGCGGCGCAATCCCAGCTCTTCGCGATCGCCGAGCTTCTGCTCCTGCGTATCGTCGGAATCGACCAGCCAATCCTGCCACTCGCCTTCGCTGTCGGCGCGCAAGGGCGCATTCAGCGAATGATCGGGGCTGGACAGGCGTCGATTCATGCTGACGACATCGGCTTCGGGCACTTCCAAAGTCGTCGCGATCGACGTCACGACATCCGGCGGCAGGTCACCGTCATCGATCGCCTGCAACTGGCCTTTCAGCTTGCGCAGATTGAAGAACAGCTTTTTCTGCGCCGCGGTCGTGCCCATCTTCACCAGCGACCAGGAATGCAAGATATACTCCTGCATCGCCGCGCGGATCCACCACATGGCATAGGTCGCCAGCCGGAACCCGCGATCCGGGTCGAAGCGCTTGACCGCCTGCATCATCCCGACATTGCCTTCGGAAATGAGTTCGCTCAGAGGCAACCCGTAGCCGCGATAGCCCATCGCGATCTTCGCCACCAGGCGCAGATGGCTGGTCACCAGCGTCTGGGCCGCTTCCGGGTCCTGATGCTCCGTCCAACGTTTGGCCAGCATGAATTCGGTATCGGGGTCGAGCATCGGAAATTTGCGGATCTCCTGGAGATACCGCGACAGGTTCCCGTCCGTGCTGACGCTCGGAAGATTTGAAAGGCCGGCCATGGTCATCGCTCCCTTCTGGGCAGATCTTGATCCGGGCCACCGAAGCCGGCGGCGGAATGCGTCGTCGATCTTGCCCGAAGACATAAAACGTTAATGTGCAAAAACACCCAAGTCCAGTTTTTAGCTATTCTAAAACACTCAGCAGCTTTGCAAGATCCGCGGGTAACCCGATTTCGAACCGCAGCGTCTTGCCGCTGACCGGGTGCTCGAATCCGAGCAGCCAGGCATGGAGCGCCTGGCGCGGAAAACTCAACAGCGCGGCGGCGGCCGGCGGCGTCAGCAGCTTCGCCTGGGCCGGCCGCGCGCGCCCATAGACCGGGTCGCCGATCAGCGGATGGCCGAATTCGGTCAAGTGTACCCGGATCTGATGGGTGCGGCCGGTCTTCAGGCGGCATTCGATCAGGGACGCGGCCAATCCCAGCGGCCGGATCACACGGTATAACGTTCTGGCCGGCTTTCCGGATGCGACCACCGCCATTTTTTTGCGGTTGGTCGGGCTGCGGCCGATCGGCCGGTCGATTTCGCCCTCGCGCGGCTGCGGCGTGCCCCAGACCACGGCCCAATAGGCGCGCTCGATCGTGCGGTCGGCGAAACCGGCTGACAGCACGGCATGCGCCCGCGCCGTCTTGGCCACGACCATGAGGCCGCTGGTATCCTTGTCGATCCGATGCACGATGCCGGGCCGCTTGACCCCCCCTATTCCCGATAGAGTATCGCCGCAATGCGCTAACAGGGCGTTGACCAGGGTCAAGTCCGGATTGCCCGGGGCCGGGTGGACGACTAGGCCGGCCGGCTTGTCGAGCACGACCAGTTCTGCGTCTTCGTACAGGATCTTGAGATCCATCGGTTGCGCCGCCGGCGTGTCGTCGACCGGCGGCGGCACGTCCAAGGTGAACACCTGACCCGATTTGACCCTGAAGGAGGGGTTGGTTATGGTGACGCCGTCGGCCGCGACGCGGCCCTCCTCGATCAGGGTCTTGACACGCGAGCGCGAGATCTGGCCGAGGCGGGACGCCAGCAGCCGGTCGAGCCTTTCGCCGGCATCGCCGCTGTCGGCGGTCACCGCTTCCGGCATCGGCGTCACTTCCGTCAATGCGTTCCCCGCTGGAGGATCGACGATATGCGGGCTCTCGTGGCCCTGACCGTGTTCATGGGCGTGCTGATCCTGGCCGGGCTCGCCGTCATCGTCGTGACCATCGTGCATCGCCTCTCGGCGCCGAAGCAAGCCGTGCCGATCGAGGCCGGCTTGCCCGAATATACCCGGATCGCCGTGCCGAACGGCGCCGCCATTGGCGGCATGGTCCCGGTCGGGGATCGGCTGGTGCTGCACCTCGTCACGCCCGATGCCCGCGATCGTCTGATCACGCTTGATCCGACGACCGGTACCGTGCTGCAAACCATCGACCTCGTTCGCGACCCGCCTGCGGAGAAACCATGAATTTCGCCAGCGACAATGTGACCGGCATCGCGCCGGAGATTCTGGCCGCGATCGCCGCGGCCAATGACGGCGCCGCCGCATCCTACGGCGACGATCCGATCACGCTTCGCGTCGAAGCCAGAATGGCCGAGATCTTCGAGCATGAGGTCGCGGTGTTTCCGGTCGCCACCGGGACCGCGGCCAATGCGCTGTCCCTTGCAGCGCTGACGCCGCCTTGGGGGGCCGTATTCTGTCATGAGCAGTCGCATATCGTCGTGGACGAGGCGAATGCTCCCGAATTCTTTAGCGCCGGCGCCAAGCTGGTGCCGCTCGCGGGCGCTGATGGCAAGCTTAGCGCCGAGACGATCGAGCGTCTTTTGCCCGGCGGGCTCGGCGTGGTGCATCATTCCCAGCCGGCGGCGGTCAGCCTCACGCAAGCCAGCGAATGCGGCACGGTCTATCGGCCGGCCGAAGTCGCCGCGATCGCCGCGATCGCCCACCGCCACGGGCTCGCGGTGCATATGGATGGCGCCCGGTTCGGCAATGCGCTGGCCTATCTGGGATGCAGCCCCGCGGAAATCACCTGGCGCGCCGGCGTCGACGCGCTGAGTTTCGGCGCTACCAAGAACGGTGCGCTTGCCGCCGAGGCGATCGTGTTCTTCGACCCGGCCAAGGCGCAGTCGCTGGCGTTCCGGCGCAAGCGGGCCGGGCACCTCTTCTCCAAGATGCGGTTCCTCTCGGCGCAGCTCGACGCCTATCTTGCCGACGGGCTCTGGCTGCGCCAGGCAACCCACGCGAATGCGATGGCGGCGCGGCTCGCGCGGGGCTTGGCCCAGCTGCCGGAGAGCCGTCTGCGCCACCCGGTCGAGGCCAATGAACTCTTCATCGAATTGCCGGAACCGGTGATTGCCGGGCTGCTCGATGCCGGCTTCAAGTTCTACCGTTGGGATGGGCCGGACAGCACCTGCATCCGCCTGGTGACCGCTTGGAACACGGCGGCCGAAGCCGTCGATGCGCTGATCGCCGCGGCCGGCAAGCTGTCGCGAGTCTGAATCACGGACGCCGTTTCGGGCGAGGCAGTAGGGTTGGCCGAACGTCATTTCGGACGGAGATATCGGGCTTGGCCGCTCCCCCGGCAAGACTCGGGGGAGCGCCGCCGGATTAATTCGCTGCAAGCTTCGGTACGGCATACTTTTGCGCTCTGCCCCCGCGCCGGCAATCGTTAAAAACACCTTGGGATTCAGCGCGGTCGGCCGTGTCTTTGACACTGTCGCCGGCATGCGCAAAAAACATGCGCTTGCTGCAAAAACCCACTTGCATCGCGGCGCAGACGGCGTATTTAACGCCTTGTTCTGACGCACTCGCACGTGCCGCTGGCCCTAGTGGTTATGCAACGACGTAACGCGTCCTTTTTGGAAGAACCGGTCTAGTGGATCGGTCCCGAGAGGGAGTGTCGATATGGTTGCTAACGTAACGGGGCCGAAGGGCCTCGCGCCGGCGCAGCGAAGTATAAGCTGACGCCAGGCATTTCCGTAAGAAATGTCCGCGTCGGGCGCTCCGCCCCAAAGACACATGAAATAAATCGTCCGGTTCGCCCGTTGGGTTGATCGGTTGGTCTTCACTTTCCTTTTGGCATCCCAAGTAATTTGGGGTCGGAAAGAGGGTGCGTCATGAATAAGCTCCGCTCTCGAGTGGCGGTCGGGCCGCTCCGTCGTCTCGTCCCTTTGCCTGTCCCGGCCGTGCCTGCGGTCGACCGGCTCGTTGCCGAGCTGCGTCCGGCCGAGCCGCTGTACTGCCTGCGGCCGCATGTCCTTGAAGCTACCGCTGCACGTTTTGTCGCCGGCTTTGCCGGCGATGTGCTTTATGCCGTCAAATGCAACCCCGAGCCGGCGGTGCTGCGGGGGCTGTGGCGCGGCGGCGTGCGGCATTTCGACTGCGCTTCGCCGGGCGAAATCCGCCTGGTGCGCCAGCTCTTCCCGGCGGCGCAGATCCACTACATGCACCCGGTGAAGCAGGCGTCGTTCATCCGCGAGGCCTATGCCGAGCATGGTGTGCGCGATTTCTCGCTCGATTCGGTCGAGGAGATCGACAAGATCGTCGCGGCGACCGATGGGGCGGAGGATCTCGGCCTTTATATTCGCCTCGCCATGCCGAAGGGACTGGCGACCTATGACCTGTCCGGCAAATTCGGCGCGCCGCCGGCTCTCGCGGTGGCCTTGCTGCGCCGGGCGCGCGCGGTTTCGGCCCGGCTGGGATTGTGCTTCCATGTCGGTTCGCAATGCATGGATCCCGACGCCTATGCGCGGGCCCTGGCCTTGGCCGGCGCGGTGATCGCCGAAGCCGGTGTCCCGATCGACGGCATCGATGTCGGCGGCGGCTTTCCGGTCAGCTATCCGGATCAGATTCCGCCGGCGCTCGACCGGTATTTCACGGCGATCCGCGACGGCTTCGCCGCGCTGGGATTGCCGCCGCAGGCGCGCCTGTGGTGCGAGCCCGGGCGGGCGCTGGTGGCAGCCGGGGCCTCGGTCGTCGCCCAGGTCGTGGCGCGGCGCGGCGACGTGCTGCACCTCAATGACGGCGTCTATGGCAGCCTGTCCGATGCCGGCACGCCGAAATGGCGCTTCCCGGCGCGTGCCCTGCGTCCCGACGGCGCGCCGTTCAGCGGTGCGCTGGAGTCGTTCAGCTTCTACGGGCCAACCTGCGACAGCGCCGATTTCATGGCGGGCCCGTTCGCCTTGCCGGCGGATATCGGCACCGGCGACTGGATCGAACTCGGGCAGTTGGGCGCCTATGGCGCGTGCCTGCGCACCGGCTTCAACGGGTTCGAGCGGATCCTGATCGCCGAGGTCGCCGACCAGCCCTTGCTGGCGACGCCCGGCCATCTGGCGCTTGACGCCGCCTGACCGGCGGCGCTGCCCGGAACCCCTTGATTTCGACCCCATTGCCGGCGTTGCCCGCACAGAGCCGCCGGCCGGAGCAAGAGCCTGAGATGACCGACCGTATCACCCGCTTCCTCGCCGAGATGCAGCCGCCCACGCCGTGCCTGGTCGTCGATCTTGAAATCGTCGAGCAGGCCTATGTCACGCTGCGCGACGTGCTGCCGCTTGCGCGGATCTTCTATGCCGTCAAGGCCAATCCAGCAGCACCCATTCTCGACCGCTTGACCGGTCTCGGCTCGAGCTTCGACACGGCGAGTCGCGGCGAGATCGAGATGTGCCTCGCCGCCGGCGCCACGGCCGACCGGATCTCCTTCGGCAATACCATCAAGAAGCAGCGCGATATCGCCTTCGCCTATGAGCAGGGTGTGCGCCTTTTCGCCTTCGACAGCGCGGCCGAACTCGAAAAACTGGCGCAATCGGCGCCAGGCGCCAAGGTGTTCTGCCGGATTCTGGTCGAGTGCGAAGGCGCCGAATGGCCGCTGTCGCGCAAATTCGGCTGTGCGCCCGAAATGGCGGTCGACCTTCTGGCTCAGGCGCGCACCCTTGGCCTTGAACCGTACGGCGTCTCTTTCCATGTCGGTTCGCAGCAGACCGATCTCGGCCAGTGGGACAATGCGGTGAGCCGTGCCGCGTCGATGTTCTCGGTGCTGGCCGAGCGTGAGATCGCGCTCAAGATGATCAATATCGGCGGCGGCTTCCCGGCGCATTACCGCAACGGCGTCGAGCCGATCGAAGCCTATGCGGCGGCGGTGATGGCGGCGATCACCAAGCATTTCGGCAATGATCTGCCGGAGATCATCGTCGAGCCCGGCCGGTCGATGGTCGGCGATGCCGGCATCATCGAGAGCGAGGTCGTGCTGATCTCGCGAAAGGACGAGACGGATGAGAAGCGCTGGGTCTATCTCGATGTCGGCAAATTCAACGGCATGGCCGAGACGATGGACGAGGCGATCAAATACGTGATCCGTACGCCCGGCGACGGCGGCGCCACGGCCCCGGTCGTGCTCGCCGGGCCGACCTGCGACAGCGCCGATATTCTCTATGAGAAGACCGAATACCGCCTGCCGCTCGATCTCAAGATCGGCGACAAGGTCCAGGTGCTGGCGACCGGCGCCTATACCTCGACTTATGCCTCTGTTTGTTTCAACGGGTTCGAGCCGTTGCAGACCTACTGCATCTGAGCGGCGACCGGTCCGACCGAAAGCGCCGCCGGCCGGACCGGCGGCGCTCGCGTGCGGTGCTGCGCATGGGCGTGATATCGCTGAACCGGCTTTCACGCTAAACTGATCGAAGTTCATCGGCATCTGTGATCCGCCTGCCCGGCGACGGGCGGGACGGGTTGCTGTTGGCGTTGCGCGCAGGCCGATTCGGCTGTTGCGTTTAGAGGTGTGTCCAAATGTATGAAAAAGTCGCTTTCGCTGGCCGGATTGTCATGCTGGGGTATGGCAGCGTCGGCCAATGCGTCCTGCCCGCCCTGCCGCGTCACTTCCAGATGCCGGCACCGCGCATCACCGTGATCGAAGCCGGCGACCATGAAGCGACGATCCGGCCGTTCCTTGAAACCGGTGTGCAGTACAAGCGCGTCCGCCTGACGCCGGATAATCTGGAGCCGATTCTGGCCGCCCATGCCGGGCCGGGCGATCTCGTGATCAATCTTACCGCCGGAGTCGATGCGATCTCGGTCATGAGCTGGTGCCAAGCGAACGGCGCCCTCTATGTCGATACCTCGCTCGAGCCCTGGGCCGAGAAATACGAGAATATGGATTTGCCGCCTTGGGCGCGGACCCATTACGAGAGCCACGAGACGATTCGCGAATTCGCCCGCTCGCGCTGGCGGGCGAACGGGCCGACCTGCATCGTCACGCACGGCGCCAACCCGGGTATCGTGAACCACTTCGTCAAGCGTGCGCTGATCAATATCGCCGATGCGACCGGGATGGACGGGAAGGTGCCGACGGATCGCGCCGGCTGGGCGGCGCTTGCGCGCGCGACCGGCACCAAGGTCATTCACATCGCCGAGCGCGACACGCAGCGTTCGTCGATGCCGAAACGGCCGAACGAGTTCGTCAACACATGGTCGGTGCTGGGGTATTGGGGCGAGGCCTACTACCCCGCCGAACTCGGCTGGGGCACGCATGAGAAACTCATGCCGCCGAAGGGCCAGCATTACATCTACGGCCCCGGCCACTGCATTTACCTCATGCAGCCGGGCGGGCAGACGGTGGTGCGTTCCTGGGTCCCGAAGGGCGGGCCGATCTTCGGCTTCGTCATCTCGCATTCGGAAAGCGTGACGCTCGCCGATTATTTCACCGTCTATGAGGGAAGGCGGCCGGTCTATCGCCCGACCGTCCATTACGCCTATCACCCGACGACCGACGCGATCGTGTCGTTGCGCGAAGTGATGATGCGCGACTGGCAGCCGCCGACGGACGAGCGGATCATGCAGGACGATATCGTCGACGGCATCGACGAACTCGGTGTGCTGCTGATGGGGCATGGTCTCGGCGCCTATTGGTACGGCTCGCAACTGTCGATCCATGAGGCGCGCGAGATCATCCCGGGCCAGAACGCGACGGCGCTCCAGGTCTGTGCCGGGGTGATCTCGGCCGCGGTCTGGGCTGCGCGCAACCCGAATGCCGGCTTCAACGAGCCGGAATCATTGCCGCATGAGGAGATTCTGGCGATCGCGGCCCCCTATCTGGGGCCGCTGGTCGGGGTGCGCAGCGATTGGACGCCGCTCAAGGACCGCAGCAAGATGTTCCACGAGCCCTATCTCGACCTGGACGATCCGTGGCAATTCGCAAATTTTCTGCTGCGCAGCTGAAGGGACGGAACTCGCCGCGCCGAGATGCGGCCGGGCTTGTCAAGCAAAGACCCCGCCGCGTGCGGCGGGGTCTCGCGCCATAGGCGGCCGGCGAGGGGAGCCGCCGGCCGTCCGTGGGATTACGACGGCTTGAAGTCGAGCTTTACCTGGGCGATCCCGGCCGCGACGTTGAGCCCGGAGATGCCTTCGACGCTGACCGGCTGCAGCGTGAGAGAATTCTTGAAGCCGCCGACGAGCACGTTGGCGCCGGCGCCGACCCCGGCAGAGGCGCTGCCCGTCACGCCGCCATATTCGCCGGCGAGCGCGCCCTTGGCGACATCGGTGGTCGGAGCGAACACGCCCCACACGATGACGCCGCCGGCCTGATAGCCGATGTCGACGCCGAACTTGTTGATGTGGCCGGTATACTGCTCGACGGTGTTCTTCCCGTCCGAAAACGTGCATTTGAGATCGCGCGTCGATCCGAAGACGAAGCCCCAGCCGCTTTCGACGTTGCAGGTGACCACGCCGATTTTGACGCCGCTGTCGGCGTGCGCGGGCGCTGCGGTTGCGACGGCCATGATGGCGAGAACAGCCGCCGAGGCGGCCAAACCAAACTTCCGATGCATGCTATGATCTCCTACAGGAAAGTAACCGATGTGCTCGGGCCCGTCAGCCCGGCGAGGTCGCCGCGGCACGGGGCTGTCGGATTGCTTGTGCCCTGCCGAAGTCAATTCACTATGGAGCGGCTCGTTTGCACATTGATTCAGATCAATCGACGGCCGGGTTCGACCATCCGATAGAGTTCGGCGATATTGGCGCGGGCTTACCCTAATGGGCCAGAAATATGCGGCGAATGTCTTCGCACTTTTGCCATGCGGTAGAATGGGATCATTTTCGATTCTCGAAGTTTTTGCTGGTCGGCGGGGATGATTTTTTCGCCGGTTGACCTGGATCAATAAAAGTCCTGATCCCACTTGTATCCTGAGATCGCTGAGTCCGAATTCCGGGCCGGCGAGCGCAGGGGATAGCCATGAAGGATCTCAGGCAAGCGCCGGGTGCGCAGGAAGCCGTCAACAAGCCGGGCAAGAACGGGCTCGGGCTCTTGCGCAACATCTTGATGTTCGGTGCGGTCCTGGGCGGGCTGGCGTGGATGCATGCCGGCGCGCCGGCGCCGGACGTGCTGTCGGCAGCGAGTGGATATTCAGCCTCCCGCTGAGGCAGCCGGGAAGAGCGCAGCAGGCCCGGCTGCCGCGCCGGAGCAGCCGCACTCAGGCGGATTCGGTTGAGCGGTTGACGAGGCTCGTCGATCCGACCGTGCCCATTGCGCTCTTGAAAGTCCCGCGCCTGCAAGTGGGCGACAGGCTCACGACATTTGATCTCTTCGGGGTAGCATGGTCATGCGCAGGATACGATATCGCCGAGCTGCCGGCCCGGCGTCGCACCTGCGGAAACTTTCGCGCGGGGCGGCCTTCGTCCTCGCCCTTCACTTGGTTGCCTGTGCCGACCTGCCGTCTGGGGAGCCCGCCGCGATCGAGGCCAATGACCCGTTCGAGTCGGCGAACCGACGCTCTTTCGCGGCTTACGAAGCGGTGGACAACCATGTGATCGAGCCGGCCGCCCGCGGCTATCGCTCGCTCGTCCCGGCTTTCGGCCGCTCTGCCATCAGCAATCTTCTGAGCAATCTTACCGCGCCGACCACATTCCTCAACGACTTGCTGCAGGGCAACCCTTCCTGCGCCGGGGAAGCGCTCGCCGGACTCGGACTCAACACAGTGCTCGGGCTGGGCGGCCTGATCGATATCGGCACGGATGCCGGCATCCCGCCGCATAGGTCGGATTTCGGCCAGACTCTCGGCGTCTGGGGTGTCGACCCCGGCCCCTACTTCTACAGCGGGTTCGGCCCGTCGAATCCGCGCGACATCCTCGGTTTCGCGGTCGATCTGGTCGCCGATCCATTCAATGTCGCCGCCGTCGCGCAGCTGGGCTACGGCGCGGCGCTCGACCGATTCGGCGCCTCGATCATCGACTTCCGAGAGGAACATCTGGAGGTGATCGACGATCTCAAGCGCAATTCCCTCGATTATTATGCTGTCCGGCGGAGCATTATCCAGCAGCTGCGGAGCAATGCCGTCGCGCGCGGCCGGCGCGCTCATAAATGGAGCGATCCGCCCGGCTGCGGCGCAGAGAAGTGAACGGCCGCCGGCTCTGATCGCATCTTCCGAACCGGCGCAGTTCCTCGGCGGGTGACGCGCTTGAAGCCATGCGCTCCATCGGGTCACGATGCCCGAAATAGCCTCGCTCAAAGCAGACTTGCGTGGCCAAAGCCACGTTGAATTTGCTCGTAAACGAGCAAATTCAAGCTGCTAAGACTCTTGATATGTAAGCAGGCTAGGGAAAGCCTGCTTAGCCGCTGACCTTCTTTTTGAGCTCGTCGATCAGCCCCTGGACGTTGCCGCCATGCTGAGAAATCACCGAGGCGAATTCTTCGCGCTGGGTAACCGACATGCTCAAATTATCGGCTTTCACGTCGATGATCTTGTAGCCGCCGCCTTCGAGCGCGACCCGCCAGTCGATATGAATTGGCTGTCCGCCGCTCGGCCGAACGATCTGCGAGGTGAC
>Ga0181519_10000082_pt1 | contig 81511 bp, 51 predicted proteins | sample PEATcosm2014_Bin_26_FD_121102 | JGI IMG/M metagenome (GOLD analysis project Ga0181519, IMG submission 121102) | Peatland microbial communities from MTU Mesocosm Facility, Houghton, MI, USA - PEATcosm2014_Bin02_10_metaG | ecosystem: Environmental > Terrestrial > Soil > Wetlands > Peat | place...
AGCCCTTGCTCTGGGCGACATGCTGGCAAACTGGGACCAGATCGCCAAAGGCTTAGCCGAAGCCCCTCGCAAGCGCAAATCGCAGGAACGAATATTCTCCCAAACAAGTTAGCGCTTATGCGGCTCTGCCGGATGGTACTTACTCCACTCGCGCACTCAGCGCAGATACGCCCACAGGACAAACAGTCCGCCTGCCACGAAAAGCGTTCCGAAGATCGCCTTGTTCCACTTGGCCAGCCACGCCGGCAGATAAATGTCAAAGGCCGACGAGCGGTCCAGGGTGAACCGAGCGGCCGCATCGGTCAACGGGCAGCGGCCCCGGTTGGCCGCCAGCACCAGGCATTCCGCCAACACCAGGAACGCCAGCAGGGCAGCCAGGTCAAAGCGATGCCGCCAGCCCATCACCGGCAGCGCCAGGATGCAGGCGACAAAGAACGCCCAGATCGCCGTATGCAGCGATTTGATCAGGGGCAGTGCCCAACTCCGCGGGCGGGCTTTGCGATCGACGAAGGATGTCATCCTGCCAGCATCATAGATGGCAGGGGCGCCTCGCCCATTCCGAGCGGAACGCGATAGAATGGGTTCCATGTTGCGCCGCCCCCTTCTTCTTCTCTCCGTCCTCCTGGCCGTATTCGGTATGGCTGTCAGCTCGTTCGCCGCTTTTGGTCAAGACTCGCAGGGCCGCGGCCGCAAGTACAAATCTCCGCCGCCAACCTCCCGTGTCGAAGTCACCGTGTTGCGCGATGTCAACGGCAAACCCATCGAAAACGCCGCGGTAATCTTTCACCTGGTTGGCGACAAGGGCAACATGGAGCTGAAGACCAACGAGGATGGCAAAGCGATGATCGACGTGCTGCCCACTGGCGGCGAAGTTCGACTGCAGATCATTGCCAAGGGATTCCAGACCTATGGGGACGACTTCAAGATCGATCAACCATCGATCGGTCTGGAGGTCAAGATGAAGCGGCCCGGCGAGCAGTACTCCATTTACAAGGCCCATGCGAACGATCCGCAGCAAATCCCCGCGCGGGGAACCACTCCGGCGGCCGTTGAGCCGAATCTGAAATAGACCGGTTGGCTCGCTTCAAGGTTCTTCCATCTGCTTCTTTCCGGGATCTGTCCCCAGAGGAACGAAAGGCCATTCCGATTCGGAATGGCCTTTGACGTTGCCGCGGTTCAGCAGGTGCAAGGAAACTCGATTTTCGAATTGGCTTAGATACTGAACGACGAGACAGCGTGCGCTTCGTCATCATAGATGTCGAATACGGTGTAAAGCTTGGTTAGCTGCAAAAGATCGTGAACCTTCTTGGTCAGGTTGAGCAGTTTCACGGTTGCCGACTGATTTTTGGCCGTCGTGAACGCGCTCACCAACTCACCCAGACCTGAGCTGTCGATGTAATTTACATCTCCCAGATTCAAGAGTATGTTCTTTACGCCCTTGCCGATGACGTCGCGGATGGCCTCGCGCAATTGCACACTGCCTTCGCCCAGAGTGATTCGCCCGCCACAATCGATGATGGTCACGCCATCCACTTCACGGGATGCAATAGTAAGTGCCACGGATACTCCTCCTTGTTGGTAATACGGTTAGAACTTCTTGGCTGTCTCGCGGAGGGGATGCTCCCCCCGGCCCGAACCGCATTTCAGGATGGTCGTTCCAGGAGGGGCGCTCCAGGGAGCTTCCATCCTGTTCGTTGGCGCACCTGGTTGGTATGCGTTACGAGTTGTCGCCTGCCGGCTCCAGGTGCTTGACCATGGTCAATTCAGTTCCGGGCTGCAGTTGTCGAAAGTGTACCTCATCCATAAAGGAACGGATAAGGAAGATGCCGCGGCCAGTGCCACGGAGGAGATTTTCCGCCGCCAGCGGATCGGGAAGGGTGTCTGGATTTACGCCCTTGCCTTGGTCGGCAATCTTGAAAATCAGCGATTTTCCGGTGTTTTCCAGGCTAACTGTGACCTTTTTCTGTGGATCGTATTCGTTTCCGTGCAAAACCGCATTCACCGTGGCCTCACGAATGGCCATCGCGATTTTGAACCGCTCATCCTCGTCGAGGCCGGCATCGGCGGCGAGCTTCTCGGCGGCTGCTTCCACCTCGGCTACGCTCTCCATGGTGGAACTCAGCGCAAGATGCTGCCGTTCTGCTCGCGGTCCGCTCATAGGGTTCTGGGCCTCTTTCGGCATGTGGACGAAAAACCCTTTCCATCGCCCCGCGCAATTGCCTTGCTGGAAGTGTCTTAGCTGTGATCGGAATGTGTCAAGCTTGGACGCGTTCCGCACTGAGCTTTGCTGTGCCTCGCGCGCCACTTGGCCTGCGGGAATGCCGGCAATGAGTGCCGCTTGCCCACCCTGGCGCGCTACACTCATCCCATGAAACTTCGCACCTCAGCTCGTGTTAGCCTAACCGCGCTTCTCGGGACACCCGTGACGGATGCGCAGGGCCACCTGCGAGGACGCTTGAAGGATATTGCCGTGGCGACCGGTCCCGACGCCGGCAAGGTCGCGGGACTGGTGCTCAAGACCCGCTCCGGTCTCGCCCTCGTTGCTTCTTCCGAGGTCATGGAAACCCCGGCCGGCACGCTCGAACTGCGTTCCGCCGGAGCACTGGTTCCGCTGGTCGACGAGGGCAACTACCTCTTTCTGTCGCAGGACCTGATTGACAGGCAGATCATCGACATTCACGGGCGCAAGGTCGTCCGCGTGAACGACGTGGATCTCGAATGGATGGGCAAGGGAGCTGCCCACCTGCTGCGCGTGGCGGAAGTGGAAATCGGCCTGCGGGGCGCATTTCGGCGCGTCTTCAAGGGCCTGCTCCCGCGCGCCACGCTGGAGACGCTCTCACGCAAACTCAAGCCCAGCGGCATTCCCTGGCAATTTGTCGACGTCATCGAGGTCGACCCGGCGCGGCGCGTCAAGCTGCGTATCGAATACGAGCGGCTGGCGGAAATGCACCCCTCCGACCTGGCCGAGATCCTGGAAGATCTGGCCCCCGCCGAACGAGAGGCAGTCTTTACTTCTCTCGACGAGGAAGTCGCCGCAGAGACGCTGGAAGAGGTCGATCCCAAGCTACAGAAGGCCCTGCTCGAAAAGCTCGACGAAGAACGCATTGCGGACATCGTCGAAGAGATGGATCCCGGCGCGGCCGCCGATCTGCTGGCCGAGCTGTCCGAAGAACAGTCCGACGCCATTCTCGAAGAGATGGAGCCGGAGGAGCGGCAGGAGGTCGAGGAGCTGCTTGAATTCGATGAGCACTCGGCTGCCGGCTGCATGACCTCGGACTTCGTCTACCTTGGCTCTGACGCCACCGTGGCCCAGGCCGCGGAGGCGCTGCGCAGCTTCGACGGCGATCAGGAAAGCGTCACGGAAGTCTACCTGCTCGACCCGAGGCGGGTTCTGCGCGGTTCGGTCCCGCTGGCACGCGTGGTGATGGCGCAGCCAGAAACCCATCTCAAGGTGCTGGCCGAGCCGCGCGTCCTCTCGTGTCCTTCCGACCTGCACCAGGACGATCTTGCCGAGCTTTTCGACAAGTACAACCTCCACGCCCTTCCAGTAGTCGACACGCAGGGACGCATGGTGGGTGTAGTTCATGCCGACCATGTAATCAGCTTTCTGCGCGAGAAACTTTAAGTAAGGAGCGCGATGCTGAATTGGACCGCATGCGCATTTTTTCGCCTGCAGATCATCAAAACGGGCATATTCCCCCGCACCGTGCGCAAAACGGTACATTCCTCTTCATATCCCTGCAATATACTTCGCAATTCGTGGGGATTTTTCTGGAATTATGAAAGAATCCAGATATGATGCAGTTTCCTAAAATCATCCAGGGTGGGATGGGTGTGGGCGTTTCGAACTGGCGCCTTGCTCAGACCGTCTCCAAATTGGGCCAGCTAGGAGTCGTATCCGGCACGGCGCTCGACCAGTTGTTCGTGCGGCGTCTCGCCGATGGCGACAAGGATGGGGCCATGCGCCGCGGCCTGGATGCATTTCCGTTTCCAGAGATGGCAAAGCGGATCTGGGACGAGTACTTCGTGCCCGGAGGCAAGCCTGCGAGCAAGCCCTATCCGACAGCACCCATGCACCAGAAGCGGGAGATCCGCAAGGTGGTGGAGCTTTGCATCGTCAGTAATTTTGTCGAAGTCTTTTTGGCCCGGGAAGGGCACAAGAATCCGGTCGGCATCAACTTTCTTGAGAAAGTCCAGATGCCGCACCTTTCGTCCATCTATGGCGCGATGCTGGCCGGTGTCGGCTATGTGTTGATGGGCGCGGGCATTCCGCTGCATATCCCCGGCGTTCTCGACGCCCTGGCGGCGCAGCATCCGTCGGAATACAACCTCTCGGTTACCGGGGCCCAGCCGGGCCAAGATGTGGCCATGCACTTCAACCCGGCCGACTACGTCGAAGGTCCGCTCCCCCTGCTCAGCCGCCCCCGGTTTCTTGCAATTGTTTCCTCGAACACCCTGGCGACCACCATGCTGCGCCGCGCCAGCGGCCGGGTGGACGGGCTGATTATCGAGACGCCGATCGCTGGCGGCCATAACGCACCTCCGCGTGGCAAGCTCCAGCTTTCCGCCTCCGGCGAGCCCATTTACGGCGAACGGGACCGCGTCGACATCGCCGGCCTGCGCGCCTTGGGAGTGCCTTTCTGGATGGCGGGCGGCTACGGCAATGCGAAGATGGTGCGCGAAGCTCTCGAAAAGGGCGCCGCGGGTGTCCAGGTGGGCACTGCCTTTGCCTTTAGCAAGGAATCCGGCCTTCGCGACGATCTCAAGTCGTCGCTGTTGTTGAAGGCCGTCGCAGGTACGGGCGTTGTGTTTACCGACGCACTAGCTTCCCCGACCGGCTTCCCGTTCAAGGTCGCCATCCTTGAGAACAGCTATTCGCAGCCTGAAGTCGCTGAAAAGCGCGGCCGTGTTTGCGATCTGGGCTACTTGCGCGAAACCTATGCCACGGAAGACGGCAAATTCGGCTATCGCTGCGCAGCCGAGCCGGTTGCGAACTATGTCCTGAAGGGCGGCAAGCCCGAGGATGCGGTGGGCCGCAAGTGCCTCTGCAACGCCCTGCTCTCCAACATCGGCCACGCCCAGATCCGCAAGGACGGCTCGATTGAGCCGCCTCTGGTCACCGTCGGCGACGACCTCAACACCGTAGCGCAGTTCCTGGCTCCAGGCCGCGACAGCTACAGTGCTGTTGACGTCGTCAAATCGCTGCTTAGTCTGAGCAACGACCTCGCGCTGCCCGCCGAGCCGGTACTGGCCGCCACCGCCTGATCGCTTCAAACCGGTCCATGCAAGGAAGGGTGCGGGCCATGGCCGGTACCCTTCCTTTTTGCGCTGCATCCGAGCTGCCTACTTCCCCGGCTTCTTCGGAATTCTTGTCTCCGCCGCGGGTAGGGCAGGGAAGGCCGCGTGCGGTTCCGTCTGGTACCAGTATGCAGTCGAGTAGAAATTGTCCCCTCGGTCGTTCCCGTCGCCGTGCTCGATGGTCACCTTGATCGACTTCTCGAAGGCTATCGGGCTCTCGGTGTGCCAGCGGTAGAGACAATAGCGGCCACCCGTCTTTTCTGGATTCTCGATGAAGGGCGCGCCGTGATGCAGGTTGGCGAATGGCTTCCCCCAGAAATCCCAGGCCCCGTTGTAATAGTCCTCGGTCCCGGTCCCGTTGATCGTCGGCAGCGCGTCGCCGTCGATGAAGATCATGTCGTCGCCTTCGCCGAACCACCCATCCTTGTTCTGCTCCACCGCCTGGCTCACCCCGATGAAGTGCCCCTTGCCTGTCCCTTCCATAAAGACGTAATTGTCCTTGCCGTCCAGGTTCTTCACTTCGCGAGGCATCGCAAGGCAGGGCGCGGCCTGGCGGTACTGCGCATGAAAGCGCCCCACCTCGTGCGGAAGCTCGCTCAGGGTCACGTAGTCCACCGCAAAGTACAGGTTGTCGGTCTTCTGCTTGCCTTCATTGGTCAGCGTCAGCCGGGCCGCGCTGGCAAACGGCATTTGAAAATACGCGTTCAGCGCCTTCATCGGGGCCACTGCTGTCAGGGCTGACTGGTACAGGAAATACTCACCCAGACCAAGGCCGAAGAAGTCGCCGATCGGCACTTCGACCGACGGAGTGCTCTCGCCGTCCCACCAAGCGCGCAGCACCAAGTTCTTCAGGTGCATCGGGTCGGGTGAATTGATGGTGAACCAGATGTGCGTGATCACGCCCGCCCCGGTCACCTCCAGCAGTGTGGCCGTCCGCCCCTGTTCCACAGGCACCGAATCGTTGTTCCCGCCGGTCCGGTCCCAGCTCGAAGAGCGCCGCGATTGGTAGTTGCGCAGGCGCGCCATCGACAGAAGGTCCTTGGGAGCATCGCGGCCGTTCTTGGCCTCTTTCGCACGGGCGTCCGCTGGCGTGGACGCGACCGCGCCGATCCCCAGAACTGCAGCGGCTGAAACCATTCCGCCCAAAACCTTGCGGCGGCCAAGGGGGTTTTCATTGCTGTCAAACAAAGGCATCGTTCTCTTCTCCTGGCTCACCTGGTTTGGTTCGGCTAATTGGGAGCGAAGGAGACTCTATCCGCCCGCTGTGCCCCCCGTCAAGCCACCTGCGGTGGGGCCAATGCCTTCGTCCACCCATGCCATCTGTCATGGGCGGTCGACCCTCAGCTCGCTATGTTTCGCGGCAAGGTGATCCGGTCTAAATGTTTAGACAGGGATCGGGTCTGTGGCATTTCCCCCTTGAATCAGAGAACGATTCAAGGGAGGGGAGCGGTACGTGTCACTCAAACTGAAATGCCCGTGGCATCAGCCCGGATAGGTTCCAGTGATGTAGCCTTCGAGCGCCTCGATCGTCTTCTCGTGACCGGAAATGACCCATTTCACCAGGTCTCCAATGGAGACGACTCCCACGACATCGTCGCCCTTCAGGACGGGGAGGTGGCGGAAGTGGTGCTGGGTCATCATGGACATGCACTCATCGACGGTCTGATTCAGGGTCACGAAGACGACCGGGCTGGTCATGATCTGGTGAACCGGGGTTTCCTTGGAAGCGTGTCCTTTGAGGATGCCCCTGCGGGCGTAGTCGCGCTCGGAGAGAATGCCGACGAGGCGTTTTTCCGAGAGGACAAGCAGAGCGCCCACACCATACTGGGCCATCAGTTCGAGAGCCTCGTAGACCGTTTGCTCGGGCGAGACAGAGAGGACACTGCTGAGATTCTTGCTTTTAAGCACCAAACCGACTGAATCCGAAATTTTCATCTGGCCTCCTGGCCTCTGGCTGTTCTGCCCCGGATAGCAGGTTGCATCGCGGTGGCTTTGGTGGTCGGGGAAGAGCCGAGCTTTCTGATCCAGAGCAGACCAAGAGACCCGGCATCCAGTTGAAAACAGCCTGCTTGCTCCACAGATCCCGCAAACCCCCGGAGAAGAGTTGGGATCTGAAGGAGGCGGCAGATAGTCAATATAGCCCATCCGGACAGCGCTGGGACAGAGCAAAGTGAATGGGACCTTCCGCTGCGGGTATCGATGATGAAACGAGCAGTTCGATTTGGTAGCGATACGGCTGAGGGCGCGAAGGGGCGGGGCGCCATTCGATGCCACTGTCGGACCTGACGAGCTAAAGAAAGGCACTGGATTTCCGATGAAGCAGCCAAGATGCGGTGCGGACGGCAGGCCTTTGGCCGGACTCGGTGTGCTCGGCCCGGTGACGGCAAATGGGTGCGAATTCGCGGAAGAAGGGTGTGCGGAGGAAAGTGCGGATGGCCGCGATGGGAATCTGGCTGGAGCTAGGAGGGGCATCGCCGCGCAGGATGCATGGGCCCTTGAAGTATTCTGAACTGGTGCGCCGAAGCAGGTTGCTGCGCGAATTTGAAGGCGATTCAATGCATCTGGCAGCATAACTCACCACGCTCGATTGGCGTTTAGAAGAGCGAGACAGGAATGGTTTTGGCAAGTACCGATGCCGGTGAGAACATGCCAGAGATGACCCGGCCCAATGGGGCGGACCTGCTTGCTTTGATTGAAAGCTCCGCCGAACCGATCTGGTCGGTGGACCTCGAATTCAAAGTGCTCACGTTCAATCGCGCTTTTGACGCCGAGCTCATGCGCAGCTTTGGCTTGGATGGGAAGGTGGGTCGCCCCCCGGAAGCTTTGCCCGCAGAGCAGGCTGCGGGCTGGCGCTCGCACTATGAACGCGTGCTGGCCGAGGGCCATTTTTCTATTGAGCATCGATGTCCCGACGGCCGCACCCTGGAGCTGGCATTCTACCCAATTGTGAGCGAGGGAAGGACGAGAGGGATCTCGTGTTTTGCGAAAGATATTACGGAGCAAAAGAAGACCGAGGCCGCGCGCAGGGATGCGGAACGGAAATACCGGTCGATCTTTGACGGGGCCTTGGAAGGGATCTTCCAGACCGGGCCGAATGGAAAGTTTCTGAGCGCCAACCAGTCCCTTGCGCGGATGCTGGGCTACGGTTCGCCAGATGACCTGATGTTGAGCGTTGGAAATGTAGCTGAAGATGTGTGGGCGAACGAGGGAGAGCATGCCCATTTCTTCCGGCAAATTTTGGCAGAAGGATTTGTGCGGGGATTTGAGTGCCGGTTCAAGCGCAAGGACGGATCGATACTATGGGCTTCGCTGACTTGCAAGCGGGTGTGCGGCAATGACGGTCAACTGATTTGTAACGAGGGGTTCCTCGAGGACATCGCGGATCGCAAGCGGACGGTCGAAGCATTGGCGGCGAGCGAGGAGCGCTACCGGGCCACGTTTGAACAGGCAGCGGTGGGCATTCTTCACACCTCGCTGGATGGACGAATCCTGCGCTGCAATCGGCGCTTTGCGGAGATGGTCGGCTACTCACCGGAAGAGATAGCCAAGATGCCGTTCTTGCAGATCACCAGGCCGGAAGACGCGGCGGAGAGCATGAGCACCCTGAAGAGGTTGCTGGCGGGGGGCGAGACGACGGCGCGGCTGGAGAAGTGCTACCGACGCAAGGACGGAAGCCTGACCTGGGTGGTGCTGACAATTTCGATCCAGAGGGACTCGGAGGGCGAGCCGCTTCACTTCATTGCGCTGGTGGAGGACATCGATGCCCGCAAAAGGGCGGAAGCGCAGCTGGCGACGACACAAGAGGCACTGCGGTCGAGCGAAGAACGCTACCGGATGGCCTTCCAAATGACCTTGGACGCAGTCACCATCAATCGCATCAACGACGGTGTCTACCTGGATGTCAACAAGGGTTTTGTCGATATCATCGGCTACTCGCGCGAGGAGGTCATCGGGAATTCTTCGATGGACCTGAACGTCTGGGCCAATACAGAGTACCGGCAGAGGATGCTAGATGCGGTGAAAAAGGACGGTGTTTGCCGTAACTTGGAGGCGCAGTTTAGAAGAAAGTCGGGGGAGCTTTTCTGGGGCTTGATGTCGGCCTCGAAGATTGTTCTGAATGGCGAGGCCTGCGTACTTTCAGTGTCGCGGGACATCTCAGAAGCCAAGGCGGCCGAAGATGAGATTCGCAATCTGGCTTTCTACGATTCACTGACTGGGTTACCCAACCGGCGGTTATTGCTGGAGCGCTTGCGTCAGGCCCAGGCGAAGGGCAACCGAACCGGGCGGAACCGGGCACTTCTGTTCATCGACCTGGACAATTTCAAGACGCTCAACGATTCGATGGGGCATCACGTGGGCGATATGCTTCTGCAGGAGGTGGCCAGACGTCTGGCAGCGTGCACGCGGGAATCGGACACGGTGGCCCGACTGGGCGGAGACGAATTCGTGGTGATGCTCGAGGACCTGAGCGAAATTGCAGAGGATGCGGCTGCACACGCGCAGATTGCCGGAGAGAAGATCCTGGGGATTCTCGGACAGCCATTCCTCCTGGATGGACTTGAATGCCTGAGCACCTCCAGCATCGGCATTACGGTGTTTGGAGAAAGCAAGGAAGCGATCAGCGCAGTTCTGCAGCAGGCGGATATCGCGATGTATCAGGCCAAGTCGGCAGGGCGGAATACGATGCGCTTCTTCGCGCCGGCGCTGCAGGCGGCGGTGAATGCGCGGGTTTCGCTGGAAGGCGAGTTGCGGAGGGCGATCCGCGACCGGCAGTTCGAGCTTTGGTACCAGCCACAAGTGGAGCGCGGTCGGCTGAGCGGCGCCGAAGCGCTGATTCGCTGGAATCACCCGGAGCGCGGCCTTTTGTATCCCGGGGAGTTCATTCCGCTAGCGGAGGAGACGGGGCTGATTCTGCCGCTGGGGCAGTGGGTTTTGGAAGAAGCCTGCAAGCAGAACGCGATATGGGCAAAGACGGACTTTGCTGCTCATCTGAAGATCGCGGTGAACATCAGCCCGCGCCAGTTTCGCCAGCCGGACTTTGTGGAACATGTGTTGGCTGTGCTGGAAAGCACGGGAGCGGACGCCGAGAACCTGAAGCTGGAACTGACGGAAGGGATGCTGGTGGAAAATATCGACGATGTCGTCGCCAAAATGTCCAGGCTCAAGATGCATGGACTCCGCTTCTCGCTGGACGATTTCGGAACCGGCTACTCGTCTCTCAGGTATTTGAACCGGCTTCCACTGGAACAGCTGAAGATAGATCGGTCGTTTGTGCGGGACATCCTTGTGGACGCGACCAGCGGCGCAATTGCACAGGCCATCGTGTCCCTGAGCCGGGCGATGGGCTTGAGTGTGATTGCCGAAGGCGTGGAAACCGAAGAGCAGCGGCTGATTCTGCAGCAGCTGGGCTGTTTCGGGTTTCAAGGCTTCTTGTCGTCCAGGGCAGTGCCACTGTGCAAGTTTGAGCAGATTCTTCGCGAGTGGGTGATGGTCGAGGCCTGGGATGTCTGAGGCCGGAGATGCCCTTTGTATTTGCAGGACCGGGCGTGGACGGCAACGTCCGCATCAAAGATTTGGGGCGTTGGTGTCGTTGTCCCAAGTCACGGCTTCCGTGTAATGGTGCAACAACTCCTGCTGATCGAATCCGTGCGCCTGCACGATGGCGTCGCAGGAGGCCCATATGCCGCGCTCGTGGAATTCGAGCCAGGACAGTAGGCGGCGTTCAGGGTTGGATGTGCCGAGCAGCGCCTGGCGGATCTCGTGGCGCAGAGGGAGTTGGGACACAAGAGATTCCATGGGCAGGCGCAGCATCGCGGGCAACAAGCTGATCATGCCCAGCAGATATTGCTCGGAGGGAGAGAGGCCGGCCAGCGGAGCTCCGAGCTCGCAGAAGCGCGCGCGCACAAAAGCCATATGGAGAATTTCTGGGGGATGTCCTGCGTTGAGCTCGCTGAGAATGGCAAGCGTGGCAATGCGTCGGAAGAGGTCTTCACCGACGACCATGATGGCCAACTCGATGGAACTGATCTCCTGACGGATGGCGTAGGCCGGAGAGTTGACCAGCCGCAGCAGCCGATAGGTGAGGGAAGCATCGCGCATGACCAGCTTGCTGACTTGTTGGAGATCGATGGGGTCGCGATACAGGTGCTGGAGGATGTGAAAGTGGATGAGCCGATTGGCGGGGACCTTGGCGTTTGAAAGCAGTTCCGGCAGGCAGAAATAAAAGCCCTGAAAGAGGGTGAAGCCTTCCCGGGCGGCCTGGCGGAAGTCCTCCTGCGTTTCGACCTTGGTGGCGATCATGGTGACCTGGTGACCGCGCAAGCGGTGAAAGAGGTCTTTGCGAACTGCGGCGCTGCTCTTGAGAAAATCCACCTTGATGTAATCGGCCAATTCGACCAAGGGCGCGCTATTGGGCTGCCAGGTAAATCCGTCCAGTGCGATGTGATAGCCGATGGATTTGAGCCTGCGGCATGCGGCAAGGAACTCCGAGTCAGGAGCGATGGCTTCGGCGAGTTCGATGACGGTCATTGCAGGGGGCAGAACGTCGACCAGTTGTTCGGCGATCGATTCAATGGAGCAATTAACGAAAGCAGGCAGTCCTCCGGTGAATTTGTCGAGTCCAAAGATCACCGTGTCGTCGAGGATGGTGCGGGTGGCCTGGTTGCTGTCGCCACGGAAGGCAAGCTCGTGGCCGTGACGGAACAGGAGTTCATAGCCATGGACGCGCCCATTCAGCTTGAGGAGCGGATGGCGGGCCAGATAGCGGATCTCGCCAAGAGGTTCCTGGGCCCCAGTTGCGATTTGGGTCGCCGACAATGCCGGCTTGTGAAGATGATCCATGCTATTCCTAGAATCGGCAATTTAGGGCGAAGACATGAGCCGGTGTCTGGAAGCAAGTTTAGCAGGATGCAAAGATGTCGGCATGAACTGGTAAACGGCAAGAAACAGAGTCGTTGCGGGTACGGGCAGGTTGACCGCCGTTGTTCCATTTTTGACAATCCGCTCATAGGATGCATAAAGCGGCCGATAAACGCAGTCAAGGGTCCGTTGACCATAGACCGAGGCGGAGGCTAGGGTGTTTACCCCGTCCGGGCCGCCGAGCAACTAATCTGAGGCGCTCTCTGTTCAAGGAGAATTCCAATTCGTCGATCACGCCGCTCGGTTTGAGTGGAGAGGACTCACGCGTCCCGGCGAGCAGTCGTAACGATCAAGGGGCGCAAGGGCGCGAAGAGAGGACGAATCCAGGACTGCCACGATATGAGAATCCGCCGGAGCCGCAGCGAGATTTGGGTGCGATGCCGCTGCCGAGCGTGGTGAGAACAGAAGAGCCGGTGCGGGTGACCAGACCATACGGGGGAGCTCCGGGCAGTGGAAGACAAGAGTCGACGCTTAGCTCCCCTGTCCACGGTTCCGAAGGTGCGCGGTCGGAAAAGCTCGCCGTCGCAGTCATTGGACCGGACAATCCGCGGCGCGCCGCTACGATCGAGGCGTTCTCCGGCAACCAGGGATGGGAGGTGAAGGAGGTACTGCCTTATCCCGCGCGTCTGGACGATGTTCCCTACCTGCTGGTGTGGGATTTCGACATCATGGCGGTGGACCTGGATAGCGACCGCAAGTTTGCGTTGGATCTGGTGGCGCGCATCTGCGCGGAGTGTCCGGCGACGGTGATGGTGTATACCTCCGAGACGGATCTGGAACTGCTGGTGCGGTGCATGTGGGCCGGGGCGCGGGAAGTGCTGACGTTTCCGCTTGCCCCAGGAGTCATTCCGGATGCGATGACGAGGGCAGCAGGTCGCCGGCAGTCTGCCCGGCCGGTGCATAAGGCGCTGGGCAAGCTGCTGACCTTTGTGGGCTCCAAGGGAGGGTCGGGGACGACAACGGTGGCGTGCAATTTTGCCGTTTCACTGGCCAAGGAGTCGGGCCAGAGCACAATCCTGATTGACCTGGATCTTCCGCTGGGGGACTCGGCAATTCATCTTGGCGTTTCTTCCGAGCACTCGACGATGAACGCACTGCAAAACTTCAACCGGTTGGACTGGACGTTGTTTTCGAAGCTGCTGACCGAGCACGAGTCGGGATTGATGGTTCTGGCTGCGCCCGGACAATACTCGAATACAGAGGTAACGGACGAGGCGGTGCAGAAACTGCTGGCGGTTGCGCGCAATCACTTCGACTATGTGGTGGTGGATGCGGGATCGCGGCCGGACCAGAAGACATCGACGATTTTCAAGTATGCGTCGACGATCTTCCTGGTGACACAGATCGATGTGACAGAACTGCGCAACGCAAACCGCATTATCGCGCGGTTCTTTGTGGAGTGTGGCTCCCGGCTGCAGATCGTGGTGAACCGCTTCACCGCGGCAACCTCGGGGATCAAGGAGAGCGATATCTCTACCGCATTGACCAAGTCGGCCGACTGGAAGATTCCCAATGAGCCGGTCACCGTTCAGCGCATGAAGATCAATGCCGAGCCCATGAGCGCGGAGAAATCGCCGCTGGTGCGCGTCATCCACTCGATGGCCAAGAACGAATGCGGAGCTACCAGCGAGCCGAAGAAGAAGCGCTGGTTCGAGCTTTTTTAGAGGCCCGCCAACTTACCCATTCAAGAATCGTGCAGAGTGAGCGCGTCCAGCGTGATCGCGACCAGACTGAACGCAAGGCTATTTGATATCGGCTGGTTCGGCGCGGACGCGAGCCAAGATATCGAGGTAGGCGCGTGCAGTCTCGGTGATTCTTTCGGGCGTACCCGCCTCGACAGCCTGCAAATTGACCAGATCGCTGCCCACGCCGAGGGCCCTTGCTCCAGCCCTGAGAAAGCTTTCAGCGGTGGCGAGCGTCACGCCGCCGGTCGGAATCAGCTTGAAATGCGGAAAAGGCGCCAGCAAAGACTTGAGATAGCTGGCCCCGCCCATCGCTGAGCAGGGAAAGATCTTGACGTAATCGGCGCCGGAACGCCACGCGGTGACGACTTCGGTGGGGGTAAGCGCGCCGGGAATGGAGAGCTTGCCGAGAGCCTTGGTGCGGACGACGACGTCGGCATGGAAGCTGGGGCTGACGACAAACTCCGCGCCCGCGTTGATGGTAGCCTCGGCTTCAGCGGCGGTGGTTACCGTGCCGGAGCCAAGCAGGAGCGTCGTTCCGTATTCCTGCTTGAGACCCTTGATGAGGTCGACGGCTCCAGGGACGGTCATGGTGACCTCGACGATGGTGATGCCGCCCTCGATCATGGCCTTGACGATGGCATGCGCCTGGGTGGCATTGCGGGCGCGGAGTACCGGGATGAGGCCAACGCGTTCAATGGTCTGCTGCGTGGTTTCGGACATGACGGGCACCTTTGAGAGAGCGGAGTGAGCAACTTGGCGAGTTGGCAGGTTCGCGAAACAGAGCAACACAGTGATCGGTTAGCGGGCGATGCGGGCGGATCCGCCGGTCATGGCGCGCTCCACCTCGGCGAGCGAGGCGGTGCTGGTGTCGCCAGCCGTTGTCATGGCCAGTGCGCCATGGGCCACGCCGCAGCGCAGCGCCCAGTCGATGGGTTTGCCGGCAAGGAGTCCATAGATGAGGCCGGAAGCGAAGCTGTCGCCGCCGCCAACGCGGTCGTAAATGTCGATTTCGCGTTGCGGAACGTGAACGATTTCGCCGTTATAGAGCGCGATGGCTCCCCAGGCGTTGCGGCTCGCGGTTTGCGCGGTGCGGAGGGTGCTGGCAATCAGCTTGAGATTCGGATAGGCTTCGGCCACTTCGCGGAGCATGGTCTCGTAGCTGGCGATGGGCAGTTCGTCGAAGCTCTCGCTGACGCCCTTGAGCTTGACGCCGAGCATGGCGGAGAAATCCTCTTCGTTGCCCAGCAGGAGATCGACTTTGCGGACCAGTTCGCGGTTGACTTCCTGCGCTTTGGCTTTGCCGCCGATGCTCTTCCAGAGGGAGTCACGGTAATTCAGGTCGAAGGAGACGATCGTGCCGTGTTGGCGCGCCGCATCCATGGCTTCGCCAGCTACTTGGGCTGTGGAAGCGGAGAGAGCGGCAAAGATTCCACCAGTATGAAAGCACTTCGTGCCGTTCTCGGGTCCGAAGATCGAAGGCCAGTCAAAGTCGCCGGATTTGACCTGGCTGATGGCGGTGTTGCCGCGATCGGAGCATCCGACGGCGGCGCGCACGCCAAAGCCACGCTCGGTGAAGTTGAGGCCGTTGCGAACGGCTCGTCCGACACCGTCGAAGGGGATCCAGCGGAGCAGGGAAGTATCGACGCCGCCCTGTAGGATGAGGTCTTCAACGAGGCGTCCGACGGGGTTGTCGACAAGCGCGGTGGCGACGGCGGTACGCAGTCCGAAGCAGCGGCGAAGGCCGCGAGCCACGTTGTATTCGCCGCCGCCCTCCCAGACCTGGAATTTCCGCGCGGAGTGAATGCGGTTGTCTGCGGGATCGAGGCGAAGCATCACTTCGCCGAGGCTGAGGCAGTCCCAGCGGCGGGCGATATCGGGAACGAGGATCTTGTTCATGGATGTGTGGTCTTTCTTTTCCCTAACACTTTAGCGCGCCGCGAGCTGGCCCGCGTTTGTAGTGGTCAGACCACAGTATACAGTCGAGCGGAAAGTGCGCAAGCGAAGCGGCGCGTGGGCTAAGTTTATATATAGTTCGCATGTCGAATTATTTCAAGTGAGGAGGGCCTGATCGGCCCAACGAAAGCGTGGTGCGGGCTCAGGCTCCTGCGCTATTCATGCAATGGTTACCTGAACGACCGCATGAAATGTGCTTATGGTTCAGGTGGCGATGGATGATTCATGCGAAGAATTAGGAGGCGATGCGAGATTTGGCGGGAAGGTTTGGGGATGGAAAAGGAAGGGCAAGAGAGCGTGTCCTGCGCGCGAAGTATGGGAAACAGGCAGCGGCCGAAACGCGGGTGCGGGACTTCAGCGGTTCCACGATTCCTGTACGCCGGAACCACTGATCTAAGGCGCCATCTTCTTGAAGAAAGGGCCACCTTTCGAAGGTCTGAAAAGGGCACATGAATTGGAACCGCTCTAGCGCTACAGCATTTACCCCGGCAGGCCCTCATCCGGGCCTTAACAGGCTGCGAAAAAAGGCCGGATTTCAAGTGGATAACCGGAATCGGCTATAGCAGGGGCTGAAGCCCGTCCTCATTCTATTGGCTTTATTGGCACGACTGAAGTCGTGCCCTGTTACAGAGCCAGACGAATCTGAGTTTTTCCGCAGCCTGTGAAGGCCCCGCTTTTTGGACCTGCATTCAAGGGGTTAAACCCCCCGCTCCCTCCGGAGCCTGCTCCCTCCGGACTTCCCGATCTACAACTGTGGTGCTAGTGCATGACGACGGCGGTTTTGTGCTTGCAGCCGCAGGAGCGGCGCAGGACGATATCGACGGGAAGCACGACGCGGTTGCCGGAATGCTGGGTTTCGCCGCGTTCGAGGCGCTCGAATAGCTGGTTTGCGGCGACGCGTCCCATCTCCTGGGCAGGCTGGCGGACAACGGTGAGCGGCGGAGAGGTGAGCTCCGCGAGGTCGAAATCGTCAAAACCGGCCAGAGCGGCGTCGACGGGGATTTTGATGCCGAGCTGAAGAAGGGCAGAGAAGACGTAGCGGGTGGCAAGAGTGTTCGAGGTGAAGCAAGCGGTGGGGGGCTTTTTGGAGGTGAAGCGGGTGCGCATCGCCCCCAGAGTGGATTCGGCTGTCTCGCACTGGAAGAAAGCGTCGGATTCCAGGCCCGCCTCCTGCATGGCCTTGCGATACCCCAGAAAGCGGGCATTGATGGTGAAGAGATTGCGGCTGAGCCCCATGAAACTTATGCGAGTGTGCCCGTGCTCGATGAGGTGCTGCACCATGCGTTTGGAGCCGGACTGGTTCTGGACGAGGACGGTGTCGAAGGAGGGATCGGCGAGGGGTCGGTCGAAAGCCACCAGGGGCGTCTTGCCGAGCATGGAGCGGGAAAGCAACGAATGGCCGCGATTGGCGGGAATCACGATCATGCCTTCGACGTGGCGTTGCAGCATTTGCGAGGCCTCAGCAAATTCTGTTTCGGGATCTTCGTCGGAGGTGGTCATAATCACCGAATAGCCGCGTTGCCGGGCTACAGTTGTGACGGCGTGCGCGCACATGGCGAAAAAGGGGTCGTAGAGGTAGGGAAGGATGAGGCCGATGGAGCGGGTGCGCTGTCCGCGCAGGGCGCGTGCCATTTCGTTCGGGCGGTAACTGAGCTGACGGATGGCCTCCTTGACGCGGCGGGAGGCATCTTCCGAGACCTTGGCGCTGCCGTTGAGGACGCGGGAAACGGTCATTGTGCCAACGCCGGCCAGGCGGGCCACATCGTTCATGGTCGGTTTGCGTTGCACTTGTGGACCTCAAGTACTAATGGGAAACAGAATCCTTGCCATAGTAACGCCTGAGGGGGTGAAAAGGCATTCGCAGTATTTCTCCGAGGACGAATTATGTTTGTACCGGGCAGGTTGGGGACTGTGATCGGGTGCCGATGTTAACCTTATCGGCGAATTTGTCCTGAACTCCCGACCGCTCTGAATCCGGGCGGAGGGAGCAAGTGGAGGCTTTTTGATGCGGAATGCGATTGTCCGGGGAATCGGAGCGTTTGCTCTCGCGTTGTCTGGGTTGGGGATGGGAACCAGTGCGGTTTTCGGGCTTGCGACGCCGACGATCAGCGTGGGACCGGGACAGAATGTGGTGCAGCAACTGGACCACGGCTGGCAGTTCCGGCAGGCGGTGCTGACCCAGCCTGTGGAACAGGGCTGGCTGCCGGCGACAGTTCCCGGCGACGTGCACCTGGACCTGCTGGCGAACAAGAAGATCAGCGACCCGTTTTTTCGCGATAACGAAGCCAAGCTGCAGTGGATTGAAAAAGAGGGCTGGGAGTATCGCGTGAACTTTGAGGCGACCCCGGCGCTGCTAAAGCGGGACCACATCGATTTGGTGTTCGAAGGACTGGATGCGACGGCTGAGGTGTGGCTGAATGCGGAGAAGATTCTGGTTGCCGACAATGCCTTCCGCATCTGGAGGGTTCCGGTCAAAGGACACCTGCATGCGGGGATCAACCACCTGTGGCTGCTCTTTCCATCGCCGATAGAAGCGGCGGCGCGGGTGGCGGCTGGCGATCCGTGGCGCGCGAAGAGCAAGACGGAAGAGAAGACCTATATCCGCAAGCCCGCGTATGAATACGGCTGGGACTGGGGGCCGAAGTTTGTGACCAGCGGCATCTGGAGGCCGGTGCGGCTGGAAGGCTGGGACAAGGCGCGGATTGCGGACTTCGCGATCCGGCAGCGGGACGTGAGCAAGGAAGTGGCGCATGTGGACGCGGAGGTGGAGGTCGAGGTGGCAGCGGAGACAACCGCGCGGATCAGCGTCAGCCATTGGGGAAGCGGAGAGCCGATTGCGGGGACGGTGCCATCCGTCTCATCCACCGTGGCGCTGCACGCAGGAAAGAACATCGTTGATCTTCCCATTGAGATCATAAAACCGAAACTGTGGTATCCGGCGGGCTATGGGGAGCAGGCTCGGTACGATTTCAGCGCCGCAGTGGTTGTGGGAGGGGCCAAGGCCGAATCACGCAGCGTCAAGGCGGGACTGCGGTCTGTGGTGTTGCGGCGCGATCTGGACAAGTGGGGCAGGTCCTTTGAGCTGGAGGTGAACGGGATTCCGATCTTCGCCAAGGGCGCAGATGTGATTCCGTTCGACAGCTTTGCGCCGCGGGTGACAACGGCCGACTACCGGCGGATTCTGGAGTCGGCGCGGGACGCGAACATGAACATGATCCGCCATTGGGGCGGCGGCTATTACGAGACGGAAGAGTTCTATTCGATCTGCGACGAGTTGGGGCTCATGGTGTGGTAGGATTTCATGTTCGGCAATGACTGGCAGCCGGGAACTTATGCCTTCAAGCAGCAGATCGAGGCGGAAGCCGAGGACCAGGTACGGCGGCTTCGGAATCATCCCAGTATTGTTGTTTGGTGCGGGAACAACGAGACAGAGGGGGCCATTGGCTGGGGACCGCGAGCGAGCCTTCCCGCCGAGGTGAAGTACCAACTGTGGCAGGACTACCTTACGGAGTTCAGCGGCATTCTGCCTCGTGTGGTGGCGCGCCTGGAGCCGGAGATTCCTTATTGGCCCAGCTCGCCGAGCGCCGACTACGAGGCGACGAGCGACCACTATCACAGCGGCGATGCGCACGTGTGGGATGTGTGGCACGGGCGGGTGCCGTTCTCGACCTATGAAACGCATCACGACCGTTTCGTGACCGAATACGGATTCCAGTCTTTCCCGGAGATGCGGACGGTGGAGGCGTTTACACAGGCCGAGGATCGCACCAGCATTTTTACTCCGGTGATGCTGGCCCACCAGAAGAACAACGAAGGCAATTCGATCATCCACGACTACCTGCTGCGGGACTACGCGGAGCCGAAGGACTTTTCGAGCTTTCTGTATGTGAGCCAAGTGTTGCAGGCTGAGGGTATCAAGATCGGAGCGGAGCACTTCCGGCGCAGCCGGCCGGAGACGATGGGATCGATTTTCTGGCAGCTGAACGACTGCTGGCCGGTGGCCTCGTGGTCGTCGATTGACTACTTCGGACGATGGAAGGCGCTGCAGTACTACGCACGGCGGTTCTACGCGCCGATCCTGGTTTCTCCGCATGTGGAGGACGGGGCACTGAAGGTGTACGTGGTGAGCGACGAGACGCAGCCAGCGCAGGGGCAACTGCGGGTGAGGCTGATGGACTTCAGCGGCAAGGTGCTGCTGGAGGAGACGCGCGCGGTGAAGGTGGCCGCGCTGGCCAGCCAGGTGGATCTGGAGTGGCCGTTGAAGAAGCTCGCCGATGCGGGAGCGGCGGATACTTCACGGGTGTTTGTGGTGGCCGACTTGCACGTGGCCGGCACAGAAGTGTCGCGCAACTTGAGCTACCTTGCACCGGTCAAGGAAGTGCACCTGATTCCTGCGGCGTTGAAGGTTGAGACAGGCAGCGGAAACGGAAGCTATCTGGTGCGAATATCTTCGCCGGTGCTGGCGCGCAGCGTGTATCTATCGTTTGGCAATCTGGACACGAAGGTTTCAGACAACTACTTCGATTTGCTGCCGGGTGAGACGGTGGAGATCAAGGTGAAATCCGCAGCCGCTCTGGAGGCGGTGAAGGCGCAGATGAAGGTCATTTCGCTGAGCGATGCGTTCAGCACCGGGGGCGGAGGTTCGGTAAGCGTGTCGGCGGCGCGGTGAGCGGGGGCATTACAAGCGTCCCCGGCGCTACCGGGGCGACAGCAGGTATTTAATAGCTCCGGGAGTTGTCCCCGGTTTTGTGTTGTTACCTTCATCCTTGCGAATGTCGCCGTTCATAAGAGCAAGTTGAAGATCGCCGGCGAGAAACAGAAGCTAAGGCCCGGTCCGCTTCCAAATGCCCTGAAAGCGTGCGTTCAGGCCTCCGCAATGCCCGTTGTCGCTGGCGACGATGTAGCGGCCGAGCAGCGTCATGTCGATGATGCAACTGTCGGGTCCGCTCTCGGCAAAGTGCAACCGGTTGTCGTCCGGCGTTGCAGCCCCTTTGATATCACCGAAATGCTCATTGCCACCGGCTCCGTGCCATTGCGCGCTGCCCTCCAGGCGCAACATTCCTGGTTTTTCCTCGGCGCGGATTGAAACCCGGTCCTCGCCACCGACCCAGATCCCCTCCCATGCCTTCAGGGGCGGTTGCGGGTTGTACGGTACAATTCGCAGCTCCTCCTTGAGAATCCACGCCGGCCCGCCGTAGGCAGAGAAGTACCCGCACGTCCAGTCACCGCTATCCCGATAGATGAGAACCGGTGCTCCAGGCGCGGCGGAAGATGCCGCGCAACCCTTCTTGGATTCGCAAAACGCAAGAAGCGTTGCGCGCTGGGCCACTTCCGCAATGAGCAGTTTTTGTCCTGGCGGCGTGGCCCAGCCGTCGTACGGGAAGCGGCAGGCTTCCGTGGGTTTGTTCTGCGCACCGCAGAGCGGCAACCAAACGAAGATCAATATAAAGGGCAATGCAATCGATTTCATTGGAAGTCCCCTTTGCCGGAGAAAACACGGCCATTGTACCCGGAACGCTTCTACGCCAGAATACTCGAATGAGCCTATTTGGGCTAAGTGCGAAATGGAGTCCAACCGATTCCGACGTCAGGATTTGCGAGGCTGGCTGCGCTGGTTCGGTTGACTGCCGTACGCGTAACCGCTTTCCGTTCGCAATTGGCTTTCGGACGCTATCGATAACGAAGCTTGGATAAATCGAACGAAGGAATGCGATGCAGGGCGGCCCGCCGGATGAATTCTCACGTGGCCAGAGTTGATTGCATTTTGCAGTCGAGAGGGTAGAATGGGTCCGGCTTCGCTTCGGAGCAATGAGCTTTCGCAGACAGATCAAAAGCGCAAGCGCGCAAGCGCGGAAGCAGGAAAAGGAAGCTTATGAGCAATCGTACATTGCTGAAGCGGTGGAATCGGACGACGCGCGCGGTCGAGTTAAGGAGTACGATTTCCGCTAGGTGCAACTGGCTTCGCGTCGGGACAATTCCGGCATTGATGCTTGCCCTGTCTCTGTCTTTTGGGCTTGCGCAGGATGCTTTTGCCGGCCAATCGGATCACATCACCATCGCGGGATCTGTTTCGGATTCGGCGCATCGGCATGTAACGGGCGCAATGGTGAGTCTTGAAAGAAAAGGTCAAAAGGGAGGCTCCGCTCCGGTCGAGAGAACGACGAATGCAGACGGTGAATTTGAGTTTGCGAACCTGCAATCGGGAACATATGTGCTGCGTGCGAAGTTCGGTGGGCGGAGCAGCAGTGCGACGGACGTGGCTGCCGAAGTTGCTGGAGAGATGCACAAGGTCGACCTGGTGATCGGCTATGCAGGGACGGCCGTCGAACAGAGTGGCAAGTCGCGGGAAATTGCGGGCAAGGCTATGGAGTTTTCCGATAGCCCCGGATTCACGGTTGCCGGTGTGACGGACTGGACGGCGGCGGGCGGACATGGGTCGGACGCGGTGCTGCGGACCAGTGAAGCGATCACGCGCGAGGCACTGAACGTCAAGGCAGGCGCAGGGGCGGCGTCAACCCAAAGAGAAGCAAAGGACCGATCCGAAGAACTGCATCGCGCAGAACTACATCGGAGAAATGCAGAACGGGCAGAGAGGTCCAACGACCCATTGACAGCCGTGCTCGAGTTTCAAGAAGCCGTGCGCCTCGATCCCAGCGAGCAGAACTACTTTGAATGGGGCTCGGAACTACTGACCCATCGGGCGGTTTGGCAGGCAAATCAGGTTTTCAGCAAAGGGGTGAAGGCATTTCCGAAGTCGCAAAGGATGGTGGCGGCGCTGGGTGCGGCGCTCTTTGCCGGTGCGAAATACGACGAGGCTGCGAAAAGGCTCTGCGAGGCCTCCGACCTGAATCCAGCGGATCGGGAGTCTTACATTCTGCTTGGGCAGAGCGAGATTGCCGCGCCAGAACCGCTTGAATGCGTCGAACAGAAGCTTCAGGGATTCGTTGAGCGCCAACCGAAGGATGCCATGGCGAACTATCTCTATGCCATGTCTGTCTGGAAGCGGCACCGGGAATCGGCGGATTCAGAGGTCCGTCGCGAAGTGGAAGCGAGGCTTGAAAAAGCCGCGGTGCTCGACCCGAAATGCGGAGACGCTTATCTGCAACTGGGGATTCTCAACTCGTCCGACCATCTATACGAGAAGGCGATCAGGTTCTATAGGCGGGCGATTGAGGCAGATCCACAATTGACGGAAGCGCACTATCGGCTGGCGGTAGCGCTTGATCGAAGCGGCGACAAAGACGGCGCGCAGCGGGAATTCCTGCTTCATGACGGACTCAAGAAGAAGCAGGCAGATGCGGTGGAACGACAGAGACGTGAAGTGAAGCAATTCCTGGTAGTGGTGCAGGAGCAGGGCGCAGACCAATTGGTTCAGTAATTCGCCACATGATCACTGTGCGGGTTTCGGCTTGAATGTGGCAATGATGCCGTCGCCCTCGCGGATGGTGAGGATCTGATTTACCTTGACTTGAGCAAACCGCTCGACCTTTTGCGTAGTGGGCCATCGGACTTCAATAAGGTCGACAATATCCGACTTGCCAAGGCCGAAGTGCAGGCGGAGATCGCTCTGCGACATGACGCTCGTTCCGCTGTGCACTTCGTCCATCTGCGTGTGTTTGCCGACGGTGACATGCACGCGCGCACCAATCGCGGTTCGATTGCATTTGGTCCCGATGAGTTTGATCTTGATCCAATTCTTCCGGTTGCCTCCAATGTTGTGCAGCAGCGAGGGCAGTTCGTTCATGTTCAGGATGAGGATATCCATCCCGCCGTCGTTATCGTAGTCACCAAATGCGGCTCCGCGGCTTGAGAAGCACGCATTGATACCGGGGCCCATTTGCGCGGAGACATCCTTAAATTTGCCGTTGCCGAGATTCCTGTAAACGAGGCGTGGATTCTTGAAGGTCTCGCCAAAGTTGTATTTGTCAATTTCTGGATACACATGTCCGTTGACCTGCACGATGTCAGTCCATCCGTCATTGTCGTAATCGATGAAGCCGCATCCCCAGGCGACATAGCTGTTGTTGATGCCCACGCCGGCGCTGAAAGAGAGATCGGTGAAAGTGCCGTCGCCGTTGTTGTGATAGAGGTCCGATGTGTCGTCCGCGAAATTGGTCTTGAAGATATCAAGCCATCCGTCGCAATCGTAGTCGGCTACTCCGACACCCATGCCGGCCTGCTCGTGGCCGTCGTCGTTGTATGCGCAGCCAGAGGCCACGGCGACATCCGAGAATGTCCCGTCGTGATTGTTTTGGAAGAGGATGCTCGGCTCCGAGTCCACTGCTACATAAATGTCGGGCCATCCGTCGTTGTCGAAGTCGTAGGAGACCGCGGTGATGGAATAGCGCGGCCCGGGCTTGAGGATGCCGGATTTTTCGGAAACGTCTGTGAAGGTTCCGTCCCCATTGTTGTGATAAAGAATGTTTGTGTCGCCGGGCAGACCGCGCGGTCCGCACATGGTGGGAACGCCTTTCCATTGGCAAAAGGTCGCGTCGTTCAATGAGAGCGGGGCGTCGGGATCTAGCTTTACGAAATTGCAAACAAACAGATCTAGAAAGCCATCGCGATCGTAGTCAAGGAATGTGCATCCGGTTCCCCAGTGTCCCTTTTGCTGGTAGAGTCCTGCTTTGTGCGTCATATCGGTAAAGGTTCCGTTGCCGTTGTTGTGAAAGAGAATGTTATGGCCCCAGAAGCAACAGAAAAGGTCATCCCATCCATCGTTGTCGTAATCTCCGATGCAGACACCGGTTTGCCACCCGGTTCGTCCGAGGCCTGACTTTTCGGTCACGTCGGTAAAGGTTCCGTCGCGATTGTTCTTGTAGAGGTGCGAGATCGGCTCTTTGCCGGCAGGCCAATGCGCGTCGAGGCGGTTTCCGTTGGTTAAATAAATATCAAGCCACCCATCGTTGTCGTAGTCGAAGAACGCCAACCCGCTGCCCTTGGTCTCGATGATGATGCGCTTACGGTCGACTCCGCCCCACACGTTGGGAATGTTGAGGCCAGCCTGCGCAGCCACATCGACGAACTGAACACCGGGGGTTGCAGGGTCGGCTACCGTGGCTTGCGCCAGCAACGGCGCGCGCCATTTCCAAAGCGGTGTGGCGAGGGCGTCGAGCAGCCCACCGCCCAACAGAAAAAGAGAGGATCCAAGAAACCGCCGACGAGGAATGTGCATGGAATGCGGTCAAAACGCGGACAGGATCTCGCACATTGAGAACTCTGCCGGTTGGCCTTTACCTCCTTCCGTTTGGTTGCATTGCACTTCAGTTGCGAGGGACCTTGGGAAACCCGCGAGGAATAATTCCAACGCCTTCCTTTACGGCAAGAATGCGATCGATTGGAACTTTCGTTAGCCTGTCCACCTGTCCACTGGGCCATGTGATGACCAGCGAGTCGATGGTGGTGTTCTTTCCCAACCCGAAATGAATGCGCGGGTCGCTCGCGGACATATAACTTGTGCCGCCTTTTGCCTGCTCGACATGAACCGCGCCCGCCGAGGTCAAACGCAGAACCGAACCGACGCCGTCGCGGTTGGATTGAGTGCCAATCAGCAGGATTTCAAGCCAATGATTCGCACCGCCGCCGTCGTTGCGCATGATCTCTGGAGAATCTCCGCGATTGACAACCGCAAAGCCTACATTACCGTCGTTCATGAAATCCGCCGTCGCGAGTCCGCGGCCGGCTATAGGACGAACGAAATCGGGACCGAGGGAGTCGGAAACCTTTTCGAAATGTCCGCCTCCAAGGTTGCGGAACATGAGGAGCGGTTCCTTGTAGGTAACCATGGTGTGATACAGGTTCACATTGTCGACCATGGCTCCGTTAGCTTGCAGGATGTCGGGCAGTCCGTCGTTATCGTAATCGATGAACTTGGCTGCGACGCCACTGAGCAGAATTGCCTTGTTACCCAATCCAGAATTGTAGGTGACATCGGTAAATGTGCCGTCGCCGTTGTTGTGGTAAAGGCGGTTCAGTTCGAAGTCGAGATGAGTGATGTAGACATCGAGGAGACCGTCACCGTCCACATCCGCTGCATCGATTCCCATGCCTGCTTCATATTTTCCGTCTTCGCTGGCAGCGAGGCCGGACAGCAGGGAATCATCCGTGAATGTGCCGTCACGATTGTTCCGGAAGAGGAAGTTGGGCCACGTATCGTTGGCGATTGCGATGTCCGGCCAGCCATCGTTGTTGAAGTCGGCCAGAACCACACCCATGCCTTTGGCCTCGGGAATGCCGACGCCGGATTTCTCGCTCACGTCTGCGAATGTACCATCATGATTGTTGTGATAGAGCTTGATCCTTTGCCCGTGATAGTTGCCGGGAGCACAGTAAGAGCGATAGCCGGGAGCACGCTCACCGCACCATGGATTGTTGTCAGGGCTCCAGTCAAGATAGTTGGTTACAACAAGGTCGAGCCATCCATCCTTATCGAAGTCAAACCATCCTGCGCTGGTGGACCACGCGCCTTCGTCTCCGACTCCCGCCTTCGCGGTGACGTCGGTGAAAGTTCCGTCTCTGTTGTTGTGGTACAAAATTGCGCGCCCGTACCCGGTGACATATAGATCGGGATAGCCGTCGTTGTCGTAATCTCCGACAGCGACTCCTTGCCCGTAATGGCCAGTCCCGCTGACGCCTGCCTTTTCCGTGACATCGGTAAAGGTTCCGTCGCCATTGTTGTGGTAAAGCGCGGAACGGAGGAGCTTGGTTGGCTTGTAGGCGTCCGTTGCGCCTGCCTGGACAAAGTAGAGGTCCATCAGTCCATCCTGGTCATAATCGATCCAGCCAACTCCGGTGCCCATGGTCTCGAGGTAATACTTTTCGTCGGTCTCTGTGGAATCCTGAACGAATGTAATTCCGGCGGCCTTGCGAATATCCGTGAATCGAACTGGGGCCGCGGGGGGCTGCTGCGGAGGCTTCTGTTGTGCCAAGGAGTCGCTCAGTGCGACTGCCATGCACGCGATGAGCAAGCCGCGTGGCAGGGAGGCGCAATCCGGATGCGGGCGCAGGGTCATAACGTGCGGTCCGCGAGAGTCAGCGCCATCTGAAGAAACTGCTCTCTGCTCGCCTCGTTCAGAGGCTGCGATGCGGCGGGAGGTGGAGCGGAAACGTGCGCCAGGGTCTGCTCAATGCGTTCGGTATCGAGAGTGGCGCCGACACTGCTGGCCTTGAATCGATTGAGTACCTCGCGCGCCTTTTCAACCTGACCGGTTTGGAAATAGAAAACGCCAAGTGTCGAGTAGCCGCCAGACCACTCAGGCAGCAACTCGACGGTTTGCTCGAAATCGCGCTCGGCCTGGGCGTTCGAGCCCTGCAATGCAGAAGCCAGGCCCATGCCCCAATGGAGTTTGCCTGAGGATGGAATGCGCGCCTGACCGGCACGAAGCGTTTTCTGCGCATCTGAGACTTTGCCGGTGTGAAGTTGAAGCAGCGCCAGCGACAGGTAGTTCTGATCGTTGTCTGGGTTACGGCGGATTGAAGCCATAAAGACTTCGGTTGCATGCACAGTGTCGTCCATGTGCATGTAAATGTCGCCCAGCAGTTGCTGGAAGGAGTCGTCACTGCGACCTGCTGGAGAGATCGTATTAGCGACCTCGAGCGCCTGCGTATACAGGCGCAGGTGGAAGTTGGCGTTGGCGAGGTCAAACTTCACATCGTCGGATTCCGGGTTCTGCCGGAGCGCGGTCAGGAGATGCTGCGCCGCGGAATCGTAGAGATGATAGCGGGCAAGCAGAACACCAGTGGAGGCGAGGGTGCGGAAGTCGCCGGCACTCAGTTTGTCAAGTTGCGCAATGGCCGCTTGCGCCTCTTCGCTTGCGTGCGTGCGGAGACAGGCCTCGGCAAGCAGATAGAGATCCTGCGGCTGGTCTGGATGCTTGCGGACCTCCTCGCGAAGTTCCTGGAGATCTAGTTGCGCACGGGCCTCAGGCGCGAGGGTTGAGCGGTGATCAAGATAATCGAAGAGGTGCTCGTACGGATACGGGCCTGTGGAGGCATTGCTCGAAAGGGACTTGAATACACGCAGGTCGCGATCGGCGTCAGCGGTTTGGTGAAGGCTTCGCTCGACCATTGCCAATTTGTAGTATCCGGTGGCAGGGTCGTGACTGAACTGAACGAACTTGCGAAGAAGATCCGCCGCCTCGAGATACCGTTTGGCAGATATTCGAAGGTTTGCAAGTTCGAGCAGGGCGTCCGGGAAGTCAGCATCAATACGGAGCGCCTGCTGGAACAAAGACTCGGCCTGTGCGGAATCTCCTTGTCGTTCCGCGATGAATCCGAGGTTATATACACAGGATGGGTTGCGTGAATCAATCTGTATGCCGAGTTGGAAAAACTTTTTCGCTTCATCAAAGCGTCCCAAGTGACGATAGGCCAAACCGAGGAACGCATAGGCGCGCGCCGAGTGCTCGATTTCGGTGAGTTTGGTGAATTGCTCGATCGCCTTGTCGATCTTTCCGGCCATAAAGTAGCTTTCGCCTAATGAGGCTATGAGGTCGGTGCGTTGCGGGGCGATGCGTAGACCGGATTCGAGCAGCGGAATCGCATCCTCGAAGTAATTCTGCGACATGCTGATTTGGGCCATCAGAAAGATAACGTCCTCGTTCTCCGGAGCGATGCGGTGGGCCTTGGTCAGCAGATCAAGGGCGTCCAAGGGGTGCGAATTCAGCGTCAGTGCTTTGGCCTTGAGATAGAGAGTTTCTGGCGAATCAGGTTGCAATTGAAGAGCCCGTCCCAGGACCAGATCGGCCTTTGCCGCGTCATTGGTGCGCAACTCGACCTGCCCAAGGTTGAAGAGAATCTCAAAGGTATCCGGAGCGAGTGCGTCTGCCTTTTCAAGCTCGGTTCGCGCTGGAATGAACAAACCCTCGGAAGCCAGCAACAGACCCAGCGTGAAGTGGACCTGCACGTTTCCGGAGTTCTCTGCGGAAAGCGATTGCGCCAACTGCAGTGCGTCGTTGGTTCGTTTGCTTTGCAGCAAGGCGCGGACGAGGTTGAAGTGTGTAGCCAGGTCTACCGGATGCACGAGCTTGAATTGGACCACAGCCTGGGCAGAAGAATGTTTGGCCAACAAAACGACGCCGAGGTTGTAGTGCGCGTCGCGATTTGCCGGATCAAAGCGGAGGGTGGCGCGAAATTCCTTTTCCGCCAGATCGGAGCGCTTTTGAGCGACATACAGATTCCCCAGATTGTTGTGGGTCCTGGCTGAGCGCGGAGCTAGTTGCAGCGCTTTTTGAAATGCAGCATTGGCGGCGGGGAAGTCCTGTTCGCCGGTCTTAAGAATGCCCAGCAGGTTCCATGCTTCAACGCTGGAAGGGTTGCGCCGCAGTTCGCTCTGGATGACATCAAGAGCCTCCGCGCGATGCCCTTGTCGAAGAAGCGTTTCTACATGTTGAAGATTGTCCTGTCGAGGATGCGGCTGCGAGATAGCCGACGGACGAGGCCCAAGGAGCAGTGTGCAGAAGAGAGCGCCGAAGCGCACCCATTCCATCGCTAGCGAGGGCCGGAAACCGAGTTCAGGCGCTGGCAGACGGACCGGGGGTTGAGAAGGTGCGATCATTGCAACATCTCCATTTCCTGGCGGGCCGCGGAGTTTTGCGGCTGTAAGCGCAGCAGTTCGGCCAGGATGTCTCTTGCCCCCTGCGTGTTCTGCTGAATTGCGTAAAGGCGGGCCAGATTCAGATAGGGTTGATCGAAATCCGGTTGGGCCTGAATTCCGGATTTGAACTGTGCTTCGGCTTTGGCGAACTCCCTCGTTCGTACAAATAGCACGCCGAGGTTGTTGAGAGCTTCGGCGAATTGCGGACGAAGGCCGATGGCTTTCTGCAGATAGTCCGAAGCCTGCGCGAGGTTGTTCTGCTGCGCGGAAAGCATTCCAAGGCTATAACTAATCTCCGCGTCGTCGGGCTGCAGCGCGAGCGCCTTGCGAAGGTATTCTTCCGCCTTGACGAAATCTTTCTGACGCCGGCAGGCATTGCCGAGATTCATCCAGGCGATCGCGAACGAAGGGCGAAGGGAAACAGCCTGCTGAAAGTCCGTTCGTGCTTCGTCAAGCATTCCCTGTTGCGCAGCAATCATGCCCAGATTGTTCCATGCCTCCGGATAACTTGGTCGCAGCTCCAGGGTCTTTTTCAAATAGGAACGAGCCTGGTCGATGTGGTTGCGCTTGAGGCTGAGAGTGCCCAGATTGTAGTAGCCGTCGGCGTTGTCGGGCTTGGCGGCAATCACCTGACGGAAGCATTCTTCTGCCTGATCCAGGTAGCCGTGCTGGTACATTGCTACTCCGTAGGTGAAGTCATTCCGCTCGAAGGCTCCATGAAAAAGACTTCCCTTGAATGGGAGAGCCTTGTGCATCCGCTCAGCATTTGAGGAGGGGATCGAATGCAGATCGTTCAACAGATGCCGAGAATCCAACTCGCCCTGGTAGACCTTGACGATCATGCCATTGCGGTCGAGAAGGAAGTGGCATGGTATGGGCAGGTCTCTGCGCCGGTCGAAGAGGTGGCGGTAGATGAGGTTGTATACGCCTTCTGTTTCGTCGTTGGCGAAGAGAACGAGAAAAGGGAATTCATTGCGCGTTACGAGTTTCTCTGCGGCACGCCGGACGGAATCCCGATCGACATTGATTGCGAGGAGAATCAGACTCGATGAGCGAATGGCTGGCCATTCGCGAGCAAAGCTATTCAGTTGATCGATGCAGCGTTGTTCGGCAGCGGACCAGAAGCAAATCAGATGCGGACGGCCTTGCTCGGGTTCAAGATCGTGCGTGGTCCCATCCGCCGCAGGAAGGAAAAAACGAGGAGCCTTGAGCGGTTGAATGAGCCATGATTCCACACTCGTAGGAAGAGGATCGGGTTCGGCGGGTAGAGAGGCATGGCTAAAGCCCGCCGGTGTTTTCGCGAAGGGGTGAGCAATAAACGAGGCGGCATGTTCAGCGATTTCAATGCGGTGGTTCGCAGGGAGGTTTTCGAAGGTTTGCGCGAGCCCGTTGGGCCAGCGGATGGTGGCGCGAATGCCGGACTTTGCAGTGCCGAGGCCAAAAAACATTTCCTTTGTGTGTTGCGCGAGGAATCCGGAGCCGGCCTGCAGATACTTTGTCTGGCAGTTCTCTTCTGAAACAACTGTGATGGAAGCGCCGATGGCGTCGCGATTACTGGTTTGGCCACGCAGTCGAAAAGCGATGGAATTGCCAATCCCGATCATTGAGTTATGCAGGATACGAAGTTGGGGGGCGTTGCGGTTCTTAAGAATCAATTCGAGGCGGCCGTCGTGGTCGAGATCGGCGAGAGCGAAGGAGCGGCTGTCTTCGATGAAGTCCATACCAAGCACGGAAGAGGCTTCGGAGAAACTTCCGTTACGGTTGTTGGCGAACAACACGTTCCTTGCGTATCCATGCCAGGTGTTGTCGGAGCGAATCAGTTCGTTGATCGCATTCCAGCCGCGTTCGTAAGACTGAGACGGAGTGGAGTCCTCAGAGGAGTTGGCGACCACCTGACGCCAAAAGAAACTGGCCATGTCGCTCTGGCTGGTTGCGGAGATATATCCGTTGGCGACGTAGAGATCGGAGAAACCGTCATGATCGAAGTCCCAGAAATCCGAGGACCATGACCAGCGGCCCATGTCAACCTGGGCTTCGATGCCCACGTTTTGAAATGTTCCGTCCCCGCGATTGCGATAAAGAGCATTGCCTCGCGCGTGGCGCCGGTAAAGTTCGCGGATACGCGGCGTGGTGCCGGGGTGAAAACGCTTTTGCTCCGCGACGCGCTGACCAGCCGCCTCCCACATGCTGGGGACATAAACATCCTGGCGCCCGTCGTTGTCATAGTCGGCCCAGCAACAACTCATTCCGGCGCCGACGTCTTCGACATGCGCCTCCTTTGAGACGACAGTGAAGGTACCATTGCCGTTGTTGCGATAAAGCTGGGAACTGCCGAAGTCGTTGGCGACGAAGAGATCGGGCCATCCGTTGTTGTTGGAATCACCCCAGGCGCAGGAGAAGCTGTAGCGATCGTTGTCCGCATTCATGCCTGTCTGATCGGTTGCCTCGACGAAGAGGCCGTTGCCTTCATTGTGAAAGAGGCAGTTGGGAGGTCCATTCCGCGCATCGTAGTACGGGATCGGATAGTGATACTGATCGAGGCCGAGGTAGTACATATAGAGGCAGAAATAAACATCCAGACGTCCGTCGCGATCGAAGTCGGCGATGGCCGCGTGGGTGAATGTCCCTTGTGGCGGGCGCGCAAACTGGAATGCGCCTTGTTTGAGCGCAAACGTCCCATCGCCCTTGTTGCGGAAAAGCAGAGGGCCCGAGCCACAGACAACCAGAAGATCCTGAAGACCGCGGTTATCGAAGTCGGCGAAGAGAGCGCAGGCGGTATTGTCAAGAACGCCGACGCCAGCAGACTCCGTTACATCTTCAAAGGTTCCATCGCCGCGATTGCGATAGAGACGATTGGGAAGTCCGGCGGGCTGGCAGACATAGAGATCGTCGAATCCATCGTTGTTATAGTCACCCGCGGCGACGCCGTTGTTGCTGTATACATCGACGCCGATGGCCCCGTCGAGCAAGGTGCGCCAATGATCGACGCTGCGCTGCATCTGTTGTTTGTAAGAGGCGGTTGAGCCAAGTGCATAGGCCGTGACGTCAATAAAACCCGGCCCCGTGGCTACGGTCACGGTTTCTTCGCCGGCCTCCCAGCGATGCGCTTTCCACGTGTTGGAGGAATCCTTACGCCATTCTGTCAGCCAAGTGCCGACGCGTTCTTCACGCTGTTCTGCACTGCGCGTGGCCGCTATGTGATAGCGAATGCGTGCGCTCAGGGCGGGTGGTGTGTCCGATGTTTCGAGGAGGCTGAAGATCTCGAACTCCGCAACATTTACGCTCGTGACCGGTCCCAGCCAAACCTGGACCTGGTGCAGAAAGCTTTCGCGTTCCATGGGTTCGGTTGGAGGGAAACGCATCTTGAATGCATCGATTCCAAAACCCTGGCGTAGCGGGACTGGGCGCGGCGAGCCGAGCGGTGAAGCCTGGAGACCTGGGGCGACTATGCTGGTGAGCGCATGAAGGCCGTGCGGAGATTCAGTGAGTTCATCTCCCCATTTCTTCAGCTGGGTTTCGATCTCGGCGGCATACTTTTCAGTGATGTAAGCATCCGATCCAGCCGGAACCAGGCGTAGCACGTCGGTGAGAAGAGATTGTTGCGGATAGCGAGGGGTGAGGCGGAGATCGGAGAAGGGAAGCGGGCTGCTTGCGCCTCCAGAGCCGTCCGACGGCGCAGTGAAGAATTTGGCTCCATAGAGGTGCGCCGGGCGGAAGACAAGAGGGGCTAGACTCATCGCCTCGATAAAGGCTCGGCGGGAGAGCATCCGGCTTTGTTTCTGAATGCGTGACGTCATTGCAAGAGTCCAGAAGAATGGAGGGCCCGCAGATGCACGCATCATAGCACCAAGCGGAAACAGACAAACATAGCAGCCCGGGTCGGAGGGCGACTAATCGGCAGCGGAGTTGACTGAAGAGGTTCGCCAGAGAATCGCACAGAAGGAGGAAAAGTGAGCGATTGCAGGGGATTGTTGCAGCGACACAAGCAGGAACGTGCCAGGCGGGAGGATATTTGATTTGGCCAGAGAAGATGAGGACGGCCGAGCTTGAGCGCGCGGGAGGCGAGAGGCACGGACTATGTTGGAGAGCACACTCGATGCGCAAGTTATAGTAGGAGAATTGGTTAATGGAGAGGAAAGGGAAGAATGAATGACCGAAGAGTCGGAGGGCTCCAACTTTTGGTTGACAAAGAAAGAACGATTGGGCTAGTGTATTTTCGCTGAAGATGTAACCGTTTACATTGCATTCCACACGGCTGCTTCAGCGTGAACGGCTAAATGCAAGGGGCTGCCCGACCGGCTTTCCTTCCGGGCCAGAACCAGGGACTGCAACTATCAAGCGACATGCAGGGAGTTGTTGCCGTACTCAATCCAACTTGGGAGAAAAGATCGAAAACAAGACGAACGTTGAGGAATATGGAGGTAATTCGGATGGGCCTCGATCGCAACCACGCCAATCGGCTGAGGATCTTTGGCTGTTCAACCATTACCTGCTTTTGTCTCCTCCTGGCTCCAGCTCAGTACGGATTCAGCCAGGTGGACGAAGGAGCAATCAGCGGTACGATTCAGGACGCAACCGGTGCAGTGATTCCAAACGCGCAGGTGACTCTTCTGAACACGGACCAGGGAATAACGCTGCAAACCAGATCCGGCGGTTCGGGCGGATACTCATTTTCGCCAGTGAGGATAGGCCACTACTCGATCACTGCAACCGCGAAGGGCTTCGCCAAGACAACCCAGCAAAATATTACGGTGGAAGTTGCACAGCACCTAATGGTCAACATTCAACTGAAGCTCGGCGCCGCAAGCGAGACGGTTGAAGTGACCGCAGCGCCACCATTGCTGCAGACGGAAGAGGCATCGGTAGGACAGGTTGTTACGCAGGAAAGCGTTAACAGTCTCCCCCTCAACGGGCGCAACTTCACATTCCTGGCGCAACTGGGCGCCGGTATGCAGACACCACAGGCCGACACCCGAGGCAATGCCGCATCGGGCGCCTTTTCGGCGAATGGATTGCGCCCGGCACAGAACAACTATCTTCTGGATGGAATCGACAATAACTCGAACGCGGTGGACTTCCTGAACGGGACCAACTTCGTAATTCTCCCCCCGCTGGATGCGATTCAGGAATTCAAGGTTCAGACAGCTGACTTCAGCGCCGAACTGGGGCGCTCGGCGGGAGCGGTTTTGAATGCAACCGTGAAATCGGGAACCAACAGCCTCCACGGGGCAGTTTGGGAGTTCTTCCGCAACAATGTGCTGGACGCTTCCGACTGGTTCCAGAAGAACACTCCGACGCCGATCACGGCGGAATTGCGTCTGAATCAATTTGGAGGTTCCGCGGGCGGTCCGATCATCAAGAACAAGTTCTTCTTCTTCGGCGATTACGAAGGAAAGAGAAGAGTCCAGGGAAACACGGAGCCCACCTCGACCGTTCCAACGGCGACGGAGCGCAGCAGTGGGTATACAAATCTGACCGACATTCTGAAGGCAAACGGAACTTCGGCGCCGAGAATCGATGGATTGGGAAGAAGCATACCGACCGGGACAATCCTGGATCCGGCAACGACGCGCTCGGTTGCAGGGGGCGCGACGGATCCGGTGTCGGGCTTTGTGAATCCGGGCACAAGCACGATCTATGTGCGCGATCCGTTTAGCAGCGTATGTGGTCCGGGCACAATGGTCTTCACGACCGCGTCCTGCACGGACTTGAACATGCTTCCGGCCGGCCGTCTGGATGCGAATGCGATCAAGCTGTTGAATCTGTTTCCGAACCCGACCAGCTCCAGCGCGAGCACGAACTTCAACTCGAGCCCGAATCTCTTCGAGCACGCAAACACATTCGACACCCGCGAAGACTTCAACCCAACCGAGAAAGAGCAAGTGTTTTTCCGCTTCAGTTATGCGGATGACCCACAGTATATTCCGGGACCGTTTGGCGGAGTAGCGGATGGAGGCAGCTTCCAGCAGGGCATCCAGACGGCAAAATCCGATCAGGCAGTCGCGGCGTACACGCATGTGTTTACGCCGAATACCGTCAACCAGCTGCGCGCCGGATTTGCGCACCTGCACACCACACGGTACGGACCGGATGGCGGCACCATGGGCATCCCGGCGCAGTATGGGATCCAGGGTATCCAGCAGGTGAGCGAAAACGGCGGTCTGCCCGCTTTCGGATTCGGCGGCTTGAGCACCCTGGGCAGCAACAACTTCCTGCCTTCGGACGAAGTAAGCCAGACTCTCCAGGTGACCGACGACTTCACCAAGATCTATGGTAAGCACAACTTCAAAATGGGGATTGAGTATCAGCACGTGAAGTTCTCGACGCTGCAGCCGGCATGGTCGCGCGGCCAGTTCGACTACAACGGGAGCTTTACGGATGTTCCGGGTAACAATGGCGTCAACGGCATGGCGCAGTTCCTTCTGCAACCCCAGGCCGCTCCAACCACGCTGGCAGGAAATCCGAATCCAAATGGGATCAGTTTTTCGGGCGGATCCGACCAGGTGTACGCCTCGAATATCAACAAGACATACGACGAGAAGATCTATTTCGCGTCGTATTTCCAGGACGACTGGAAGGTTACTCCGAAGCTGACCCTCAACCTCGGCCTGCGCTGGGACTTCTTCGGTCCGATCAACGAGCAGAACGGCGGCCAGGCGAACTTTGTTCCGAGCGGGCCTCCGGACAACAAGCCTGAGTATATTATCCCGGCCACGGGCAAGGACTCCAGAACATTGTCGTCGAGTTTTACCACCTTGCTCGCGCAGGACGGGATCACGCTGAACAGCACCGGCAAGTACGGCCAGGGGTTAGTGCAAACGCAGAAGGCCAACTTCGCGCCACGGGTCGGATTCGCCTACCAGGTGACACCGAAGTTGGTGGCGCGCGGAGGCTTCGGTCTGTTCTTCAACTCGTTTGAGAACCAGGGATACGGGCCGAATATCGGTGAGAACTATCCCTTTGTGTTCAACTTCAATTACACCCCGCAAGGCACGGACAGCCAGGTGGCACCGGTCAGCGCAGGTACTCCGTTCGCTGGATGTTCGACAGCCGGTCCTGGAGGCACGGCCACATTTGAGGCGGGATTCTCGTGTCTCTCGTTCACGCCGACGCAAGTCAACGCTTCCGGACTGGCGATGGAGGGGCTTCAGTTCAGTTACTCGACGCCTCGCACCTACAGCGCCAATCTGACGTTCCAATACTCGTTGACGCATTCTCTGTCGGCGCAGGCCTCGTATGTCTTCACCGACAGCGAGGACCTGCAGGCGGGCATCGCAGCCAACAATGTGACTTCCATCCTGCCGTTCGGTCACACCACCTCGGATCCGATTTCCAGCGGCCAAAATGAAGTGCCGTTCCCGGACTTCGGCCATGGTTCCAGTTACTACGCAACGGTGGGAGCGAGTCAGTACCACGGCTTGCAGACAAAACTGGAACAACAGTTCTCGAATGGACTGACCTATCTGTTCGCCTACACATTCTCGAAGACAATGGGGGATGCGGGCGATGAACTGAATGGCGGTAGTTTGGGGTCCTATCGCGCCCCGGATGTACCCGGACTTGGGGGCGCGAAATTCGATTGGGGACCTGCGGATTTTGATATTCGCCAGGTGCTGCACTTTAGCGGCGGATATGAACTTCCGTTCGGCAAGAACAAGGCGCACTTGAATACCGGGGCGTTCACGAATGCGGTGTTGGGAGGATGGTCGGGCAACTGGATTCTGACCCTGCAAGGAGGGCAGCCCATCAACCTCAGTTGTCCGACCTCAACGACCTCGGGAACCAACTGTAATGTGGTCAAGGTTGCAGGGCAAAGTCAGGATCTCGGAATTAAAACCAAGATCACGGATGGCACCAACCTTCCGTACTGGTTTGGAAATCCGAATGCTTTCCAGCAGCCTTGTGAACTTGGCGCAAGCGGCCCGATCACGGGATCGCCAACGGGCTGCATCCCGTTGACCGGGCCTGCCGTGCTGGGCTTCAAGCAAGGTCAAACAGTGGGGCCGGGATTCCATCGACTCGATGTATCGGCATTCAAGGCGTTCCAACTGAATGATCGGATCTCGATGCAGTTCAGGTCGGAGTTCTTCAACGTTTTGAATCACCCGAATTTCAACGCTCCCAACTTCAGTGGAAACGGAGTTGTGGGCATCAGCGGCTCGGGCAACTTCAGCAATGCGAACTTTGGCGCAATTGGATCGACGCGCGATGCACCATTCGATCCTCGACAAATTCAGTTTGCGCTGAAACTGTATTACTGAACTAAGATGTGGGGAAGCCCCGGAAAGACACCTCGGGTGTCTTTCCGGGGCTTCGTTCTTGAGAACGCGCGGATTGCATGTCGAGCGGGAAAGGCGGACGATGAGCAGAAGGTCCCGATGCCGATGGGTAATCTCCGCATGCGTGTTGTTGTGTGCGGCGCTCGCAGTCTGCGAGGAGATCCCGAGGGCGAAACTGGACCGGATATATCAATCGGCCGTTGCGTACTACGAGGCCGGACGTTATGCCGATGCGGCCAGTCAACTCGAAGGTCTGTTGCCGTATGGCCAGAAGAGCTTTGAGGTGCATGAACTGCTGGGCATGGTGTATGCCTCGCTTTCGCAGGATGCCAAGGCAGAAAGACAACTCAAGGCCGCGGTAGAATTGATGCCGGCTTCGGCGGTTGCCAGAACGAATCTGGCGGCCTGCCTGGTTCATTCGGGAAGCACTGCCGAGGCTATGGATCAGTTGCGCGCGGCATTGAAGCTGGATCCCGGAAGTTACGAAGCCAATCACAACCTAGGCGAACTGTATATCGAGTCGGGGAAGTTCGACGCGGCGCTTCCGTTGCTGGACCAGGCGCAGCAGGCCAACCCTGTTGCGTACGGGAACAGCTACGATCTGGCAATGACTGAGTATCTGCTTGGGAGGCTGGACGAAGCGCGACGGCAAATTCTGAAGATCGAAGCGCAGCAGAATTCAGGCGATCTTCACGACCTGCTGGGAAAGGTCAACGAGAAGGACGGGAAATTTCTTGAAGCCGCGAACGAATATGAGACCGCGGCGCACATGGACCCGAGCGAGGATCACCTGTTTGACTGGGGCAGCGAGATGCTGCTGCATCGAACGTATGAGGCGGCGATTGCAGTCTTCGAGGAAGGCGTGCGGCGCTTTCCGCAGTCTCCGCGTCTGCAGATCGGGCTTGGGCTCTCGCTCTACTCCAGGGGAAAATATGACGACGCTGTGCACGCCCTGCTGCGGGCGGCCGATCTGGAACCTTCCGATGCGCGATGTTATCTGTTTCTTTCCAAGGCCTACGATAGCTCTCCGAGCCAGGCGGAAGGAGTGATCGAGCGCTTTAAGCGCTATGCGCTGCTCAAACCTGACAATGCGCTGGCGCAGTATTACTATGCAATGAGCCTGTGGAAGGGCAAGCGGGCGGAGGATGCGGATCTGAATCTGCAGATGATTGAGTCGCTGCTGAAAAGGGCAACCGATCTGGACGACGCACTTCCGGAGGCTCATGTCCAACTGGGAAATCTCTATGCGGATCAACATCTTTACGAGAAGTCGATTCCGCAGTATGTGCGTGCGCTGGAGCTGAATCCGAATCTGTCGGATGCGCATTACCGGCTGGGAACGGATTATGTGCACGTGGGGCAGAAGGATCGCGCGCAGAAGGAATTCGAAGTGTACCAGAAACTTCGCTCGGAGCACCTGGCAGAGATCGACAAGGAGAGAGCGGAAGTGCAGCAGTTTGTATCGTCGGCAAAGCCTTCGGGGCAAGGCAAACCTTGACGGGGATGGGCCGTCGGACGGCGGAACGCAAGGCGAGATGTTTCTGAAGGGATGCTTATGGAACATGAACTCTGTCCAGCCGCGGAAATGGGGACGACGGACGAATTGCTGCCGCTCAGTTCCAGGCGCAGGTTTCTGCAGGCTGCGGGAGTGCTTGCAGCGGGGAGGTTGGTTGGCCCGGCATTCGCGGAGGCTGGCCCGCGAGAAGCGGCAGGTTCCGGCCATCGGGTTATCGTTGTGGTAATTGGGGGCGTGCGCCGCGAGGAAACCTTTTCGCGGGAAGGGCTGGTCAACATTCCGCATCTTTCCGGCGAACTGTTTTCGAAGTGTCTCTTTTTCCCTCATGCGCGCAACGAGGGCGTGACGGCACATTTCAACGCAATTTCAAGCATTCTGACGGGCAATTGGCAGCGCGTAGACGATTGGGGGAAGCTTGCGCCTACTACTCCCACCCTGTTTGAGCAGTTTCGCAAAGGGCTCGGCGTCAGTGCCGGCAACGCGTGGGTCGTGGCAAGCAACAAGGCGCTCACCAGCCAGATCGGCGCAAGTTCGGACTCGCAGTATGGACCCGCCTATGGCGCGAACGTGATCTTCCCCAAGCAGCTGATGTTGCAAGCTGTGGCAGACGCTTTGCGCGGTGGCAGAACCGCGAATATGGCAGACAGAAGCAAAGTTGAAGCCGAACTGGAAAGCGCCATGCAAGGAAGCAACTACGAGGGTCTAGGCTGGAACATATTCGACGCTTCCGACCGGCTTGATCCGCGGGCGCGGGAGACGATCCAGAATGCGATTGCAACCTTTGTGCACAGCGGCGGTCCAACCTCCGGCGACGAGCTGACATTCTTCATGAGCCGTGAAGTGATGCGCAAGTTTGCGCCGCAACTTCTGGTGGTGGCGTACTCGGATGTGGAAGCGGCGCATTTTGGATCGTATGCGATGCACCTGTCGGGAATTCGCACCGCGGACCGCCTAGCGTATCAGATGTGGCAGGAGATTGAGGCGAATCCCGAATACCGCGGAAAAACAACAATGGTGATTCTGCCCGAGTTTGGGCGCGATCCCGATGGTTCATCGACCAACGGGTTCTTCAATCACCGAGCCAACGAGGACTCCACGCGAGACACATGGATGATTGCTCTGGGTGCGGCGGTGGATAGACCGCAAATCGTCGAACGGACGGTTCGCCACGTGGATCTTTGTCCTACGCTTGCCGGACTGCTGGGCTGCCCTCCAGTGACCATGCAGGGCGTGCGGCTGGCAGAGTTGCGCGGCTAGCGGCGTGAAAGACGGAAGAGGCGCAAGGTGGACGCGATGCAGGCCGATGCGAGATTGCCGGAGAAACTTGAGAAAGCACTGAAGAAAGACGTGCTCAAGCGCCTGCCGCTGACTTTTCTGCCCTATGTGAATCAACAGATCATCCAATGGAGCTATCTGTTTCCGAACGAGCGGAAAGCTGTGGAGGCGCTGCTTGTTTATGTCAACGACCTGACGGCGGAGCAATCGGAGAGATTGTTTCGCGATGTGGTGGAAATCGAAGGGAAGATGGGCGTCCGGCACTGGAAGTTTTCCACCGCCGAACAAACGATCCAAGACTCATCCCAGTTGGCGAGCTCGCCCTGGTTTCAGGATTGGCGGCGGGCAGTGCAGGCGGTCTTCGATGCGGCCGAGGAAAATGCGAGGATGGCAGGCGGCGCGTCCGATGCCCTTAGAAACCGGCTCGTTCTGCTGAGCATGCCACGGAACATCGCTGTGGGGGAAGCAAGCGTGTGGCGTCGCTGGAAAGGTATGGGCGAGGCGCATGCAGTGGATCCTTCTGTTTCAGGTATGGGCCAGGGCGCGATGGAGTATTTGCTCCAGGGGGCACCCGACGCAGCTGCGAGCGCAGTTCCGAGCGTCGGGGCCGGACTGCTAATTACGATGCAAAAGCGCCGGGATTCTTCCCTTGCGAACATCTGGGTGGTGGATGCGGAGAAGAGCCTGGTAGAGTCGATCCTCGCACCGGGATCAACCAATGCGCAGCCCGGCGGAGCGATCCTGCTCAGCTATGTGCGTCTCGAAAGATACCGCGAGAGTTTTGCGCATGAGATGAACAGTATGCGAAAGGATCTTTCCGATGCGGATACGGTGTTTGACCGGCTGCGCAAGGTGGAAGTGACGAAATGGTGCCCGCGGGAAGTTTTGGCCGATCCGGTAATTCCCGAGTTTGTGCGTTCGCTTTACCTCAGCGGGAACGGCGCAGTGATTTTCGGCAACTCGTTTGTGGAGTGGGCAGCCTCGGAGGCTTTTCGCCGCGCGCGTCCGGCGCTTTTAGCCGCCCAGTTTGGAATGCGAGGCAAACCGAAGCCGTTTACGGGGGTCGCGGTTTTTGAAAATCCCGACCAGGTCAATCCGCTGCCCACGGTTGACGATTTGCCCGGTAGTGCAACCGACGCAGAGATGCTCGCGTTGTATGTGTGGCTGGCCGCGTGCCGCTATGACGAATACCAGAAAAGGACAGCATGCGTGTGCCTGGCCGAAAGCCTAGGCCGAGCATACGTGGTGGCTCCCAGGGAGTTCAACGCGCTGTTGGGCAAGGGTCCGTTCTCCTTGGCACGACTACGCGGCGCGCTGTGCGAGTGGATGGCTTAAGTTTTACCCTGACGGGTACGGTTTCAATTCGACAGGAGTAATTCATGATTCGACGCGATTTTATCAAGACTGCGGGCGCAGCAATGGCTGCGACAGCTTTGCCCGCTGTTCAGGCGCTTGCCGAGGCGAAGGCAGTGCAAGGACGAATGGTCCTCCCCATCAATCGGAACTGGCGGTATAAACCGAAGAAGGTTGCGGGAGCTGAGCTTGCATCGTTCGACGACGCGGCGTGGGAGCGGGTCGTGGTTCCCCACTCCAATATCGAAATGCCCTGGCACAGCTTCGACGACAAGGACTATGAATTCATCTCGACCTACCGTCGGCGATTCAAGCTGCCAAGGGCCGCAGCGGGCAAGCGAGTGTTTGCAGACTTTGAAGGTGCGATGACCGCCTCCACGGTCTGGATCAACGGTGTTCTGCTGGGCGAATACAAGGGCGGATTTACGCCCTTCTCCTTTGAATTGACGAAACATCTTGCGGCCGAGAACGTTCTGGTTGTGCAACTGGACTCCACCGAACGTGCGGACATTCCCCCTTTTGGTTATGAGATCGATTACATGACGTTTGGAGGGATTTATCGCGAGGTCGCGCTGCGCGTGGTTCCGCAGACCTATATCGATAACATCTTCGCGCAGCCGAAAGACGTGATAGACGGACCTCCGTCCCTGGACGTGCATTGTTTTCTGGCCGGCGAAGTGAACCGAACTGGAAGCCTTTCGCTTGAAGCAGAATTGCGCGATGGCGATCGGGTTCTAGGCAAAGGGATGTGCACGGTCGGGCCCGCAACTAGCGCGGGCGAAGCTGCACTGGATCCGTATGGAGCAGCCCCTGCAAACGCTTCGCAAGAGACCACCACAGACTCCGGGCGGTATACGGTGGCGCTTTCAAAAATCGATGGGGTGAAGCTCTGGGATCTGAAGAACCCGAATCTCTACACGGTTCGGGTGCGGCTTTTCGAGAGCGGTAAGGCGATCGATGAAGACCAGCGCCAGGTCGGCTTCCGTGAAGCGATGTTTACCGATCACGGATTTTCGCTGAATGGCCGTATCGTCAAGTTGCGCGGACTGGACCGGCATCAGACGTTTCCATTTGTGGGGCGGGCGATGCCGGCGCGCGTGCAGCGCAAGGATGCGGACATTCTTCGCAAAGGCCTGCATTGCAACATTGTGCGCACCTCGCATTACCCGCAATCCCGGCATTTTCTGGACCGCTGCGACGAGATCGGCCTGCTGGTGCTGGAAGAGATTCCGGGATGGCAACATATCGGGGATGAAAAGTGGAGGGAGGTGGCCATCGACAACGTGGGACGCATGATTCGCAGGGATTGGAACCACCCTTCGATCATTTTGTGGGGTGTCCGAATCAATGAGTCGCTGGACGACCATGACTTCTATACCCGCACCAATGCCCTGGCACATGCGTTGGACGAGTCCCGGCAAACCGGCGGAATCCGGTACTTTCAAGGATCGGAGTTTCTGGAAGACGTGTTCACCATGAACGATTTTGGGTTTCCGCTGAAGCCGCCGAACCATCCGCGCTATTTGAACACAGAGTTTGTCGGACACACCTTTCCAACCAAGACCACGGACGACGACGAACGTCAGCGCGAGCACACCTTGCGCCATGCGCGGATTCACGACCAGCTGGCCTCGAATTCACAATATGCGGGTGGAATCGGCTGGTGCGCATTCGACTACAACACGCACTCGAATTTTGGCGCAGGCGACCGCATCTGTTACCACGGAGTTACAGATATCTTTCGCGAGCCGAAGCCTGCCGCGGGCTTCTACAAGTCGCAGTGCGAGCCCGCGGAGGAGATCGTGCTGGAGCCGGCATTTCATTGGGCCCGCAGCGACGAGTCGATCGGATTTACCAAGGCTGTGATCTGCTCGAATTGCGAGCGGTTGCGAATTCTTGCGCGCGCCGACAGTCTCGAGGGCAATCCTTGGGTGCAACTGGCCGAGATTGAGCCGGACCGAGCGGAGTTCAGCCATTTGAAGTATCCGCCCTTTGTGATTGAAATGAACAAGCTTGACCTGAGAAAGCTCAAGGCTGCTTGGGGCGACCTGCGCATCGACGGGTTGATAAACGGCAGCGTGGTTTTGTCGAAATCGATGTCGGGGCGAGGTGTTGACTGCAATTTCTCGGTGTCGGCCGACGACCGCAAACTGATGGCCGACGGCGCGGATACAACGCGGGTTGTGCTGCGCGTGACCGATGAGTTTGGCGCCGTCAGGACCTATGCCAACGATCCGGTGCAGTTGACGCTCGAGGGCCCGGCGAAGTTGATTGGAGAGAATCCGTTTTCGCTGGTCGGCGGCACAGGGGCCGTGTGGATTCGGGCGCATGAGATAGCAGGCACGGCAAGGCTCACTGCCAAGCACCCGAGGCTCGGGACGCAAACGGTCGAGTTTACTTTAACCGCTGTGTCGGCGGAGGAGGTTTAAAAGGCACGGAGTTCGGCGGCATAGCGAGCGGCTGCGCGCGCATGGTTCACCTTGAACCTTGCAACAGGAAAAGAAAGAGGGCGCGAACTGGTCATGGCCGCATCGATTCACGCCCTGCTGGCGCAATACGCAGATTTTCCCCAAGCAAGGAACTCGGCTGGCCGGTCGTTGATCCGTGCGGCGGCGCGATACACTTCAATCCGTGGAGGGTTCGTCGTTGACCGTTCGGAGACTGTTGGCCGGCCTTTTGTTGGCAGTTCTTTCTTTATCCGGCGAGTGTCGGGCGCAGCAGCCGGCGCAGGAAATGGACTCTCCGCCGCCGCAGAAGGGCGCCATGGGAGGCAATGCGACCGGCGGCACCTTTGCCGCGGTCTACGACGCTGAGAACCGGCCCATTACCGCGGGAGGCTTTGTCGATCACGGTCCTGTCGTCTTCCAGGACGTGACTCGGGCGGCGGGGCTCTCCGGCTGGACCCATAAGATGGGCACGCCCGAAAAGAACTACATCATCGATGCCGACGGCTCGGGCGTGGCGCTGCTCGATTACGACAACGACGGATGGCTGGATATTTACTTTGTCAACGGTTCGACCTTCGACGCCCTCGACGGCAAGGAAACACCGCCCCACGCCGCACTGTTCCACAACAATCACGATGGGACCTTTACCGATGTGGCCGCGCAGGCCGGAGTGACCAACGACCGCTGGGGCTTTGGCGTGACTGTTGGGGATTTTGACAACGACGGCTGGCCAGATATCTTTGTGGCCAACTACGGCAAGAACCGCCTTTACCACAACAATCACGACGGGACCTTTACTGACGTTGCCGAGAAGGCGGGAGTGGCGCTAGGTGGCAGGGGTAGCTGGTCAAGCGGGGCTACATGGGGCGACTACGACGGCGACGGCCGGCTGGATCTGTTCGTCGCAGGCTATGCGCATTTTGATCGCGATAACCTGCCGGTTCCGGGCAGCAAGGCGGTGAATTTCAGCTCCTGCCAGTTTCGCGGGGCGATCGTGATGTGCGGACCGCGCGGGTTGGAGGGCGAGCCGGACCACCTCTTCCACAACAATGGAGATGGCACCTTCACCGAGGTCAGCGCGAAGGCTGGCGTCGAAGACAAAGGTCGCTTCTACGGCTTTGAATCGATCTTTGTCGACATGAACGGCGACGGTAAGCCAGACCTGCTGGTGGGAAACGATTCGGAGCCCAACTTCCTCTACATCAACAAGGGAGATGGGACCTTCGAGGAGCAGGGATACATGTCCGGCTTTGCGCTGAATAAAGACGGGCGTGAGATTGCATCGATGGGGATCGCCGTGGGCGATTACGAGAACAGCGGTGAGGTAGACCTGGCGGTGACCGACTTCAGCGATGACTACAAGGTGCTTTATCGCAACAGCGGCGACGTGACCTTGACCGACGTGAGCTACGGCGCGGGGATCGCGCAGACGACGATTCCATTCGTTGGCTGGGGAGATGGCTTTATCGACTTCGACAACGACGGCTGGCTCGATTTATTCATGGTTAACGGGCACGTCTATCCGCAGGTGGACCAGCACGACTGGGGCACGACCTACGCGGAGCGGCCGCTGCTCTTCCGCAATATTCCGGATGGAAAGACGCGCAAATTCGAAGCTGTTCCGCCGGTAAAGGGCTCGGGATTGGCGGTGGTGACCGCGGGGCGTGGCGCGGCGTTTGGCGACCTGTTCAACGACGGCAAGATCGACGTGGTGATCAGCCCCATCGATGGGCCGCCCACGCTGTTGAGAAACGTCAATCCAGACCGTCATCACTGGGTGGAGATGAAGCTCGTAGGTGGCGGCGCGACAGGAACAGGCAAGCAGAGCCCGCGCGACGCGATGTGTGCCACGGTCTATCTGAAAGCCAACGGCCTGCGCATGCGGCAGGATGTCCTTTCTAGCGGGAGCTTCATCTCGTCGAACGATCAGCGACCGCACTTTGGGCTGGGCGACGCAACCGATGCCGGGACTGCGGAGATTCACTGGCCCTCTGGCGCGGTGCAGCAAGTGAAACTGCCTGCGGTGGACCAGATCTACACCATCGAGGAAGGGCAGGGAATAACGGGAGCGTTGTGCGGCGGCAAACCCTGCGCGGTAGCGGCGAAACAGCATGTTACGGCGCCAGCCAAAGGCGATAAACTTTGATTTCAGGGAAACCGCTGGGTGTGTCCCATGAGCAGCGAGCGAGGATTGGATGATGATCGTGCGGTTGTGGCGTCAAGGCGGAGATTGCAGAGCGGTCGTCGGGGTCCTCTTTTGTATCGCCTGCCAAGCTGCCCTATCCCAGCTGCTTACAGCCCAATTGCCAAGCACGCAGTTACAGACAGCTCAGTTACCGACGAAAGATCCGCGCGCGCCTGGAGCGGCAAGTTCGGAGAAGCCGTCCACGAACCCGGCGTCGGCGGCAATAGAAGCCACGCTTCGTCGCGATCTGGAGGCTCATCCGAATTCCGCTCCGCTTCTGTACAAGCTGGGCGAGGTGCTGCGGCTGGAGAACAAGCCGAAGGATTCGCTGGAGATCTTTACGCAGGCGGCGAAGTTGCAAAATCCCAATGCCGCACAGCTCCGCTCGGTGGCCTTGGACTACGTGCTGCTGGATGATTTCAACGACGCCATTCACTGGCTCCAGGTCGGAGCGGCGATGGAGCCGGAGAATGCGGATGTGCACTATAGCTTAGGGCGCTGCCTGTATTCGGCTAGCCGGTATTCGGAGGCGGAGGCTGCGTTTTTGCGGGTGCTCGAGATCAAGCCGGACCACCTGAAGGCCGAAGAGAACCTGGGCCTGATCTACGACTATGCAAACCAGCCGGAGAAGGCGGAAGCTGCGTTGCGCAAAGCCGCGGAATGGGCGGGTCCGGAGTCGAAGGACGAGTGGCCATTCCTGGACCTAGGAGGCTTTCTCCTGGATCACGACCGGGCGGCGGAGGCTGTGCCCTTCCTGCAGCGTGGTGCATCCATCAACGCGGCTTGCACAGCCTGCCACGAGAAGTTGGGGCGGGCGCTGGTGGCGACGGGAGAGGCAAAGGGCGGCGTGAAAGAACTGGAGATCGCGGCCCAACTGGATCCCAAGAATGCCAAGATGCACTTTGAACTGGGCCGCGCCTACCGCGCGGTGGGCGCGCTGGACAAGTCGCGCGCCGAGTTTGCGCTCAGCCAGTCGCTCTATGGGCAGCATAGCCGAGATTGAGAGCGCAGCTTGCGGGCTCCGCTCAGGCGGCCGCTCCGTCTTGCTTGCCGGGAGTTTCATCCGACAAAATCGCCTCAACCCCTTTGCGGCGCAGGATGTTAAGCAAACTGAGCGCCGGCCCGGTAGGCTTTCGGATTCCGCGTTCCAACTGCGAGACATAGCCTGGCGTGAGGTTGAGGATGCGGGCAAGGGCCGCCTGGCTCAAATGCGCCTGTTCGCGGATTTGGCGAATCTCCTCCCCGCTCATCGGCAGGGACAGGCTGAGCCCGCGCTTGCCAAAGTGGCGAATGGTGATTCTGTCATGCTGCGCCTGTGTGATCAATCCGCTGCGAAGCTGGTCGTCGTTCATCTCAAGAATTGCTTCTAAAACCGGGCTAATTTTCTTCGCCATTTTCGACCTCCAGCAAGTTCCCAATTTCAAGGTCTTTCTTCAGTCTTGCGCTGTCCGCCGTGAGCCATTCCTCCGCCAATTCCCGAAGCGATAACAATTCATCGTCTGCGATGTTGTCCTGCTGGTTCTTGGCGAAGCCAAACAGAAACACCGCCCGGTCCTTGACGCGGTAGCCGACAATCATGCGGTAGCCACCGGATCGTCCTCGTCCTGGGCGGGCTACGCGCTGCTTGATCAACCCTCCACCCAGATCGGCGTCGATCAAGCCCTGCTCCGCGCGCTCGATGGCGGCTCGCAGGCTCGCGTCTTCGATTCCTTCGTGCCGTGCAAACCGCGCCAGACCTTTTGTCTTGAAGATTCGCATACTTGCCTGCGTTTTTACTATAGTAAAAATCACTATAGTAATCAAGCTGAGAGTCTCGGGAATCCAACGAGCCTCTACGGGACGAAGCGGATGCGGGATTCGTCAAAATCCCCAGTGGTGTAGAGACGCCGCGTCCGGTGTTGCCGAATTCGGACAGGCTTGCCGCCCCGAATCTCATACTCCGTGATTCGATAGCGAGTTGGTCCGGCGTTGGAGCCGCTCTCTTCCAGATTTTCCCAAATTCTGAGGTGAAGCGGATCGGCCTTGGAAACATCCACAACTCCTCCGCGAAACATCGGAAGCGTTGAGACCTCGTATCCCTGTGCTGAAGGAATCAACACGAAGACAAGAGCGGGGCTGATTTCGTCGCCCATATATTTCATCGTAACGAAGTAGACAGGGCTTCCGTTCGTACACGCGCTGGTCACGTAAAGCGTAGTGAAGGACTCCGAAACGAACGGATCTTCGCGACGAAACTCGGGCAATCTTTTCAGCGTTATGCTTTGTATTGCCTTACCGTCCTGTTTGATTACAAAGCCAAGATCGTATGGACCGATTGAGGTTTCGGAATCCTCGTGCGACTTTATCAAGAGCGAGTCGGTGTCAGACAGCGAGTACTTGAAACGGACGAAGTCTCGCGGCTTTTTTGCAGCCTTCATGGCGGGGATTGGTAGAAGGAAACTATGGTTTTCGCATTGCGGGCGGGCTGGTGTTGCGGGCCAAAAGGCAGAAATCAGCGTAAGTCCAACAAGAAGCTTGTGAATTCGGGACATGCTTTCTCCGCAAACAGTTCGCACGCCATGCTAACCGAAACGCCTGCGCCTAACAACAGGTGCGATAGTTCTGCCGATTTACTCCCCGTCCCAATCAGCGCGGGACTGTCTTACCGGCAGTAGCCCCCACCGGCTCATCCACCTGCACCTGCCGGTCGCCCTTCACATTGCTGAGAGTCTGCACAATGCCGCTGGGCCAGCGGATTTCGATGCTGTCGGCGACCGGGCTGTCGGCCAGCCCGAAGTGCACACGGGGGTCGCTCGAAGAGAGATAACCGCTCGATGTGGTTACTGTCACCCACTGCGCTCCCTGGGCAGTGGTGAGTTTGACCACTGCGCCGATGCCGTCGCGATTGCTCTTGTGGCCGGTAAGATGCAAAGTGATCCAGTGGTTGCTGGTGGCCGTCTTGTTGAGCAGGATATGCGCCGCGCCGCCATTCGTACTGACAACGGCATCAATCCGGCCGTCATTGTCGAGGTCGCCGACGGCCATGCCGCGGCCCACCCAAGCTTCATGAAAGACGCTTCCCGAGACGGAGGATACGTCCACGAACTTCTTGCCGGTATTGCGCACCAGCAGCATGGGCTCGCGGTAGTGAAGCTGGGGCGATACGGTCTCGACGGTGTCCAGATCGTGTCCCTGCGCGATAAGCAGGTCCTTCCATCCGTCGTTATCGTAGTCCAGGAAGCGCAAACTCCAGCCGGAGTGCAGCATGCTCATGGCGCCGATGCCGTTGGCGTAGGAAGTGTAGTCAAAAGAGCCATCGCGATTGTTGCGATAGATGGCGTAGCGCTGGTTGGCCAGGTTGGTCACCACGATGTCGGGCCAACCATCGTTGTCGTAATCGGCGAAATCCACTCCCATGCCGGCAAAGGTCTGGCCTTCGGCACTGACCGCGGTCTCGGATTCCAGTCCCACTTCCTCGAAAGTGCCGTCGGCCTTCTGATGGAAGAGGAACTCGGGCATGGAATCGTTGGCGATGTAGAGATCGATGCGCCCGTCGCGATCATAGTCGGCGATGGCGATGCCGAGGGCCTTGGCCGGTTTGTCGAGTCCGAGTTTGTGCGAGACCTCTGTAAAGTGGCCGTTGCCATCGTTGTGATAGACGAGCATGGGAATGGCGGGAAAGTAGTCCGGGTGGCAATAGCCGCGATAGCCCTCGCGATGCTCGCCGCACCAGACGTCTTCCCAATCCCAGGTGACATAGCGGACCACCACCAGATCGAGCAGGCCGTCGTTGTCCAGATCCACCCATGCCGCCGAAGTGGACCATCCGCTGCCGCCGACGCCTGCCTTCTCCGTCACGTCAGTAAAGGTGCAGTTTCCGTTGTTGTGGTAAAGATGATTTCCGCCGTAGCTGGTAACGAAAATGTCTTCGTAGCCGTCGTTGTCGTAATCTGCGACGGCCACTCCCATACCGTAGCCGACGCCTTTCAGGCCGGACTTTTCGGTGATGTCTTCGAAGGTCCCATCGGTCTTCTGGTGGTACATGCGATTCCAGTATTCTGGACCGGTTTTTTCCGGAATGAAGCCCTTGGGAGTGGGGTCGGGGTATGGGGCTCCGTTGACAAGATAGAGATCCAGTCGTCCATCGTTGTCGCAATCGAAGAGCGCCACGCCTGAGCCCATGGTTTCCAGCAGATATTTTCGCGAGGTGTGCGGTGCCTGGTGCAAGAAATGCACGCCCGCCTTCTCCGTGATCTCAACGAAGTTGCCGGGGACGGCGGAAGCCGGCGCAGTTTGAACCTCCGGATGCTGTTTCGGCTCAGGCATTTGCGCGCTGACGCTCACCATCGAAGCGCAAGTCAGACCCACGATTGCGCCGGCCATGAGGGTGAGGGTTCGACGCGTCCGATTCATGTCTTCCGATGCTCCAATGGGAGGCCGTTGCGCGGGTCAAGGCGGCTGTTTTGTTCTCAGTCTAATTGCGCGGTCATGTTGCGCGTTCTAATGTGATTGTTCGGCCACCGGGAGGGCGGTCTCCAATTTGGATGCGCGCTTCTTGCTCTCGAACTCCTGCAGCAGCTTTGCCACGCGCTGCGCGTCGTCTTTGCGATGGAGAGCCTGGTAGAGCCGCGCCAATTGGAAGTAGGCCCCCTGGCGGATGAAGTCGGAGGGGGATTCGGTGAGGGACTTTTCCAGCCACTCGGCAGCTTCTTCGGAGTGCCCAGTCTGCGCAAGTCCGAGGCCGAGATAGTAGGCGGTGGGGGCGGCCAATGCGTGGGTTTCCACAGCCTTGCGCAGCAGCGTCACGCCACGCTCGGCATCGCCCTTCTGCACCTCGATTTTGCCCAGATTGTAGAGTGCGACCGGACTATTCGGGCTGATCTGCAACTGAGCCTGGTAGGCTTGCGCGGCGTCGTCGGAGCGGCTAAGGTGCTGATAGCAGTCTCCGATCACCTGGTAAAGGTCAGGGTCATTGGGCTGCTTTTCCAGCGCTTTGCGGTATTCGGCGATTGCTTGTTCGTATTGCTTGGACTGGACAGCGATCTCGCCGAGGGCGCGATGCACGCGCCAGGAATCGGGATCGAGGGCGGTGAGCGCGCGAAAGCTCTCCTCGGCCACCTGGGTGTGGGCTCGGCCACGGTAGTCGAGGACATTCGGGTCTTTGGGGCTGAGCGCCGCGGCACGATCCAGCGGCCCAACGGCTTCCTGCGCGTGTCCCGCACCCAACTCGACGATGCCTAGCCAGGTGAGCGCTTCGACATTTTCCGGCTGGATCTGGACTTCGATTTGGAGGGAAGCGATGGCGGCATCCATTTGATTCCGCTGGTACTGGGCGATGCCGAGAAACATGTGCGCGCCGGGCAGTTGGGGTGCCAGCGCTACCGCCTTCTGGATCGCTTCAACGGCTTCGCCGGTCTTGCCCTGGCGCAACTCGGACATCCCCAGGCCGAGGTAGGCGTCGGGCAGATTGGGCGCGGCGGCGATGGCCTGCTGGAAGAAACTCTCGGCTTCGGCGGGTTTGCCCCGATGAATGGCCGTCGCACCGCTTTGCATCAGGTGGATGATGGCTTCGCTGGGCGGTGCCGAATCCGTCTGGGCCCGCAATGGAGGAGCACCGAGCAACAGGCAGGCCAGCATGGGGCTTCCCAGTTGCGCCGAGTGCAACATTCCGACGACGAAGTTCATGCGACACTTCCGGTGGAGATTAAGGTAGATTCGAAGACCGAATTCAGACCGCAACACCATGGATGCGCTGGGCGGACTTAATCCTATTATGGGGCGTTAAACGTTTTCTTGCCAGCGCCATTTGTCGATCGATCTCACTATTCTTCCCCGCCGATACGTGCCGACTTTCCCGCAGGGCTACGAAGCCTGGGGAACACAGGGTCCAGTCGTCACACAGGGTCCAGGCGTCCAAGAGAAAGCTACTGCCTGAAGCCAACCCTCTGCAGCAGGTCGTCAAAGCGCGGATCGGACCGCAAGGGGTCGAGGCAGGGGTCGATCTTGAGATAGACAAGGCCGACATCATGCGCCTTGTAGGATTCTTCGAGCCATTGAAAGGCTTCCTGCTTGTCGCCCATCCCGGCATAGACGAGTGCGATCTCGTAGCGGCCGACGCCGTCCTGCTCAACTCTTTGTTGCAGTTGCGCAATGATTCTGCGGGCTGCGGCCACCTGCCCAGCGCGGCCGTAGGCGTTGCCCAGATGTCCCAAGGAGTCCACTCCATCGCCCGACTTGAGGAATGCTGCGATGGAGTCCGCGAATTGGCCCTTTTCCGCGTAAACCTCGCCGAGAAGAAAGCTCCAGTCGGGAGGGTTGATATCGAGCGCCCGAACCCGCTGGATCAGCGAGAGTGCCTGGTCGTACCGCCGCGAAAAATAATAGATAAACCCTTCCGCATGAAATGAATGCCAAGATACCGGGTCAAGGTCGACGCCGCGCTCGACTTCCGCGATGGCGTCCTGCGTTTGCCCGTTGCGGACGAGGTAAAACGCGTATTTCGTGTGGATGGGGGCTGAATTAGGGTTGAGTTCGCGGGCCCGCTGAAACTCGGATGCCGCCCGCTTCCAGTCCCAGTCGAGTGTCATTGCGGCATTGGCCAATTCAGCATGGCCTTCCGGCAGGGAATCGTCCAACTGGATCGCCTGTACAGCCTCCGATTTCTGTTTGGTAAACGCCTCGCGATACGGCATTCTGCCGGATTCGCCCATGCGCCCATAACAGGTAGCCAAGGCCACGTGGGGCAGCGCGTAGTTGGGGTTCTTGTCCAGAGCTTTGGTGAAGAACTCGACCGCGCTTTGGCAATTGTCCAGATCCAATTGGAGAATACCGTGCAGGTACAGATCCTGGGCCTGCGGGTCGATGGAACGCCTGCGGGCCAGGCGCGCCTGTTCCTGCGGGGTCACATTGATCCGGATCTCTTCGGCGATGTCCTGCGCCACTTCGCCCTGCCAGGCCAAAACACCAGTCATATCCCGGACATAGGTATGAGCCCAGACAGGTCGATCGGTTCGGGCGTCGACCAATTGAGCGCTGACGCGCACCTGGTTCCCCTCGCGCAGTACTCCTCCTTCGACGACCGCATCGACGGCCAACTCGTGAGCGATTTCGGGAAGCTTCTTTTTGGTGCCCTTATAGCTCATGGCCGAGGTCAGTGAGATGACGCGCAAGGTGGAAACCTGGCCCAGATCATTGATCAGATCTTCCGTCATTCCGTCGGCAAAATACTCTTGTGCCGAATCGCCGGAAAGGTTTTCAAGGGGCAGAATGGCGATGGAATGGATTTCTGGCTGGGCCTCGGTACCGGTGCGCCACTTCCGGATGCCGGTGTATCCCAGGATGGTTAGAAGTACCAAACCCAACACCGTCCCGGTCAGAATGCGGATCTGGCGGCGAGACTTCGTGGCAGGGAACTGAATTGGTCCGAAGCTTAGCGCCGCCACACCGTTGGCGGACTGTTCTTTCTGCTGCTGCGGAATCGGCTCCGCGGAGTTTACACGAGCTGAGTAAGTGGGCAACGCCTCCGATTCTAGCGGTTCAAAATGGAACCTGGGCACGTAGGAACCGCTGGGCAGTTCGATGCGGACAGCTTGTTTAACTTTGGATTCAATGTAGAACTGGGCGAGTTTTTTGCGCAGTTCGGTGGCTTTGACGCGCACCACTGAATCGTTTCCCGTGTCGTAGCCGACCGGGCGGCCGAACATTTCGGCCCCGATCATTCGTTCGCGCAGCTTGTCGAAGTCCTCGGCGAGGGCATGTCCAACGATCAGCTGGAGAAAATCCTGGGTACGTTTACTTCCAGCGAAGGCGTGACTGGCGAGGACCTCTTTGAGGTGGTCGCGCACCACACCAATTTCCTTTGGAGTGAGTCCAGTGGACCCCAAAACTGGATCAGAAAAAGACATGGTAAACGCGGTTCCCGCCGGTGTACCCACTATAGCATTCGGGCAAACGGGAGGAGCAAACGGACCATCGGCGTGGTTGGATTCCTTTCAAGCTCCTTTAGAATCAATGGATATATGAGCAAACGGGGAGCAAGCAGCTAATAGCGTTGCAGGTTTTGTAGTGGAACTGGTGGAATCGGCGCTGATTTGAAAACGTAGCAGACCCGGCAGAGATGGGTAAACGCTTACCCAAACGCCGGGCGGAAGCCAGATCAAATTTACCTTCCTCTGAACAGCGGAGTTGGCTGACCTGGGGGAAAAACATCCGATACGACGGGTTCCTCGCCAGGATAGACACCAAGCAGGCGGGGGGAATCCAGTCGAACAACTGATTGCTCAGGAGGCAGATCGTGAATCAATCTCCAACCCAGATTCGCAGCAACACAAGGGTGCCGATGGAGAACCACCCTTCAGGAATGAATCTGCATGGTAGACGTTCCAGCGTCAATTTTCAGGAGGGGTATATGAGCAGGCTCTTGCAGAGGAGCGGACGCGTTTGTCTTCTTCTGCTCGTCATGTTGGCCATCCCGGTTCTTTCCATTGCGCAGTCTACCCGCGGAGAACTGGCCGGCAACGTTACCGACACGACCGGCGCGGTGATTCCCGGGGCCAAGATTGTTGCTACGGGCATCGAGACCGGGGTTAAAAGCGACGCGGTTACCACCTCCGCAGGCGTCTACCACTTCATCGAGTTGGCCATCGGGCGCTACAACGTCACAGTGTCGGCCCCTGGCTTCGCGAGCGCTACACGAACCGGCGTACAGGTCACGATCAACTCGACGACGGCCCTCAATGTGACGTTGAAGCCGGGAGCGGCGACCGAAAATGTAACCGTTGACGCAAGCGCTCCCACCGTCGAGAGCGAGTCGTCCGATGTCAGCGGGACCATCACCCAGCAGCAGATCGAGGAGTTGCCCTTGGCGGTTGCTCTGGGCGTGAACGGACTGCGCTCCCCTGAAACCTTTACCTTCCTGGTTCCCGGCACTACCGGCCCCGGCACGGGCGGCGGTCAAGCCGGCAACGGGCTAAACAATAACGGAGTCTTCTTCATGAAGCTATCCGGCGGCCAGAGCTACGGCGCTGAGGTCCTGCTTGATGGCGCCAGCATGCAGCGCAGTGAGAATGGCTCGTCCTACGACGAAACTTCGCCCTCTATCGAAGCTTTGCAGGAATTCAAGGTTACTCTCGCGGTTCCTTCCGCGGAGTTCGGGCGTTCCACGGCAGGTCTGGAGAGTTTCGCCATCAAGAACGGTACCAATAATTATCACGGAACCGGCTACACCATCGTCAAGAACGCGGCCTTCGACGCCAATAGTTGGGATAACAATGGCTGGTGGACCTACAAGAGCTGCACTGGCAACCGCCTGACTACGACGACCGCTTGCGAAGGCTATTTGCGCGGGCAAGACAGCAAGTATGACTACGGCGGCACGCTGGGCGGCCCGGTCAGAGTTCCCAACCCCTTCAAACGCAACAAGGAACTCTACAACGGAAAAGACAAGACCTTCTTCTTCTTTGCCTGGGAGCAATACAGGCTCAAGCTTGGCGAACCCACGATCGCCACAGTGCCCACGACAGCGGAAACTCAAGGCGATTTTTCCGCCAATTTGGGCGCAGCGACCAACCAAATCAACCCCTGCACTGGCCTACCGGTCATTCAGAATCAGATCTTCGACCCGGCAACTTCCAGCGCGGCAATTACCGCAACCAATCCCACGGGGATTCCCTGCCGCATGCCCTTCGCCGGAAACATCGTTCCCACCGCCCGCTTCAGTAATGCGGCCAAAGCGTTGATGGCTGGTTTGCCGGCCCCCAACACGACACCTCTCTCCAATGCACCGTATGGCTTCTACAACAACTACGCTACCTCTGTTGTAGAGCCTAGAATGAACACCACCCTGACCGTGCGCATCGATCAGGAGATCGGCGCGAACAACAAGGTTTTCGGTTCTTACAGTTCGCGCGACAACCTTGCATGGCAGGGTAACTATCCCGACCTTCCAGGGCGCTTCAACAACAGCGGCTGGCCGCAGGATTTTGAGACCCACTACACGCGCCTGGGCTGGGACGCCACCCTGTCGCCGACGTTGCTAAACCACGTGAATATTGGCTACAATCGCACCAATAGCAAAAACTTCGGCAACAACTTTGTTTCCTCAGTCAACCTGACGACGGCAGGCGCACCCGACTTCTATTCCAAAGCGTTCCCGATCGTCAATTGGGATGGTCTAGACTCCTATTCTGCATGGGGCACCGGCTACAACGGCGACAACATTGACAACGGACTGCGCTTCAACGATTACATTACTTGGCAAAAGGGCCGTCACAGCATCAAAGTCGGCGTCGATTACCGGCATCAGCAGTACTCCGTCATCGACGAGAACATCCCGACCGTCAATTTTCTCCACGCTGAAACCACTTATGGCGCCACATCGACCCCCTGGGCCGTAAGCGGCAACAGTCTGGCCGGCTTTGAGTTGGGCGAAGTGGACAACTCCAATCAAACCGTTTTCAACGACAGTCCGCGCTGGAACTCGCACTACTGGGCGGGATTCATCCAGGACGACATCAAGGTCAACGCTCAACTGACCCTCAATCTCGGTCTGCGCTACGACGTAGACGCGCCGCGCACCGAGGCGCTCAATCGGACTTCAAACTTCAGTTTGACCACGCCTGACGCGGCGGCGGGTGGACTGCCGGGTGCGCTAGTTTTCGCAACCAACTGCACCGGCTGCAACAAGGCCTGGGCCGACACCTGGACGAAGGACGTCGCGCCTCGACTGGGCTTTGCCTATATACTTCCGCATACTCAGGGAAAAGCCGTGCTACGTGGTGGCGCCGCGATCATTTATGCCCCACTGCAATACGCGGACTTCGGTGGATCGATGGCGCAAGGATTCACTCAGAACCGCGGCGTGGGCAGCACCTATACCGGCCCTGGAACCGCAGCCGGCTATACTCCCGCCTTTCAACTGGACAGCGGATACAGCGCATGGACTGCTGCCGACTTCGCTCCCAACACCGATCCGACACAGGACCAATGCCTTGCGGCAAACTGCTTCTGGGCGGTCGGCAGCGGCGTGATTCAGCCCAAAATGGGCAGGCCCGGAATGACCACTCAATGGCAGTTGCAGGTGCAGGACGAATTGGCCAAGGATCTGATCCTTACGGTCGGATACTCCGCTCTCTCTGCTCAGAATCTCAAATCCAACTACATCTCCAACGTCAACAACATCGACCCGAAGTATTTCTCCATGGGCGATCACCTGACCAACCAGAACGAATGGCTTCCTCTTGGTGGCTCGTCTTTGGGCGTCAACGCTCCTTGGTCTGGATTTGCCGGTCCAGTCGGACAGGCGCTCCGTCCATACCCGCAATACGACTACATCGCCGACGATTGCTGCCTGGAGAACATGGGGCACTCTTCCTATGAGTCCATGGTGGCTTCGCTCAACCGTAAATTCCGGCAGGGATTCAACCTGCAGGTTTCCTATACCTTCTCGAAGAACGAAACCGACGCCGATTCCGCGATCGGAAACTATGCGGGCCGGAATCAATCCCAACGCTCGGATCTGCACCAGGAGAAAGCGGTCAGCGTGCAGAACGTACCGCAACAGCTTTCCATCAGCTACCTCTACCAACTGCCCTTCGGCAAGGGGCGCTCGTTTCTCAGCAACGACAACGCGTTCATCGACCGCGTGATTGGTGGCTGGGAGATCGGCGGCATTCAACGCTACCAGACCGGTGCTCCGATTCAGTTCGGCTGCGCCACCGCGGCTCCGTACTACCAGAACTGCTTCCGCTATACGCTGGGAGCGGGTGCTAACGGGAATATCGCAAACGTGGCCAGCGCCGCCTTCAAGAAGCACAAAAACGGTCCGAATGAATTCAACCAAGAATCATGGTTCAATCCGGCGTACCGCCCGGCCGGTGTAATCAACGCAAGCGATCAGGGCATCTCTCTTGCCAATGCTTCCCTGGTGGACCAGAATGCCGAAGGCCTCACGCCCTACGGAAACGGCGCCAGTTGGCTGCGTCAATGGTCGCCCGGTTGCTTCGGAAATTGCTCCTTCGATCCCTACTACTTCAGCGGCGATTCGCCACTGATTGCGGGAGGAAAGCCAATTCCGCGCGTTACCGGCGGCATTACAGGTCCACTCTGGCTGTCTGAGGACATGAGCCTTCTCAAGAACTTCCAGATTCACGAGCAAACGAAATTCCAACTCAAAGCTGATTTCATCAATGCCTTCAACCGTCACCACCAGGCTATGGCCAATACCGCGCCTGGAGCAGTCACCGGTTCCAATGGCTTTGGCGTATCTGGAAACGGCGATATGTTGCAGCGCAGTATTCAGTTGACCGGGCGCGTTAACTTCTAACCTGCAGCCTCGGGGTGCTTCGGTTGCCGCCGGAGCATCCCGAATTCATTTGTGCACCCGCATGCAAGCAGTTCCTAAAATTGCCGGGCATCGACACGGACCGCTTGTTGCCGGCGCGGCTCAAACCATTGTTTTCTCTTTTTTCCTCATCACCATGCTGGCTGTTCCAGCGATCCCGTTGGCAGCTCAATCTCGGCCAGCGGATGCTTCGCAGAATACCGGCGCCGAGCTTTTGCAAGCCGGCAAATTCGATGCTGCGCGCGAGGCCTTCGAAGCGGTTCTGAGTGCGGATCCAGCCAATGCCCAAGCGCGGGATGGCGAAGTTGCCGCCAGCGAGCACCTGGCACTGCAAGCGCGTGCCCAAGGACAGGCCGACAAGGCCTTGCGCGCCTTGCTGCGCGCTCAGGAAGCAGCACCCAACCATCCCCGCCTGCTGTTTGACCTTGGGATCCAGGAGGAAGAAATGCACCTCTACCAGGACGCCGACCACACGCTGGCGACGTTGGAACAGCTTCAGCCTGGCAATCCGCAGGTGGCGTACGCGGTGGCGCATGTGAAGCTCGACCTGGGCCAGCTGGCTTCAGCGGAAGAAATGATGCTGGTGTATCTCAAATCCCAACCCAACGACGCGAGCGCCCACTACGGGTTGGGGCGCGTTTATCAGCTCGAACTCGAAGTGGGGAAGGCGCGCGACGAGTTTCAGCGTTCGGTAGAGCTGCAACCGGTGCAGACCGAAGCTTACTACCAATTGGGCGACATCGCTTTGGGCCAGGGTAACTTCGCCGAAGCGATCGCGGATTTCGCCAAAACTCTGGCCCGCGATCCCAGACACGGTGGGGCGCTTGCCGGAACAGGCCAGGCCTGGTTCAAGCAGAAGCAGTACGCGCAGGCCGAAGCATTTCTCGAACAAGCCATCATTGCCGCCCCCGACTATGAGAAAGGCCATTACTACCTCGGACTGACGTTCGCCCGCCTGGGACGCAGGGAAGATTCCGAACGCGAACTCGCGCTCGCTACCAAGCTTGCGGACGAGGCCAACAAGAAGGCCCGCAGTGGACTTCGCCTGAACACTCCGGAAGAACAGCCGGCGAAGGCGCAACTGTAGACCACTTCACTCGCTGTTCTTTTGTCCTCCAGACGAACAGTGCTAACCGATTCCAGTATTTGTCTCAATTTATCAAGTCTCGCTTCACCTAGGGAGTAATCTCATGCGCTCTTTCTGTCTGCCGGTTGCATTGGCCTTCATCCTTTCTCTCCCGCTCAGTGGCCAACAGCCCCAGGCCTTATCTTTGAGTGGCGACTATCCTGTCACGCACGACCCCTCGATCGCCTATGAGGGAAACACGTATTACGTCTTCGCCACGACATCGAATGCCGATGAGGGCCAGTTTCCGGTTCGCTGCTCGCACGATCTGAGGGACTGGAAGCTGTGCGGCCATATTTTCGACAAGATTCCCGCGTGGATTCACGAGGCAAGCCCGACCACCAAAGAACTATGGGCGCCCGACGTCTCCTTCTTTCAGAACAGATACCACCTTTACTACGCGTACTCGGCCTTTGGCGTGAACACCTCCGGCATCGCGCTGGCCACCAATGAGACCCTCGATCCGCAGAGCCCGAAATATCACTGGAAGGACGAAGGGCTGGTCCTGAAGTCCACGCAGGCGGACGACTTCAACGCGATCGATCCGAATATTGTGTTCGACGGAAAAGGCCAACCGTGGCTGAGTTTCGGCAGCTTTTGGAGCGGCATCAAGATGCGCCGCATCGATGCCGCAACCGGCAAGCCCTCGGCTGCGGATCCCAAATTGTACTCACTGGCCTCGCGTGTTCGGCCAGACAATCCGGAGCCTGCAAAGCCCGGATTGCCGGCAGACTGGCAGGCTATCGAGGCGCCGTTTATCGTGCGACACGGTGATTACTACTATCTGTTCGTTTCCTTCGATCTCTGCTGCCGCGGAACAAAAAGCACCTACCGAACCATGGTGGGCCGCGCGCGCCAGGTTACCGGCCCCTATCTGGATGTGGAGGGCAAACCGATGCTGGAGGGCGGCGGCACGCAACTGCTGCAACCCAACAGCCGCTGGATAGGTCCGGGTGGAGAATCTGTTCTGCAAAGGAGGGAAGGCGACATTCTCGTTTTCCACGCCTACGACGCCGTGACCGGCAGGCCCGCGCTGCAGATTTCAACCATCACCTGGGATGGCGGCTGGCCGCACGTTGCGCTGGGAACCAGCGGAGAATCGAAGTAGTGCCCGCGGCAATTGTGCGCGGCGCAGACTGGAGTTTTCCCGAACGGTGAAAGCCTCGCGTCTGTCCGACCTCGGAAATGAAACCCGCTCTACTCCCACTTGCGGGAGAAAGAAGAGATGTCCATGTTCTCCCTGACAAATCGACCAAGAATCACGGATTTTCGCCTCTGGCTAGCTTTGGGATGTGCAGCCCTGCTGGCTGGCTGCGGCGGAGGAGGCGGTGCCACGTCGACACCTGTCCAAACCACGGTGGCGACCCCGCTCATTTCCCCCGCTGGTGGATCGTTCACCTCGGCACAGTCAGTCACCATCACCGACAGCACTGCTGGCGCAAGCATTTACTACACCACCGACGGTAGCATGCCGACCTCCTCTTCAACGTTGTATAGCTCGGCGATCACAGTCAAGACCACCACCTCGGAGACGATCACCGCGATCGCATTCGCCAGCGGAGACACCAACAGCGCGGCAGCTACCGCGACGTTCACCCGCGTGGTAGATATGGGCGCCATGGTCAATGTCCAATATCCCGCGTCTGCCTCGCTCGATAGTTATCAGTTCCAGATCCAGAATGTTGCCAGCGGCATGGTGCTTGGCATCCAAGGACAAAGCCAGACTGCCGGCGCTATTGTCGTGCAGGAATCCAACACCAGCTCAGCCGACTCGATGTGGCACTTCATGCAGCAGGTTGACGCCACCGGCGACTATCGCGCAAACATTGAAAACTTGCTGACGCACCAGGTCATCGACGTTTCCAGTGTTCCACCGGCATACGGCGCGGTGCCCGCGGCGGCGATGGCTCCCGGGGCGCAGGCTGTGCAGTTCAGCAACACCGGTAACGACAACCAGAACTGGGTGCTCTATCAGCTGACCGACGGGAACTATCTTTTCAAGAATCATGCCAGCGGACTCTATCTTCAGGACGACAGCTCGAACCTAACTTCGTCGGCCACCATCGATCAAGGGGCGCGTGTCACCGGCAACGGTGTTGGTTGCACCTGCCAGGAATGGACGCTGGTCAATACCAACAATGCGCCCTATACGGCTCCGTTGGCAGTGCAAGGAACCGGAGTCTTCGTGCATGATCCCAATATGCTGCAAGATCAGAACCACGTGTATTGGCTCTATGGCACGCACCAGACCATCGCCTATTCCACCGACCTGACGACCTTCACCTACACGACCGGGACGACTCCTTACGGTTCGTGCGCAACCACACAATCCAGCGACGACTGGCTCACGATGGATAATCGCTGCGCCGATATCGGTCCCGACTTCTCCTCATGGAACGGTCTGCAAACGCCAAAGTCAGACAATAATGGTGGGAACACCGATCTGTGGGCGCCGGATGTGATGTACGTGAATGGAACTTACTACCAGTACTACGCGATTCCCGTGGAGCCGGACCCCGCTTCCGGATGCACTACCGCAGCCTGCCAGGGCGGCGAGGCGGTCATCGGCCTGGCCACCAGCACCACGCCGTATGGACCGTGGGCAGACAAGGGATGGGTGGTCGAGTCCTGGAGTAACGATTCAACGCCGCTGAGCGGCTTCGGATTCGTCAACACCACGACTTACAACGCCATCGACCCCGCACCGTTCATCGACGCGGAGGGGAACTGGTGGCTGGTCTTCGGTTCGTGGATGGACGGCACGCACATCGTGCAACTCGACCCCAATACCGGTCTCCGCCTTGCCTCCAACACGCAGATCTACGACATTGCCCACCGTTGGTGGGGCGAAGAAGGCCCTCTCATCTATCCGCAAGCGGTCAACGGCACGCAGTATTACTACTACTTCGCGCCGATCAATCCGTGTTGCAGCGCTACCAGCCCCTACCGCATAATCTACGGCCGCTCCACCAGCCCCACGGGGCCATTCGTGGATCGCGGCGGCGTGCCTCTATATAACGCGAGCGGCGGCGGCGGTGGCACCATCCTGATGAGCTCGCACGGCCGCTACGTCGGACCGGGCGGACAGAGCGTCTTCACCGATACCGGCGCGGACGGCAGCAAGAGCCTGCCCACGCTGGTGTACCACTATTACGACGGGAACAACAATGGAACCCCCACTCTGGGCATCAACCGCATCCAGTTCACTTCGGACGGATGGCCCTACGTGGAGTAAAGAATTTTTGGGTTTACATCAGCACTTATACCGCTATGCAAAGTGGCTCTTTCCTAAGGTAGAGAGCCACAATTGCGTGGAACTGGATTTGAGGGAAACTCCGAAAACGTGATTGACCGGCTCGATCACCGCTTCAGGTTTTGCGCCAACCGCTGCGCAAGTTCGGATTGGCCGTTGCGGTTCAGCAAATCAACAAGATCTCTCATCACTGCGGGCGCATCTTTGGCGTACGCCGCCACGGTTTCTGCGGCCAGATTGCCGCTGGCAACCTTGCCAAGATGGAAGTAGGAATCGCAGAGCAGGTAGAGCAGGCGTGGGGTTGTGGTTCTGGAGTCGCTCAGCAGTTCCGCCGCTTCCGCCCATTGTTGCTGGCGGTAACGAACCTCGCCGAGTTCAGCCATGGCTAGGGTGTGATGGGGAAAGAGCGAGAGCTCCGCTTGAAATCCCTCTTCGGCGTTCTTCAGATCGTCCTGCAAGAGAGCTAACTCTCCAAGATAGGCATGCGCATCCGGAGATCTTGGATCGAGCTTCAGAGCGTGCTGAAGCAGCCGCCGCGCATCGTCGAAGCGGTGCATGGACAGATAGATCGAGGCCAATATCGTATCTCCGCGGCCGGGGGATGCGGCGTTCCCTTGGTCTTCCGCTTCTACCAGCCGCATCGCCTCGTCTTCGCGGTTGTCGAGGAGCAACTGGACAACGTGGTCGAGGATCGCCTGCTCGCGCTGCAACTGGTCTTTGGGCGGGATAAAGGAATTCTGCCGCAGCATCGCGCTGTGCAGTTCCGCCTCATGTTTGGCCTCGACTGGTCGCCCCAACCCGCTCAGAGCTCGGGAGAGGAAGAAGTGCGCGTTGACCTGCGCGGGGTCGAGTTGCAAAACGAGCTCCAATGCATCCACTGCCGCCTGGTAATCCTTTAGCTCCAAATCGCATTGCCCGAGCCCGAGCAGGGACGAAACGTCGTCTGGCTGGGCAGTGACAATGCGCTCGAAGATCGCCTTGGCATCCTGGGGCAGAGAGAGCGATTCTTTCGTTTTGGCGAGAACGCGCAAGGCATCCAGATCGGTGGGCTGGCTCTCGGCAGCACGCGTGGCGAAGCGATCGGCGGTGGGAAGGTCCGAATTTCGAAAGCTTGCAACGGCAATGTCGAAATCGATTCGCTTCAGATTCGGGTCTGCCTTCTGGGCCTTCAGGAGCCACTGCTCCGCCGCCGCGTTGTCTCCGGAATTGGCCAGAAACTCGCCATACTTCTGACCCACCAACGGGTTGTCCGGCTCAAGCGCAAGGCACTTTCGAATGGTCTCAATGGCAAGAGCTTCGTTGTGTTTTGCGTGATAGGCCAGGGCTAGATAATAGAGCGCCTGGGCATTGCCGGGAGCGACCTTCATTCCGCGCAGCAGGAGGTCGATGGCTTGATCGGCATCTCCGGCCGAGAGCGAGACCAAGCCCACCTGGAAGAGCAGTGCGGAATCCTGCGGCGCAAGCTGCAGTGCCTTTCGATAGACGAGAGATGCCTGTTGCGCGCGCCCACTCTGTTCCAGCAGCATGCCTTGTACCTTGAGTGCCGGCACGCTGTCCGGGTGCTCTCTCAGTAGCGCGTCGAGAAGAGACTGAGCCTGCTCCGCATCTCCCTGTTCAGACAGAACGACAACTCGATCCAGTTGTGCCATTGGGACAACGACGGCTTGAGTCGACTGAGCAGCATAGATTGTAGCGGCGCAAAAGAGGCGGGCAGCAAGAAGCATCCATAGGTAAAAGGAAGTAACAGCGGCAACGACAGACGCTTTCCAATCAACAATCCTTGCCAATGCGCACTTTGCCAATGCGCAGCGCAGTCTGAGCACGCGAGGATCTTGTCGATCAGGTGAATGGATAATGTGCACAGGAGGATCTTCATTCACATTGTAGAGACTCGCGGAACAAATCGTAAACAGAGCGTCTGCCGCCATGCCGATGTCTCGATTTTACGATTTCGATATCCACCGTTCAACTCGATTCGTTAACTCATTTTCCTTCAGAGCCACCATCCGATTCCGGGGAAATCGCTGGAGAACCTGCTTCAAGCCCCATTCCGCCGGTGCTTTCGACATCGCTTCGCAACCCGTTCGACGAAAAGTGCCCTTGAAGTGGAGCATGTCGCGTTTCCGGCTCGGCGCATCTTGACACTGACCGAGGGCATGAGAAAATACCCTCAGAGCGGCGCGGCATGCCGCACTCAGGGCCATCCATTCATAGCTGTTTACGGCCCCGGGGCCAACTGGTGAGCCGCGACCAAAGCATTGGGTTCTTCTGCTTGTCATCGCCGATGTTCAATTCCGCTCAAAACTTGAGAGAAGCTTCGTGAACGTTCGAACCGGAAGGAACAAGCGATGCCAAGAACTTCCCAAAAGGGACTTACGGACCGCTCCGAAGCGACACGGGACCAGATTCTCCAGGCTGCGGCTCATGAATTCAGTCAGCGTGGATTGAGCGATGCCCGCGTCGAGTCGATTGCATCTTGGGCCAAGGTCAACTTGGCACTCATCTATTACTACTTTTCCAACAAGCAGGGCCTCTACCGAGCAGTGATTGAGGAATCCGCCCGGGTTTTCATCGAGCGAGGTTTGGAGGTCCTCACTGCCCCCGGCAGTGCGGGAGAGCGGCTGCTGCACCTTGCCCTGGCCAACTTCAACCGGCAGCTTTTGCAATTCAAGCATGAAGCGGTGATGCAGCGCGAAGTGCAACGAGACGTGGAGACGTTAAGAAGGGTTGCAGTCGACATTGGTAGGCCGCTCTCGGACAAACTCCAGGAGGTTGTTCGGGAGGGGGTTGAATCGGGAGAGATTTGCGATTTGGATTGGATGCTGGTCGTGCATCTGCTGTTTGGCACGACCGCTTCCTACTTCAGGCTCGGTCCGTTTCTCCGCACCATGTCTGGCAAAGTTCCCATGGACGCCGAGTTTCTTGCTTTCCGCCGTAAGTCGATCTTGCATGTTCTAGGGAAGGTCCTGTTTGTCGACTCTTCGCACGGCGCACTATTGGCGGAGCAGGCGCTGGTCTCTTGTCCGATGACTTCACCCGACCAGTATTTGGAATGGATGAGCACCCTTTGACCTACGCGCCGGTCAGTCAGCCAGTGAATTGGGGCCGATTCGGCGACGGAGCGCTCATGTAGTGCTCCCAGGTGTCCAGTTGCGGACACCTGACACTCCAATACTAAAAAACGCCAACCGGCTCTTGCCGCGCCGCTCGGGTGGGTGCGAGTGACGCGCGTTATCTATTTAGTTTGTTGAACCTGCCTTGCATCCGCCTCTTGCAGAGTTGTTGTTTTATAGGAAGAATTCAGGCCTTTGCGCCCTTGCCACATCGGAGTGCCATCCGTCACATTTAAATTATCTTCGCGGGCAAATTTAAGGCGACAGAAACGCGTGCTGGGTCATTTAGACCCCCTGTGTCCAGAAGCGTTTACGGCCCCTTTTTTAAAAAAACACAGAAACAGATAGCCCGGGTCTCTCCGCGCGCCTAGTGACAACCCTAGTAACGCCCCGCAAACCGACGCCGATATGCAAGGTAGGTTAATACCGAGAGACCCTGAACAATCTGCTGTCACGACAGCTGGAGTGGCCTGTTAGATAGGTCGCTAAAGCGGCGCGGATTCTTGCGCCTTGTAAGGGACCCGGGGATTTTTTGCACTCACCGGGTGAACTGCGCTCGGCAATTCAGCGAAGGAGAAACACAATGAATCGAATCTTAGTCGGCGCCATGGCGCTGATCTTGGGGGCAATACCTGCGTCCGCGCAAAGCCTGGAAGATTTGAACATCCAGATCCACGGCTACGCTACGCAAGGGTTTCTTTACACCAATCAGAACAACATGCTCACCACCAATTCGAGCAACGGTAGCCCGTCATGGAGTGAGGCTGTTGTAAATGTCGGCGCTCAACCGACTCCGAAGCTGCGTGTGGGAGTGCAGGCACGCTACTTTCTGCTGGGCAACTACGGCAATGCCATCACACTGGACTGGGCTGCGGCCGATTACAAGGCCAGTGACAAATTCGGCGTCCGTTTCGGCAAGGTCAAAATCCCTTCCGGCCTTTTGAACGAGACTCAGGACATCGATCCATCGTACATGTGGTCACTTCTACCGCAAAGCGTCTATCCAATTTCGAGCCGCAACTCAGCGCTGGCAGAGTATGGGGGCGTTGTTTATGGCACCCTCAAGCTAGGTTCCAAACTCGGCAAGCTCGAATACCGTGGGTGGGGCGGCGAAATCGCAGTCGGCCCTAACGATGGCTATTGGATTAACTTCAAAGAAGAAGGTATCGCCCTGACCAATGGCCTCAATGGCGTGGACACCGGCACTGCCCTTCATTGGAAAACCCCCGTATCTGGTCTTATGCTGGGTGCATCCTTCTCCAGATTGAATAAATCGACCTCCCCTTTCACGGATACGTACGTAGTACCCGGAGGCCCGAGCAAAGGCGTAACGATCACAACACCTGGATCACTGGTCTTGAATCCCATCAACGAACCCCAGTTCTTTGGCCGCTATGAAAAGGATCGCTTTATGTTCGCCGCCGAATACGAGCGCTCGGACGGAAGTCTGCTCCTGAATGGCCTTTCGCCATTACCGGATAGATTCGATTCGCGGCCGTGGTATGCGATGACCAGCTATAAGGTGACAGGCAAGCTGACCGCCGGCGTCTATGGAACTCAGGACGTCAATCATCAGGATGCTCAGGGGCCGGCGCGTTATTTCAAAGACTGGGCCATCTCCGGGCGTTTTGACTTCAACCAGTACATCTATGCCAAGGCCGAGCAGCATTTCATCGACGGCACCGCTGTTGGGTTTGACGCGGCAATGAATCCTACCGGCATCAAGCCAACCACCAAGCTCACTATTTTGAAAATGGGCGTGAGCTTCTAAAGCGGACGAAAGGAGAAACTGAAATGAAAAAGTTGCTAGTTGCATTGTTGCTCGTTGCATCCGCGTCAATCTTCGTCGTCCAAGCCAAGGCCCAGGTGGTAGTGATTGCCAATCCCAGTGTCAAAGCTACCGCGGTGTCGAAGAACGATCTCAAGGATGTGTTTACTGGCGCGTCGACGTCTCTCGGAGGCAGCAACGTTGTGCCGATCTTGTTGAAGGCGGGCACCGCCCACGAAGAGTTCCTGCAGGCCTACATCGGCAAGAACGATACCGCTTACCGGGCCGGATGGCGCAGTCTTGTCTTCTCTGGTCAGGCCACCATGCCCAAGAGTCTGGATGGTGATGCAGCGGTCGTCGAGTTTGTCGCCCACAACGCAGGAGCCGTCGGTTACATCGGCAAGGCAACACCCCATGAGGGCGTGAAAGTCCTCCAAATCAAGTAGGGGCGTATCACGCATCGCGCGTTCCTGCACGGGACGCGCGATGCCAACATCGCCGACTGGATTGGCTACGTGCCCCAGGCAAAGGCGCAAGAATCTCGAGTTGGAAGGAACCACGATGTTTGGACAGATGAAGATTAAAACGAGAATCCTGGGCATCCTGGCTGTCCTTGCGGGCGGCTACCTGCTGTTATTGGGGATGGTGCAGCTTTCGTCCACCGTAACGCACAGCCGGATGTCCGAGATATCTACCTCATTGTTTCCAGCGGCGCTAAGTATGCAGCACTCGCAGGCAACCTTCGAGCGGATGAAGAAGCATTACAGCGACGCCGTTGTGCTGCAGGACTCAGGTTCTCTCAAGGCCGCGGGAGTGGATGCGGAGGATTGTGCGGCATCACTGGGAATGGTGAAAACCGCGCTAGCTTCTTCACCAGAGTTGGAGAAGCAGGCGGACGAGTTGCTGGCCCAGTTCGCCTCGATCCGCTCACGCGACCATGACACGTATGCGGCGATATTGGGAGCCACGGGCGGGCCCACCGATGACATGATGGCCCAGGTTGGCGCATTGGGCAAAGATAACAAGGCGTTGACCGACGCCATGGCCGCATTTGACAAGGCGATTTCGGCGGATTTCCAGAAGCAGCTGGATACGGTGGATGCGTGGTCGGTGCGAAGCCGGGTAACTGGGCTGGTCATGCTTGTGTTTGTCGTGTTGGTTTGCGGGGCTGCGTGGTGGGTGATTCAATCCAAGGTTGTGCTGCCTCTGCACGCGCTGGCAGGACGGCTTCAAGACATCGCCGAGGGAGATGGCGATCTTACACGTCGCATCGATGTGACGGGCCGCAACGAGATTGACGAGGTTGCCATATGGTTTAACGTGTTCATCGGGCGCATGGAGGACATTGTCCGGCGCGTGGCCGAGCACGCGACCACTCTGGGCCAGTCCGCCACGGAACTCGCCGCCACGGCGCGCGACACGGCGGATCAGGCCAGACAGCAGCAACAGCAGGCAGCTCGGATCACCTCTACCATGGCCGAGATGTCTTCGGCGGTGCATGAGATCAGCGAGACTACCCAGCATGCGGCAGTGGATGCTCGGAAAGCGGAGGAAAGTGCCCACTCCGGCGGTCTGACCGTGCAGACGACGGTAACAGCGATCGGGCAGTTGCTCACCGCGAATCAGGAGACTTCGACGAAAATCGAGGAACTGGGCCGGTCCAGCGACGCAATTGGCAAGATCGTCAATGTAATCAACGAAATTGCCGGCCAGACCAATCTGCTTGCCCTGAACGCCTCGATCGAGGCAGCACGAGCCGGAGAACATGGGCGAGGATTTGCGGTGGTTGCCGGCGAGGTCCGGCGGCTGGCGGAGCGCACCAGTACCGCCACCAAAGAAATCGACGAAACTGTACGGGCAATCCAGCAGGGCACGGCACAGGCAGTCGAGGCCATGCGCACGAGCATGAGTCATGTGGAAACCGGAGTGCAGTCCGCGCGCTCGGCGGGCGAAGCTTTGACCAGCATCATTCACGGGTCGGAGTCGGTGCAGCAGATGGTGACCCAGATCGCCGCGGCCGCGACGGAGCAGTCCTATTCTACGCAATCGGTTACCGAAAGCGTGAACGATATTGCCTCCATCATCGAGCACACGGCAACCAGTTCACAGCAATCGGTGACTGCTTGCCAGCAACTGGCGTTACTGGCAAACGAACTGACCGGCCTGGTGGGCGCGTTCAAGGTGGGGCAAGGCGAGTTAGACAATCGGGCCTCTAGCAGTTCGGCGAGCATGGTGGGCTCTCCAAGAGGCCCCAGGGACCGATACCGCACAGCAGCGTAGTCCTGCAACAGAATACAAACAGAAAGGCCGTGGAGACGTTGGCTCCACGGCCTTCTTCCTGCCTTAATTGCGGCTGCTTGCACTAAGCGCGGGGTTCTTCTCACCGCTCCCCGAAAAATGCAGCTCAACTTCCCGGATCGTCCAGATGATCGAAGGAGGACGTGCGCCTGCGGTGTCGATGATATCAAGCTTTTCTATACCGGCAAATGTCCAGATTTATAAGCCTTTGCAAGACAGGGTCAAGCGGTGGTTCGCCGTTGGCTGTGTCGATTGCAAAGAATAGGGCATGAATGCAGGGTAGATGTGGGTGGCAACTCACCGGTATCGAACCTATAATCATGATCGGAGCGCAACTTGTGGGTAACTGAAAAAATGACCACAGAAGTTCGCCTCTCTTTCATCGACGTCGAATAAGGTGTCGGACACTTAAAAAAGTAGCCGGCCCCTGTCCGGAGCCGGCCTAGGAGATATCCGGCTGGCTCTTATTTGACAGTTAGCATTACGTTGGCTGTATGTAACAGTGAACCGGAAGCTGCGGTCATGGTCACCGTGTAGGATTGCGACGTTGTTGCCGATGTGGGGGTATTTGCTCCGCATCCGCTTAGCCCGGATGCAACGGCAAACCCGAATGCAAACACCAGAAGCGCCGCCACAGTGGTCAACTTCTTGCCTGCGCGGCGCAATCTACCTGCAATCGGCAAGAGGACGATTGCCAGGAAAGCAGTTGGCAAACTCATGCCGAACTGCTTCTCCTGATGGCCATTCGCCGCTGAGGCAGCAGAAGTCTGGATGGAAAGCACCACATTCGTAGAGGGCAATCCGGCTGCCACAACCGAAGGTGTGATTGAGGCCGTTGCTCCAGCGGGCAAACCGCTGACGCTCAGCGTTACCTGATCAGGCAGTGTTCCGCTGGAGGGACTCACGGAAAATGTGTAGGTGGCGGTTTGGCCGGCGCTTACCGTTTCGGAGGACGCGCCCGACCCAATGCTTACGGCAAAATCTACAACCAACTGCGTTAGCGCAGCGCTAGTAGAAGCCTTGAAAGTTGCGTCTCCACCGTAACCAACCGTAATCGTATGCGAACCGGCAGACAGGCCTGAAGTTGAGAATGTGGCCGCTCCTCCAACGAGAGTCGCCGTACCGAGCGGCGTTGCGCCGTCCATGAAGGTAACCGTCCCCGTCGGCGTGCCAATCGGAGAATACACGACCGTCGTCAAGGTAACTACATTCTGCAAAAAGACAGGGTTGGCGCTGGAGACATTGTTGATTGCTGGCGTCGCCTGAGTTACCGTGACGATCGCTTCCACTGTCGGTGCGGCCGTATAGTTTGCATCTCCATCCTGGTTCGCAGCTATGACGACTGTTCCAAGTCCAGTTATCGTCAATTGGTTGCCGGTGATTGCTCCGGGTCCCGAGATCAAACTGAAAGTGACGGGGAGACCGGAGTTCGCAGTGGCGTTCAGTGCAATTGGTCCAACTCCGAGCGCAACTGGTGAAGTTGGCTGTGTAAAGGTGATTGTCTGGCTTCCCATGGCTATGCCGGATAAGGAGACGCTTTGCGCTACGCCGGGTGGTAAGGGGGAATTCCAATTGTTATCCGTAATTACCAGCGATCCACTGCTGGAACCATTTGAGCCCGGAATGAAACTGACTGCATAAGTACACGACGCGCCAGCGGCCAATTGAACAGCGGAGGGAGACGAGCTAGTTAGCAGTGGGCATGTGCTGCTGGCGCTCAGGGTGAAATCACTCGAGATACTTGGGTTGGTTCCCACAGATGCGATGGGGAAGATCAGGGGGGCATTTCCGCTGTTGGTCATCGTGAACTTCTGCGGGCTGTCGGGGCTGGCCACACCTACCACGGTTGAGGCAAAGGTCAGGTAGGGGGGATCGGTGAGATCCTCTTGCAGGATCACATTATCGGAGGCGTCTGCAATGAAGATATTGCCCGTTCCGTCTGGTGCCACCTCAGACGAAAAAGTGAAGCCGCTGCCCAGCGTCTCAATTACCGTATAACCGCCTGCCGCAAGAACCTCCTTTACCGCATTGTTTCCGGTATCGACGACAAGCACGTTCCCTGTCTGGTCCACCGTAACTGCAGTGGGCGCGCTGAATCCTTTGCCAATAGCAATGATCGTGGGTGATGCAGCGATTGCGCCATTCTGGGCCAGAATCTCTTTTACAGCGTTGTTTCCAGTATCGGCGACAAATATGTTCCCACCCCCATCCACAGCTACACCCTCGGGTTGATTGAATCCGCTGCCGATTGTCGTTACGACAGTATAGCTGTCTTTCAACGACATTCTCTTGACCGCATTGTTACCGGTATCTGCGACGAAGACGTCCAGATTTCCATCGACAGCGACTCCCATGGGAGAGCTGAAGCCGGTTCCCACCCAGTTTGACCAACCAGGGGAGAATGTGATTTGCGGTCCAGAGCCGGTCCCATAGATAGATGCGTTCGCGATTGGCGCACCCGAGGAATTCTGCAGTTGCACTGCTCCGTATCGCGGCCCTGCGTACATCGGGCCAAAAAGAACATCGACTGTGCATTGATCCCCTGGGTTGTAGTTATTGGTGGTCCCATTTGTCGTGCAACTTCCCGAAGCCGCGTCGATGTAGTCTTGGCCGAACGCTCCCTTGTAGAGAACTGCCGGCGCTCCAATTGTTCCGCCCGTGTCGAAAGTGAACAGGAGCGTTGAGACCCGCCCATTTGTTTGGACGGGGACCGTTCCGAAGTTCACACCCGCCAGTTGGATTTCCATCACCGAGGGGTTTGTTGGGTCGGCTACGAAGATGTCTCCACTGCTGTCCACTGAGACCGCAGATGGCGAAACGTACCCGGTGCCAACTTGGTTCACCGCCTGACTGCCACTGGCAGGAATCTCGAATACTGCGGACGCGCCGGGATCGGTAATAAAGATGTCTCCTTGACGGTTCACCGCGACGCCAGAGGGGTGGACGAAACCGCTGCCGAGTGTGTGCACCGCGGTGTACCCGTCTACACTCTGTAGCTCGTCAATCCTGCTGCTGCTCTGATCCGCAACAAACACGTCGCCGCTCTGATCCACTGCAACACCTGTAGGCTGGCCGAAGCCGTTCCCGATCGCAATGGAATTGTTATAGCCCCACGCAACCGGGAGCTCATACACCTGCGCCGCGCCCAGATCCGCGATGAAGAGGTTTTCGGATCGGTCCACCGCCACGCCGGTGGGAGAGGCAAAAGTTTGTTTTAAGGCCGTCACGGAACGGTAACCACCCACTGCCAGAATCTCGTAGACTGCCCCGGTGACGCTATCGGTGACAAAAACATTCGCGCTGCCATCCAGTGCCAACGCATATGGAGACACAAAGGCTGAACTCAGAGTCGTTACAGTCGGAGATGCGGGAATGCTTCCGTTTACCGCCAGCATCTCATATACCGAATGGCTTAAGGTGTCGGCAACAAACACGTTCCCGCTCCCATCCACAGCGATCCCCTGGGGCGCCCCGAAGGCGCCCCCAAGCTCTATCTGAGAACCGCTGAAATGTGCAGTCTGAGCAACCACGCGGAGGCCGGCACAACTCGCAAGAGCGGAAATGCAGGCGAAAACGAATGCCGTTCTCCCGGCAAAGCTGCTTCTACTCCCGCTGCGGTAGAGAAATCGCAAAAAATTCGCGATGAACAAGCGGCGCGCTACGCGATTGATCGAGTATCTCATCACTCCGAACTCCAGGACTTCAACACCATTTTTGTGAAGGGAAGGTTTCGCCCAAACTCACGCTCAAGACCCAATCGGAAGGGCGGAAAGCGGTGTCGCTCCGGCAAGAGTTGTGGAATAATCTATCGGTTTTCATAATTCACATGCGAATGACCCGGACATCAGAATACGGAACTCTTGGTCCTGCGGATCTCGGTGTGCTCCATTCTCGTCACAGTCGTTGTAGCTTGGTAGTGTCGAGATCGGTTGAATCAATTCACAGGGTCCCTATTGTGAGGGCGAAGAACAGTTTCATCCTGCTTCTTTGGTTTTCCATGAACAGGCATCTTGGCGCAGCTCAATGGGCAACGCATTCATGCGGCGTCCACCTTGCAACAAACTGACTCGGACACAGAGACTGGGTTTCGCTCTAGCCGGTTGTCGATGGCCTGCGCGCGAACTCTCATTACACGTTGTTCGAATATTCGCAGCCAAACTGGCAGCCGCGACCGCAACAGTGAGAAAGCGATGGCAGCCATTTTGTTGCCGAGGCTATTTCAATCGGTGAACCAGTGACAGACAGCAGGATGCCAGAAGCACCGATCGGCCAGAACCCAAACTCAATTGTCAAATGTAAGCTAAACGAAATCGGGGGAAGGCCGATATAAGCTTCAGTGTCCGAATTGGAACGGTTCAACCAAAACGGAACAATTCAGCAAACAAGTTGTGTACGGCATCTTGAATCGGTGACAGCCCTCCGGCAGATTGAACAGAGCGGGAACCTAGGCTACCGGCCCAAGAGGACTGATGACCGCCAAATAGGATGCTATTGAGGCCATCCGAAATGCTGCATTTAGTGTCGATAACCCGTGAAGCCGAAGCAAGCAGTTTCGCACAGCCTGCGTCTTCTCGACATGGAGGTAACGTGAGCACAGCCATTGCATTCAATTGGCTCCATGCGAAGCATGATTACTCGGAATCCTCCCACCAAGCGGGAGGCAATCATTTAATTGCACCACCGCGTCATGAGGTCTTTTTCGTCTCATTTATGGCACATCCTATTGCGGCTTTAGCTGAAGACCGGCATTGCAGCCTTCCGCTACGTCAGGAAGGGGTCCGTTTCATCTGCGGGGTCCTATTGGCCGTTGCCTTGTGCTTGCCACTTTGGGTATTGGCGGTCTGGACACTCGTCCACAGTTTCTAGCGGTTAACTTCAGAGAGGCAATGCGCCTGCATTCTTCGTGTGAGTCAAGTTCATTTCTAGATGCTCGTCCCGGAAAAACCAAATACCCGAGGGGTATGACGTCAGTTTAATCCCAAATCAAATTCCCCAATTGCGTCAATTCAGGTGTTCCGGCTGGTACGATTTCTCGGAGGATGAAACGATGCGAAACGTGGCGATCCTGCCTCCGGGCCACAAACATGACATGATCGTCACACCAATTAATTGCAGGTCGCTTCGGAAGCTTGCCCTGTTCATATATCGCGTATCGATGCGGTCTTTCAGAGGCATGATTTTAGCGTAATAGAATTCATCCTGTTCGGAGGGATGAACGCGCGACAATATCTGTTCTTCGCTGCGAAAGGCGATGGTTGCAGGTCCCGTGATTCCGGGGCGATATGGCATGTTGGTGATGCCGTGATATTGAGGGAGCTTAGGCCTAGGTCCAACCATACTCATATCCCCTAACAGAATGTTAAAAAGCTGGGGAAGTTCGTCGAGTTTCAGCTTGCGGAGCCAGCGCCCAATGCCTGTAATTCGATTGTCACGGTCCCTGGTTAGGCCGGGACCGGGAGTATCACTGGAGACAGCTGCCATGGTCCGGAACTTGTAAATGCGAAACAGGCGCCCTCTTTGGCCTACTCGATGCTGTACAAACAGCGCCGGACCCGGCGAGGTAAGACGAACACATATTGCAATTATCAACATTAGCGGAGAGACAATTGCCAGGAGGACCGATGCGATCATGCAGTCGACCATCCGCTTTATGTGAGACACGCTCCAACTGCTGGCGGTAGGGGCGCTGGAACGCACGTTTGGCGCTCGAAGCTCTTCAAGAACAGAGGAGAGCGCGGCTGAGGGAAGCGGTGGCGCTAACATCTCGCCTAGTTCTGGTTCTTGGCTAAGAGTTGGCACTGTTTCTTACCTCCCATTTGAAATGGTCATGCTATCTAGTGAAAACGTGGTTTCGCTGATGCCACAATGAGCGGCTCATGGATCTGCCCGGTGTGTGAAACCTTCCTGGTGTCAGGTCGACAAGTGTTTTGTCTAGCTTAAGGAGGAAACGATCGAAATGGTCTCTGCGCAAGAATCGGTTAAGGGTCTCATTTTGAGTGCTGCTTGAGATTTGGTTCCATTGGATACAGATTTCGATCTCCTCAATGAGTGACCGGTAAAAGCCTCGCCTTCAGGCAAATGCTCTGTTGTTAGAGTCCCAGTTCAAAGTTTCCGATTTAGATTTCGCTCGACGCCTCATTCCTCTTGATCCGCAAACCAATATGGTGCAACAGGCGAAGCCACTGGTTCGTGAGCGCGCGGCCGCCTACGATTTTGAATCCCAGAACCTTGATACTCGGCGAGAAGATGCCCATGCGAGGCATTTCCCAGTTTGGCAATCGGTTGAGATGTGGTTCAACGGCGTAGCCGCTGGTCAAGCCGAACTGTTGGCAGATCTTGATAGTCGCCCGATCGTAATCGCCCCCTGGGTACGCAATCGAATCGCATGGTCTACCCGTTACGTTTTCGATCCAGGCTTTGTTTGCGCCGATTTGATGGGCTACCTCAGACGGTTCGCATTTTGTGAGCAATGGGTGGTCGAGGGTATGGGAACCGATTGTGAACAGCGGATCCGCAGCGAGTTGTTGGACTTGCTCTGATGTCATGCCCCCACATTCCGATTCAATCTCGCGTGAACTTGCAAAGTCAGAGAGCGGAGGCAACTCGCTTTCAATTGCCTGATACATGGCAGCAGGATGGGGCTTGATCGAGAGCAAATGATCCCGTAGCCGTCTCATGGTTGCTACGCGTTTGCTGGCGGTCATATCAATAAACTCGCCGCGAAATGTGAACCCATTGCCCTTGAAGTGCTGTTGGAGGCAGCGCAGATAGGCGAACCAAAGATACTTGCCCGGCTCGCAGTGCCGAGAACTGACGAAGAACACCGCAGGAACTGCGTGGCGGTGCAGAATCGGGGCCGCGACTTCGAAGTTGTTACGGAACCCGTCGTCGAAGGTAATCAAAACTCGGTGGATGCCAAATGGTGATCGCTTTACTGCCTGGTCTTCGGGATGAATTGGGATGAAGTATTTCTTGAGGAATACGATCTGTTGCTCAAAGTGAGCGGCATCCATCGAACCAGCGTTCGGCGCAACGCGCGGTACTCCGTGATACATGAGAATCGACGAAGGTCTAGGAGTGACGGCCCGAGATAGACGAATTCCCAGTGCGCCCGACAGCGACGTCATTTCTTCTCCACAGCGCAAATGAGAGTGCCTTCTTCGTTCAAGGCCATGTGCTCTTGCTTGTAAACACGGCTCGCGCCGATCACCTATTTTTGACGTTTTCTATCGGGAAGGTATTTGGCAACATTGATTCCGTTATTTTGCCGGGATTCCGCCATGCATAGTGGAAGTACGAGCACCGTCGCGGCTCACAGCCAACTGCTCTGTGGATGTGTCGGCATAAACGCTGCTTTCACTTTCTGATTCTGAAACCGTAACGGATGTGTTTACGCCCGAGGCTTCAACGATCTGCATTTTCCTCTGTGAATGGTACAGAATGACACTGCTTATGCTTGCATTCACAGTGTCCTGTGGCCTGGACCCGAGGTAGAGTGGCGGCGTGTCCTTGGAATAGATGTAGCCGTTTGTGATGCTGAGCTGACCAACGTGCAGCTGTGACGCGGACTGTTGTGTCTTGATCAGGCGCTGGGACTCGAAGATCTCACTATAGATCTCGGAAAGAAACAATCCAAGGATTGTGCCCGACACGAGGCGAATTCCTGCATCTTTGTTCGCTTCCATCTGGGTTCCGTCAGAGATCGAGAAGCCTTGCAACCGGCCGCTCCCAAGGTCGAAGTTGAGCCCGATGCGATTGGTGTTGATAAGGCCGCCGCGTATATTCCAAGCATTCAGAGCATCCCCATGGAAGTTGTAGCCGATGTCATTCTCTGTGACGATGCTGTCAATCGCGCGATCACTCCAGCAATTCTCTGCAACATCAACGGCGGAACCGTGGATGCCCGAAATCCAGACCTCACGAATGATCCCCTGGCGCGCGTTATTCAGCATCAGACCCGCGATGGGCAGCTTTCCAGGGCTTGGATTAACGGTAAGCTTTTCAACATGCCACCCCCAAAGCGGATGCCCCGGGCTCCCGACACGAATGGATGATTGGTTCCCCAAACGAATGACAGAGGTTGTTCCCGTTCCCTCGACGCGGACATTGCTGCCAACAAGATCGATGGTAACTCCGTCGGCGAGAGTGAGAGTTGTGCTTGAGCCGAGGAGCAAAACAGTACCTGGTTTGACAAGCGTGATGGTGTGGGCGACCGTCTGCGTCCCCGTGAGACCGCGCGCATCGGCGATGCCGCCTGAAGGTAGATGATCCAGACAAGCCTGAATCTTTTGCCCTGCATCGTTCCCGTTCTCTCGGGAACAGTCCACCTCACTACCTGCAGTTGCGGTGGATGCGGAGAGGACTGCGTTACGATCGGACCCCGGTGTGAGCCAAGGTGTAATGGCTGCAGTGAGTACGAAAAGAAGCAGCCGTCTTGTATTCATAATTCGTCGTCCTTCTGCGGAAGCGAAGCCCTGGCGCGTAAGCGGAATTACGGGATCAATTGCCTCGAAGGGGGACCAGTTCTCCCACCTGAGTGGAGCGGCAGACCGTCTTGAGGATTTGTTCCAGCTTTGCTCCCAGGGTCTCCATGTCATGGCGACCTTCAAGATATGCACGACCACGCATCCCCATCTGCTCAGCCTGCTCCGGCGTAAGCGACGCCATCAGCTTAAGGGCTTCCGCCAATGCCGCAGGATCATCCGCAGGCACTGTTAGACCACATTTAGATTCGTTGATCGGATTGTTCGATAAGTTATTCGCCAGGAGCACCGGCCGCGCCGCGGCCATGTAGTGGTACAGCTTGTTGGGACTGATTCCATGGGTATAGACCTCGGCGCCGCTGAGAATCAGAAGGAGTACATTCGCCTTCGCCAGCAGGGCGGGGACCTTCGACTTGGGGACTTGCTCGCCGAATTCGACTACCGACAAGTGTTCGTTCCTGACGCGTTCCTGGAGGCGCGGTTTCTGAGGCCCATTTCCAACCAAGCGAATTCTGATGCGGTTTGCCCAACCATCCTTATCGAGAAGCGCACCAGCGTCGAGCAGCGCATCCAGAGAGTTTGCTGTTCCATGCGCTCCCGCGTAGAGAGCGACAAAGGGACGATCGGGGTTGAGAGTACCGAGTGGCTCAAAAGGCTGGAGCTTGACTCCATTGGGCAGCCAGGAAATCGTGTCGGGGTTCGCTCCACGCGCCACAACGTGTTTTCGCACATCTGGGAGGAGGCTCACGATATGGTCGGCTCGGCGATAGAGGTAATGCTCCAAGACCTCCAATAACTTGACCACTGGATGCGAGGGAGATACATTTCCCAGGTCAACCAGCGATTGGGGCCAAACATCTCGCACTTCCAGCACGAAGGGAACTTTGTACCTGCGAGCCAGTCGCTCTGCTCCAAATGCCGCAAACATTGTAGGTGACGATCCAATGACGATATCCGGGCGCGGTCTGCGAAACATTTCCTTCCGCCACCACAAGCTGCAGGCAAAATGTAACATATTGACGACACGGTTGAATCCGTTCTTATGGTAAGGAGGCGTCCGTATCCAAAGGAAGTCGATGTCGTCAATCGACTCGACACGCCAGTTCTCGCCATCAAGCAACCGGCTCTCGGCATGAACGAAGTGGTCGAAACTCGATGCAAGAATAGTTACCGAATGGCCGCGAATAATTAACTCCCGCGCAAGATCGTAGTGCCGCGTGGGGCCCGCCTGTGTAGGTGGAATGGCGTACTGATTCACAATCCATATGTTCATGAAGCTCTCCTTAAATCGTTGCGCCGGAATGGTTGCCGGCTCGCCCCAGAAGCTTTGCGATGGTGCCCGACGCGCCGGGTGTGCAGTAAACCGGCGGGCCGATCGGCCGCTGCGCATTTCGCATTGCCGCCAGTATCGATTCGCAGTCGGTTCCCGCCAATTGGTTCCAGCCTGCCTCGACGGTTTCAACCCACTCCGTTTCATCCCGAAGGGTCACGCACGGAGTCTCGAACCATTGGGCCTCTTTCTGGACACCGCCTGAATCGGTCATTACCACTCGTGCATTGTTTTCGAGCTCCAACATATCCAGATACGGGGCCGGATCCGTGAGTAGCAGTCTTGCAACGGAGTCAAGTCCACACTCGCGCAAGTGCTTTCGCATACGAGGGTGCACTGGCCAAACAATTGTCTCCATCTCGCACAACTCACGAAGAGCCGATGCGATGCCGCCTAGGCGTTCAGGAGCGTCGGTGTTTTCTGCACGATGGACAGTCGCCAAGATAAATCCCTTCGGCACCAAACCTAACTCCAGCATGATCTTTGAGTGCTCGTGGGCAATCTCGCGATTTTCAATCACCGCGTCGTACATCACGTCACCGACAACGTGGACGCCTTCAGTAATTCCTTCCCGGAGAAGGTTCTCATGCGCCACAATACTGGGCGCCAGCAGCATCGCCGCAAGATGATCGGTCAAAACTCGATTGATCTCTTCCGGCATCCGTCGATTGTAGCTTCTCAGACCTGCCTCGACGTGAGCCACTGGGATGTGAAGTTTTGCCGCCGCAAGTGCCCCTGCCAAGGTCGAGTTTGTATCCCCATAGACCATGACCCAGTCTGGTCTTTCGCTCAATAGGATGTCTTCGACGGCGGCCATCATTTTGCCGGTCTGATGTCCATGACTCCCAGATCCGATTTCCATCAGGTGTTTGGGGCGTGGCAAGCGGAAAGTATCGAAGAATACCTGCGACATCGACGGATCGTAGTGCTGGCCCGTATGTACCATGATCTCATCCACGCCAACGCGAGCGAGTTCGCGGCTCACGGGCGCGGACTTGATGAACTGTGGACGCGCACCCACAACTGTGACAATCTTCAATTGAATATCCTCGGCCTGATGGCGGTTTCCATGCGTCATGCATGCTGATCGCGCAGTCGCTTTGAGGGTTCCCGATTTAGCGAAGCTGGATGAAGCGACGGATGAAACGCTGGAGTGGCGTAATTGGTATCGCTCCCTTATCGCAAGAAACGCGGAAAGGATGATTGCATGACAACGTCGGCTCCTCGCCATCCGAGTAGACTGGTTGCTGCTAAAACGACCAAGACGCTCGGGAGGAAAGGAGCCGAGATGCTGATTATAGGATGTGATTTTCATCCG
>Ga0181519_10000086_pt1 | contig 79704 bp, 72 predicted proteins | sample PEATcosm2014_Bin_26_FD_121102 | JGI IMG/M metagenome (GOLD analysis project Ga0181519, IMG submission 121102) | Peatland microbial communities from MTU Mesocosm Facility, Houghton, MI, USA - PEATcosm2014_Bin02_10_metaG | ecosystem: Environmental > Terrestrial > Soil > Wetlands > Peat | place...
GGCGGCAGTTGCAGCACCGTGATCACATAGCCCTGGTCCTGATCGGGAATGAACCCGGTCGGCGCCCGCGCGAATTGCACGACGGTCAGCGCGATCAGGCCGGCATAGACCGCGAGCATGATCACCGCTCGCCGGGTCAGCCGGGCGGTCAGCCCGCCATACCCGTTCGACAGCCGCTCGAACACGCGGTTGAACCCGTCGAAGAACAGCCGCACGGGCTTGGTCAGCGGCGAGTGCCGGGTGCTCAGCTCGGCCTCATGCGATTTGAACAACAGCGCGCACAGCGCCGGGCTCAAGGTCAGCGAGACCAGGCAGGAAATCGCCGTCGAGGCGGTGATGGTCAGGGCGAATTGCCGGAAGAACTGGCCGGCGATGCCGGGGATGAAGGCGGCCGGAATGAACACCGCGCCCAGCACCAGCGCGATCGCGACCAGGGCGCCGCCGACCTCGTCCATGGTGCGGTGCGCCGCCTCCTTGGGCTTCAGGCCGGCGCGCAGGTTGCGCTCGACATTCTCGACCACCACGATGGCATCGTCGACGACGATGCCGACCGCCAGCACGAGGCCGAACAGCGAGAGGTTGTTGAGCGAGAAGCCGGCCGCCGCGATGACCGAGAATGTCCCGATCAGCGAGACCGGAATGGCGACGATCGGGATGATCGAGGCGCGCCAGGTCTGCAGGAACAGGATGACCACGAACACGACCAGGGCGACCGCCTCGTAGATCGTCTTTTCCACCTCGCTGACCGATTGCGCGATGAATTGAGTCGGGTTGTAGACGATGTCGTAGCGCAGCCCGGGCGGGAAGGATTTCTTGAGTTCCTCCATCGTACTGATCAGCCGGTCCGCGGTCGCCAGCGCATTCGAGCCGGGCAGCTGGAAGATGATCAGCGGCACCGCCTGGCGCGTGTCGAGATAGCCGTTCGAGCCGTAATCGAGGGCGGCCAGCTCGACCCGGCCGATATCGCGCACCCGCGTTACCCGCCCGTCCGGATCGGTGCGCACGATCACATTGCCGAATTGCCGCGGATCGCTGAGCCGGCCCAGGGTCTCGACATTGAGCTGGAACGCGCCCTGTTTCGGCAGCGGCGGCTGGTCGAGCACGCCGGCCGAGACCTGGACGTTCTGGTTCTGCAGCGCGGAGACGATCTCGCTGGCCGTGAGGTTGCGTGACGCCACCTTGTCGGGGTCGAGCCAGATCCGCATCGAATAGTCGCGAGCGCCGAAGACGCGGACATCGCCGACACCTTCGAGCCGGGCCAGCACATCCTTGACCTGCAATGTCGCGTAATTCGACAAATAGAGCTGGTCGCGCGAGCCGTCGGGCGAACTCAGATGGATCACCATCATCAGATCCGGCGAATTCTTGTTCACCGTGACGCCGATGCGGTTGACCTCGTCGGGCAGGCGCGGCTGGGCCTGCGCCACGCGGTTCTGCACCAGCACCTGCGCCGTGTCGAGATTGGTGCCGAGCGCGAAGGTGATGGTCAGCTGCAGATTGCCGTCGCCGGTCGCCTGGCTGACCATATAGAGCATGTTCTCGACGCCGTTGATCTGCTGTTCGAGCGGCGTCGAGACGGTCTCGCTGACCACTTGCGCCGAGGCGCCCGGATATGAGGCGGCGACGACGATGGTCGGCGGTGCGATCTCCGGATATTGCGATACCGGCAGGCGGAAATAGGCGAAGCCGCCGATCAGGGTGATGAAGATCGCCAGCACCGTCGCAAAGATCGGGCGGTCGATGAAGAAATGCGAAAGGCGCATGGTGCAACCGATCCGGCGCTAATTGCTGGCTTGCGTATCGGGCTTGATCTCGCCCATTTGCGGCGTGACCTTGGCCCCCGGCCGGGCGCGCAGCAGCCCGTTGATGACGATGTTGTCGTCCGGCTGCAGCCCCTCGCGCACCACGCGCAGCCCGTCGATGGTGGGGCCGGGCCGCACGGGCTTCGGCACGATCGTGCCGTCGGCCGCGACCGTCAGGACGATCTTGGTCGATTGATCGGTCAGGATCGCGGCGTCGGGGATGAGCAGCGCCTGATAGGGTTCGGATCCCGGGATGCGAATCCGGCCGAACTGGCCCGGCGTCACGAAATATCCCTTGTTCGGGAAGGTGGCGCGGGCGCGGATCGTGCCGGCGCCGCGATCGACCTGGTTGTCGATGAAATCGAGCACGCCGGTGCGCGACCAGTCCTTTTCGTCGCTCAGGCGCACCGCGACCGGCAGATGGCCGTTGCGGGTCGAGCCCAGCTTGCCCGAGGTCGTGGCCCGCTGATAGGCCAGGTAATCGCTCTCGCTCATGTCGAAGACGAACCAGATCGGGTCGAGCGAGACGATGGTGGTGAGCAGCGTGCCGGGTCCGGATGCCCCGCCGCCGCTGATCAGATTGCCGATGCTGACCTGATGCGTCGAGATCCGCCCGCTGACCGGCGCCGTCACATGGGTGAATTCGAGATTGAGTTCGGCGTCGCGCACGGCGGCCTTGCCGGATTCGACCGAAGCCGCGGCCGAGCGCATCTGCTGCAGCCGCTGGTCGTAGGTCGATTGCGCCAGGAAGTCCTTCTGCCGGAGCGCGGCGCCCCGCGCCAGATCCTTGGTCGCGAAATCGACCGCGGCGTTGGCCTGTTCGAGCGTCGCCTTGGCCGTCGCCAACTGGATCTCATAGGGCCGCGGGTCGATGACGAACAGCAGATCGCCCTTGTTGACGATCTGGCCGTCGGTGAAATGGATCTCGTTCAGCCAGCCGCTGACGCGGGCGCGGATCTCGACGAAGTCCACGGCCTGGAACTGGCCGGTGAACTCGTCCCATTCGGTCACTTCCTTCTGCAGCGGATGGCTGATCGTAACCTGCGGCGGGGCCTGTTGCGCCAGCGCCGGCAGAGCGGCGGCGAGGCCGGCGACCAGCAAGGCGGCGGCTCTGGCGATCGAACGGAAACCGAGCGGCGGGATCACGAGCATGATGTTTGCGCCCTCTAAATACGACACGGTACGCCGCCCGGGCGGCGGCAGGGGCGGTCGCCGCCGTCATTCGAGAGTATGCCGAACGGCATCGTCGAGTGCGGGCGATCCCGTGCCGTGACGCCGGACCCATCGGCATGCGTCACGGCCGCGTTGTTGCCGGAACTGTGCCTCGGAAGCGCCGCCGCGTCCAGCGCCCGCGCAGGCGTAGATCGAATCCTCGCCGGGGTGGCCGCGGATGTCAGCCACGACCGCAGCGCAGAAGCGCGCGCCTTGACCTCGCCGATCGGACCTCGGCAGATTTCGGCGCAGCATCTTGTTCGTTTGCGCCGTCGGAGGCGGCTCCACCCGATGTGTGACGGCCGGCTGCCACAATCCTTTCCGATCGGCGCGGGGTCGGTCAGTCCCCGTGCGCACGCCGCCGGCCGGTTCTGGGGGCTCCGCCGGTGAGCCAGCGTCTGCCGATCTTCATCATCTCGTTCAATCGCGCCGATTTCCTGCGGCGGGTCATCGAGTCCTATCGGCGGCAATCCTGGCCCGTGGATATCGTCGTGCACGACAATGGCAGCGACGATCCGGCCACGCTTGGCGTGCTCGCCCAACTGGAGGCCGGGGGCGTCCCGGTGCGGCGCCACGCCAAGATCGCCTGCGCCGCCGATCTCGACCTGGTCGATTTGACCATCGACGCGTATTTCGGCGCGGGCGCCCGGCGGTCGCGCTATGTCGTGACCGATTGCGACGTCGACCTGTCGCCGGCGCGGCCGGACGCCTTGGCGGTGTATGGCGACCTGCTCGACCGCTTCGGCCAGGCCGAATGCGTGGGCCCGATGCTGCGCATCGCGGACATCCCCGAGAGCTACGCGCTGTTCAACCGGGTCATGAACCGGCATATCGAGCAGTTCTGGCACCGCCGGCCGGACGTCATCGCGTCCCGGTTCGGCGAGGTCGCCTTCATCCCCGCCACGATCGACACGACCTTCGCGATTCATCGGGAGAATTCGCGGTTCCGGCGTCTGAAACCGGGCTTGCGCGTCTATCACCCCTTCGAGGCACGCCATCTCGATTGGTATCCCGACGCCGCGCAGCTTGCCTATCGCCGCTCGTCGTCGCCGGCGATCTCGCATTGGAACAATGCCGCGCAATTCGCCGAGTTCGCGGATGAAGCGCTGCACTTCGCCGAGTACACGATCGTCGAGACGGGCGCCGATGGGCGGCTGGCGGTGCGGCAGCGGCCGGTCCGCGCCTGAGGCGTGCCCGCCCCGCCGCCATCCGCGCGGAACTCCGGCCGAGCGACGCGCCCATACCTCCGATGAGCCGCCCTCGGCAGCCCGCCTACGCGGCGTTCCCGGTCTTCGGCAGCTTTTCGGCGATCCCCATCATCGCCTCGCGCCGCGCCATTTCGGCCCAGATCTCGCCCGGCGTGATGCCGAGTTCCTGCCACAGCACGACCAGATGGTAGAGCAGATCGCTGCTTTCCCGGATCACCCCGCCGCGGTCGCCGGCAATGGCGTCGATCACGACTTCGACCGCCTCCTCGCCGACCTTCTGCGCGATCTTGGGCAGGCCCATCGCCATCAACCTGGCCGTGCGCGACAGCACCGGGTCCATGCCGCGCCGGGCCGCCGCCGCCTCGTACAGGCATTCGATCCGATCGCTCATCATCGCTCCTCAAGGTTCAGCCATGCGCTTGACCGATAAAGTGGCTTGAGCCCGCCAACCGGCAAGATGGATGATAATCGCGATTGGTCTAGCACCGCTTAACGCCGTTCCGGGAAAATCGAGTCATGGATTTCGAGAGTTTTGCCTATCGCCTAGGATTCGCCTTCCTGTTCGGGGCGGCGATCGGGGCGGAGCGGCAATGGCATCAGAAAATGGCGGGCTTGCGCACCAATGTCCTGGTAGCGCTGGGGGCGGCCAGCTTCGTCGCCATCTCCGAGCTGGCCGGCAAGGGCGTCGATCCGACGCGGGTGGCGGCGCAGGTCGTCTCGGGCATCGGCTTCCTCGGCGCCGGGGTGATCATGCATGAGGGCTTCAGCGTCCATGGCCTCAACACGGCGGCGACGCTCTGGTGTTCGGCGGCGATCGGCAGCCTGGCCGGCGGCGGCTACGTGGCCGAGAGCGCGGCGGCCAGCGTCTTCATCGTGCTGGCCAATTCGCTCCTGCGCCCGGCTTCGGATCTGATGAACCGGCATTTGCGCGCCCCGGCCGAGGGCGAAGTCCGCTACACCGTCACCTTGCGCGCCGCCGAGGCGGAGAGCGCGGCGCTCCGCGCCCGGCTGCTCGACCGCGCGGCCAAGGCCGGGCTCGGCCTGCACGAGTTGAGAAGCGCCGGCACCGAGCTTCCCGGCCAGGTCGAGATCACCGCGTCGCTGGCGGCATCGCGGCGCTGCGACGCGGCGCTCGAGGCGATCATCGGCCAGCTCGCCCTCCTGCCGCATGTCTCCGACGCGAAATGGCAGGTCGCCGGCGCCGCACTGCCGCATGGCTGAGGGGACCGCGTCGACCGCAACACTGATTGGCCTCTTCCAATTCACAGCGCGGCGTCCAGGTCGCACAGCGATGAGATGCCTGCCGTTTAAACCCGCCCGGTTGACGAGCGCGCCGCTGCTCCCCTATGGCCGGCGCCATGACGTGGCGTTCGACGATAACCGCGCTCGCGGCGCGAATTATGTCCCCGGCTTCCTGACGGGAGGCCGGGTTCCTTCGCCTTTTGCCGGCTGCCTTTCGCAGGCCGGTTCCGCCGCTTGCGGCCCGGATGCGCTCGTCGGCAGGGGATGCCGCCGCCGCCGGGTCGCCGAAATCCCGAGATGAGCCATGTCCGCCGATTACCGCGCCACCATCTTCCTGCCGCAAACCGATTTCCCGATGAAGGCCGAACTGCCCAAGCGCGAGCCGGAGCTGCTCGCCCGCTGGGAGGGGATCGGCCTCTATGAGCGCCTGCGGGCGCAGTCCAAGGGTGCGCCGAAATTCGTGCTCCATGACGGGCCGCCCTATGCCAACGGCAATCTTCATGTCGGCCACGCGCTGAACAAGATCCTCAAGGATCTGGTCGCACGCACCCAGCAGATGCTGGGCAAGGATTCGATCTTCGTGCCCGGCTGGGATTGCCACGGCCTGCCGATCGAATGGGAGATCGAAAAGCAGTATCGCGAGGCCAAGAAGAGCCGCGACGCCGTGCCGATCGACGAATTCCGGCGCGAATGCCGGGCCTTCGCCGCGCGCTGGATCGACATCCACCGCACCGAGTTCAAGCGGCTCGGCATCGTCGGCGATTGGGATCATCCCTATACGACCATGGCGTTTGCCGCCGAGGCGCAGATCGTCCGCGAGATCGGCAAATTCGTCATGAATGGCGAGCTCTATCGCGGCGCCCGGCCGGTCATGTGGTCGGTGGTCGAAAAGACGGCGCTGGCCGAGGCCGAGATCGAATATCACGACCACACTTCGACCACGGTCTGGGTGCGTTTCCCCGTCGTCTCGTCGCCGTTCCCGGTGCTCGATGGTGCAGCCGTCGTGATCTGGACGACCACGCCCTGGACCTTGCCGGGCAATCGCGCGATCGCCTATGGCGCCGAGTTCGATTATGCCGTGATCCGGGTCGACAGCGTCGCCGAGGGCAGTGCCGCCGTGCCGGGCGAGAAACTCGTAATGGGCGCGGGATTGATCGAGGCGACCGCGACCTCCGCCGGCATCGCCGCCTGGACGGTGCTCGGGAGCTTCAAAGGCGCCGAACTGGACGGCACCCTGGCCGCCCATCCCCTGCGCGGCCAGGGCTACGATTTCGACGACCGGCTGCTCGCCGGCGATTTCGTCACGACCGATACCGGCACCGGCTTCGTCCATATCGCGCCCGGCCATGGCGAGGAGGATTTCGATCTCGGCCAGGCCAGAGGCGTCGAGGTGCCGCAGACGGTCGATGTCGACGGCAGCTACTACGCCCATGTCCCGCTCTTTGCCGGCAAGCGCGTTTACACGCCCTACGGCAAGCCCGGCGACGCCAACGAGGCGGTGATCGCGGCGCTCGGGGCGGCCGGCGGCCTGCTCGCGCGCGGCACGCTCCTGCATTCCTACCCGTGCTCCTGGCGGTCCAAGGCGCCGCTCATCTTCCGCACCACGCCGCAATGGTTCATCTCGCTCGAGACCAATGATCTGCGGCAGAAGGCGCTGGAGGCCATCGACGCCACGCGCTGGATCCCGGCGCAGGGCCGCAACCGCATCCGCTCGATGGTCGAGGGAAGGCCTGATTGGTGCGTCTCGCGCCAGCGCGCCTGGGGCGTGCCGATCGCCGTCTTCGTCGAGAAGAAGACCGGCGCGCTCCTGCGCGACCAGGCGGTCATCGACCGCATCGCCGCGGCGGTGGCAGAGGAAGGCGCCGATGCCTGGTTCACGTCATCGCCGCAGCGTTTCCTCGGCGACGCCTACGACGCGGCGGAGTACGAACAGATCACCGATATTCTCGATGTCTGGTTCGACTCCGGCTCGACCCATGCTTTCGTGCTGGAGCAGCGGCCGGATCTCAAATGGCCGGCCTCCATTTATCTCGAAGGCTCGGACCAGCATCGCGGCTGGTTCCAATCCTCGCTGCTCGAAGCCTGCGGCACGCGCGGCCGCGCCCCTTACGACGCGGTGCTGACCCACGGCTTCACGCTCGACGAGCAGGGCCGGAAGATGTCGAAATCGCTGGGCAACCAGATCTTCCTCAGCACCGACGCGATCCCGAAGCACGGCGCCGATATCTTGCGGCTGTGGGTCGTGGCCAGCGACTATTACGAAGATCAGCGCATCGGCAAGGGTATCTTGGGATATCAGGCCGATGTCTATCGCCGGCTGCGCAACACCTTGCGCTATCTCCTGGGCGCCCTCGCCGGATTTACGCCGGAGGAACGCATCGATACGGCCGAAATGGAGGCGCCGGAACGCTGGGTGCTGCATCGCCTGGCCGAACTCGACGGCGTGATCCGGAAGGCGCTCGGCGATTTCGATTTCCACACGATCTATACCGAGCTGCATCAATTCTGTTCGGTCGATCTCTCGGCCTTCTATTTCGACATCCGCAAGGATTCGCTCTATTGCGACCGGCCGGATTCGCCGACCCGGCGCGGCGTGCGCACGGTGCTCGACCGGTTGTTCGATTGCCTGGCGGTGTGGCTGGCGCCGATCATCGTCTTCACCGCCGAGGAGGCGTGGCTGCAGCGCTACGGCACGGCGCCGGAGACCAGCGTCCATCTGCAGCTATTTCCGGAATTGCCGGCGAGCTGGCTCGATCGCGAGCTCGGCGAGACCTGGCGGAAAGTGCGCGATCTGCGCCGGGTCGTCACCGGCGCCATCGAACTCGAACGCGCGGCCAAGCGCCTGGGCGCCAGCCTGCAGGCTGCGGTCACGGTCCATGCCGGCGCCGAGTATGCGGCGGCGCTGGCGGGGCTCGATCTCGCCATGCTGTCGATCGTCTCGGGTGCGGTGCTGACCGATGCGCCGGCGCCGGAGGCGGCGTTCACCTTGCCCGAGGTGCCGGGTGTCGCCGTCACCGTCGGCCCGGCCGCGGGCGAGAAATGCCAGCGCTGCTGGCGCATTCTGCCAGAGGTCGGCACGATCGCCGCGCATGAGTCGCTGTGCGGCCGCTGCGCGGATGCCGTCGACCATCATCACGAGGCGGCCTCGTGATCTGGCACCGCCGGCTGGCTGTCGGTCTGATCGCCGCCCTGGTCGTGATCGTGCTCGACCAGGCGGCGAAGCTCGCCGTCCTGCGCCTGTTCGAGGGCGAGGCCGGCCGGGTCTACGAGGTGCTGCCGTTCTTCAATCTGCGCCTGACCTTCAATCGCGGCATCACCTTCGGCCTGTTCAACAACAGCGACACGGCCAATGCGCTGATCTTCTCCGGCCTGGCGCTGGTGATCGTCCTGGTGCTGCTGGCGGCGCTGGCCCGGTCCGGCTCCTGGCATACCGGCTTGGCGCTCGGCATGATCATCGGCGGGGCGGTCGGCAATCTGACCGATCGCCTGCGACTTGATGCCGTCGTCGATTTCCTCGATTTCCATCTGAGTTCCTGGCATTTCTACATCTTCAATCTCGGCGACTCAGGCATTTGTCTCGGGGTCGGCGTGCTGCTGCTGGACAGCTTGCTGGTCCGGGCGGAATCGCCTAAATAGAGGCGGCTTCGACGGCCGCAACGGCTTTTGGGTTTGGAATCGGTATGACGCGCGCAGTATTTCTGGGATCGGCACTTTTGGCGGCGACGGCGGCACTCGGCGGCTGCACGGATTTGAGCCGCGCGCTCGGCCTGGTGAAGACGCCGCCCGATGAATTCACCGTGGTGGCGGCCACGCCGCTGACTCTGCCGCCCGATTACGGCCTGCGGCCGCCGCGCAGCTCTTCCGACAAGCCCTTGGGCGCGACGCCGACCGACAAGGCGCGGCAGACCGTGTTCGGCGTGCCCGGCGCCAAGACCGAAGGGCCGGGCGCCATCGACCCCAACAGCCCGCTTTCGCCGGGCGAGCAGGCCCTCTTGGCGCAGGCAAAGGCTGGCGAGGTCGACCCTGCCGTGCGCGCCCGTGTCGACCAGGAATCGAAACAGGCGCTGGACCAGGACAAGGGCTTCATCGACAGCCTGATGTTCTGGAAGAGCCCGCCGGTGCCCGGCGAGGCGCTTGACGCGACCAAGGAGGCGGCGCGTCTGCAGGAAAACGTCCCGGCCAGCAACGCCGTCCAGATCGACCGGACGCAGCACTCGGCGCTCGAGGACAAGCCCTGAACCCGGCGGGTTCCATGACCAGAGCCGCGCTGTGTCTGTCGACACTCGTTTTTCTTGCGTTCGCGCTTGCGACCGTCGCGCCGCGCGCGAGAGCGGCGGAGCGCCTGTTCGGTGAAGCCGATTTCACGCTGAAGAACGGGTTGCAGGTGGTCGTGCTGCCCAGCCATCGCACGCCCGAAGTGGCGCAATGGCTGTGGTACAAGGTTGGCGCGGCGGATGAGGAGCGCGGCCATTCGGGCGCTGCGCATTTCCTTGAGCATCTGATGTTCAAGGGCACCAAGACCATGAAGCCGAAGGAATTCTCCAGCCTGGTCGCGCGCCAGGGCGGCGAGGAGAACGCCTTCACGAGCTGGGATTACACGGCGTTCCACCAGGATGTCGCGGCCGACAAGCTCGACCTCGTAATGAAGCTCGAGGCCGACCGGATGCATAATCTGGTCATCGCCGACGACCAGTTGCGCCCGGAGCGCGACGTCGTGCTGGAAGAATGGCGCCTGCGCATCGGCAACGAGCCGTCTTCCCTGCTCGACGAGCAGGTCCAGGCGGCGCTCTACCTCAACCACCCCTACCGGATTCCGGTGCTGGGCTGGACCGACGAGATCAAGAGCCTGGGCGTGCCGGAAGAGAAGCGCTTCTACGAGAGCTGGTACGCGCCCAACAACGCCGTGCTCATCGTCGCCGGCGACGTCACGGTCGAGCAGGTCCGCAGCCTCGCAGAGAAATATTACGGCCCGATTCCGAGCCGGCCGGTGCCGCCGCGCCGCCGCGTGGCCGAACCAGGCCGCGCCGCCGACACCACCGTGACCCTGCACCATGCCCGCGTGCGCACGCCGCGCTGGAGCCGCGACTATCTGGCGCCGAGTTCCCATGCCGGCGCCAAGGACGAGGCCGACGCGCTCGAAGTGCTGGCCGAAGTGCTGGGTGGCGGCGCCAATAGCCGTCTGCATCGGGCATTGGTGCTGGATCAGCAGATCGCGACCGATGCCGGCGCCCTCTATTCGCCGGAACGGCTCGATCTCTCGAGCTTCGGCTTCGCGGCGACGCCGCGTCCCGGCGTCGCGGTCGAGCAGCTCGGGGCCGCGGTCGACCAGGTGCTGGCGCAAGTCCTGAAGGACGGGCTCACCGAAGACGAGGTGCGGCGCGCGGAGCACCGGCTGGTGACCTCCGAACTCTACGCCCAGGACGGCATCGATACGCCGATCGAGATCATCGGCCGGGTGCTGTGCACCGGCGGCACCCTGGCCGATCTCGACACCTGGCCGGAGCGGATCCGGGCGGTGACGGCCGAACAGGTGATGCACGCCGCCCATGAAGTGCTCGACGGCAAGCCCTCGGTGACCGGGCTGCTGCTGCCCGGCGAGGCCGGTTCCGGTGAGGAAGCGGACGAGACCGATACGGCCGCCGGCCATGGAGAGATCCGGTGAAGCGCCTCGGCGCGCTTGCGCTCTTCGTCCTTGCCTTCGCCGCGGCCCCGGCCGCGGCGTTCGACATCGAGACGGTGAAGAGCCCCGGCGGCATCACCGCCTGGCTGGTCGAGGATCACAGCCTCAAGGTCATCAGCCTCGATTTCTCGATCCGCGGCGGTGCTGCCGGCGATCCGGTCGACAAGGCGGGGCTGTCGAGCTTTGCCGCCGGGCTGCTCGACGAGGGCGCGGGTCCTTACGATTCCGGCCAGTTCCAGGGCAAGCTCGACGATCTCTCGGCCGAGGTGTCGTTCGATGCCGGTCCGGATTTCATCGAAGGGTCGTTGAAGACGCTGTCGCCCGACCGCGACCAGGTGTTCGAGCTGTTGCGGCTGGCGCTGACCGAGCCGCGCTTCGACCCGCCGGCGGTTGATCGTATCCGCGCCGAACTCGGTCAATTGATCGACGGGCAGGCGCAGAACCCGGATTCGCTGTCGATGCTGGCCTGGCTGCACAGTGAATTTGCCGGCCACCCTTACGAACGCTCGCGCTACGGCACCAAGGACTCGATCGCCGGGATCACGATCGACGACCTCAAGGCCTTCGCCCGCACCCGGCTCGGCCGCGACCGGCTGCAGATCGCCGTGGTCGGCGACATCACGGCGGCCGATCTGGGCCGCCTGCTCGACCGCACCTTCGGCGGCTTGCCGGCGACCGCCGCGGTGCCGGTCGAGCCGCCGGCGCGGGCGCCGGTCGAAGACGGCAAGGTCCTGCTGGTCAAGAAGCCGATACCACAGAGCAGCATCCGCTTCGGCGCCGACGGCATCGGCATCCACGACAAGGACATCTATGCAGCACTGGTGCTGAACTACATCCTGGGCGGCAGCCCCTTCACCTCGCGCCTCGGCGACGAGGTGCGCGAGAAGCGCGGGCTTGCCTATACGATCGGCACGACGACGTTGCATTTCGACCATGCCGACCTGCTGCTGGGTCAGGTCGGCACACAGAACGCCAAGGCGGCCGAGACCATCCGGATCATCCGCGAAGAATGGGCGAAGCTGCGCGACCGCGGTCCGACCGCCCAGGAGGTCGAGGACGCCAAGACCTATCTCAACGGCTCCTATCCGCTCGGGCTGGATTCGACCGGCGACATCGCCGAGCGCCTGCTCGGGCTGCAGCAGAACGGCTTCGGCGCCGATTACTTCACGGAACGGCCGAAGCGCATCAACGCGGTGACCTTGGCCGATGTGCAGCGCGTGGCGAAACGGCTGCTCGATCCGGCGAAGCTGAGTTTCGTGGTGGTGGGCGACCCGCAGGGGCTGGTGCCGGATGAGGTGTTGCCGGCGGAGTAGGGCGGGGCTGTGGGAGGCGCCGGAGCCGCAATCTATAACACGTATGTCCTTATATATCGGAAACCGTGGCGTCGACTGCCAGAACGCGGTCCTCGAACCAGCCCGGCAGGTCGATCTCCAGCCAAGTCCCGATCCGTTCGCGCCGCCTGCCTTCCGGTAGTTTTTCGACGCCCTTGCGGATTTCTCCCAAGGTCAAGGCGCTGACGAAGAGGGCTACGGACGGAGCGGCTTCGAACCAAGCGACGACGTGCGACGCCGGCATCGGCCGCACCAGTTCCGATAATGCGTTGGTATCGACGAAGTAGCTCAAAACTCGATGTCGCGCGTGGGCGACCGGTCTCGCTCGATATCGAGTTCCATCCCCGCCAAGGGCGACTCCCGCAGAAACGCCGCGAGCGACTTCTTCGGACCGCGCAGGCGCTCATAATCCTCCGTCGACAGCACCACGGCAGCGGCGCGGCCGCGCACGGTGATCTGCTGCGGCCCGGAACGGGCGGCGTCGCGCAGCAAGTCGCTGAAATGCGCTTTCGCTTCCTGCACCTGCCAGCTCCGCATGCCGCTCTCCTGACCTGTCTGACCATCTGGACGATACCACAGCGCTATCGCCGGCGCCGCTCCTTCACCGCCACCCCCACCTATTCCGCGTATTTCGGCCGACCTTCGAACCCGCCAGCCGCGCGCAGCGCGTCGGCGTCCATGATCTTGCCGTCCATCATCACCACGCGCGTGTGGCGCAGATCGCCGATACTCGTCGACGGGTCGCCTTCGACCAGCACCAGATCGGCGTTCTTCCCGACCTCGATCGTCCCGGTATAGGCATCGGCGCCGACCAGATGAGCGCTGGCGGCCGTGGCGCTCGCCAGCGCCTCGGCATTGGTGAAGCCGGCGGAGACGTAGATTTCGAGTTCGCGCACCAGCTCCATGCCGGACCCGTCCGTGCCGGCGACGATCGGCACCCCGGCCCGGTGCAGCGAGCCGACCAGCGCCACCAGCTTGGCCAGGCTGGCACGGTAATCGGCGCGCGTCAGATCGGCCGGCGGCACGAAGCCGCCTTGGCGAAACCCGCGCTCGACGGCCGGCGGCAGGGTGCCGACGAAGGGCGCGTAGGAGGGCGACAGATCGCCATTATCCGACTGGTAGAGGCTCTCGGCGACGACCAGGGTCGGATCGACGGTGATCTGGCGCCGTGCCATGGTGGCGATCAGCGATTTCATCGGCTCGGCGTCGAGATCGACATCCTTGGCATAGCGGCCCGGTCCTTCGAACCGCGCCATGCCGTTCGACTTGGCGACAACCGCGTCGGGCATCGCCTGCATCATGACGAAATAGATATGGGTGATCTCGTCATAGCCGTCCTCGATCGCCTCGGCGGTGCGCATGCCGGCCGGCAGATGGCCATGCACATGCAAGCCCAGCCGATGCGCCTCGGCCGCCGTCGCCTTCACCCAATCGGGGTTGAAGCTGCCATAGAGCTTGATCGCGTCATACCCGTCCTCCTTGGCCAGGCGCACGAGCTTCAGCGCCTCGTCCTGGCTATGCGCCAGCTTTCCGTTCTGCGCCGCGTTGGGGCCGTCGCCATCGACCAGCAGGGAGGGATAGACGCGCGGGCTCAGCAGCTCGCCCTTGGCCCGCCGCGCCGCGCGCGACAGAGTCTGTTCGACGATGTTGCCCGGATCGCGGACCGAGGTGATGCCGAGCGACAGCAGGAACGGGCCGCTGGAATCATCGCCGACATGCTGGTGCGCGTCCCACAGGCCGGGCACCAGCGTCTTGCCCGCCCCGTCGATGATGCGCGCACCGGCGGGCGGCCTGGTCGTGGCGGCCGGTCCCACGCCCGTGATCTTGCCCTTGTCGACGATCACGGTCTGCGCCTCGGCGAAAGTCTTGCCGGAGAGAAACGCCCGGACATTGGTGAAGGCGACGGGACCCGCGGGCGTCTTCAGCAGCTTTTTGTAGAGAAGCGGCGAGCGCTTCGCGAGCGCGTCGTCCTGCAGCTTCTGCAGCGCCGGCTGCGCCGCCTCATAACCGGCCGGCAGCCAGGACAGGCCGCCGATCTGGCCGAAGAACTTGCCGTGCTCATCGGTCCAGACCGGCACCGGCGAATTGAAGATGCCGGTCAGGGCGTAGCAGATGATCTTCTTGCGCGCGGCGCCCTCGCCGGCCTCGGCCGTCGCCAGTATCTCGGCCTGCGCCCGGCCGGAGGGCAGCAGGGCCAGCGATTTGCCCGGCGCCGCCACCAGCGCTTCGATCAGATCGGCGGTGAGGTCGATCGGCCCGCTGAAATTGACATACATCGCCGGCTTGCCGGCGGCGGTGCTGCCGGCATCGACCGGGCTCTTCCAAGACGCCGTGCCGTCGGCGATGGCGAAACTCTCGGCGGCATCGCCGTTCGGGGTGAAGCCCCGCACGGTCAGCCGGTCCACCATGCCGTCCTTGGCGAAATGGGCGGCGCTGTCCAATTCGAACACCTGGCCGCGCAGCAGCAGGCTTTCGCGGCCCATCCTGAGCCCGTCGGGCGTGGTCCAGCGCGTCGATTCGCCGTGCTTGCCGGCCACCGACAGGATGGTGAAATGCTCGGCGCCGGCCGGCGGGACGGCGAGATCCGCGACCTTGGTCTCGGCCGTGGCCGAGCCGGCGAGCAATAACAGCGCCAGTGCAATTCCGGCACGCATCGGATGCCTCCCCGCGATTGTTCCAGTCAGGATTAGAGGGGGTTTCGAGGGAGGTCAACCCGACCCGCACTCGATGAAACCGTCCCGCTACCAGGTTTGCGTCAGTGTCGCGGGCCGCCGTCTCTCACCCGATCCTCCTGGGCAATCCCGGCTTCGAGTCGCGCCAGGCGCTGTGTCAGGCGCGCGAGGTCGCCGTTCTGGAGATGCCCCGTGCAGCCCTCCAGCACCTGCCGCCCGCGCGTCTCGAGCGCATGCCGGATCGGCAGCGCGTCGGTCGTGCTGGCGATATCGCCCAGCGCCCGCATCAGGCGCAAACTGACTGCGGCATCGGCCACGGCGTAATGGCGGATCTGCTCGAAGGCCAGATCGAGCAGGCCGGTGAAATCGATCCAGGGCACGACCAGGCGCAGCACATGCGGCGGATGATAGTAATGGCCGCTCGGCGGCAGGCGGCCGAGCCAGCGGATCAGGATGCAGCTCAGTTGATCGACGCAGCTGATCGCGGTGGTCGGGTCGTTGACCGCCGGCGAGATCGCGCGGAGCGCGATGTCGACGATCTGCACGATGCCGAACTCGACATCCTGCTGCATCGTCCTGGTCGGGCCGATATCGATCGCGGCGAGCAGCCGCAGCGCCCGCTCGGGCGTGACGCGGTCGCCGCGCGACACCCGAATCAACGCCACGCCTTCCGGCACGAAATGGCCGACTCGGCGCTCGACCCGCAGGCACACGCGATAAGCCGCGGCAAGCGAGCGCAGGCGCTCGATCTGCACGAACCTGATATAGCCGGAGAACCGGCTGCGGATGACGGTCTCGCCGGCATCGGGCCAGGCTCGGTCGGCGGTGTCGGCCGGCAGCGCCCGCCATTTCTCCGGCATCAGCTCGTCGATGACCAGTTCGGTCTCGCGCCGGATGCGGTCGACGATGTGGTTGACGCCGATGGCGTTCGAGATGTGGTGAATGAAATAGATCAGCCAGCCGACGGAAACCATGGCCAGCACCATCGCCCCCGTCACGGTCGCCACGGGCACGAAGGGTTGGGGCAAAGAGCGGGTCGCCGGGAGTGCCGCGATGCAATAGGAAAACGTGCCGAGAAAGATGCCGAGCGTCCATTGCGTGACCCGATCGCGGATGAAGCTGATCAGGATGCGCGGGGAAAACTGGGTCGAGGCCAGGGTCAAGGTCATCAGCAGGATGGCGAAGACGATCGACACGACCGTCATGATCGAGGTGGCGATGTCGGTGAGGATCGCCTGCGCGACCGGCGGATCGTCGTGCGAGGGAAACAGCACCGAGGGTACCAGCGCAGAGATCGCCGGAACCCGCTCCTCCAATTCAGTGAGCAGCGCCCCGGCGGCGCCCAGCGCCAGCGCGATGACGAAGGGCCGGACCAGGAACCCGCCGCGCAGCGCGTAAAGCGCCGAGGCGGACAGCAAGGGCAAGGTGCGCGCCATGATCGGCGATGTCCTCCCGTTCAAAGGCTGGATCTGGGTCCGCTGCGCCGGATCGCCGGCCGGCAGCGCCGTTGCGGCGCGGGTAAGATAGCGCGGCGTGTGCCGCAAGGCGTAAAATTCGCGCGCCGGCCGGGACAACCCCGGCGGCCACGCGCCTGATTCGCACGCGCCTGATTCGAAGGATTTTCGGGGCGTTTCCTACTGCGCGGCCGCAGCCGCTGCAGCCCGCTGCTCGGGCTGTCGAGGCGCCCGGCCTGCGGTGAACAGATAAGGAAATCCGATCCTCGCGCATATGACGGCGAGCAGGATCGGCAAATAGATGCCGATCGCCGTCCCCACGACGATATGAACCCACGGGCTGTCATAGCCCAGGCTCTTCTGGACGATGATCCGAAAGCCGGCGGCGAATATCGTATGTGCGACGAATATCTCGAGTGAGTAACGCCCCCAGGCCGCGATCGCCGAAAATACTTTGAGCCGGTCAAGCAAGATGGCAAGCGCCATCGTCGCGAAAATCCCCGCGATGGCGGCGATCGGGTGGAGGATCGGCTGCTTCAACTCATCCATCATGGCGATTGCGCCGATCAGACCGTAGCCGGCGATTGCGATCATGAGCAAAGAGTCCCGAGTGGTCCTGGACAGCGCGGCCGGCAGGGCTGATTCCGCTATCACGCTGCCCAAGCCGGCATAGATCAGGAACGCGCCGAGCGAGTGAAGCACATCCCATCGCGTGATGTTTGCGCCGGAGACTTCACCGATATAGAGCATAATCGTCAGCGCAAGAATGGTCAGATTGCCCATGCTCAGCCGATACGCCATCCAGAACAGAAGATACATGCAGAAAATTACATATAGATACCAGTATTGATCGATCGGTACGTAAAACATCTTGGCGATGTCGAGCCATGAGATCGGATTATTGGACTGCGATGCGAAGTGCTGCACGGTTCCGCCGAGCAGGGACCACAGGAAATAGGGGTAGACGATGACTCCGGCCTTGTTGCCGAGATAGGAGCGAAACCGCCGCCTTGCTGAGGGGCGGATGAAGAGCCCGGACAAGAAGAAGAACAGCGGCATGTGAAAAGAATATATGTAGTCGACTGCGAAGGAGAAACCGCTATGGGCCGGCAATATCCCGGCATTGATCAAGCCGCCGAGCCCGTGGCCCACAACGACCAGAAATATTCCCAGGCCCTTGGCGTAGTCGACCCAGTCGATCCGCTGGCCGAGCGGAGCAGGGCTCCGGCGATTCTTAGGGCGGCCCATCAATGCGAAGCTTTGGGCGAACGAGGCTTCTGTCACGTGATCACCTGACGAGGACGGTAAGGTTCTGCCGAAACGCGCGGCGCCGGCCGCGACGGTGAAATCCTGAACGCAGTAGTATGGCCGAACGATGATCAGGCGAGAATCACGCGGCGGAACTGTCATGCGGCGCATTGGGGGTAGGCGGCGGCGCGCCGGCCTGCCGGATCGGCGGTCAACCGCCGTCCGGCAGCACCGCGAAGCTCGCCGGCACCGCACCGCGCTGCCAGCGTTCCCACATCGTCCGATAGGCGCTTTCGAGATCCCGGCGATAGCGATCGGCGTCGAACAGCGCGCAGCCGCCCCGGTTGCGTGCGAGCTTGGCCCTGAAGGCAGCCAGCCGCCCCGAATCGCGCGCCAGCGCCAGCGCCAGCGCCTCGTACTCTTCCGGGGTTCCGGTGATCAGCTCCGGCAGGCCCGCGGCGTGCAGCAAACTGCCGGCGACCCGGGACGCGAAGCTCCGCCCCGGGCAGGTCACGAGCGGCAGCCCGGCCCAGAGCGCGTCGCTCGCCGTCGTGTGCGCGTTATAGGGAAAATTGTCGAGCATGAGGTCGGCCAGGCGATGGCGCGCCAGATGTTCGGGCAGGGCCACGCGCGGCGCGAAGATCAGCCGCTCCGGGTCGATGCCGGACGATTCGGCGCGCTCGCGCAAGCGCTGTTCGGCCAGCGGATTGCTCCAGGACAGCCACAGCACGCTGCCCTCGACCTGGCGCAGCAGGCGCATCCAGATCGCAAAGGCGGCCGGCGAGATCTTGTAGTTGTTGTTGAAGGCGCAGAACACGAAGCCGGTCGCCGGCAGATAGGAATTGGCGCGTGTCGGCGCCGGCTCGCCGATCAGCCTGCCGGTGTCGTAGGGCAGAAAGCTGCCGGGCAGGGTGGCGATCCGCTCGCTGTAGAACGCGGCCGACTCCGCCGGGATCACGAAGGCGTCGGCGATCAGATAATCGATGAACGGCGCGCCGGTCGTGCCGGCGTAACCGAGATACGACACCTGGATCGGCGCCGGCCGATGGCTGAAGATGCCCGGCCGGCTACCGCCGGTATAGCCCATGAGATCGACGGCGATGTCGATCTCGAAGGCGCGCATCAGCTCGGCGATGGCGCGGTCCGCGCGTTCGCGCACATCGAGGAAGCGATGGAAGCCGCGCTCCAGCCGCTTGCGCACCGCCTCCTTGCCGGGCGGGCCGAAGGACAGGCCGAAAGTCTGGAAGCGTTTCGCATCATGCCGCTCGATCAGCCCGGCGATCTGATGCGCCACCGCATGGTCGCGGAAATCCGCCGAGAGATAGGCGATCCGGATGCGGTCGTGGCGATAGGGTTCGGCCGGCGCCAGCGGCTCCGCCGCCGGTGGGTATTCGGCGGCGGCATAGCGCCGGGCGCAGCGCAGCTGGGTCGCCGGATCGTCCGAGACGGCGAGCCACACGAAGGGCGTCGCCGCCTTGTCGTCGTCGGCAAGCCGCGCGGCGATGGCGGCGACGGCCGAATCATAGTCGCGCCAGTCGCAGCCCTGCAGCCGGGCATGCAGCAGATCGCCCGGGACATAGTCGAAATCCGGACGCAGTTTCAGCAGCCGCTCGAAGGCCTCGACCGCGACATGATGGCGGCCGAGTTCGCTCGCCGCGACGCCGCAATTGCGCAGCGCCTCGGCGTAATCGGGCCGCAGCGCCAGCGCCCGCTCGAAGGCGGCCAGCGCGTCGGCGCCTCTGCCCAGGCGGCGCAGGACCACGCCCCGATTATACTGCGCTTCCGGATAGTCCGGCTGCACGGCGAGGGCACGGTCATAGCTCTCCAGCGCCGGGCCGAGGCGGTCGAGCGCCAGCAGCGCATTGCCGCGATTATACTGCGCCGCGGCGTTGCGCGGCACCAGCTTGAGCGCCTTGTCGCAGGCGGCGAGCGCCTCCTCAGGGCGGCCGAGATCGAGCAGCGTTCCGGCGCGGTTGTTCAGCGCATCGGCGAAATCCGGCATCAGGGCCAGCGCCTTGTCGCAGGCGGCGAGCGCTTCCGCCGGACGCTTCAGCGCCCGCAGCGCATAGCCCAGATTCGAATGCGCCGCGGCGTTCTTCGGGTCGAGCGCGGTGACCAGGCCCAGATGGCGCGCCGCCGCCGCGAAATTCCGCTCCTGGCATTCGATGACGCCGAGCAGGTTCAAGGCGTCGAGATGGTCGGGCGCCTGGTCGAGGATCTCGTGATAGAGCAGCTTTGCCGGTCCCAGGCGGTTGTGCCGGTGCAGGCCGATCGCCTTGTGCAGCAGGGCTTGCAGGTCGGAGGGTTTCGCCACCGCGGACGGCTCCGGAACAGGGAAGGCCAGGTTGCTGCGTAAAGTAGATACTCGCTCGGCGGGCGGCACGCTAGCGGTATCAGAGCGCCGCGGACAGCCGGCGCTTCGCGGGTCAGGCTGCGCTTCTGTCGGCGAGCAGCGCGGCCAGCGCATCGGCATCGGCCGCGACCGCATCGGCGCCGGCGTCGCGCAAGTTTGCTCCGTGATCGGCCGCGCAATGGCTGCCGGCGGTGAAGCCGAGCGCCGTCATTCCGGCCGCCTTGGCCGCGGCGATGCCGGCGGCGCTGTCCTCGACCACCAGGCAGGCGGCGGGCTCGGCGCCCATGCGCCGGGCGGCATGGAGGAAGAGATCCGGCGCCGGCTTGCCGCGCGCGACCGCGGCGGCGCTGAACAGATTGCCGCCGAAGAAGCGGGCGAGGCCGGTCAGCTCCAGCGAGCGCGCGATGCGTGCCGGCGCGCTCGACGAAGCGACGCAGCGGGCGATCGGCCCCAGGCGTTCGAGCAGCCGGCCGATGCCGGCCACCGGCTGCAATTCGGTTTCGAAGGCGGCGAGCGTGGCCGCGCGGTTCCGTTCGTTGAAATCCGCGGGCAAGGCCCGGCCCCAGATCGCTTCCAGCATCGCCTGGTTGTCCCGCTCGCTCCGCCCGACCGCGCGGCGGCGGAACTCGTCCGGCGTGATCGGGTGGCCGAGTGCGGCCAGATAGGCCAGCTCGACCCGGCAGGAGATGACCTCGCTGTCGACCAGCACGCCGTCGCAATCGAAGAGAATGAGGGGAATCGGCAGCAAGGCGGGCGCTTCGTCGAGCAGAGGGGGCGGTGCGCCGAACGCGGCGCAACCCGTGCCATAGGGCAATCGGCCCATCCCGTCCAGCCGCGGCCGACCGATCCGGCGCGCGATCCCGGGCCGGCCGGCATGCCGAATTCGCCGGCAATCCCCATGTTTGCGGCTTCATCGGCGGCGCGAGATACTTCACGATGCCTGCGGCCGATGGATGCAAGGCCGTTTATCCGGGACGCCCGGCGGCGGCGATTCCGGCAGATGAGGAGGACAAGAATGTTAGCAAGATCCGTGTCGGGCACGGCGATCGCGGTCGGGCTGCTGCTCGGCGGCGGCAGTTTCGCCGCCGATTCCGCCGCCCCGAACAACGATGCTGCGGGCGCCGGGCATATCACCGGAATCGGCGGCATCTTCTTCAAGAGCAAGGACCCGAAGGCGCTCGCCGCATGGTATCGCGAGACGCTCGGGCTCAAGCTCGAAGACTGGGGCGGCGCCATGCTCGGTTACGACGCGCCGCAGCACCCGCCGGTCGTGACCTGGATGCCCTTCAAGGATACGACCAAATACATGGCGCCCTCGGAGCGCGAGTTCATGGTGAATTTCGCCGTCGATGATCTCGACGCCTTCGTCGCGATGCTGACCAAGAAAGGCGTCGAGATCCTGAAGCGCGACGACCAGGGGCCGAGCGGCAAATTCGCCTGGATCCTCGATCCCGACGGCACGAAGATCGAACTCTGGCAACCGAAGCGGCCATGACGGCAGCTTGCCGATGCGCCGGCGCCGCACCGCGCAACTGCGGGCGCGGCCCTGCCGTCAGGCGGGGACGTAGGTCAGTCTGACCGTGTCGTCGCCCATGAGATCGGCGGCGATCAGGCGGAGCGGCGGCCGGGCCCTGGCGAAAAACGGCTTGCCGCCGCCCAACACGACCGGGCGGAGATAGAGGCGATACTCGTCGATCAGGCCGAGTTCAGTGAGGCTCGCCGCCAGTTCCGGGCCGGAAACGTCGATCTCGCCTTCGACCTCCGCCTTCAGGCGGCGCACGAAGTCCGCTATGTCGCCACCGACCAAGGTGGCATTGGCGCCGACCGCGTTCAGCGAGCGCGAAGCGACCCATTTCGGCTGCGCCCGCCAGGCCGCCGCGAATTCATGGTCGCCCGCGTCCCAGCCCGGCCGATCCTCGTCCCAGTAGCGCATCACCTCATACATGCGGCGACCATAAAGAGCGCCGGCCAGGCCGCGGATATGGTCGTTGAAATGACGGGACAATGCCGGGCCGGGCGGCGGCATTGCGATGTCGCCCGCGGCGCCGTCGACACAGCCGTCGAGCGACTGCATCATCCCGAAGACGAGCTTGGCCATGGCGATTACTCCTCCTTGCGCAGAACGATGTGCAATGCGAAATCGGTCGCGGCATGCTCGGCGACGCGGAAGCCCAGGCCCGGCAAGTCGAGGCCGTCGAACATCCGCTCGCCCCGGCCGAGCACGACCGGCGTAATCGCCAGATGCAGCTCGTCCACCAGCCCGGCATCGAGATATTGCCGCACCGTGCGCACGCCGCCGCCGATCCCGACGTCCAATTCGCCGGCGGCAGCCTTGGCCCGCTCCAGCGCGGCTTCGATGCCGTCGGTCACGAAATGGAAAATCGTTCCGCCGGCCATGACGACCGGATCGCGGGCGAAATGGGTGAGAATGAAGGCCGGCCGGTGAAAGGGCGGGTTGTCGCCCCACCAGCCTTTCCAGGATTCGTCCTTCCACTCGCCGCGGACCGGGCCGAACATGTTGCGGCCGAGAATGAAGGCGCCGCATCCGCTCAGCATGCGCGCCGCGTAGCCGTCGTCGATGCCGGTCGAGCCGCCGGCCGATCCGACCATGGCGTTGACTGTGCGCGTGGCGGCAAGCCAGCGATGCAATTCCCGGCCTCGCTCGCCCAGCGGGTGGTCGGTGCTCTGCGCCGGCCCGGCGCCGAAACCGTCCGCTGAAAGGGAGAATCCGCCCACGCGCACTTTCGTCATGACGGCCGCCAACCGATTGCAAATCGCAACTGGTTGTCTTGTCGCATGACCGATCCTAGTTTGCAATCGGTTTTGCGGCGGAGCGCAGCGCTTGGACATCGAACGGCGGTCCGGATGCCCGATCAATCTGACGATGGAGGTGCTGGGCGACCGCTGGAGCCTGGTCGTCATTCGCGACATGATGTTCGGCAACCGCCGGCATTTCCGCGATCTGCTGACCCATTCGCAGGAGGGGATCGCCTCGAATATTCTGGCCGCGCGTCTGAAACGTCTCGCAGCGCTCGGGCTGGTCTCTCGTCAAGGCGATCCCAGCCACCGCCAGAAGGCCATCTACAGCCTGACCGAACCGGCCATCCAATTGGTGCCCGTGCTGGCGATGATCGGCGCCTGGGGGCGGCGGCACCTGCCGGTCAGCGCGGAGCTCAGCATTCGGGCTCAATTGCTCGAGGAGGGCGGGGCGCCGATGTGGGAAGAATTCATGCAGGATCTGCGGGCGATCCATATCGAGGACCCGATCGGCGGCGCCGACGGCACGCGCGCGTCGCCCGTGCTCGCCCGGCTGACGGCGGCGTATGCGGCTGTGCGACAGGCGTCGCTGCATGCCGCGGACAGCCGGGCCGGCGAAGGGTGAGTTTTCATGACGGGCGGACGCGTTCGGATCGGCTGGCGGCCGGTTTCCGCGGCGGGTTGAATTCATGCCGGATCGGCAGGACACTGGCCGGCACCAAGGCCAGCGTGAGAGGAAACCGCCATGACCGAGTCCTTGCCCAATCGCCGCGATCTGCTGCTGGCGCCGCTATTCGCCGCGGCGGCCGTGTCCTTCGGCGGCGGCGCGTCGGCGGCCGGAATCGATCCGGCCATGACCATCGTCACGCCGCCCGACCGCATCCCCTGGCAGCCGCTCTATGATTTCCCCGCCGGCATGGCCGAACAGGCCGTGATGATCGGCGCGATCGGCGAGCCCGGCCAGTATTTCGTGCTGATCCGCTGGCATCCCGGCTCCATGAGCGCGCCGCATTTCTACGAGACGGACCGGCTCTGCGTCGTGCTCTCGGGCACCTGGTACGTCGCCAGCGGTGAGGATTTCGCGCCCGAGCAGACGGTGCCGGTGCCGGCCGGTTCGTTCGTGCGCCGGGTCGCCGGAACCCCGCATTATGACGGGGTGATCAAAAGCGTATCGGAACCGGCGGTCATCGCCATTACCGGCATCGGACCGATCCATTATCATCTGACCGATCCCAGCAAGCCGGGCTGGCGCGCCGTGTGACGCGCCCGCAGCGCCGGGGGATGGAGCAGTTTATCGTATTCACGAGGGGGGAGCCTGAGCGGTGTCATCGAGCAATCAGCACGGAACGCGGAAATACCGTGTCGTCCAATGGGCGACCGGCAATGTCGGGTCGCGCGCCCTGCGCCAGACCATTCGGCACCCGGATCTCGACCTCGTCGGCGTCTATGTGCACAGCGCCAACAAGGCCGGACGCGATGCCGGCGAGCTGGCCGGAATCGAACCGATAGGCATCGCCGCGACCAACAGCATCGACGAGATTCTCGCGCTCCAGCCCGACTGCGTGCTCTACATGCCGCATGTCTTCGACGTTCCGCAGCTATGCCGCATCCTTGCCTCGGGTGCGAACGTCGTCTCGACGCGCATGGAACTGCACAATCCCGACACGCTCGACCCGGCCGACCGCGCCGCGATCGAAGCGGCGTGCGCCGCGGGCAATGCCTCGGTACACGCCACCGGATCCAGCCCGGGCTTCATTACCGAGGCGATGCCGATCGTCCTCGCCTCGATCCAGCGCCGGCTCGATTGCCTGAGCATCTACGAATTCGCCGACTGCTCGTCCCGCAATTCGCCGGAAATGCTGTTCGGGATGATGGGTTTCGGCGCGGACCCGGCGAACGGTCCGAACGTCCACGTTCTCGAACACATGCGCCGGTCGTTCGGCGGTACTTTGTCCCTCATCACCAAGGCCTTCGGGCTGCCGGCCGACGAGATCACCGCGACCGGCGCGCTCGGCATCGCGCGGAACGACGTGCACATCGCGGCCGGTACCGTGCCGGCCGGCACCGTCGCCGCCACGCGCAGCACGGTCGCGGCGCTGCGCGGCGGCAAGCCTATCATGCAGTTCATCGCCAATTGGTATGTTTCGAGCGATGTCGACACCACGGATGGCGAGGCGTGGGAGTTCCGCTCGTCCGGCTGGCGCGTGCTGGTGCAGGGTGATTGCCCGCTCGACATCGCCATCACCTATCCGGTCGAACCGGAAAACTACGCCGAGATGACGCCGGGGTTGACCGCGCACCGCCCGGTCAACGCGATCCCCTATGTCTGCGAAGCGCCGCCCGGCATCCGGACCATCATCGATCTGCCGCAGATCATCGCTCGCCTCGGCTGAAGCAAGCTCGGCAGCAGATCTTGCTGCCGAAAAATCGCTCGACCGGCCGACGATTGAATTCTCCTCCTCTCGCACGGGGTGGAGGCGTTCGCGCGATCGCAATCATTCGCTTGTGGAATTCGGCGCCGGCCGGATCGGCCGCTTCCCTGCCGACGATTTCTTCCGTTTGCTGAAAATCGTCGCGCAGGATGCGGATCGGCGCGAACAATCCGACACGCGGCCGCGGCGGGTCGACCAGCACCCAATCCGCGCCGCGCCGCCGCGCCACACTTGGCCGCCGCCCGAGGAGGTGCCCGATGCCCGTTGACCCCCAGCGCGCCCGAGAGCTGGCCCTGGCCCTGCCGCTGGCCAGCGAGGCGCCGCATTTCGACCGATTGGCGTTCCGCACGCCGCGCAAGATGTTCGCGACGCTGAGCGCCGGCGCCGGCGATCTCAACCTGATGTTCAACCCCGATCTGCGCGACTTCTATTGCGAACAGGCGCCGCTGGCCTTCGCGCCGGTGCCGGGCGGCTGGGGGCTGCGCGGCGCCACGCGCTGCGATCTCCGCAAGGTCGACGAGGCGACCCTGGCCTCCGCCTTGCTCGCCGCCCATCAGCTCGCGGCACCCAGGGCGAGGAAGCGTTAACGGTCGGGTTGGTGCGATCGCGGCGGCACCCGGTTCTGGACTTGGGGTGCCCGGTGCTCTACATCTTGATGCTTGAACGCCATGACCCACCAGATCCGCCTCCTGCCGAATGTTCTGGTCAACCGCATCGCTGCCGGCGAGGTGGTCGAGCGGCCGGCCTCCGCGGTCAAGGAACTGGTCGAGAACGCGCTCGATGCCGGTGCCACGCGGATCGAGGTGGCGTTGCGCGAAGGCGGGCAGAGCCTGATCGCGGTCAGCGACGATGGCGCCGGCATGGAACGCGACGCGCTGATGCTGGCGGTCGAGCGGCATTGCACCTCGAAGCTGCCCGATGACGACCTGACCGCGATCGATACGCTGGGCTTTCGCGGCGAGGCGCTGCCCTCGATCGGGGCGGTGGCGCGGCTGATCCTCACCAGCCGGGTGCCGGGGTCGCCGCAAGCCTGGAGCCTCACGGTCGAAGGCGGGGCGAAGGGCGAGCCGGTGCCGGCCGCGCATCCGCCGGGCACCCGGGTCGAGGTGCGCGACCTCTTCTATGCGACCCCGGCCCGGTTGAAATTCATGAAGAGCGCCCGCGCCGAGCGCGATCAGGCGCTCGATACGGTGAAGCGCCTGGCCATGGCGCATCCGGCGGTGTCGTTCCAGGTCAGCGAGGCCGAGCGGGTGCTGCTTCGGCTCGGCTCGGCCCCGCCCTCGGACCAGGTCGGCCTCCGGCTCGGCCGGCTGTCGGCCGTGCTCGGCCGGGACTTCGCGGACAACGCCGTGGCGATCGACGCCGAGCGCGGCGCCGTGCGCCTCACCGGTTTCGCCGGGCTGCCGACCCTGAACCGCCCGACGTCGCGCGAGCAATACCTCTTCGTCAACAACCGGCCGGTGCGCGATAAGCTGCTGCATGGCGCCGTGCGCGGCGCCTACCAGGATTTCCTCGCCGGCGACCGCCACCCGATGGTGGCGCTGTTCATCGATCTGCCGGGTGCCGACGTCGACGTCAATGTCCACCCCGCCAAGGCGGAAGTGCGCTTCCGCGACCCGGCGCTGATCCGCGGGCTGATCGTTTCGGCACTGAAACATGCCTTGACGGCGGCCGGTCACCGCGCCTCGACCACGGTCGCGGCGGCGACGATCGAGGCTCTGGCCGCGCATTCCGGGCAAAGCCAGTACCGCCCGCCCGAGCAGGGGCGCCTGCCGGCGGGCCTGGCCGAGCGGGCCGCCGCCTATTACGCGCCGTCTGCCCCCGCGGCCGGCGTGTCTGCCGAGCCGGTGGTCGAGCAGTACCCGCTCGGCGCCGCGCGCGCGCAGCTCCACGACACCTATGTCGTTGCGCAAACCCTTGACGGCATTGTCATTGTTGACCAGCACGCGGCGCATGAGCGGCTCGTCTACGAGCGCATGAAGCAGGCGCTGGCGGCGGGCGGGGTGAAGCGGCAGATGCTGCTGTTGCCCGAGGTGGTCGAACTCGAACCGGCGGCGGCGGATGCGCTGGCCGAGCGGCGCGACGAGCTGGCCGGGCTTGGCCTCATCCTCGAAGGTTTCGGGCCGGGCGCCGTCATTGTCCGGGAAGTACCTGATCTGCTTGGCACAACCGACATTGCCGGGCTGGTGCGCGACCTCGCCGAAGAGATCCTGGAACACGGCGCCGGGTTCAGCCTGGTCGAAAGGCTGGAGGCGATCTGCGGCACGCTCGCCTGCCACGGCTCGGTGCGCGCCGGCCGGCGCCTCAACGCCGCCGAGATGAATGCCCTGCTGCGCCAGATGGAGGCGACGCCGCATAGCGGCCAGTGCAATCACGGCCGCCCGACCTATGTCGAACTCAAGCTCGCCGATATCGAGCGGCTGTTCGGCCGCCGCTGAGCTTCATTCCGGTGCCGAAACGAACAGCAGCCGGGCAGCGCCGTAGCGGCGTTCGTCCAGCAGGGTGAAGCCGTCCGGCAGGGCGGCGGCTTCCTTCGCGCCAACCTCCAGCACGATCAGGGCGCCCGGTTCGAACCAGCCGGACGCCGCCAGCGCCGCCATCGCCTTGCCGCCCAGCTCCTTGCCGTAAGGCGGGTCGAGCAGGGCCAGCGCCGCCGGCGCGGTCGCGCGGGGCGGGGAGGTGACGTCGGTACGGATGATGGCGGCGCGCCCGGCTTCGCCCAAGACTTTGACATTACTCGAAAGAATCTTCAGCACCGCGGGCGACGAGTCGAGAAACGTCACATGCGCGGCGCCCCGCGACAGGGCTTCGAGCCCGAGCGCGCCGGTGCCGGCAAAGGCGTCGAGGACGCGCTTGTCGTGGAGCCGCGAACCGCCGGCAGCGAATTTGCCGTGTTCGAGGATGTTGAACAGTGCCTCGCGCGCCCGGTCGCTGGTCGGCCGCACCTCATTGCCTTCGGGCGCCTGCAGCACCCGGCCGCGATGCCTACCCGCGACGATGCGCATCGGGCGGCAGCACTTCCGGGCGCTTGCCCTTATCGCCGGCCGGACCCAGGCCGAGCTGGTCGCGCACCACGCGGCGCGGCACCTCCTCCAGCTCGCCGCGCGGCAGGGCGCCCAGTTGGAACGGACCATAAGCCAGGCGAATCAAGCGGTTGACGCTGCAGCCGAGATGCTCGAAGACGCGCCTGACCTCGCGGTTCTTGCCTTCCGCCAGCGCCGCGATGCACCAGGCATTGCTGCCTTGGATGCGCTCCAGCTCCGCCTTGATCGGGCCGTAGCGCACGCCGTCGATGGTGACGCCGCGTTCGAGGGACGCCAGGCGCTCCGACGTCACCGTGCCGTGGATGCGCACCTTGTAGCGGCGGATCCAGCCGGTCGAGGGCAGCTCGAGCCGGCGCGCCAGCTCGCCGTCATTGGTCAGGAGGATCAGCCCTTCGGAGTTGAGATCGAGCCGCCCGACCGAAATCACCCGGCCGATCGATGCCGGCAGCGCGTCGAACAGCGTCTCCCGGCCTTTCTCATCCTTGTGGCTGGTGACCAGGCCGGCCGGCTTGTGATAGCGCCAGAGTCTCGATGGTTCCGGCTCCGCAACGGGTTTGCCGTCGACCAGGACGATGGCGCCGGGCGGGACCAGCACGGCCGGGCCGGTCAGCACGACGCCGTCGAGGGCCACCCGGCCTTCGGCGATCCAGCGCTCCGCCTCGCGCCGCGAGCACAGGCCGGCACGCGCCAGCACCTTGGCGATGCGATCGCCACGCTCCGCGGGCTCTGTCATCGCCGCGCCCGCCAGGCGTCGCGACCGATCCGGTAGAGGACATGCCGGTGCAGGCGATGACCGGGCGGAATCCGTGGATGATCAAAGTCATCGCTCGGATCGTAGGTCATGCCGAGGCGGTCCATGACGGCGCGCGAGCGGTGGTTCATCGGCGTGGTGGTCGCGACGATCGCAGCGAGGTCAAGCCGTTCGAAGCCGAACTCGATCGCCGCAACGGCCGCTTCGGTCGCGTAGCCCAATCCCCAATGGCGCCGCGCCAGACGCCAGCCCAGCTCGACCGACGGAGTGAAATGCGCCTCATAGGGAATGTGTCCTAGGCCGGCAACGCCGATGAATGCCGCCTCGCCGGGCAATTCGACGGCCCAGTAGCCGAAGCCGTAGGTCTCGAAATGCGCCCGCCAGCGGCTGACGATGGCATCGCTTTCGGTGCGGCTGCGCGTTCCCATCAGCAGTTCCATGACCTCGGGATCTGCCGACATGGCGGCGAATGGGTCGAGATCGCTGTCGCGCCAGGGCCGCAAGGCCAGCCGCGCGGTGCGCAGGGATTCGCTCACCGCGACCCCGCCGAGGCGACCAGGGCGCGAAAGATCGCATCATCCGCCGGCGTGATGCCGAATTCCGGATGCCATTGAACACCAAGGCAAAATCGCCGCTCAGGCGCCTCGATGCCCTCGATCACCCCATCCGGCGCCACGGCATCGACGACGACGTCGGCGCCGATCGCCTTGACCGCCTGGTGATGGGCTGAATTGACCTCGATCGCCGTGACGCCGGTGATCCGGTGCAGCAGGGTGCCCGGCGTCACGGCTACGCTGTGGCCCGGCTGATCGCGCGGGTTCGGCTGCTCATGGGCCAGCGGCTCGGCGATCTCATCGGGAATATGCTGGACGAGCGTCCCGCCCAGCACCACGTTCAGCAATTGCTGGCCGCCGCAGATGCCCAGCACCGGCATGTCGGCGTCCAGCGCCCCGCGGGTCATTGCGAATTCGAAAGCAGTGCGGCGGTCCTTGGTCGTGACGGTGGCATGACGGGTGGCGGCGCCGAACAGGGCGGGGTCGACATCGAAGGCGCCGCCGGTCACGATCAGCGCGTCGATCAGGCCGAGATAGGCCCGGGCCTGCTCGGGCTCGTGCGGCAACAGGATCGGCAACCCGCCGGCGCGGATGACGGCGGCGCAGTAATTTTCGCGCAGCGCGTACCAGGGGAATTTGGAATAGCCGCCGGGCGGTTCGCAATCGAGGGTAAGGCCGATGGTGACGGGGCGGAGCATGCGGGTTCCTGAGGCTGAGAGCCGGACCTTAAGCCGTGGGACGGCCGGGCGCAACCGGCCGAATCTCCGGCCGTGAGCGCGCCCGATTTCATGGCGCTGGCCTTCGCGGAAGCGGAGGCCGCCGCGGCGGCGGGCGAAGTGCCGGTCGGCGCCGTGCTGGTCGATCCGGTGCGCGGCCTGGTCCTGGCGTCCGCCGGCAACCGGGTCGAGACGCTGGCCGATCCGACGGCGCATGCCGAGATCCTGGCGATCCGTGCCGCCTGTGCTGCGGCCGGCAGTCCGCGCCTGCCGGGGATCGATCTCTATGTCACGCTGGAACCGTGCCCGCTCTGTGCCGCGGCGATCTCCTTCGCCCGGCTGCGCCGGCTCTATTACGGCGCCTATGATCCGAAGGGCGGCGGTGTCGATCACGGGCCGTGCCTGTTCGACGGCCCGAACTGCCACCATCGGCCGGAAGTCTATGGCGGGCTGCAGGAGCGCCGCGCGTCGGCGCTCCTGCAGGCGTTCTTCCGCGCGCGGCGCTGAGCGAACGCGCCGTGCACCTTTAGTTGCAAGCGCTCATTGAGTCTCGACGGCGACGCTGGCCGAGCCGTGCAGGCCCCCGCCGGCGTCCTCAAACCGCACGAAGACGCGCGACGTCGCCGGCGCGAAGGGGATGGCGCCGGTCGATTGCAGGAACACCGAGAAGGTCGGCGCGGCATTGGCGGCATAGGTCAGCGTCACCGACGGGGAAGGTGCGGCGAGGCATTGGCCGGTGGCCGGGGTGGTCTCGCAGATCGACACCGTCAGAGGCAGGGTGACGCCGCCGGTGTCGACCGAGACGGTGATCGGCGCCGCCGCGCCGATATTGATGCTGGCGACCGCGAAGGCTCCCACACCGCCATTCGGCAACTCGGCGATGCCGTTATTCGTCGTCGTCGCCGCCAAGGCGATGATATCGGGGACCGGAGTCGCCGAGACGAAGAGATCGACGGTGTCGACGCCGGGGACCTGGGCGGCCGGCGGCGTGCCGGTGCAATCGAAATCGAGCGGCAATCCCGGGGCCGAGAACGCGGCCGTGCTGGTGAAGGACAGGACGAAGGTCTGGATGCCGTTGTTGCCGGCGATCGTCGCCGGGGTATTGACCGTGCCGGTCGGCCCATTGGTCGCCGGGTTGGTGGTCTGATAGTTCATGGTCAGCCCGGTCGGCGCCGTCGGCGTGAGCGCCACGCTGCAATTGCTGAGCGCCGTCGTGCCGCTGTTGATCATGGTGGCGAAGATCGTCGCCGTCGTGCCGATTTCGACGGAGCGCGAGCCGGGCAGCACCGAGGCGACGAGCACGGGCGCGGCGGCCGCGGTCTGGATCTCCTTGATCGCGTTGTTGCCGCTATCGGCGACGAAGACGTTGCCGGCATGGTCGACCGCGACGGCGCCGGGCGCGTTGAACCCGCTGCCCAGCGTGTTGACGGTGGTGTAGCCGCCGGCCGCCAGGATCTCCTTGACCGCATTGTTGCCGAGATCGGCGACGAAGACGTTCTCATTCGCGTCGAGCGCGACACCGGCCGGCTGGCTGAAGCCGCTGCCGAGCGTGTTGACGGTGACATAGCCGCCGGCCGCGAGGATCTCCTTGACCGCATTGTTGCCGAAATCCGCGACGAACACGTTGCCGGCGCCGTCGACCGCGATGCCGGCGGGCTGATTGAAGCCGCTGCCCAGCGACTTGACCGTGGCGAAGCCGCCGGCAGCCACGATTTCCATCACCGTATTGTCGCCGGCATCGGCGACGAAGACATCGCCGGCGCTGTCGACGGCGATGCCGTCGGGGTTGTTGAAGGCGGCGGTGCCGATGGCGTTGATCGTGGCGAAACCGCCGGAAGCGACGATTTCCTTGACGATGAAGTTGAAGGTATCGGCGACGAAGACATTGCCGCTGCCGTCGGTGGCGACGCCGAAGGGCAGGCTGAAGCCGTTGCTGATGAGGTTGACGGTCGTCAAACCGCTGGCAGCCGTGATCTCCTCGATGCCGCCCTGCGCCAGATCGGCGACGAAGACATCGCCGCCGGCGTCGAGCGCCACGCCGGACGGCGCGCCGAAGAAGCCGTTGGCCAGGGTGTCGACGGTGGTGTAGCCGCCGGCGGCCAGGATTTCCTTGACGGCGCCGTTGCCCTGATCGGCAACGAACACGTCGGCCTTGGCGTCGAGCGCCACGCCGGTCGGGAAATTGAAGCCGCTGCCCAGCGTGGCAATGGTGGCGAAGCTGCTGGCCTTGGTCGCTTCCTTGACCGCGTTGTTGCCGCTGTCGGCGACGAACAGGTCGCCCGCAGCGTCGAGCGCCACGCCGCTCGGGGTGGTGAAGCCGCTGCCCACCGTGTTGACGGTGGTATAGCCGCCGGCGGCCAGAACTTCCTTGACCGCGTTGTTGCCGCTATCGGCGACGAAGACATTGGCGGACGAGTCGAGCGCCAGGCCCAGGGGCATGTTGAAACCGCTGCCCACGAGTGTGACGGTGGCGTAGTTGCTGGCTGCGGTCAGCTCCTTCACGCTGTTGTTGCCGGTATCGGCGACGAAGACATTGTCGTTCGCGTCGACCGCGACGCCCTGCGGCCCGTTGAAGCCGGTGGCCAGCACCTTGGCGGTCGCGAAGCCGCCGGAGGCCAGGACCTCGTAGACGGAATTGGCGTCGGGATCGACGGCGAAGAGGTTGCCCTTGCTGTCGATCGCGACTGCCGGCGGCGGGGCGAAGCCGGTGCCCAGCGTGTTGACGGCGGTGTGGCCGCCCGCGGCCGGGATCTCTTTCACCGCGCTGTTCAGCGTGTCGGCAACGAAGACATTGTCGCTGCTGTCGACCGCGATGCCCTCGGGCGCATTGAAGCCGGTCGCCAAGGTCACGACCGTCTGCGCCGGCGCCGCGGCGCTCCATCCCGCAAGTGCGGCGGCAATACAAATTCCAACGAGGAGCTTCATGAAATCCCCCAATCCATGGCGCGCCGGCAAGGTCCGGCGCAAATCTTCGAGCGGTCCGAACCGCGAGCCGGACCGAAGCTGACACAAGTATGACAAGCTACGCCTGTTACGAAGACAGTGGCGAGTACGTCCCTGGAGTAAGTTTGAGACATAACGTCGCTCGCACGGCGATGAAATCTCGGCGTTATTTCGCGTATCCGAGTAGGATCGGCTCGACCAGCGCCGCCATCGCCGCCTCGCCGGCCCGGCTCGGATGCAGGTGGTCGCCGCTGTCGAATTCGGGCAGGAGGTGCGCCGGATCGGCCGGATCGCGCAGGGCCGCGTCGAAATCGATGACCGCGTCGAACGCGCCGCCGGTCCTGATCCAGGCGTTGACGGCGGAACGAACCGCCTCGCCGCGCGGCGCGTAATAGCCGGGAAATTCGGTGCCGTCGAACGGGGTCAGCGTGCCGCCGAAGACCTTGATGCCGTGCGCGTGGGCGCGCTCGATCAGCGCGCGGTATGCCGTGATCAGCGCCCCGGCGCCGGCCGCGGGCTTGGTCGCGTCCTGCTCGTCCAGCCAGCCGATGTCGTTTATGCCTTCGAGCAGGACGACGAAGCGAACCCCCGGCGCGCCGAGCGCATCCTGGTCGAACCGCGCGAGGCCGCTCGGATTGTCTTGCGTGCCGCCGAGCAGCCGGTTGCCGGGGATGCCGGCATTGATCACGCGCCACCCGGCGTTCGGCGCATCAAGCTGCAGCCGCGCCTGCAGCACCTCCGGCCAGGGATCGGGCAGGCCCTTGGTGATCGAGTCACCGAAGGCGACGAGCACCGGGCCGGGTTCGGCGCCGGAGCCGGGCGCTGCGACGGCGGCGGCGAGCAGCGCCGCGAGCATGAACAAGGCCGGCGCGCGGGTGCCGGCCGCCTTGGGCCGTACCGTGCCCGGCGCCGTCACGGGCCTTGCCGGTCGCGCGCGAGCGCCCGCCAGCCGATATCGCGGCGGCAGAACCCGCCGGGCCAATCGATCGCCTCGACCGCGCGATAGGCGCGCGCCCGGGCCTCGCCGGTATCGGCGCCCAGCGCGGTCGCCACCAGCACCCGCCCGCCATCGGCGAGGAGCGCGTCGCCCGCGGCCCTGGTGCCGGCGTGGAAGATCACGATCTCGGGCGCCGCAAGCGCGGCGGCATCGAGTCCGCGGATGGTTGAGCCGGTGCGCGGGGCTTCCGGATAGCCCTCGGCGGCCAGCACGACGCCGAGCGCAGCGCGCTCGTCCCAGCGCAGCGCGATCGTGTCGAGCGCGCCGTCGCGCGCCGCCACCAGCGCCGTCAGCAGGTCGGATTTCAGGCGGCGCAGCAGGACCTCGCATTCGGGATCGCCGAACCGGACATTGAACTCGATCAATTGCGGCCCGGACGCGGTCAGCATCAGCCCGGCGAACAGCACGCCCGTGAAACTCCGCCCGGCGCGCGCCATGCCGTCGAGCGCCGGACGGATGATGCGATCCATCACCTCCTGCTCGAGCGCCGGGGTCAGCGCCGGGGCCGGCGAATAGGCGCCCATGCCGCCGGTATTCGGCCCGGTATCGCCGTCGCCGACGCGCTTGTGATCCTGGGCCGAGCCGAGAGAAATGGCATGGCGGCCGTCGACGAGCGCGAAGAAGCTGACCTCTTCACCGATCAGCGCCTCTTCGATGACGAGTTCGGCGCCGGCATCGCCGAATTTCCGCTCCAGCATCATCGCGTTGACGGCGCTGAGCGCTTCGTCGACGCTGTCGGCCACGACCACGCCCTTGCCGGCGGCGAGACCGTCCGCCTTGACCACGATCGGCGCACCGCGGCGGCGGATCTCCGCCTTGGCGGCCTCGGCATCCGTCGTCCGCAGATAGCGGGCGGTCGGGATGCCGTATTGGGCGCACAGATCCTTGGTGAAGCCCTTCGAGCCTTCGAGGATCGCGGCGGCGGCGGTCGGGCCGAAGCAGCGTATGCCGTGGCCTTCGAGATGGTCGACCAGCCCGGCGACGAGCGGCGCCTCCGGCCCGATCACCGCGAAATCGATCCGTTCGGCCCGTGCCAGAGCGAGCAGCCCGGCGAAATCCATCGCCGCGACGCCGCGGCATTCGGCCACATCGGCGATGCCGGCATTGCCCGGCGCGCAGTAGAGCGCGTCGCACAGCGGCGAGGCGGCGATCGCCCAGCACAGCGCGTGCTCGCGCGCTCCCGAACCCACGACCAGAACCCGCATTGACGCTCCTCATCCGATCCGGCGCTTGCCGGGGTACCGGGTCTGGCTTGTATCATACGCCATGCCCTCGGAAAGCCCCCTCGCGGCCGGCGCCGCCTCCAACGTCCCGATCTATTCGGTCAGCGAACTCTCGGGCGCGCTCAAGCGCACGGTCGAGCAGACCTACGGCCATGTCCGCGTGCGCGGCGAGATAACCGGCTGCAAGCGCCACAGTTCCGGCCATGTCTATCTGGCGCTGAAGGATGTCGACGCCATGATCGACGCCGTGTGCTGGCGCGGCACCGCTTCCAAGCTCGGCGTCCAGCCGCAGGACGGGATGGAGGTGATCGCGACCGGAAGGCTGACGACCTATCCCGGCCGCTCGAAATACCAGCTGGTGATCGAGCAGATGGAGCTGGCCGGCGAAGGCGCCCTGCTCAAGCTTTTGGAGGAGCGCAAGCGCAAGCTCGCGGCCGAAGGCCTGTTCGATTCGGCGCGCAAGCGCCAACTGCCCTATCTGCCGGATGTCATCGGTGTCATCACCTCGCCGACCGGCGCCGTCATCCGCGACATCCTGCACCGCCTGGCCGAGCGCTTCCCGCGCCATGTCCTGCTCTGGCCGGTCGCTGTGCAGGGCGAAGGGGCGGCGGCGCAGGTCGCCACGGCGATCGCGGGCTTCAACGCCATCGCCCCCGGCGGCGCCATTCCGCGTCCCGATCTGCTGATCGTCGCGCGCGGCGGCGGCAGTCTCGAAGATCTGATGGCCTTCAATGAAGAGATCGTCGTGCGCGCCGCCGCCGCCAGCGGCATTCCGCTGATCTCCGCGGTCGGCCACGAGACCGATACGACATTGATCGATTTCGCCGCCGATCGGCGCGCGCCGACGCCGACCGCGGCGGCCGAGATGGCGGTGCCGGTCCGGCTCGATCTGCTGGCCGATCTGCGCAGCCTGGGTCTTCGCCTCGATGCCGGGGCGTTGCGCCTGCTCGAAGAGCGGCGCCTGCGGCTTGAGGTTTCGGCGCGCGGCCTGCCCGATCCCGCCGGTCTGATCGAGACCGCTGCCCAGCGCCTCGACGACCGGGCGGAGCGGCTCGACCTCGCCGCCGCCGGGCTGCTGCGCGAGCGCGCCGGGCGGCTGGCGCAGGCCGCGTCGCGGCTGCCGCATCCGCGCGACCGCCTGGCCGATGCCCGGCGCCTGCTCGACGGCACCGGCGCGCGGCTGCGCCCGGCGCTCGATCGCGCGGTCGAGCGCGGCGGCGACCGGCTGCGCGGGGTGGCCGAGCGCTGGCGCGCCGTACCGCTGCTGGCGGCGCTGGAGCGGCGGCAGGCTGAACTGGGCGAGCGCGGCACCAGGCTCGATCTCGCGGCGCGGCGCGCGGGCGAGCCGCCGGCCGAGGCGCTGCGGCGGCTCGACCAGGTGCTGGAGAGTCTTTCGCCTTACAAGGTGCTGGAGCGCGGCTATGCCGTGGTGGAGGACGAGTCGGGCCACCCGCTGGCGGCCGACGGCATCGCGCCCGGCATGGCGCTGACCTTGCGGTTCCATGAGGCGGATGTCGCGGCGCGCGCCGAAAGCGGACCGCTGCAGCGCGGCGAGGCGCGGCCGAAACCGGCGAAGAAGCCGAAGCCCGCGGCCGAGACACGCCAGCCGCGATTGCTTTAGTGCGCAACCGGGCGGTGGGGCGGGCGAGAGGCCCGCTCCATCGGAGCATTCTCATCCAGGTCGATGGCGAACCTGAATTCACAACATCGCCGAATCGGCGGCGAGCTGCTATCATGCCGCATGATCTCGCTCATCCCGCAGGCGGCGCTGCGCTTCCTGCCGCTGCTGCAGCGGTTTCACGCCGATGCGACGCCGCATAGCGGGCGGCATCTGATCGACCACCTGGCCGGGACCTACCGGTTGCTCGAAGCCTGGGGCAATCCGGCTTCGATTTGCCGGGCCGGGCTGTTCCACAGCATCTACGGCACCAATATCTTCACCGTCCGCTCGGCCGGATTCGACCAGCGCCCGCTGATCGGCGATGCGATCGGCGCCGAGGCGGAGCGGCTGGCGTTTCTGTTCTGCAGCGTCGATCGTCCGCTGGCCCTGCTGCAGGCACTGATCCGGGGCGATGGCGCGCTGCCGGATCTCGCGACCGGCGGCACACTGCAGATCGCGCCGGAAGACCTCGCGGCGCTGCTCGAAATCGAGGTCGCGAATTTCCTCGAACAGCCGGAAGACCCGGAGATCATCGCACAGATCGACCGGATCATCCGCGCCGTCGACCCGTCGGTCATCAGCCCCGGCGCCGCCGCCGCGCTGGACGCCTATCTGGCAAGCCGACGGACATCGTAAGCAATGCTGATCCGCCGCCCCGTGCCGGTAAAGGGCAAAGTGCGGTGATAGAAATAGGCTGGGAACAGCACCATCGTGCCTGGTGTCGGCAGGATCCGCCGGGTCGGTCCCGCGCTGAATCCGGGATGAGCGAAATCGTGGCCGCCGAATTCGATGGCGCCGGCTTCGCCGTCCGGCTCCGGCATTTCCGCATAATAAACGGCGCCCAGCCAGGAGCCGTCATGGATGTGCGGCAGCTCGAATTCGGCCTGCGCCGTGATATTGGCCCAGCTTACCTCGGTCCAGGGTTCCGCCGGGCGGCCGCGTCGCACCGGATGGTGCGGGGCGACGGCGAGCGCTTCGGCATAGGCCTGCGCCTCGCGCCGGAACAGGCCGCGCAAGGCACCAGCGAGGCGGGGTTCCAGGCCGAAGCTGTCATGCAGCCTGGCGCCGCCGACCATGGTCTTGCCGATATGCCGGCGATCCAAGTCGGGCCGCGCCGCGAGCGCCGCCGAGAGCGCGGCATTGAACGCGTCGATCGAGGCGAAGCCCGGCGGCGGCGCCACAGTCGCGACGCGCAGCAGCCGGTCGAAATCGAGCAATTCGGCGAGTTCGGCATCCTCTTGGCGCTGTGCCAGCGCGACGATGCGGTGCGCGAGCGCCCGCTGATTGGCGGGGTCCCGGGCCAGGCTCGCGGCGGCATGGGCGGCGGCGGCCTCGGCCTCGCCGCGGGCGAGCGCGATGCCGGTGGCGAGGTCGAGCACCCCCGTATCGTCCGGGTATCGGCGCAGCGCCGCGTCGGCCGCCATGCGCGCCTCGTCGAGCCGGCCGAGGTCGAGCGCGATGCCGGCCAGCAGGCTGAAGCCGGCGGGATCTTCCGGATCGCAGGCGACGGCCGCGCGGCAGACCTCCAAGGCCTCGGCGCGCCGGTCGGCGTCGCACAAGGCGGCGGCCAGCCACAACCCGGTCGCATGGCGCGCCGGCGCATCCGGAAATTGCGCCAGCGCCGCTTCGTAGAGCGGGATTGCCGCTTCCGGCCGGCCGTCCTGATGCGCCGCGACGGCTGCCTTGAGCAGCGCGCCGGGTTCCGCTTCAGCCATCACTGATCTCGCTTCCCGCCATGTTCCGCCTCAATCCGGCCAGCGCTTGTGCAGCCAGAACCATTGTCCCGGGTCCTCGCGGATCCAGCGTTCCAGCTCCGCATGGACGCGGAGCAGGGTCGTGCGCGTGTCGGCATGGCGATCGCCGGTGCGGGCGAGTTCGATCGGCGGCGAGACGCTCAGGCGGAAATGCGCGCCGCCGATGCGCGAGGCGCGCGCCATCAGGATGGTGCAGTCGTAGCGCAGCGCCAGCTCGATGGCGCCGGATGCGGTCCAGGCGTCGCGGCCGAAGAACGGCACGGGAATGCCGTCATTCATCTTCTGGTCGATCAGGATGCCGACGGTGGTCCGGGATTTCAGCGCCTGGATCAATTGCCGGGCGCCGGCGGCGCCTTTCGGGATGACGCTGCCGCTGAAATTCGCCCGGACCCGTTCCATCAGCCGGGCGACGATCGGGTTGTTGGGCGCGCGATAGACCATCGCCAGCGGCACGCCGTACTGGCTGGCGGCGATGCCGGTCGCCTCCCAATTGCCGTAATGCCCGCTCAGGAACATCAGCGGCTTGCCGCGGGCGCGGGCGGCGTCGACATGCTCGGTGCCGAGCACTTCGAGCCGCGTGCCGGGGACGAAGCACCGGATCTCGCCGATATGCGGGTATTCGGCGATGACCCGGCCGAGATTGTCCCACATTTTCACGACGATCTGCTCGCGCTCCCGGGCCGACAGCTCCGGCATCGCCAATTCGAGATTGCGGCGGGCGCGCTTGGTGATGCCGAGGCGCGGACCCAGGCTGCGCGCCAGGAACCCGCCGAGGGCGGAGGCGGCATCGATCGGCAGCGCCTTGAACAGCGCCATCAGGGCAATGGCGGCGGCGCCTTCGATCCGTTCGGAGAGGCTCGGCAGGCGCGCGGCAGTGAGTTCGCTCATGACCGGGGCAAGAACGGCAATATCATCTGTTCGACAATGCGGCGATCCGCCTCGCCGGTCCAGCGCAACACTACGTCGAGCGTCTCGATCCGGTCGCGCCAGGACGGCGGCAGGCGCACGCCATCCTTGGCGGTGGTGACGGCCGCCGCGCCTGCGGCGCCGGCCGCTTGCACCAGATGGGCGATTTCCGCCTCGCCATAGGGATGGTGATCGGCGAAGCTGCGCGTCGCGACGATCTCCGCCCCCAGCGCGGCCAGGGTGTCGAAGAATTTCTGCGGCCGGCCGATCCCCGCGAAGGCGAACACGCGGCGTCCGCACCAGCGCGCAGCATCGGTCTGCGGCACGAGCACGGCACGCGCGACCGGCAAGCGCCCGCCGAGCCGATCGGCCAGGCCAAACCGGTCCGCGCCGATCACCACGGCACCGTGGATGCGCGCCAAGCCGCGATCGAGGGCTTCGCGCAAGGGGCCGGCCGGCAGTACGCGGCCATTGCCGAAGCCGTAGCCGCCATCGATCGCGATCAGGCGCAGATCCTGAACCAGCGACGGGTTCTGCAGACCGTCATCCATCAGCAGGATCTGTGCGCCCAGCGCGCGCGCCAGCGCCGCGCCGGAAGGGCGGTCGCGCGCGACGATGCAGGGGGCGGCGCGCGCCAGCAGCAGCGGTTCGTCGCCGATTGCGCGGAAATCATGCACGGCCGGATCGACCGCGATCGGCCCGGCCAGGTTTCCGCCATAGCCCCGGGTCAGGATGGCGGCGGCGATGCCGCGCCCGGCGATCTCTTCGGCGAGCGCCAGGGTGAGCGGCGTCTTGCCGGCGCCGCCGGCGACCAGATTGCCGATGCACAGCACCGGCATGCCGGCCGAAACCGGCCGCGCCCGGGCGCGCCGCCGCCGTCCGACCGCGTCGAACAGCCAGCTCGCCGGGAGCAGCGCCGTTGAGACCGCGCCGCGCCGCCGCCAGAAATCAGGCGCCTGCATCGCCGGGCCGGCCACGCGCCAAGGGGGCGACCAGCGGTTCGAGCCGCTCGATCACGCGATCGACCACGGCGCGGGCGGCGGCGGCCGAATCGGCGGCGGCCTTGCCCTGGGCTGCGGCGAGTTCGGGATGCGCCAGGAGATGGCCCAGCACCGGGGCGAGCGCCTCCGCCCCGGCCAGCCGGATCGCGCCGCCGGCGCGTTCGAGCGCCTCGGCCGATGCCTGGCAATTCTGCGTATCCGGCCCGAACAGCACGGCGCAGCCGAGCTGTGCGGCTTCGAGCGGATTGTGCCCGCCGGTCGTGCCGGGCGCCAGGAGCGAGCCGGCGACGAGCACGACGGGCGCCAGGCGGTAGAACAGGCCGAGTTCGCCCATCGTGTCGACCAGATGGATCTCGACCGACTCGGCGAGCGCCGGCGCAGCGGAGCGGCGGGTGACGGCGAAACCGGCTTCGGCGAGAGCGGCGGCGATCCGATCGGCGCGCGCCGGGTGGCGCGGCGCCAACAGCGTCAGGAGTTGAGGGAATTGCGGACGGAGCGCGCGATGCGCGGCGGCGACCAGCGTTTCCTCGCCCTCATGCGTGGATGCGGCGAGCCAGACCGGGCGGCGGCCGATCTGCGCCTTGAGCTGCGCCAGCTCCGCGGCCGGCGCCTCGGGCACGGCCGACGCGGCCTTGAGATCGCCGACCGATTCGGCGGCGGCGGCGCCGAGCCGGGCGAGGCGGCCGGCCTGCGCCTCGTCCTGCGCCAAGACCAGATCGAAGCAGCCGAGCAGCGCCCGGATCAGGCCGGGCGCGCGCTGCCAGCCGCGGGCGGAGCGCGCGGAGAGGCGGCCGTTCAGGAGCGCCATCGGAATGCCGCGCCGATGCGTCTCCAAGAGGAGATTGGGCCAGAACTCCGACTCGACCCAGAGCGCCAGGTCGGGCCGCCAATGGTCGAGGAAGCGGGCGACGGCGGCAGGGTGGTCGAGCGGCAGGAACTGGTGCCGGGCGCGGCCGGACGGCAGCCGGCGCGCGAGCAGATGCGCCGAGGTCACCGTGCCGGTCGTGACCAGCACCTGCGCGCGATCGAGCCGTGCCAGCAGCCGCTCCATGACCGGCAGCAGCGACAGCGATTCGCCGACGCTGGCCGCATGCAGCCAGATCAGCGGGCCGGCGCCGCGGGCCTGATCGGTCCGGCCCCAGCGCTCGCCCAGCCTCGCGGCATCTTCCTTGCCGCCGGCGACCCGGCGAGCGAGGATGAGCGGCGCCACCGGCCCGAGAACCCGGGTCGCCAGGCGATAGGCGGTCGCGGCGATCATCGGAGCGCGCTCCCGGCGGCGGCGCGCGGCGCCGGCTCGACCGGAACCCGGCCGCAGCGCCGGTCGGCCTCGGCCGTGATCGCATTCAGCCGCTCTTCGAGCAGCAGCCGTGCCGCTTCCTGGGCGCCGGCATCGGCGTCGCGCGGCACGATGAGCGGCTCGCCCCAGACGAAGATGCCGCGCGAGAACGGCAAGGCGACATGGAACCGGTCCCAGCTCCCGAGTACGCGGCGCCGGCTGGTGGCATAGCTCAGCGGCAGGATCGGTGCGCCGGTCAGCCGGGCGGCCGCGATGATGCCGGGGCTGGCGCGCATCGCGGGCCCGCGCGGTCCATCCGGCGTCACGCCGATATTCTGCCCCGATTCGAGCGCCCGCAGCATCGCCCGCAGCGCCGCCGTGCCGCCTTTCGACTTGATCCCGTCCTTCGATTTCGAACCGGTGATGGTGCCGAGGCCGAAATGCCGGATGGCGTCGGCGATGATCCTGCCGTCGGGGTTCGCCGAGATCAGCATGTTCATGCTGGCGCCGCGGCGCCATGCCATCGGCGCCATCATCAAGCGGCCGTGCCAGAACGCCAGGATGAACGGCCGGCCGGCATCCCAATAGGCGTCCGGCCGGTCGCCGGCGATGGTCTGCCAGCGGCTGGTGCCGTGCACGACCCGAATCCACACGGCGATCAGGTATGACAGCAGGCGCCGCGTCCGATCGGCGCGCAGAAACCGCTTGGCGGCGCGCATTGCCGGTCCCGGGCCCTCACACCCGCGCGCGCAAGGCCGCCAGCGGCGCCAAGGCGTCGTCGTCGACCGTGCCGAGCGCGCCGGCCGTCTCGGAGAATTGCATCGCCCACAGCCGCGCATAGATGCCGCGCCGCGCCAGCAGCGACTCGTGGCTGCCGGATTCGGCCACTCTGCCTTGATCGATGACATAGATCAGGTCGGCATCGACGATGGTCGACAGCCGATGCGCGATGACGATGCTGGTCCGCCCGGCGGCGAGACGGCGCAGCGCATCCTGCACGACGCGCTCCGATTCGGTGTCGAGCGCCGAGGTCGCCTCGTCGAGCAGCAGGATCGGCGCGCTCTTCAGCATGGCGCGGGCGATCGCCAGGCGCTGGCGCTGGCCGCCGGACAGGCGCACGCCGTGCTCGCCGACCAGCGTGTCGTAGCCCTGCGGCAGGTCGAGGATGAAATCATGCGCGGCGGCGGCCGTGGCGGCGGAAACGATCTCCGCTTCCGAAGCGCCGGGCCGGCCATAGGCGATGTTGGCGCGCACCGAATCGTCGAACAGGCTGATTTCCTGGCTGACCAGCCCGATCGCCCCGCGCAGCGATTCGAGCGTGACGTTGCGCACATCCGTGCCGTCGATCGTGACCGCGCCCGATTCGACATCGTAGAAGCGCGGGATGAGGTTGAGGATGGTCGATTTCCCGGCGCCGGACGGGCCGACCAGCGCGACCTTCTGGCCGGCCGGAATCGTCAGATCGATGCCGTTCAGCGCCGGCGTGTGGTCGCCGTAATGGAAGGTGACGGCAGCGAATCGGATGGCGCCGCCGGTGACGACGAGATCCTCGGCGCCCGGGCGGTCCCTGATCGACGGCTCGATGTCCATGACCCGGAACAGGCGATCGGCCGCCGCCAACCCTTCCTGGAGACCGACCGGCAGCGCCGCCAGCGATTTGAACGGCGCATAGGCGATGAGCAAAGCGAAGATGATCGAGGTGAAATCGCCCGCGGTCCGCGTCCCCTCGATCATTTGCGTGCCGCCATAGAGGATGATCGCGGCGATCGCGAAGCCGCCGACCGCCTCCATCATCGGCGAGGCGGCCGACCGCACGCGCGACACGCGCTCGACCAGCCGGTAGACCCGCTCCGTCACCGCGACCGCGCGCGCCGTCTCGTGCGCCTCCATGCCATAGGCCTTGACGTGCCGCGCGCCCTGGAACACCTGGCCCAGCAAGGTGTTGAAATGGCCCATTTCCTCCTGGAAATTGCCGGATGCCTTGCGCATCCGCCGGCTCATGCGCTGAATGGGCAGGATGGCGACCGGAAAGACCACGAGCGAGATCAGGGCCAGGACCCAATCGGTCTTGACCATGTAGCCGACCATCCCGATCACGGTCAGCGAATCGCGGCCGAGCGCCACCAGCGACTGGGTCGCGGCGGTGCGCAGCATATTGGCGTCGGTGGTAAAGCGCGAGACGAGCTGGCCGGTCGGCGTCGCATGGAAATACGCCAGATCGGCGCGGATCAGGCGCTTGAACAGGGCGATCTGGATATCCGCGACGACGCGCTGGCCGACATTCGTCATGATGACGGTCTGCACGTAATCGGCACCGCCCCGCAGCAGGGCGATGACCAGCACCGTGCCGCACAGCAGGTACAGCGTGTCGTAACCGGCCTTGTCGACGCCGATTCGGTCGACGAGTTCCCGGATCACATAGGCGTTGACCGGCTGAACCGCAGCGACCACGACCATGCACAGCACGGCCAGCACGACGCGGCCGAGATGCGGGCGCAGGAACTCGCGGATCAGGCGCCGCCAAAGCGCCATGCTGTCGGTACCGAGAGGCGACGGACGGACGGCGGTTTCGCTCAAACTGGGGACGCCTTCATCCACTATGCACGGCGATTCGGAGACACCCAGAGGCGCCTCCAAATCGTCTTAGATGGGGCTTGTACCCTTCGAGCGCCAGACATGGCAATCCGCTCGCAGCCCGAATTGCGGACTGCCGGCCGATACCGAGCCCAGAGATACCGAGGCGGGAAGTCTCCCGGTCTCGTCAGTTCCGTCCGGTCGGATGCGCGTTATCCAACGGGGCCGGGCCGAGAACCGGCGGGGCCACGATGGAGGGGCCGGGAGTCGGGTCGGGAAACTGGCCATTGCCGTTCGGACGAATCACGACCGGCGGGCGGATAGTGTTCGGATGCTGGATCTGCGCAGGCCGGGCCGACGAATGCGCCGCCGCTCTGACGATGGCGGGAACATCGAGGAACGGCGGTGGAAGGATTACGGGCATAATTGTCATGCCTCCTTTTTTTCTGAAGGTGTTTTCAGCGGCCCCTGGCTCGATTCAATCTACTTATCCGAGCGTGTCGCGGCAGCTATCCGCAAATACCGCGACTAGCGCTCGATGCCAAGCATATTCCGTTCAGTTATAGCATTTTGCTCAAAATAATAGGAATACGATTGTGCGGCGCTGTCGGTCAGGGCAGGCGCAGGGGGTGGATTTGGCGGATTACGCCGAATGGCTGTCCGGGGAAAGGATCCGCCCCAAGGCGAAATCTACGGCCCGGGCCTCGGTCCACCTCGAGCCGGCGGCTGTCCATGCTGCGATATCGTCGGGCTTTTGAGTCTCGGCCAGGATAGTCGACAAGCGATCATAGAGTAGCTGGTCCGTATACTCCCGAACCTCGCCCGACCGGGCGTACCCGGCATTGACGAAGCCGATGAGCTGCGCCGCCGCCGGGTATCTTCCGTCAAAGGCGCCGAGCAACGCCAAGGTCTGCAGGCAGAGTCGCAGCCAGTGCCCGCCTTCTTCGCGGACGAGCGAAAGCGCCTCTTCGGCCTGAGCGCGTGCTTCGGCGGGTTTGCCGCGCAAGAGCAGGTACGACGCCAGATTGATCAGCGGCCAGCCGATATAGGCGCGCTGGTTAGCCGTTCGGAGTCCGCGCGCGGCCTCCCGCGCACATTCGATCGCCCGCTCGGTTGCGCCACGGCGAAACTCTAGTTCGCCCAGGTTCAACAGCGCGATCCCTTCGCGAAGCGAATCCTTGAGCGCACGGGTTAGATCAAGCGCGATATCAAGATAATGTGCCGCCTTATCCAGTTCATTCTGGAATTGAGCAAGCGTACCGAGGTCCAATGTCACGGTTAGGAGTGACTTTCTACGATCGCTGCCGGATAGGAGTGTTTGTGCTTCGGTCAGCGCTGCTTTCGCTTCATCTAGTCGGCCGAGGAAGACATATTCGCCACCGGCAATTCCCAGAACGGATCCGAGCCGCAACGGATCATTGAGTTGGCGATAAATTGCTACCGACCGCTCCATCAGCGCCAGCGAGCGCAGTCTATCAGACCGTCGCCATAGGACGGCGGCTTGTCTGATAAGGCGCGCCGCATCGGCCCGCGGCGTATCCTCGTCAATCAAATCGACTAGCCGGTCCAGATAGCTTCGGCCTTCGGCCGAAAGCGCCAGTCGCTCCCATACATACCCAGTCGCACCAGCCAAGGTGATCGCAATCGGCATTCGCCTGGCATCGGCCAAGGCCCAATCCAAACCGGCGCGGACGTTGTCGATGTCGGGTCCATACGTCGCGAGCCACTCGGTGTCTGAAGTAGTTTCCCAAGTCTCTTCAGCTATTTCGAATAGGTCCGTGAAATAGGCGGCGTGGCGTTCAGCCAGGGCTTCAGTCTCACAACTCTCGCGCAGCCGAGCCTTGGCGTGCAGCCGGAGCGTCTCCGGCACGCGGTACCGATCCTGGTCGCCGACCTCGAAGATCAGCAGGGATTTATCGACCAACCGATGCAGGCAGGCGAGAATGTCCCAGCGCGTAGCACCCTCGGCACCGGCGAGTGCCACCGCGGCATCGGCCGAGAAACTGCCGGAGAAGCAGGCGAGCCGGCGGAACACGCGGCGATCGGCCGCGTCAAGCAGTCCGTAGCTCCATTCCGTGACGGCGCTCAACGTCGCCTGGCGCGGCTCGGCGATACGCGGGCTGCTGTCCAGCATCTCGAAACGCTGACTCAATCCGGCGCGCACCTCCTTGAGGCCGAGCGACGGCACGAGGGCGGCCGCCATCTCCAGCATCAGCGGGTTGCCTTCGAGCCGCCGGCAGATCTCGACGATCGAAGCGGTATTGGCATCGGTGCGCGTGAAACGGCGATCGGCGGCATGGGCGCATTGTACGAAGAGTGAGACCGCGTCTTCCGCCGGCAGCGGTTGCAGGCGGTAGACCAGCTCGTTCGGGACGTGGAGGATCTGCTGGCTGGTCGCCAGCACCGACAGATTCGGCGCCCGGGCGAGCAGACCCTTGATGAAATCGCCGGCGGCGTCGGTGACATATTCGCAGGAATCGAAGATCAGCAGCATGCGCCGCTCGCCGATCGCGGTCGCCAGGATCTGGAGCGGCGCCTCGCCGCCGCGGAGGGCGACGTCGAGGACCCGCGCGACGGCGCTGGCGACGCCCATCAATTCGCGCACCGGCGCCAGATCGATCAGATGCACGCCGTCCGGGAAATCGTCGGCCAGCCGCCAGCTCAGCTGAATCGCGAGCCAGGTCTTGCCGATGCCGCCCGGCCCGATCACCGTGACCAGGCGGTTCTCCGCACAATGTTCGGCGAGTTCGCTGAGCTCGGCCGCGCGGCCGATGCCGGCGGAGGATCGGTGCGGCAGGCTGACCAGCGGCCGGGCGGGGCGGGGCGCCGGTTCCGGCGCCTCTTCGGGCTCGACATCGGAGGTGAACTGATAGCCGTAATTGTTGATGACGGTGATCGGGCCTTCGCCGACCACCTTGCGCACCGCCCAGACATGCGAGGTCAGGCTGCTGTCGGCGAGGACGATGCCGCGCCAGGCGCCCTTCATGATCTCTTTCTTGCCGAGCGGGCGGCCGGCATTCTCGGCGAAGAAGACGAGCAGATCGAAGGCGCGCTGCCCCATGCTCACTTCGGTGTCGCCCTCGAACAGCCGGCGCTGCTCCCGATACAGCCGGAACACCCGCTTGCCATCGGTGAAGCGCCAACCCCGCGGCTTGCGCTCTTCCCCTATGGTCATTCCGCCCCCCGAAACGCTTCGTCCGCCGGCCTGTTTACTCGCCGTGCTTGCCGACACGTATAAGTTACTCGCCTGACCGATGCTAACCCTGCCGTCGCGCAATTGCCAAGACCGAATTCCCGCAAAACGGTTGTTTCGATCGACCTACGACATTTTTGCCCAGCACCTCCGACCACCGGCATTACGCCCGTCAGCGCGGGTTGGTAACGCCCGAACAGCCGAAGTCGTGAATTTTGGACGACTTTGGACAGGAAACTCAACAGCGATTTAGCAACTACAGTCCTCAATACGAGCGGGCCCTTTAATATGTCCTCGTCAAAGTTGATCCGCCCGGGCAGGTCCTTAACCTGAGCGCGATCCCCTCTTGCCTGGAAACCTCTCATGAATCCCGTACATGACCAAGGCTTAATCCGCGATCGTATGTATGCCGACGACTCGGTCGAACTCGGCACTGCGCATATCGGCCCGACGAGCTATCCTTCAGTTGCATCGCGCGCCGTCGACCTGCAGTTGGCGAGACTGCGCGGCGGCGCCCGGCGCGCAGCGTTGCGCAGCGCGATCAACATGCATATCGGCAGCCGGATCCGGACGCTGCGTCTCGGCAGCGGCAAGACCCAGGCCGAACTCGGCGCGGCGCTCGGCCTGACCAATCAGCAGGTGCAGAAATACGAGAAGGGCGCCAACGGCATGAATTTGGACAAGCTGTGGTGCACCGCGGACTATTTCGGCGTCGATGTCAGCTACTTCCTGGAAGGGTTGGCCGAAGCCGTGGCGAGCCAGACCAATGGCGGGGATGATGCGCGTCAGGGCGACCAGGCGGAGCATCGCCGGCTGCGCCTGGCGCTGGCCGACGCGCTGCACCGGACCCGGTCGCCGAAGCTGTTGCGCAGCATGCTGCAGCTGCTGCGGGCGGCCGGCGTCACCGATGAGGAAGAGGCGGCCGACGATGAGCCGGTCGAGGCGAACGGCGCCGATCGGGACGATGACTGAACTCCTCGCCGAATTCGGCGGGCCGGGTACGACTGCGGGGGGCCTGCTCAGCCCCTACGACGCGTCCGCGCTGTTCGAACCTTATACCGAGCGCCGGGTCAGGCTGCGGCTCGATCCGCGCTTGGCCGGGTTGCGCCTCGGCGCCGAAACCGCACGGGTCGAACTGGTGCTGCGCGGCTTCGCCGCCGTCGCGCGGCGGCTCGCGGCGCAGGGCAAGTCGCCCTGGAGCTTCGGCATGATCGGGCCGGGCAGCGGCGCCGAAGCGATCGGTGCTGCGCATGTCTTCCGCTCGCTGCGCCATATCACCGTGACCGATCGCGATCCGTTGATCCTGGCCGAAGCGGCGAGCAATATACGCCGGCACGTCGATGCCGGGATCGACGTGACCTCGCATGACGGCAATATATTCGCGCCGCTGGCGACAGTTGGGCGCCGGGTCGATCTGCTCTACGCCAATCTGCTGAACATCCCTTTCACCGCCGCGCCGGAGGCGGTGATTGATCGCTGTGCCTATTGCCCGCCGGTCGCGCGGACCGCGCATGACGAGCTGCTCAATACCTATCGTCTTGGGCTGCACTTCTTCTTTCTGCGGGCCGCTCCGGCAGCACTGACCGAACGCGGCGTCGTCCTGGCGAGTCTGGGCGGCCGCTTTCCATACGGTGTCTTCAACCGGCTGGCCGAAGCCGCCGGCATGCGCTTCGAGGAGATCTCGAGCGCGCTGCAGCTGCAGACCGACGCTGACAACGTGCTGAACGGCTGCGCTTCGGCGGAAATTCGGGGCGAGGAGTTCGATTTCTACGAATATGACGGCGCGTCTGCCTGTCTTGCGGGCCGCGGCGCCTGCTCCGGCGCCGCACTCAAATCACTGCTGACGCCGTATCGTCTGTCCGCCCAGGCGGCGCTGCGCGCCCATCTTGCCGGGCGCAGCGTCGGCCATACGGCGCATCTGATGCTGGCGACGCCGATCCGGCACCGAGCGCTGCCGCCGCTCGACGCGCGGCACGAAGCCTTGCCGTCCGACGCCGACTGACCGGGTCAGCGGACCGGGTGCAGGTTGGAGACGAATTGCTGCGCCGAAGCCGCCCAGGTGAATTTCTGGGCGTGTGCGCGGCACGCCGCCGGGTCGATCGACAGCGCCTTCATGGCGGCGTTGCGCAAATCCCAATCGAGCACGCCGATGCCGGAACTCTCGACCAGATCGACCGGGCCGGCAACCGGGAACGCCGCAACCGGCAGGCCCGAGGCCAGCGCTTCGAGCATGACCAGGCCGAAAGTGTCGGTCTGGCTCGGGAACACGAAGACGTCGCTCATGCCGTAGAGGCAGGCGAGATCTTCGCCTTCATGCCGGCCGAGGAAATGCGCATTCGGATAGCGCTGCTGCAATTCGAGCCGCGCCGGCCCGTCGCCGACGATCAGCTTGGTGCCGGGCAGATCGAGATCGAGAAAGGCCGGCAGGTTCTTCTCGATCGCGACTCGGCCGACATAGAGGAAGATCGGCCGCGGATAGCGGCTGGCCTGCTTGGCCATCGGCCGGAACGACGACATGTCGACGCCGCGCGTCCAGCGCTTCAACCGGCCGAAGCCATGGGCTTCGAGTTCGCGCCGGACCGAATCGGTGGCGACCATGGTGGCGGCGGCGGCGGCGTGAAACCGGCGCAGGATCGCATAGGTCCAGCGCGCCGGCACGCCGAAGCGGGCGCGGATATAATCCGGGAATTTGGTGTGGAACGACGTCGTGAAGGGCAGCTTGCGGCGCCGGCAGAAGCGGCGCGCGGCATAGCCCAGCGGCCCTTCGGTTGCGACATGGATCGCGTCGGGCCGATATTCGGTCAGGATGCGGTCGACCTCGAAGCCCGGCGCCAGCGCCAGGCGGATCTCGCCATAGGTCGGGCAGGGAATCGTCGTGAATTGCTCGGGCGTGATCATCACGACCTCGTGGCCGAATCCCACGAGCTCGCGCCGCAGCGCCGCCAAGGTCCGCACGACGCCGTTGGTCTGCGGCAGCCAGGCATCCGAGACGATGACGATCTTCATGCCAGTCCGGCCACCCTTCACAAGGTTCCCGCCGCCTCCCGCCGCCCGGCGCATTTGCCGGGCGCCGATCGACGGCACAGCACGATCACGCGAATCAGGCGACGGCGGTCGGGTGAGGCCGGCCGCTACTCCGCCGCAGCGGCCTCGGTCTCCAACTCCGGCACGATTCGACGGGTCAGCGGATCGAAGCCGCGCTCCGTCATCCAGTGCACGATCTCCAGCCGGCCATCGACATGTTCGACCAGGGCCGAACAGCTCTCGACCCAGTCGCCGTCATTGCAGTACAGCACGCCGTCGATCATGCGCATTTCCGGCTTGTGGATATGGCCGCAGACGATGCCGTCGACGCCGCGCCGGCGCGCCTCCTCGGCGATCGCGTGCTCGTAATTGCCGACGAACTCGACCGCGTTCTTGACCTTGGCCTTGAGATAGGCCGAGAGCGACCAGTATCCCAGGCCGAGCCGGCGGCGGATGCGGTTGAAGATGAAATTGCAGCCGATCATCACCGTATAGGCCCAGTCGCCGAGCAGGGCCAGCCACTTGGCATATTTCACCACGCCGTCGAACGCGTCGCCGTGGATGACCAGCAGGCGCTTGCCGTCCGCGGTCACGTGGATCGCTTCGTCCTGCAGCGCGATGCCGCCGAATTGCAGCGCCGAGGCCGAGAAATCGCGCAGCGCTTCGTCGTGATTGCCGGGGATGTAGATGATCTGCGCGCCCTTGCGTGCTTTGCGCAGCAATTTCTGGATGACGTCGTTGTGCGACTGAGTCCAGTACCAGGATTTCTTCATCCGCCAGCCGTCGAAGATGTCGCCGACCAGATAGTATGTCTCGGCATGGTTGTGCTTGAGAAAATCGAGCAGCAACTCCGCCTGGCAGCCACGCGTGCCGAGATGGACATCCGAGATCCAGATCGTGCGGTAGTCGTTATTCGGCGCAAGATAGGTCATTGGCGCGTTCCCATGCGGCTCCGTCGGCCTATTTTGCCGCACGAAAATACCGATTCAATATCTAGTGTCAACAACTAATATTGAAACACTAAATGTAATAATGCGGTGATCCGACCGTAATGGGATCGTCACAAAACTACACTCGACCACAGCACTTGGCGGCCTTGCCACCTTGACTCGGCGGAAGATACATCGCCGGCTTGGGACCGGCAAGCGCCGATCGCGAGCGTTGAGCCCGGGCCTTGCTCGCCGATGCCTTGGTTTGGCGGGTTGCTAGTTCCCGGCGACCGTCAGCCCGTCGATGCGGATCGTCGGGGCGTTGACCGAGGCGCGGAACACCAGATCGTCGGCCGGCGTCAAATTCAGGAACATGTCCTTCAGATTCCCGGCAATGGTGATCTCATTGACCGGGTAGGTCAGCGCGCCGTTTTCGATCCAGAAGCCGGAAGCGCCGCGGCTGTAATCGCCGGTGACGCCGTTGACGCCCATGCCGATCAAGGTCGTGATGTAAAGGCCGGATTTGATGTCGGCCATGAGCGCCTGCGGCGAGAGCGCGCCGGGTTCCATATAGAGATTCGTCGGCGCCGGCGATGGCGGGCCCGAGGTCCCGCGCGCGGCATGGCCGGTCGAGGTCAGGCCAAGCTGCCGGGCCGAGCGCAGATCGAGGAGCCAGGTGGTCAGCACGCCGTTGTCGATCAGCGACCGCTTCGCATTGGCCAAGCCCTCGGCGTCGAAGGGTTTGGATCGGAAGCCGCGCGGGCGATGCGGATCGTCGATTACGGTCACGCCGGACGGCAAGATCTGCTGGCCAAGCTTGTCCTTGAGGAAACTGGTCCGGCGCGCCACGGACGCGCCGGAAATCGCGCCGCTCAGATGGCCGATCAGACTGGACGACAGGCGCGGGTCATAGACGACCGGCACTTTGCAGGTGGCGGCCTTGCGCGCGCCCAGGCGCTTTATGGCGCGCTCGCCAGCCCGGCGGCCGACCACCGCCGGGTCTTCCAGATCGGCGCCGTAGACGGCGCTGGAATAGTCGTAGTCGCGTTCCATGCCGTCGCCGGTTCCTGCGACCACGCTGACGCTGACGCCGTGGCTCGACCCGGCATAGCTGCCGCGAAACCCGTTCGAGGCGGCCAGCGCGATCCGGCTCATGCCCCAGCTCGCTTCGGCACCCTCGGAATTGCTGATGCCGGGTACGGCGCGCGCGGCATCTTCGGCGGCGCGCGCCCGTTCGATCAATCTCTCGGTTGCCGGCTCGTCCGGATCCAACTGGTCGAGTGTTGGCCAGGACCGAGCGATCTGGTCCGGCTCGGCCAGACCGCAGAACTCGTCTTCCGGGACGAATTTGGCCATTGCGACGGCGCGCTCGACCAGCGCCTCCAACGCCGCTGCCGATCGGTCGTTCGACGAGACGATGGCCTGGCGCTTGCCGATCAGGACGCGCAAGCCCAGATCATAGCCTTCGCTGCGCTCCAGCTTCTCGATCTTGCCGAGGCGCTGGGCGTGGCTGATCGAGATGCCTTCATAAAGCACCGCATCGGCCTGATCCGCCCCCGCTCTGCGGGCCCGCACGATCAGCCCGTCGAGCAGGTCGAGGAAGGTGTCAATCGGCGTCATGGCGTCTCCTGGTCCAGGCCCCGGTCCGGCCACTGGTCCGGGCACTGCCGCAACATCATAGGCGCGCGGAGCGCCCGCGTGCCAGTGGCCGCTTGCACGGAAGCGCTTTGCGCTTTGCCGCGGGGTCGTGTAGCACGGGGGAGAACCACCACCCGGAGGAGCTTTGACTACGCTGACGCCTCCCGTGCCGGGCGATATCGAGATCGCGCGCGCCGCCAGCCTGGCTCCGATCGAAGAGATTGCCGCGAAGTTGGGAATCCCGGCCGCCGCAATCTACCGTTATGGCCCGTACAAGGCCAAGATCGCCGCCGATTTCGCTGCGTCCGCGCGCCGCGGCCGGCGCGGCCGGCTGATCCTGGTCAGCGCCATCAGCCCGACGCCGGCCGGCGAAGGCAAGACGACCACGACCATCGGCCTCGGCGACGCGCTGGCCGCCCTCGGTCACCGCACGGCGATCTGCCTGCGCGAGCCGAGCCTGGGGCCGTGTTTCGGCAGCAAGGGCGGGGCGACCGGCGGCGGCCGCTCGCAAATCGTGCCGATGGACGAGATCAACCTGCATTTCACCGGCGATTTCCATGCCATCGGCGCCGCCGCCAATCTCCTGGCGGCGCTCATCGACAACCATTTCTACTGGGGCAATACGCTCGATCTCGACCCGCGCCGGATCACGTGGCGGCGCGCCGTCGACCTCAACGACCGGGCGCTGCGCCATATCGTGATCGGCCTCGGCAACGGCATCGTGCGCGAGGATGGTTTCGACATCACCGTCGCCAGCGAGATCATGGCGATCTTCTGTCTCGCGACCTCGCTCGACGATCTGAAGGCGCGGCTCGACCGCATCGTCATCGGCGAGACGCGCGGCCTGCGCCGGCCGGTCACCGCGGGCGAACTCGGCACCACCGGCGCGCTCGCGGCATTGCTCAAGGACGCGCTGCAGCCCAATCTGGTACAGACCCTAGGCGGCACCCCGGCCTTCGTCCATGGCGGCCCCTTCGCCAATATCGCCCATGGCTGCAACAGCGTGCTGGCGACGGAGACGGCGCTGGGCCTGGCCGATTTCGTCGTGACCGAGGCGGGGTTCGGCGCCGATCTGGGCGCCGAGAAGTTCCTCGACATCAAATGCCGCCTGACCGGGCTCGAACCGGCCGCGGCCGTCGTCGTCGCGACCGTTCGGGCGCTCAAGATGCATGGCGGGGTCGCCCGCGCCGATCTCGGCAGCGAGAATGTCGAGGCGGTGCGGCGGGGTGCCGCCAATCTCGAACGCCATGTACGCAATCTGCAGAAATTCGGCCTGCCCGTCGCCGTCGCGCTCAACGGCTTTGCGGCGGACACGGCGGCGGAAACCGCGGCGGTGCGCGAGATCGGCGCGGCGCTCGGTGTCGGCGTTCATGTCTCGACGCATTGGGCGGACGGCGCCGGTGGCGCGCTGGATCTGGCGCAGGGCGTCGTGCAGCTTGCGCAATCCGGCCCCGCGCAATTCCGGCTGCTCTATCCCGATGCGATGACGCTGATCGACAAGATGCGCACCATCGCCTGCGAGATCTACGGCGCCGCCGATATCGAGCCGGCGCCCGCGGCGCTGAAGCAACTGGCAGCATTGGAGGCCGCCGGCCATGGCGCCTTGCCGGTGTGCATGGCCAAGACGCAATACAGTTTCTCGACGGACCCGGATCTGCGCGGCGCACCCAGCGGCCACATCGTGCCGGTGCGCGAAGTCCGCCTGGCCGCCGGCGCCGGCTTCGTGGTGGCGCTGTGCGGCGAAATCATGACCATGCCGGGATTGCCCCGCCGCCCGGCGGCCGAGCACATCGATGTCGATGCCGCGGGGAATATCGTCGGTTTGAGCTGAGCGTTACGCCGTATCGAGCCGGTCGACCTTCCACAGGCTCGGGATCAGGAGTGCGCCCAGCGCCACCACCGCCAGGGTGCCGAGGCCGCCGAGCAGCACCGCCGGCACTGTGCCCAACAGCGCCGCCGTCACGCCGGATTCGAACTCGCCCAATTGGTTCGAGGTGCCGATGAACAGCCCGTTGACCGCGGTGACCCGGCCGCGCATCTGGTCGGGCGTGCGCAGTTGCACGAGGTTCAGGCGGACATAGACGCTGATCATGTCGCTGGCGCCCATGACGGCCAGCGCCGCCAGCGAGAGCGCGAAACTCTGCGACACCGCGAACACGCAGGTCGCGAGGCCGAAGACCGCAACCCCGGCGAACATCGCCGGGCCGTTGCGGCGTTGCAGCGGCCAGCGCGCCAGCGCCGCCGAGACGATGAGCGCGCCGACCGCCGGGGCGCCGCGCAGCACGCCCAGGCCGATCGGCCCGGCCGCCAGGATGTCGCGTGCATAGATCGGCAGCAGCGCCGTGGCGCCGCCCAGCAGCACGGCAAACAGATCGAGCGAGATCGCGCCCAATATCTCCTTGCGCTGCCAGATGAAGCCGATTCCGGCCAGGACCGAGGCCAGCGTCGGCGGCTCGTTCGGCCGCTGCTGCGCCGCCTTCGGCAAGCCCAGCGCCAAGGTCAGCCCGGTCAGCCAGGCCGCGGCGCAGGTGGCGAACGCCGCGGTCGGGCCGAGCGTGTAGAGCCCCCCGCCCAGCGCCGGGCCGATGATGGTCGCGACTTGGCGGACCGAGGATGTCCAGGCGACCGCCCGCGGGTATGACGCGCGCGGCACGAGGCCGGGCAGCAGCGAGGAGGCGGCCGGCCATTCGAAGGCGCGCGCCACGCCGAGCAGTGCTGCCGCGAGAAACAACCCGCCGACGCCCATGAGGCCGGTCGCGCTGCCGAGCGCCGCGAGGCCCGCGGCCGCCGCTTCGAGCGCCAATGCCGAGCGCAGGATGGTGCGGCGCGAATGCCGATCGACCAGATGCCCGGCCGGCAGCGCCAGCAGCAAGGCCGGGATGAACTGGATCAGCCCGATCAGCCCGAGATCGAGCGCCTGTCCGGTCAGCTCGTAGACCCGCCATCCCAGCGCCACCGTGACGATCTGGTTGGCGGTCGAGCTGCTGCCCGTGGTCAGCCAATACCGGGTGAACGGCCGGTGGCTGCCGAGCGCGGCGGGCGCGGTCGTTGCCATGCCGGCTACCGGCGTCGCTTCAGCGGAGTGGAGTGGCGGAGCATCGCCGGGATTAGGCTGGAGGCCGGCCGCTTGAGCAAGCCGCAGTTTCGGATGGCGCGCTTGCAGCGGCCGCGCGGCCGGATCAGCCGAAGCGGTCCGCGATCGCGCCCATATAGGCGGGAAGCGCATCGCTGAAGCAGGCGAATATGATCTTCTTCGGCAGCGCCGACTGCCGGAGGAACGCGATCGCCTGGTCGATCGCGACGGCGGCGGCTTCATCCGGCGGATAGCAATAGGCGCCGCAGCTGATCGCCGGAAAGGCGACCATGTGCACGTCATGCTCCGCGGCGAGGCGAAGGCTCTCGCGATGGCAGCTCGCGAGCAGCTCCGCCTCGCCGTTCTTGCCGCCGCGCCAGACCGGCCCGACCGTGTGGATGATGTATTGCGCCTTGAGGCGAAATCCGGGCGTGATCTTGGCCGCGCCGACCTTGCAGCCGCGGAGCGGACGGCAGGCGGCCAGCAGCTCCGGCCCGGCGGCCCGATGAATGGCGCCGTCGACGCCGCCGCCGAGCAGCGAGGTGTTGGCGGCGTTGACGATGGCGTCGACATCGAGGCGGGTGATGTCGGCCTGGACCACCGATATGCGGTCGTGCATGGCGTTCACTCCGGGCAGGCGGCCGCCGACGGGCCGAGCGCGTCGAGCAGCGGTTGCAGAAAGGACTCATAGGCACGCCAGCGGCCGATGGCGCTGCGATAGATCGGCCGGCGCACCTGGGTCATGCTGGCCGTGCGCACCGGCCGCTCGGTGCGATGGAAATCGAGGCAGCGCGGTTCCCAGCCGAGGCCGCAATGGGCCAGCATGCGCCGGGTCGCGGCTTCGGGATCGGCGACCAGCGCCTCGTAGTCGATATCGAGCAGGACGCCCGGCGGCAGGACGTCGCGCCAATGCGCCATCAGCGCCTCATAGCCGCGGTAATAGCGGCCCAATTCGCCGAGATCATAGGCGAAAGGCAGATCGCCGGCGAAGAGCTGGGCGAAGCAGGAGACGCAGGTATCGACCGGGTCGCGCCGCGTATGGATCAGGCGGGCATTCGGCAATGCCAGATGGATCAGCCCGGCCCAGTGGAAATTCCACAGCGTCTTGTCGGTGATCCGGGCGCAGCCCGGCGGTGCGCGCAGCGCGAGCCGGCTGAGCGTGGCGACGCCCAGACGATGCAGCGCCGCGTCCGGCAGCGCCGCGACCGCCTCCGGCGTCCGCAGCAATGTCCGGACCGGCGGATCCGACGCGGCGGCGGCGCGGGCGAATTCATCGGCCTCGCCGGCGCCGAACACGTCGGGATGGCTGGCCAGGATCTGCTCGACCAGGCTCGTGCCGGAGCGCGGCATGCCGAGGATGAAGATCGGGACGGGCGAGGCCGCGCCCGTGCCGGATCGATCGCGGATCAGCCCGGCCGTATAGGACGATCTTGTCCGGTCGAGCAGCGTCAGCGCCGCCGCCTCGTCATAGGCGATACTGCGCCGCTTCACCGCGTTGCCCAGGATGAGGTGCCGGAACGCCCGGTCCGGCGCGACAGTGTCGGCCAGCACCTTGCCGAGCGCGAAATGCAGATCGATCTGCTCCTCGGGCGCGAGCGAATCGACGGCGCCGGCGAGATCCTCCATCGCCCGCAGATACCGGTCGTCCGGCGCCCAGTGCCGGGGCAGCAGGGTCAGGTCGTAATAGCCGCGGGTGCGTTGCGGCGCGAGGTCGATCGCCCGGGAAATCGAAGCTTCGGCCGCCTCGAACCGGCCCAGTTCGATCAGGGTGATGCCCTTGTTGTCGAGGCCCAGCACATAATCGGGCTTGAGCGCCAGCGCCCGGTCGTAGCTCGCCACCGCTTCTTCGAGCCGACCGAGATCGCGCAGCGCATTGCCGCGATTGTTCAACGTCTCGACCGAGTCCGGCTTGAAGGCCAGCGCCCGGTCATAGCTCGCCAGCGCTTCGTCGAACCGCCCCAGGCCGAGCAGCGCATTGCCGCGATGGACCAGGGTTTCCGCCGAATCCGGCCGGAGGTCCAGCGCCCGGTCCAGGCTCGCCAGCGCTTCCTGCGGGCGGCGCAGTTCGATCAGGACCGCGCCCCGGCCATGCAACGCCTCGACATAGTCGGGCTTCAATGCCAGCGCCCGATCGAAGCTCGCGAGCGCCGTTTCCGGCCGCTTCAAATCACGCAGCACCGCGCCCCGATTCTGGAACGCCTCGGCGAGGTTCGGGTTGCGGGCGAGCGCCCGGTCATAGCTCGCCAAGGCCTGGTCGGGCCGGCCGAGGTCCTTCAGCGCATTGCCGCGATTGATCCAGCCCGCGACGTAGTCGGGCTTCAATGCCAGCGCCCGGTCGTAACTTGCCAGCGCGTCCACCAGGCGCCCGAGATCGCGCAGCGCATTGCCGCGATTGTCGAGGATCTCGGCGAAATCCGGTTCGAGTGCCAGCGCGCGGTCATAGCTCGCGAGCGCCTCCGCCGGGCGCTTGAGGTCGCGCAGCGCATTGCCGCGATTGTTGAGCGCCTGGACGTAATCGGGTTGTAATGCCAGCGCCCGGTCATAGCTGGCCAGCGCCGCCTCGGGGCGCTCGAGGTCGCGCAACACATTGCCGCGATTGTTGAGGGCTTCGGCGAAATCGGGCTTGAGCGCCAGCGCCCGCTCGAAGCTGGCCAGCGCGTCGGCCGGCCGGTTGAGCCGGGCCAGCACCGCGCCCCGGCTCGACCAGGCGAGCGCATGATTCGGGCGCTGGCGCAGCGCCGCTTCGATATGGGGCAACGCCTCGGCATCCTGCCCGCGCTGATGGCGCAGCAGGCCGCGCAGATGCAGCGCGTCGGCATAGCGCGGATCGGCCGGTGCGACTTGCCGGTAGAGCGCGTCGGCCTCGTCGAAGCGCCCCTGCCGATGAGCCTGGAGGGCCAGGCCGAACGGCGAGGACGGTGCCGGGCCGCGGTTCATTTCCAGATCGGCTTCCCCGACCCCGGCAGCCCCAGGCTCGGCCATTTCTCCGTCACTCGCGCGACGATCGCCTCATCCATGCGGATCTTCCGGCCCCATTCGCGCTTGGTCTCGGGCGGCAGCTTGTTCGTCGCGTCGAGGCCGATCTTGCCGCCGAGGCCGCTTTCCGGCGAGGCGAAGTCGAGATAATCGATCGGCGTGCCCTCGACCACGGTGATGTCGCGCGCCGGGTCCATCCGGGTCGAGAGCGCCCACATCACATCCTTCCAGTCGCGGGCATTGATGTCGTCATCCACGACGATGACGAATTTCGTGTACATGAACTGCCGCAGGAACGACCAGACGCCCATCATCACGCGTTTGGCGTGGCCGGGATAGGCTTTCTTCATCGAGACCACGGCGATACGGTAGGAACAGCCTTCCGGCGGCAGCCAGAAATCGACGATTTCCGGGAATTGCTGGACGAGGAGCGGGATGAACACCTCGTTCAGCGCCTCGCCCAGCACCGAGGGCTCGTCCGGCGGCCGTCCGGTGAAGGTAGAGAGATAGATCGGGCTCGACCGCATGGTGATGGCGGTGATCCGGAACACCGGGAAGGGCTCGACGGCGTTGTAATAGCCGGTGTGGTCGCCATACGGGCCTTCATCGCCGAACTCGTCGAGCATGACCAGTCCTTCGAGCACGATTTCGGCCTGGGCCGGTACCTTCAGGGGCTGGGTCACGCAATTGACCAGCTCGACCTTGCGGCCGCGCAGCAATCCGGCGAATTGGTATTCCGAGAGGGTCTCCGGCACGGGGGTCACGGCGGCCAGGATCGTGCCCGGATCGGCGCCGATGACCGCGGCGGCCGGCAGCGGCTCGCGTTTCTGCTCGGCCCAGCGCCGGTAATGCTGCGCCCCGCCGCGATGCTTCAGCCAGCGCATCAGCGTGGTGTCGCGGCCGGTCACCTGCATCCGGTAGATGCCGAGATTGTAATTGTCTTCGCGGGCCGTGCTCGGGCCTTTGGTGACGACGAGCGGCCAGGTGATCAGCGGCGCCGGCTCGCCCGGCCAGCAGCTCTGGATCGGCAGCGCGCCCAGATCGATGTCGTCGCCCTTGAGCACGATCTCCTGGCACGGCGCCGCGCCCACGGTCTTCGGCTTCATCGCCAGCACGGTCCGCAGCAGCGGGAACAGCTCCAGCGCCTCGCGCCAGCCGCCCGGCGGCTCCGGCTGCTTCAGGAAGGCCAGGGTCTCGCCCACTTCGCGCAACTGATGCGGCTCGCGATCCATGCCCCAGGCGACGCGTTCGACCGTGCCGAAGAGATTGACCAGGACCGGAATCGGCGAGCGGACGCCGCCTTGGCCGATGACGGTCTCGAACAGCGCCGCCGGCCCGGCCTCGGCCAGGAGGCGGGTCTGGATCTCGGTCATCTCCAGCACCGGCGAGACCGGCGCCTTGACACGGACCAGCCGCCCGGCCGTTTCCAGCCTGGTCATGAAATCGCGCAGGCTGGCATAGGGCATCGGGGATCTCGCTCGGGCTTGGGGATTGCGCGCTGACGCGACTATACTGGCCGGCGGCGGCGGGGCCAGCTTCAAGCTTCTGTGCACTGCGAAAGGTCCGCTTGTGCAGTGCACGCAAGTCGATCAGATTGCTGTCGATCTTTCAGCGACGGGGCAGGGTGATGGCGGCCTATTGGGTGATCGGGGGCGAATACAAGGACACGCGGTTCGAGACGCTGGCCCCGGGCAAGGCGCTGGAGCGGCACGGGCCGTTCGCGACCTATAAGGAAGCCCACAATGTCTGGTCGTCGCGCGCCTGGGCGACGGTCGACGATTGCCACAGCCGCTTCCGCGTCGTCGAAGGCTCCGATGCCGGGCCGGGCGAGGGCCCCGCGCTGGTCGAGGGGGCGGGGCCGCTCAGCTAGCGCATCGATCCAAACGAAGGCGACAGCCGAGGCTTGGGAAATTGATGCTAAAACAAAAAGCTAGCGCACTGGCTATTGAATCTTACGAATGCGTCAGCGCACTAGCGGGCGGCTGCGGCCGGCCGTCATCCGCCGCGATCTCGAAAGCGAGGTAAACGGCGGCGCCGACTTCGATGAGGCTCGCATCGAGCGCCCGATCGTCGCTGTCATGATCGGCGGCAGCGCCGCCCGGCACTACGGCATGGGCCGCCGGCGCCCGCGGATCGACATCCTCGATATGGCGCACGGGGCCGAGTGCGACGCCGGCGGCCTGGCAATAATCTCTTGCCTTGTCGAAGGCGGCGGCGACGGCCAGCCGCCGGGTCTCCGCGCGCAGCTCGCGCAGCCTGGTCGTTTCGAAAGTGAGGCTTTCGATCTGATTGGCGCCGGAGGCGACGAGCGCCTCGGCGATCTCGTCGACGTGATCGAGTTCGGACAGCCGGACCCGGAACGAGATCTTGGCCTCATAGCCGGCAAATTGACTGGCGCCGTCGACGAATCGGGTTTTTTGCGTCAATGCGAGCCTCGACGCGCCGAAATCGGCCGCGGGCACGGTTCGCAAATACTCCTGAACGGTTCTGGCGCCCTGCTTGGCCTTGGCAAAAGCGTCTCTCGGCCGTTGCTCGACCGCGGATACGCAGGCCTGGATCGACGCGATGTCCGGAGCGATGCGCGTGACCGCCGACCCGAACACGGTGACGCCGAACGGATTGGGAATGGCTTGCTGCGGTCCCATTTCGGGGCTCCCTTCAACTGGACGGTCGGTTTGATCGTGGAACGAGCGTAGCATCGTCGGGGAGTTTCGGCGAACCGCAACGTGTCGCCGGGCGTTTGACACGCCGGCCAAGGAGAAGCCATGCTGCCCGGCATCGTCAGGATTCGTGTCGCCGCGCGCTGGATCATGGCGGCCTTCTATCTGGCGGCCGGCATCATTCATGTCGCCCGGCCCGGCACCTTCCTGCCGATCATGCCTGCCTGGGTGCCGTACCCGCTGGCGGTCGTGCTCGGCACCGGCGCCTGCGAGATCGCCGGCGCCATAGGCCTGGTAGTGCCGCTTCTGCGCCGGGCGGCCGGGATCGGCCTCGCGTTCTATGCGATCTGCGTCTTCCCGGCCAATATCAAGCACGCGCTTGACGGCTTGCCGCCGGGCGAGGTGCAGTTGACCTGGTGGTATCATGCGCCCCGGCTGGCGTTCCAACCGGTCCTGGTGTGGTGGGCGCTGTGGGTCGGCGAGGTCGTGGCGTGGCCGTTCGGGCGCCGGCTGCAGGTCGTCACTTCGCCGACGGCGGAGAGCCTGCCGGAACCACGGGAGAATGAGCATGGATGAGGTCGAACGCCTGAGCGCGATCGAAGCAATCAGGCAGGCGAAGGCGCGGTATTTTCGGGGCGTCGACACCGGCGACGCCGAGCTGGTGCGCGGCATTCTGGCCGCCGACTGCGTGCTTGATTACCGCGGCTGTTGCACCGATCCGGCGAGCGGGCGGGATTTTTTCCCGGCTATGAATGTCGTGCTGCGCGGCGCTGCGTCCTGGTCGGGGGATGGCTTCGCCAAGGCGGGGATCGTCAGCGTGCATCACGGGCACAATTCCGAGATCGCCTTCACGAGCGACATTGCCGCGGCCGCCATCTGGTCGATGACCGACCGGCTGTTCCTGCCGTCCGGCGCCCCGTTCGCGCAGATGACCGGTTACGGCCACTACCACGAGACCTATGAAAGGATCGACGGAAGCTGGAAGCTCAAGACCCTGCGCATGACGCGCCTGCGCGTCGAAGCGGCCTGAGCCGATGGCGCGGCCGCCGTTGCGCCCCTGTCAGCCGGGCGGGGCCGACTCGCATTCCACGACCGTCGCCATTCTGAGCTTCGGACGGTCGAACAGCCTTTTTTCGTCCTCGACGATCTCGTCCGGCATGATCGAGGTGGCGAGATAGGCGACCGTGCCGCGAAACACGGCCTCGTCCTCGAACCAAAGCTCGGTGATGACGTCGAAGGGCAGTTCGCCCGCCTCGCCGGTCTCGGGATTGGGATGCGGCGTCAGGAAGCGCCGGATATAGCGGCTGACGCCCGCGGAGTATTTCAGGCAGAGCGGCGCGTGATGGCTCTCATAATAATCCTGGAACGCGGCCATGGTCATGCCGGGGCGGCGTTTCATGAAAAGCAGGATCTTGTAGACGGTCTTCGACATGGCTGGCTCTCCGGGTTGTCGAAGTCTGTGTGCGGCGCCATTAATGCATCGGATCGGGGCGTTCCGCCACAGACGTCGGCGCGGGCGCGGCGGGGAAGCTCTATCCGGCGTCCAGAAGCCGCTTCACCTCGGCGACATAGTCGATATGGGCGCCGATATCGGCGCCCAGACCTTTGCCCATCGAGGTGGCGCAGCCATGGGTCCCGCCGGCATCGCGCCAGATCTTGAGATGGTCGGCCGCTTCCTGTGGCGTTCGGGCGAAGATCGCCAGCAATTCCCGCCCGAACCCTGCCTCCGGGCGGCCGAGCGCGGCCAGATGCTCCCTGGTTTCCGCCCAGGCCGCGACGGCGCCCGTGCCGGGCGCGGCGAAGACGAAGCCGTCGCCGAATTTGGCGCCCCGCTCATAGGCGGCGGCCGAATGGCCGCCCAGCCAGATCGGGATCTGCCGACGGGGCCGCGGATTGATGCCGGCGCGGTCGATCCGGTCGAACCGGCCTTCGAAAGTGACGATCGGCGTCGTCCAAAGCGCCCGCAACAGGCCGATCTGTTCCTCGATCCGCTTGCTGCGGCTGCGGAAATCCTGGCCCAGCGCGTCGAACTCGACATAGTTCCAGCCGATGCCGACGCCGAGCCGCAGCCTTTCGCGCGACAGCAGGTCGACATCGGCGCATTGCTGCGCGACCAGCGCCGTCTGGCGCTGCGGCAGCACCAGGACGCCGGTGGAGAATTCGAGCGTGTCGGTGATCGCCGCGGCGAAGCCGAACAGCACGAAGGGATCGTGGAACGGGTCGTTCTCGGTATAAGGACCGGTCAGTTTCGGCTCGCGCCCCTCATGCGGGCATTTGACCACATGGTCATGGGCCATCAGGTACTCGTAGCCGAGCGCCTCGACGGAGCGGATGAATCGGCGCACTGCATCGGGATCGCCGGCGACATCCGTCGTCGGATAGGAAACGCCGAGCTTCATGGTGGTTGCCTCCCCTGGATCGGGCTGCGCGGCGGCCGCGCCCGCCCCAATTCATCGCTCCAGGGCAAGGCTGTCCCGGATGCTCCCGGGACTCTATACCGACGCCGGCCCGCGGTCCAAGCGGGTCGGAGGCCAAAACAGAACGCGTCCGGCCCGGCGGCCTTATGCCGAATTCCGGAGGCGCCGCGCCGATCCGTCAGGACGGCGCAGCGGCGCGTTTCGGCCGGCGGATCGCTCTCAGCTTGCCGCTGTTGCCGCCGCCGCAGAAGAATCGGTCGCCGCCATCCGATTCAAGCCCCGAGACCCAGGCTCCGGCCGGCAGGACGAGTACTGAGAAGACCTACCGCTTCGAAGGGCCCGAGGGCGAGCGCACGCTCGGCGACCTGTTCGGCGACCGCAGCCAGCTCGCCATCTATCATTTCATGCTGACGCCCGGTTCGCATCAGCAATGCCGCGGCTGCTCCTTCATCGCCGACCACATCGACGCGGCGCGGCAGCACTTCGAACATGCCGACCTGTCCTTCGCCGCGGTCTCACGCGTGCCGTTCCGGCGGATCGAGGCGGTCAAGGCGCGGATGGGCTGGACCTTCCCGTTCGTCTCATCGCAGGGCAGCGACTTCAATTTCGATTTCGGCGTATCGTTCACGCCCGAGGACATCGCCGCCGGCCGCGCGATCTACAATTACGGCACGGTGATCCGGAACAGCCAGGACATGTTCGGCGTCAGCATCTTCGTAAAGGACGAGTGCGGCGCCATCTGCCACAGCTACTCGACCTATCACCGCGGCGCCGAACTCCTCATGGGCGCGCTCAACTGGCTCGATCTCGTCCCCAAGGGACGCAACGAGGCCGCGGGTCCGATGAATTGGGTACGGCTGCACGACGAATATTGAGCCGGGCCGGGCGCGTTGCGGCGCCGTCGCGTGCTATGGCAGCAGCCGCCACACGACCGCTTCGCGCTCGAGCCGGTCTTCCAGCTCCAGGCTGGTCGGCACGCGATGGCGCACGATCTCGACCAGCCCTTCGGTCGGCCGATATGTGCGGCCGGGATCGCCCAGCAGCACGGTGACGCCGCGCCCGGCTTCCGCGCGCAGCCAATGCACCAGCCGTTCGGCCAGCGGGCGCTCGTAGCACATGTCGCCGACCAGGATCAGATCGGCGCCGAGCGCGCGGCCGATGACGTCGTCTTCGAGAATGTCGATCCGCTCGCCGACCTTGTTCAGCGCGGCATTGAGCCGGATTGCCGCGCAGGCGACCGGGTCGATCTCGGCCGCCTGGATGCGCGCAGCACCGGCCTGCGCCGCCGCGATCGCCAGCAGCCCGGAGCCCGCGCCGAAATCGAGCACGCGGCGCGCGCGCACGGTGTCCGGGCGATCCAGCACGTGGCGCGCCAGCGCCTGGCCGCCGGGCCAGGCGAAGGCCCAGAAGGGCGGGTCGACATTGGCGCGCGCCAGCGCCGCCTCCGTCGCCTGCCAGATCGGCGTGATCTCGGTCGCCAGGTGCAGCCTGATCTCGGGCACCACCGACGGCGCGGCGATCGCGGTATTGGCGCGGATGAATGCCGCGGCGTCTTCCGGGGTGATGGGAATGTCGTCTCCTTGCGCCCGGCGGACCGGGCAGTGAGGATTGCTCCCCAAACGTGTACCGATCGGCAGGAATCCGCTTTCATCATCTGCCGCGCACCGGTAAGAATCGAGCCCAAACATAAGCCGCGCAATGCGGCGAGGGAGGGCCGGATGGAAGCGCTTGAACAAGCGACTCTGGCAAAGGTGACGCGGCGGCTCGTGCCGTTCCTCATCCTTTGCTACTTCGTCGCCTATCTCGACCGGGTCAATGTCAGCTTCGCCGCCTTGACCATGAACCAGGATCTGGGGCTGTCGCCGACGGCCTACGGTTTCGGCGCTGGCATCTTCTTCCTGGCGTATTTCGTGTTCGAAGTGCCGTCGAACCTGTTCCTGGAGCGGCTCGGCGCGCGGCGCTGGATCGCGCGCATCATGTTCACCTGGGGGCTGCTCTCCGGCGCCATGGCCGTCATCGGCGGCGAGGCGGGCTTTTATGCCGTGCGCGTGGCGCTGGGCGTGGCCGAGGCCGGGTTCTTTCCGGGCATCATCTTCTTCCTGACACTCTGGTTCCCGTCCGTCTACCGGGCGCGCATCGTCGGCATGTTCATGGCGGCGATCCCGCTCTCGACGGTAATCGGCGCGCCGCTCTCGACCCAATTGCTCGGGCTCGACGGTCTGCTCGGCTTCAAGGGGTGGCAATGGATGTTCCTGGTCGAGGCGGCGCCGGCGCTGCTGCTCTCGGTCGTGGTGCTGTTCTACCTGACCGACCGGCCGGAAGCGGCCGAATGGTTGAGCGCGCCCGAGCGCGAGTGGCTGGTCGCGCGGCTGGCGGCCGAGCGGCGGCGGCGCCGCGCCGCCGGGCCCGACCGCGTGCTCGAGGCGCTGGTCATGCCGCGCGTGCTGGCGCTGAGTCTGGTCTATTTCGGCTGCGTCGCCAGCAATTACGGCCTCAGCTTCTTCCTGCCGCAGATCGTCAAGGCGTTCGGCCTCGACAATGTTCAGACCGGCCTCGTCTCGGCGCTGCCCTATCTGGTCGGTACGATCAGCATCGTTGCCTGGGGGCTGCACTCGGATGCGCGGCGCGAACGCCGCCTCCATGTGGCCTTCCCGCTGTTCATCGCCGCCGCCGGTCTGAGCGCTGCGGCGCTGGCCGCCGATCCGCTGCTCAAGATGCTCGCCTTCTGCATTGCCGGCTTCGGCATCTTCGCCAGCCACGGCGTGTTCTGGACGCTGCCGACGGCTTTCCTGTCCGGCCCGGCCGCGGCCGGCGGCATCGCCGTGATCAACTCGATCGGCAATCTCGCCGGATTTGCCGGGCCGTTTGCCATGGGCTGGGTCAAGGATCAGACCGGCGACTTCACTTTCGGCCTGCTCGGCCTTGCCGCGGTGGCGCTGATTGCCGTCGGCCTGGTGCTCGGCCTCGGCCATGACCATTCGCTGGAGGCCGTGCCCGATCCGGCCGAGTGATCAGGCCAGGAGGCAGGCGGCAAGGACGAGCCAGCCGATCACGCGGTTCGATTTGAACTTGGCGATGCAATCCGCCGGATCGTCCGGCCGCCAGGTGCGGAGTTGCCACGCGAAATGCAGGGAAGCGGCGGCGAGGACGGCATAGCTCCAGCCGCCGGCACCGGCGAGCGCGAGCGCCAGGGCGAAGCACGCGACGGCCAGCGAGGCGAAACCGGCGAGCCACGCCTTGCTGGCCGCGCCGAAGCGCAGCGCGGTCGATTTGACCCCGGCCGCGATGTCGTCCTGCTTGTCGGAATGTGCATAGATCGTGTCGTAGACCAAGGTCCAGGCGATGCCGCCGACGTAAAGCGCCCAGGCCGGCGCCGCGACATGGCCGGTCGCCGCCGCCCACGCGACGAGGACGCCCCAATTGAAATTGAGCCCTAGGAAGATCTGCGGCCAATAGGTGATGCGCTTCATGAAGGGGTAGAGCGCCACGATGACCAAGATCGCGAGGCCGAGGAGGATCGCCGGGCGGTTCAGGCAGAACAGCACGGCGGCGCCGATCAGCAGCAGCCCTGCCATGAACAGGACGGCCTGCGGGACGCTGACCTGGCCCGAGGGAATCGGCCGTCCGCGCGTGCGTTCCACCTTGGCGTCGATGTCGCGGTCGACAATGTCGTTGAAGGCGCAGCCGGCGCTCCGCATCGCCACGGCGCCGATGAGGAACAATGCGGCGAGCAGCGGATCGGGATGCAAGGGCGCAGCCAAGGCCAGCCCCCACCAGCACGGATAGAGCAGCAATTCCCAGCCGATCGGCCGGTCGAGCCGCGCCAACCTTGCGTAGGGCCGGAGCCGGGGCGGCAGCAGCCGGTCGATCCAGCCGCCGGCGCCTATATCGGTGAAATGCGACACGGGCACCTTCCTAGCCGACGGTGCTGCCGCGGTCGAGCGAATCGGCGCCGTCGGATCGGTTCGTCATCGGGCGGCGGCCGCGTCGACGGCGATCCGCTCGGGTTCACCGTCGAGTATCAGAGGCGGATCGGCCGCGAATTTGTCGTCGCCGGTCAAGCGGACCGGCACGATACCGTTCAGGTCGAGATAAACCTTGCGGCCATCGCCCGTCGCGACGATCGCCGCCGGCGGTCGCGGGAGCGTCATCGTCGCGACAGTCTTGCGTGGATCGTTCGAATCGAGCGCGATGAGCCGGTCGCCGATGGAAAGGAATAGACGATTGCCGCCAAAGGCCAGCCGCAGGACGGGTCTTTCGCCATCCGGCGAGAGGGAGCCAAGGTCGATTTCGGATTGAGTGGTCGCGCGGTCGTCGGGCCCGCCGAATCGATAAACGCTGAGCGTCTTCCCGCCGTTGGCGATAACTGCCGAGTAGACCGCGCCGTCGCTCGCCGTCGCAAGGTCTGCAATCGATGCGTCGCTTCGGGTTTCCAGGCTGACGATTTCCGTCAGCCGTGCGGTTGCGACATCGACGATGAACAGCGCCGGCCGCCCATCGGCATCCTCGCCCGCTGCATAGAGTGTCTTGCCGCCACTCACGATAGCGAGAGCGGTGCAGCAATCGTTCATGGCAGCAACGTGATTGGTGTTGAAATACGATCGGAGGGACGCGTTCGGCCGGAATTCACCGCCTCTCATCAGCAAAAAACGCGCGTTGCCGACCTGGCGATCGTCAATTTTATGCGCCGGTCCGGGTGTGGGGCCGGCCCACCAGATGCCGGCGTTCAGATATGAGGCGAAGATCCGCCGGTTGAAGGCGCGGATCGCGGTGAAGTGGCGCTGGAATGTGTCGTAATATTTCGGATGCTTTGCAGCACTCAACGGAATCTCGAAGAGAAATCCCGGCTCCTCATCCCCGACCTCGCCGTACAGATGGCGACCGGCCACGGTGATCGCTTCCGGATAGTTTGCAACGGGCACAGCCTTCACACCGGCCTTCCGCCGCCGCCGCAAATCGCTCGTCTCCTCGCTCGGATCGGCAACCCAGGGAGGAACGGCCGAGAAGAGCCTGACGGCGTCACCGATCGGCATCATGCGCGGCTCGAGCGCTCTATGTTCGATGGCGGTGTCGCGGGTCGTGTCAAATACTTCTATTTGCCGATGCCCTCCGGCCGCCGTCACCACATACAGGCTGTCGGCCCTTGACCAGTCAAATCGAAGAAATAATAGTATGAATATTAATGTATAGACGCCGAAATGTAGTTTTTGAGTCATAGAGAATTCCGAATATGTGGTCACCGTTGCGCATGTTTATTTACCAAATATGATATCGCGCTGCACTCTTAGAAGATCCCGCAATCGGTCGTTCAAATCATTCTTGTATCCAGAGGTTTCTCGGTAGCTATCAAGGCCGTGACGCCTGATCGCGTTAATCGCGTGCTGGGCGCTTTCGGCGAAGCTTGGGAGCCGATAGCCGTCGACGGCGCATCTCCCGTCGACCGTGTTCTCGGCGGGGGCGCTTTGATCGGGCTCATACTTTCCGCTGCCGTCGGGAATGAGGAGGGCGTTCTTGTGACAGGGGGCGGGCCACCGCGCCGGACTGGTGAAGTGCACGCTGAACGGGTTCGCGATATTTCGTTCGTCGATGTTGTTGCCTGTCCGGCGCACGCCGTAGGAGGCTTCTTCGGCCATGATCGCCAGTCCGATCCAGGCGCTGACATTTTCCTGGTAGAACATGCTTACCAAGGTGTCGCCGAAACCCGACAATGGGCTGTGCCGTGCCAGCAGGATCCGCGTGGCGAGATCTCCGGTCAGGCGGCCCAGCTTCTGATCGATATTGTCAACGGTGATCTGGTCAGGCGGCATGATGTAAGCTTTCTCCGGATTCCGATGCCGGCGGCTGGACTCGCGCTGCCGGGCACAGGCCGAGGGGCTCGGCGATGATAAGAACATAATAAGAACTATCGTCGGCTTCGTCAACATTCTTCGGCCGTCGGCGCGGTGCGGCGGCGGGCTTTCCCGGCGGCCCCTAGAGTGCTATTCGGACAGGATGGAGGATGTCGCCGATATCGCCGCCCGGCTGTTCGTGACCGCGCCGCTGGCCCAAGGCGCCGCGGTGCCGCTCGATTCGGACCAGGTGCATTATCTGCGCAGCGTGCTGCGGCTCGGCCCCGGCGATGCGCTGGCGCTGTTCGACGGCAAGGCGGGCGAGTGGCTGGCCGTGATCGAGTCGCTGGGCAAGCATGCCGGATCCGCCAGGCTGGCGCGCCGGACCCGCGAACAGCCGCCGGAACCGGCGCTTTGGCTGCTCTTCGCGCCGGTGAAGCGCACGCGCATCGATCTGATCTGCGAAAAGGCGACCGAGCTGGGTACGACGCGGCTGCTCCCGGTCATCACCCGGCGGACCAACGTCGCGCGCGTCAATACCGAGCGGCTGCGCGCGGTGGCGCGCGAGGCGGCCGAGCAGACGGAACGCCTGAGCGTGCCGGAAATCGCCGAGCCGCTGCCGCTCGACCGGGCGCTGGCCGCGTTTCCGGCGGATCGGCGTCTCATACTTTGTGATGAGACGGGTGCCGCTGCCCCACTCGCCGCGGTGCTGGCGCAAGGGATTCCGCCGCTCGGCGTGCTGATCGGGCCGGAAGGTGGGTTCGCGCCTGACGAACTTGACGGCATGCGGAATCTCCCGTTTGTTACGCCGGTCAGCCTCGGCCCGCGGATTCTGCGGGCGGAGACGGCGGCGTTTGCGGCGCTCGCGATCATTCAGGCACTGGTCGGCGATTGGTGCCCGGATCGGGGCGATCGCGGACCGCCGGAACCGCCGTGACCGGCGACCGCATTCGGCACTCGACAATTTGATAAGGCTCGACCGTCATGTCCGCACCTCCCAATTCGCGCGGCGCTCCGATCACCGGCAAGGCTCAGTTGGTCGAGTATCTGGCACAAGGCTGCAAGCCTGAAGCGGCTTGGCGAATCGGGACCGAGCACGAGAAATTCGTGTTCCATCTGGCCGACCACCGCCCCGCCGCCTATGACGAGAAGCAGGGCATCCGCGCACTGCTGAGCGGCATGATCCGGTTCGGCTGGGCGCCGGTCCATGAAGGCGAGCTTCTGTTGGCCCTGATCAAGGATCAGTGCTCGATCACGCTCGAACCGGGCGGACAGTTCGAACTCTCCGGCGCGCCGCTCGAAACGATCCATCAGACCTGCGCCGAGCTGCACACGCATCTGGCGCAGGTGCGCGAGGTGGCGGGCGAACTCGGTCTCGGCATGATCGGTTTGGGCTTCGATCCGAAATGGCGCCTCGACGACATACCGCGCATGCCCAAGGGTCGCAGCGAGATCATGCGCCGCTACATGCCGAAGGTCGGCACCATGGGTCTCGACATGATGCACCGGACCTGCACGGTGCAGGTCAATCTGGATTACGAATCCGAGACGGACATGGTGCGCAAGTTCCGCACCAGCCTGGCGCTGCAGCCGGTCGCGACCGCGCTGTTCGCGGCGTCGCCCTTTACCGAAGGGCGGCCGAACGGCTACCTCTCCTATCGCAGCCATGTCTGGACCGACACCGACAATGACCGCTCCGGCATGCTCGACTTCGTGTTCGAGGACGGCTTCGGTTTCGAGCGCTATGTCGATTATCTGCTCGATGTGCCGATGTATTTCGTCTATCGCGACGGCGGTTATATCGACGCTGCGGGGCAATCCTTCCGCGATTTCATGGCTGGTCGCCTGCCGGCGCTGCCGGGCGAGATTCCGCATCTGGGCGACTGGTCGGATCATGTGACGACGGCGTTCCCGGAAGTGCGGCTCAAACGCTACCTGGAAATGCGCGGCGCCGATGGCGGCCCGTGGCGCCGGCTCTGCGCCCTGCCGGCACTTTGGGTCGGGCTGCTCTACGACCGCGTGGCGCTCGATGCCGCGGAGACGCTGACGCATGATTGGACGGTGCCCGAGATCCGCGCGCTCCGCGACCAGGTGCCGAAGCTTGGGCTGCATACGCCGTTCCGCGGCCGGACCTTGCGCGAGATCGCGCTGGAGGTGCTGCCGATCGCCCGGCAGGGCCTGCATCGCCGCGCAAGGCTCAACAGCTCCGGCGACGATGAGGGCTACTTCCTCGACACGCTGTTCACGATCGCCGGCTCAGGCCGCACGCCCGCGGAGGAGCTGCTGGCCGATTTCCACGAGAAATGGCACGGGCAGATCGATCCGATCTATACGGAATACGCGTATTAGGCCGGCTTGGAACCGCCGGCGCCGCGCGCGAGGGCGTGCCAACTGCCTTGCGGCCCCTGGCAGGGCGGGCCGCCCGCGGCCGGCGTCAGGATGACGCCGCCGAAGCGCCAGAGCGCCCGCCACAGATCCATGTCCTTCAGGCCGCGTTCGCGGATGCGCCGATCGAGCCGCCGGGCGACATAGGATTTGCCGATTGTCTGGTAGAGCGCGAAGGAGGCGGCCGCGGCGCCCAGGCCGAACCACAGCCCGAGGCGCCACCAGATGACGGCGCTGGCCAAGGCCATCGAATAGACCCACAGATTGCCATCGGCTTCCGAGGAGAGCGGGAAGTCGAGATGCGACAGCTTGCTGCGGTCGACGGTCAGGATGAGATTGCCGCTCTCCACCTGCCGGCTGAGCTTCGCCAGCAAATCCTTCTCGGTCTCGGTCTCTGGCCGCGCCTCGGCCGCTAATTCTGTGTCGCTCAACATCTGCTCCGTCCGAACACCGGTCTCGATCCTCTCCAGCCCGGCCTAACCCGGCGCCATCGGCGTCGGGTTGGTGAGCGCAGTCATTACATGATCGCGCCAGGCGCCGTCGATGAACAGATAGTCGCGCGCATAGCCTTCCGGAACGAATCCCAGGCGCCGGAGCAGCGCGCCGCTGCGCTGGTTGTGCGGCAGGTAGTTGGCCATGATCCGGTGCAGGCGCATGTCGTTGAAGACGTATGCCGTCGCGGCTTCGAGCGCTTCGCGCATCAGGCTGCGGCCTTCGGCCCGCTTGTCGAGATCGTAGCCCAGATAGCAGGCCTGGAAGCTGCCGCGGACGACTTGCGTGAAATTGGCGGTGCCCAGCACCGGGCCGTCGGTCGCGTCGCGGCCGAACAGCATGAGGCGCAGCGCCAGCCCGTCGCGTTCATCCTTGGCCCATTGCTCGAGCCGCCGGCGCCAGATCGCGACGGAGAGTTCGTCCTGCCCGCGCGGGCCGCTCCAGGGGGCGTGGAAATCCCAATTGTCGCGGCGATAGGCCACCATGCGCGGCGCCGCTTCGGGCAGCGCCAAGGCCAAGGTCAGGCGCGGCGTATCGATGACGATCGGCGCGGGCGTCAATCCGTTGCCGAGGATCGGCGGCATGTCAGCTCACCCGGCCGAGCCGGACCACCGCCCAATGCTTCGGATCGGCAGCGCCCTGGTCCGGCGCCATGCCGCTCAACGACATCCAGCGCGAGCGGTGCCATGCGGTGGCCGACACCTCGATCTTGAGCGGCTTGTCCCGGCCCGGCGGGCCGTCGAGGCCGAGCGCGGCCCAGGGCAGCAAGGTCTCGGAGGTGATGCGCGGCTGGTCGGCGCCGAAATAGCTGGTCTTCGCGCCTGTGACCGGCTTGCACCGGCCGGCTTCCGGCGTCGCCGACGCGATCCCGGCGCACAGCAGCGCCGTCATCGGCGGGTGATCCTTCACCTTGGTCTTGGGCGGAATGAAATACAGCGTGAAATGCCGGACCGTCTTGCCGGCTTCGACGCCGAGTTCGACCCGGAAGGCCTCGTCGAGCGGGAAGGCGCCGTCATAGGCCAGCAGATCGAGGTCGTAATAATCCTGGCCGATCGTGGCGAGGCCCAGCCCCTGCTCGTTCCAGGCGAGATAGGCTTCGCCGAACGGCACTTCGCCGGGCGAGGCCGAGAGGGCGGGCAGCAATGCCGCCTGTTTCGGCCAATCGCTCAGGGTCTTGTCGCCGATTTCGATGTCGGCATAGGGGATGGCGATCTCCTTGCGGTCGGTCTGGCGCACCCGGTCCTCGAAGGCGTCCTCGTGCAGCCGCGGCAAGGCGCGGTTGCGCGGCGCCAAGGCATCGGTCAAGCCGTCATAGGGCTGGTTGTCGGTGTCGACCAGGCCGAAATCGTAATCCTCGCCATCGGCCCGGCCGCCCTTGGGATTGTCGGCGTATTGGAACCAGTGCAGACCGACCAGATCGGGGATTTCGGCGAATTGTGCCACCGCCTCGGCGGCGCCGACCGCGCGGTCGCTCTGCGTCGCCACGGTCATCAGATGGCCGTTGTTGAGATTGCCCGAGCGGTTTTCGTTGGCCGCGAAGAACCACTCCGATACCAGCACCGGCTTGTCGGCGGTGAGCTGCGCCAGCCCGTCGAAGTAATAGCGCGCGACCCAGCCGTCGCTGCTGTCGACGTTGTAATTGGTCGCGATCACGTCGACATGGCGCGCCTCGGCGCGGATCGCAACCGGATCGTAATAGATCGGGAGCCGGTCGCCGAACAGCAGAGCGTCCGGGTCGGCGGCGCGAATCGCCTTTTCGGTCAGCGCATAATATCTCTCGGCGACGATGCCGGTCCACTCGCGCACCGCCTGGATGCCGTGCGATCCCGGCCGCAGCTTCGTGACCGCTTCGGCGGCGAGCAGTTGATCCCAATCGCCGATGCCTTGCGGCGGGACGAAATCGGCGGCGAAGCGAGTCCAATCGCCGGCATAGCGGTCCTTCAGGAACTGCACCCAGCGCTGCTTGGTGAAATTTGACGCCGGCTTCTGGCTGTAGAACACGAACAGCGCGCCGTTCCACCAGCCGACCTCGTTGTCGGAGAAATAGCCGACGCGATAGGCGCTGCCCTTATAGGGTTCGACCAGCTTTGCCGCTGCTTCGATCATGCGCGGCTCGATCGCCGGATCGAACGGATCGAACCAGTGGAAACGCGCCAGGCGACCCAGTTCGAGATTGGCGATTTCCGGCAGGCGCAGCTCGGCCGGAGGCAGCGACCAGCCGCCGGCGCTGTTGAAGCCCCATTGGTCGAGCCGCCCGCGCATCTCGTCGGTCCAGGCGTTGAGCGTCGGCGCGAAGGCGGTCCAGCTGTACCACAGCCGGTCGCCGACCTGGCGCTGCGGCGCTCCGCCGTCGAGGACGTTCACCCCGACGGAGAAGAAATCCTCGCCGCAGGGCGTGACCAGCCAATCGATCCCGCCGCTCCGGGCGACCGACCAGCGCGTGCCCGGCGCATCGTCGAGTGTACAGCCGAGCGCCCGGGCGCCGGCCAGCAGCGCCAGGAAGCCGGCGCAAAGACAAGAAAATCTGCGCAAGATGGTGCGGGCTCTTCTCCCGATGAAGCAGGCGTTACGCCGCCGTGCCGCCGACCGTCAGCCCGTCCATCCGCAAGGTCGGCTGACCGACCCCGACGGGCACCCCCTGGCCATCTTTCCCGCATACGCCGATGCCGTCGTCAAGCTTCAAATCATTGCCGATCATCGTAATCTTGGTCAACGCATCCGGGCCGTTGCCGATCAGCGTCGCGCCCTTGACGGCCGGGCCGATCCTGCCGTCCTCGATCAGATAGGCCTCGGACGCGGTGAAGACGAACTTGCCGCTGGTGATGTCGACCTGGCCGCCGCCGATATTGGCGGCGTAGAGGCCGCGCTTGACCGAGCGCAGGATCTCTTCCGGCTCGTGGGTCCCGGCCAGCATATAGGTGTTGGTCATGCGCGGCATCGGGTTGTGCGCATAGCTCTGGCGCCGGCCATTGCCGGTCGGCGCCATGCCCATCAGCCGGGCGTTCATGCGGTCCTGCATATAGCCCGTGAGGATGCCGTCCTCGATCAGGACGGTCCGGCTGGACGGCGTCCCCTCATCGTCGACGGTGAGCGAGCCGCGGCGATCGGGCAGGGTGCCGTCATCGACGACGGTCACGCCCGGCGCCGCGATCCGCTCGCCGATCCGGCCGGAGAAGGCCGATGTGCCCTTGCGATTGAAGTCGCCTTCGAGCCCGTGGCCGATCGCCTCGTGCAGCATCACGCCGGGCCAGCCGGCGCCTAGCACGACCGTCATCTGCCCGGCCGGCGCCGCCACGGAGCCGAGATTGACCAACGCCTCGCGCAACGCCTCGTCGACTTGGGCCTGCCAATGGGCCGGATCCATATAGGCGTGATAGCCGGTGCGGCCGCCGGCGCCGGAGCTGCCGGTCTCGAGCCGGTCGCCGTCGCCGACCACGACCGAGACCGATAGCCGCACCAGCGGCCGGATGTCGCCGACGCGCACGCCGTCCGGCCGGATGATCTGTACCGCGCGCCACTCTCCGGCCAGCATGCAGCTGACCTGGCGGACACGCGGGTCCTTCGCTCTGGCATAGGCGTCGATCCCGGCCAGCAGGCGGACCTTGTCCTCGAATGCGACCGCGTTCAGCGGATTGGCATCGGTATAGAGCGAGCGGTTGGTGCCGCGCGGCGGTTCGGCCAGCGTGCCGCCGCTGCCCTGGCGCACCGCGCGCACCGTTTCGCCGGCCCGCCGGATCGCCGCTTCGCTCAGTTCGCCGGAATGGGCATAGCCTGTCACATCGCCGGAAATCGCCCGCAGACCAAAGCCTTGCGCCGTGTCGAAGGCGGCGCTCTTGAGTTTTCCGTCGTCGAAGGACAGCGCCTCGCTCAAACTGTGCTCAAGGAACAGCTCGCCGTCTTCCATGCCGGCGAGCGCGTCCTGCACGATCGTCTCGACCCGCTTCGGATCCATGTCGGTGCGCTCGAAAAACAGCCTGTCCGTCGCGGCGAGGTCGGTCATGCAACTGCTCCAAGTAAAGCGAGGTTTCAAGGCCCCGCGCGACGACAACGGTGCCGGGCGGCCGCCTCTGCCGAAACGTGACAGGATGCCGCAAAGGTGTTTGCGACATGATAATCCGCCGAGCCTTGGCACGGAATAGCCGAATTTCCGCGCTGGTCGGCCTTGCGGATTGTGCGGGATCGGAGTGTTGTGAGGCGGCGGGTGTTTGAGCTAGGGTGCTCGCGATTATTTGATGTCGCGTCCTCTGCAAGTTGGCCGTGTCCGCGGGGCGCCGGCCGGAGCGCGGGGACGGGGCACCGAATTTGCGGGTGAGAAAGCATGAAGCGTTTCCTCGGGCGAACAATTTCAAGCCTTGCCGCATCGGCGGTGCCGATGCTGCTGTCCTGCGCGGCGCTCGCCGACCGGCCGGAGCCGTGGCAGATCGGCATGCAGGCGCCTGCATCACCGGTCGCCGACAGGTTGCAAAGCCTGCATAGTTTGATTTTGTGGATCATCACCCTCGTGGTGATCTTCGTGCTCGGGCTGCTGGGCTATGTGTGCGTGCGGTTCCGCGCCAGCGCCAACCCCAAGCCGTCGCGCACGTCGCACAACACGATCATCGAGATCCTGTGGACGGTCCTGCCGGTCGTCATCCTGCTGGTGATCGCCGTACCCTCCTTCAAGCTGCTGTATTTCCAGGAGGCGACGCCGAAATCGGCGCTGACGCTCAAGGTCACGGGGGTTCAGTGGTATTGGCACTATGCCTATCCGGACAACGGCGATTTCGCTTTCGACAGCACGATCCTCGACGACAAGGATCTGAAGGATCCGAGCCTCAGGCTGCTCGACGTCGACAATGAGGTGGTCCTGCCGGTCGACACCAATATCCGCGTGCAGATCGCCGGCAGCGACGTCATGCATAGTTGGTTCGTGCCGTCGCTGGCCGTGCAGAAATACGCGGTCGCCGGCCGCCTCAACGAAGTCTGGATGAATATCGAGCGCGAGGGGACCTATTACGGCGAGTGCAATCAGATCTGCGGCGTGAACCACGCCTTCATGCCGATCAAGATCCACGCCGTCTCGAAAGAGGCGTTTCAGCAATGGGTCGAGCAGGCCAAGAGCAAATTCGCGCGCGAGGACGGGACGCCGCCGGCCGGCCGTCTGGCCTCGGCGGCGGCGCCGTAACCCGGCCGTAACCGGACTGATGACATACCGGCGAGCCGGTGAGGGCTTGCGCGGAGAAGGACCGAAGGCGATATGTCTCACGTAATGCACGCTCACGACGATTCGACCGACCATGATTCGGCGCACGGCCACCATCCCGGCTTTGTCAAGCGCTGGCTGATGTCGACGAATCACAAGGATATCGGCACGCTCTATCTGATTTTCTCGATTGTCGCCGGGTTGATCGGCGGCTTCTTCTCGGTGCTGATGCGCGCCAACCTGCAACACCCGGGCGGCGCTTTATTCGGCGATGACCATCAGCTCTACAACGTGATCACGACGGCGCACGGTCTGATCATGGTGTTCTTCGTCGTCATGCCGGCGATGATCGGCGGTTTCGGCAATTGGTTCGTGCCGCTGATGATCGGCGCGCCGGACATGGCGTTCCCGCGGCTGAACAATATCAGCTTCTGGCTGCTCGTGCCGTCCTTCGCGCTGCTCCTGGGCTCGGCCTTCGTCGATGGCGGCGCCGGGGTCGGCTGGACGATCTATCCGCCGCTGTCGAACGCGCAGTATCATCCGGGCGCGGCCATGGATATGGCGATCTTCTCGCTGCATCTGGCCGGCGCCTCGTCGATCCTCGGCGCCATCAACTTCATCACCACGATCTTCAACATGCGCGCGCCCGGCATGACCTTGCACAAGATGCCGCTCTTCGCCTGGGCGATCCTGGTGACGGCCTTCCTGCTGCTGCTGTCGCTGCCGGTGCTGGGCGGCGCCATCACCATGCTGCTGACCGACCGGAATTTCGGCACGACCTTCTTCGACCCGGCGGGCGGCGGCGATCCGATCCTGTTCCTGCACCTGTTCTGGTTCTTCGGCCATCCCGAAGTCTACATCATGATCCTGCCGGGCTTCGGCATGATCAGCCACATCATCTCGACCTTCTCGAAGAAGCCGATCTTCGGTTATCTCGGCATGGCCTATGCCATGGTCGCGATCGGCGTGGTCGGCTTCGTGGTCTGGGCGCACCATATGTATACGGTCGGGCTCGATCCGGATACGCGGGCCTATTTCACCGCGGCCACCATGGTCATCGCGGTGCCGACCGGCATCAAGATCTTCTCCTGGATCGCCACCATGTGGGGCGGCTCGA
>Ga0181519_10000088_pt1 | contig 78086 bp, 65 predicted proteins | sample PEATcosm2014_Bin_26_FD_121102 | JGI IMG/M metagenome (GOLD analysis project Ga0181519, IMG submission 121102) | Peatland microbial communities from MTU Mesocosm Facility, Houghton, MI, USA - PEATcosm2014_Bin02_10_metaG | ecosystem: Environmental > Terrestrial > Soil > Wetlands > Peat | place...
AGCCCGCAGGCGCCGTTCCGCACCTCGACGCTGCAGCAGGCGGCCGCCAACCGGCTCGGCTTCAGCGCACGGCGCACCATGCAGCTCGCGCAGAAGCTCTACGAGGGCGTCGACTTCGGCGAGGGCCCGGTCGGCCTCATTACCTACATGCGCACCGACTCGACCTCGCTCTCGGTCGAGGCGATCGGCCAGATCCGCGACACCATCCTCGCGCTCTACGGCAAGGACTCGCTGCCCGAGGCGCCGCGCTCCTACGCGAGCAAGCAGAAGAACGCGCAGGAGGCCCACGAGGGCATCCGCCCGACCGCCGCGGCGAACACGCCGGAGAAGCTGCGCGGCCACATCGACGAGGACATGTGGCGGCTGTACTCGCTGATCTGGAAGCGCACCGTCGCCTCGCAGATGACGAACGCGCTCTTCGAGCAGGTGACCGTGACGCTGCACCCGGCCGGCGCGGCCGCCGGCGCGACGCCGGTCGGCGTCGTGCGCGCGAGCGGCTCGACGCTCGTCAAGGCCGGCTACCTCGCCGCCTACGAGGTCGACCGCAACGACGACGACGAGAGCGAGGACGGCTCGCGCCTGCCGCCGCTCGCGCGGGGCGACCTCGCCGAGCTGGTGGCGCTCAGGCCCGAGCAGCACTTCACCGAGCCGCCGCCGCGCTACACCGAGGCGGGGCTCGTCAAGGCGCTCGAGGAGCGCGGCATCGGCCGCCCCTCGACCTACGCCGCGATCATCGAGACGCTGCGCGCGCGCAAGTACGTCGAGGACGAGCGCCGCAACTTCGTGCCCACCGACACCGGCAAGATCGTCAGCCAGTTCCTGGTGCGCTTCTTCCCGCAGTACGTCGACTACGACTTCACCGCGCGCCTCGAGGACGAGCTCGACGACATCTCGCGCGGTGACAAGGAATGGGTGCCGGTGCTGCGCACCTTCTGGCGGCCGTTCATCGACCGCGTCAAGGACATCGAGAAGACCGTGACGCGCGAGCAGGTCGCCCAGGCTCGCCAGCTCGGCATCGACCCGGTCGGCGGCCGCCCGGTGAGCGTGCGCGTCGGCCAGTACGGCCCGTTCGCGCAGCTCGGCACCAAGGACGACGTCGAGAAGCCGAAGTTCGCGGGGCTGCGGCCCGGGCAGAAGATGAGCACGATCACGCTCGAGGAGGCGCTCAAGCTCTTCACGCTGCCGCGCGCGCTCGGGCTTCTGCCTGACGGCGAGACCGTCAGCGTCGGCATCGGCCGCTTCGGCCCGTACGTGAAGTACGGCGCCAAGTACGTCTCGATCAAGACCGACGATCCCTACACGATCGAATTCCCGCGCGCCCTCGAGCTCATCGAGGAGAAGAAGCAGGCCGACGCCGCGCGCCTGATCCGCGACTACGGCGTCGACGACATGCAGGTGCTGAACGGCCGCTTCGGCCCGTACCTCACCGACGGCAAGCGCAACGCCCGCATCCCCAAGGACCGGGAGCCCGCGAGCCTCTCGCTCGAGGAGGCGCGTGCGCTCCTCGCCGACGCCCCGCTGCGTGGCACTTCCCGCTTCGGCCGGCGCAAGACGGCCGCCAAGGGCAAGCCCGCCGCCGCGGCACCGGCACCGGCACCGGCCGCGGCCAAGGCCCCGGCTGCGCGGCGCGCGCCGGCGGCGAAGGCACCGGCGGCACTCGCGGCGAAGCCGGCCGCCGCGACGCGGGCCGCGAAGCCGGCGAAGAATCCGCCGACCAGGCCAGCGGCGAGGCCGGCCGCGAAGCCGGCTGCCGCACGGGCCGCGAAGCCGAAGGCGGCGCGCAAGGCCGCCGCGAAGCCGGCCCGCAAGAGCGCCGGCGGCAAGACCGCCCGCTGAGCTGGAAGCCCCACGGGCTTGCGGTAATACTCGCGGCATGCAACCCGACACGGCGGCGGTCCTTCGCTATCTCACCGACCTCCAGGCGCGCATCACCGGGCGCGTCGAGGCGCTCGACGGTGGCGCGCGCTTCGTCACGGACCGCTGGCAGCGCCCGGGCGGTGGTGGCGGCGAGAGCCGCGTGCTCGCGGGCGGGGCGCTGCTCGAGCAGGGCGGCGTCGGCTTCTCGCACGTGACGGGCGACTCGCTCCCGGCCTCGGCCACGCAGAGCCGGCCGGAGCTCGCCGGCGCCGCCTTCGAGGCGATGGGCGTCTCGCTCGTCTTCCATCCGCTGAATCCGTACGTGCCGACGACGCACATGAACGTGCGCTTCTTCATCGCGACGCCCGCCGGCCAGGCGCCGGCGTGGTGGTTCGGCGGCGGCTTCGACCTGACGCCCTACTACCCGTTCCACGAGGACGTGCTCGACTGGCACCGCACCGCGCGCGCCACCTGCCGCCCGTTCGGCGCCGACGTCTACCCGCGCTACAAGGACTGGTGCGACCGCTACTTCTTCCTCCGGCACCGCAACGAGACGCGCGGCGTCGGCGGGCTCTTCTTCGACGACCTCGCGGAGTGGGGCTTCGAGCGCTCGTTCGCGTTCCAGCGCGCGGTGGGCGATGCGTTCCTCGACGCCTGGCTGCCGATCGCCGCGCGCCGCCGCGCGCTCGCCTACGGCGAGCGCGAGCGCGAGTTCCAGCTCTACCGCCGCGGCCGCTACGTCGAGTTCAACCTGGTGTTCGACCGCGGCACGCACTTCGGCCTGCAGTCCGGCGGGCGCACCGAGTCGATCCTGATGTCGCTGCCGCCGCTGGTGCGCTGGCGGTACGGCTGGGAGCCCGCGCCCGGCTCGCCCGAGGCGCGCCTCTACAGCGACTACCTGGCGCCGCACGACTGGCTCGCCGGCGAGCCGGACTGAAAGCGGGCGGCGCTGGCGGAACGCGCTAAGCTCGCGCCATGAACTACCGCCACGCCTACCACGCCGGCAACTTCGCGGACGTGCTGAAGCACGTCGTGCTGGTGGCGCTGCTCGACCACCTCGGCAAGAAGCCGGCGCCGTACTTCTTCATGGACACGCACGCCGGCCGCGGCGCCTATCCGCTCGGCGCCGCCGAGACGCAGCGCGCGGGCGAGTACCGCGACGGCATCGCGCGGCTCCTCGACGCCGTCGCGGTGCCGGAGCCCGTGGCGCGCTACCTCGACCTCGTGCGCGAGATCGGCATCGAGGAGGGCCACCTGTACCGCTACCCGGGCTCGCCGCGCCTCGCGCTCGCCTGCATGCGCGGCGACGACCGCGCCGCGCTCGTCGAGCTCGAGCCGAAGGAGGCGGACGCGCTGCGCGCCGAGGTCAAGGGCGACCGCCGCGCGCAGGTGCACGAGCGCGACGGCTACGAGGCGCTGGCCGCGCTCGTGCCGCCGCGCGAGAAGCGCGGCCTCGTGCTGATCGACCCGCCGTACGAGGAGCCGGACGACTTCGAGCGCGTGCAGCTCGCGCTCGCGGGCGCGCTCGAGCGCTGGCCGGCCGGCATGTACGCCGCCTGGTACCCGATCAAGCACTCCGACGGCGCCGGGCGCTTCCTCGCGCGCATGGCCGCGAGCGGCATCCGCCAGCAGCTCGCCATCGAACTCTGCATCGAGCGCGACGACTCGCCGGGCGGCCTCAACGGCTCGGGGCTCCTCGTCGTCAACCCGCCGTGGCAGCTCGACGAGCGCCTCAAGAGCTCGCTGCCGTGGCTCAAGGACCAGCTCGCAGCCCGCGGCCGGGGCCGCTCGCGCATCTCCTGGCTCGTGCCGGAGTAGTCAACCGCCCCGATGGCGGCAGCGGGCCGCTTGTGCTGAGATTAGCGCCCGCGGCGCGCCGAGCGGCTGCCGCACGAGAGGTCTGCCATGCGCCCGATTCCCGGTTCATTCCCGCGCGTCCGCATGCGCCGCATGCGCCGCGACGAGTTCTCGCGCCGTCTGATGCGGGAGACGCGCCTCACGAGCGACGACCTCATCTACCCGCTGTTCGTGATCGAGGGGACCGGCCAGCGCGTCAAGGTCGCCTCCATGCCGGGCGTCGAGCGCGTCAGCATCGACGAGCTCGTGCGCGAGGCCGGCGAACTCGCCCGGCTCGGCATCCCGGCGCTCGCGCTCTTCCCGGTGCCCGCCGCCGCGACCAAGTCGCTCGACGGCCGCGAGGCCTGGAACCCGGAGGGCCTCGTGCAGCGCGCGGTGCGCGCGGTCAAGGCCGCGGTGCCGCGGCTCGGCGTCATCACCGACGTCGCGCTCGACCCGTACACGACGCACGGCCAGGACGGCATCATCGACGCGGACGGCTACGTGCTGAACGACGTCACGGTCGAGGCGCTCACCCGCCAGGCGCTGTCGCACGCCCTGGCCGGCGCCGACATCGTCGCGCCCTCCGACATGATGGACGGGCGGATCGGCGTGCTCCGCGATGCGCTCGAGGCCGCCGGCCACATCCACACGCGCATCCTCGCCTATGCCGCCAAGTACGCCTCGGCCTTCTACGGCCCGTTCCGCGACGCGGTCGGCTCGGGCGCGAGCCTCGGCAAGGCCGACAAGCAGAGCTACCAGATGGACCCGGCGAACTCGGACGAGGCGCTCTACGAGGTCGCGCTCGACCTCGAGGAAGGCGCCGACATGGTGATGGTGAAGCCCGGGCTCCCCTACCTCGACATCGTGCGCCGCGTGAAGGACGCCTTCGGCGCGCCGACCTTCGTCTACCAGGTGAGCGGCGAGTACGCGATGCTGAAGGCCGCCGCCCAGAACGGCTGGCTCGAGGAGCGCGCGGTGGTGCTCGAGGCGCTGACCTGCCTGAAGCGCGCCGGCGCCGACGGCATCCTCACCTACTACGCCAAGGACGCCGCGCGCTGGCTCGCCGAGCGGCCGCCGGCGTGAGCGACGCCGGGACGGCGCCCGACCGCTATGCGCTGATGGGCCATCCCGTCAGCCACAGCTGGTCGCCGTTCATCCACGGCATGTTCGCGCGCGCCACCGCCCAGAACATGCAGTACCGGCTGATCGACGTGACGCCGGAGCGCTTCCGGAGCGACGCGGTGCAGTTCTTCCTCGACGGTGGCCGCGGCCTCAACGTGACGATCCCGCACAAGCAGGCCGCCGCCGAGCTCGTCAACGACCTGACGGCGCGCGCCGAGGAGGCCGCGGCCGTCAACACCATCATGAGCAACAGCGACGGCGAGCTGGTCGGCGACAACACCGACGGCGTCGGTCTCGTCACCGACCTCGAGCAGAACCTCGCGCTGGCGCTCGCCGGCCAGCGCATCCTGCTGCTCGGTGCGGGCGGCGCGACCCGCGGCGTGCTCGGCCCGCTGCTCGAGCGGCGCCCGGCGCTGGTCGCCGTCGCGAACCGCACGCTCGAGCGCGCCGTGCGGCTGGTCGAGGCGTTCCGCGACCGCGGCCTGCTGCTCGCGACCGGCTTCGCCGACATCGAGCCCGTGCCCTTCGACCTCATCATCAACGCCACCTCGGCGAGCCTCGCGGGCACGGTGCCGCCGCTGCCGGCCGCAACCATCGGCCCGCAGACGGTCTGCTACGACATGGCCTACGCGCGCGGCGACACGCCTTTCACGCGCTTCGCGCTCGAGCACGGCGCGGGCGCCGCGCACTGCGGCTTCGGCATGCTGGTCGAGCAGGCGGCCGAGGCGTTCTTCGTCTGGCGCGGCGTGCGCCCGCCGACGGCGCCGGTGCTCGCGGCGCTCGCCGCGGGCGCGCGCTAGCCGGCTAGGGCGCCGGCAGGGCCGCGCGGTAGCGCTCCTTGACGCGCACGTAGTGCGCCGCCGAGTAGGCGAGGTTCGCGAGCTCGCGCGCATCGAGGAGGCGCGCCTGGCGCGCCGGGTTGCCGAGCCACAGGGTCCCGGCCGGCAGGCGCTTCCTCGGCGGCACTAGGCTGCCGGCGCCGATCATCACCTCGTCCTCGACGACGACGCCGTCGAGCAGCACCGCGCCGATGCCGATCAGGCAGCGGTTGCCGACCGTGCAGCCGTGCAGCGTCGCGTGGTGGCCGATCGTGACGTCATCGCCGATCACGAGCGGCCAGCCGCCGGGCGCGATCGCCCCGGCGTGCGTGACGTGCAGCACCGCGCCGTCCTGCACCGAGGTGCGCGCGCCGATGGTGATCGAGTTGACGTCGCCGCGGATCACGGCCATCGGCCACACCGAGCTGTCCGCGCCGATCGCGACCTCGCCGATGACGGTGGCCTGCGGATCGACGTAGACGCGCTCGCCGAGCACCGGCGCGTGCGCGCCGAGCGGGCGGATGTTCATGGGTGTCGCCACGTCAGCGCATCGTCACGAGTTCTTCGGCCGCGGTCGGGTGGATCGCGACGGTGTCGTCGAGGTCGCGCTTGGTCGCACCCATCCTGAGCGCCACCGCGAAGCCCTGCAGCATCTCGTCGGCCCCCTGGCCGATGACGTGCAGACCGACGATGCGCTCCTCGGCGCCGACGCACACGAGCTTCATCTCGGCGCGGCGCTTCCGCTCGCTGAAGGCGTAGTACATCGGCACGAAGCCGGTCGTGTAGACCCTGACGGCCTCGCCATGGAGGTCGCGCGCCGCGTCCTCGGTGAGCCCGACGGTGCCGATCGGCGGGTGGCTGAAGATCACGGTCGGCACGAGGTCGTAGTCGAGGTGGCGCTCGCTCTGGCCGCCGAACAGCCGGTCGGCGAGCCGCCGGCCGGCGGCGATCGCCACCGGCGTCAGCGGCTCGCGACCGGTGACGTCGCCGATCGCGTAGATGCCGGCGACGTTGGTGCCCTGGAAGCGGTCGGTGATCACGACGCCGTCGTCGTAGCAGGCGACCCCGGCGCGCGGCAGCTCGAGCGCGGCGCTCGCCGGCGCGCGGCCGACCGCCCACAGCACGCAGTCGAAGCCGCCGAACTCGCGGCCGTCGGCGAGCGCGAGCGTGCGCCCGGTGGCGCCTGTGGCGAGCGCCGCCGGCACCGCCTGCGTCACGAGCTCGATGCCGTCCGCCGCCATCTCGCGCGCGAGCGCCGTCGACAGCATCGCATCGAAGCTGCGCAGCATCCGCTCGTGGCGCACGAACACGCTGACGCTCGAGCCGAGCGCGGCGAAGGCGCCGGCGAGCTCGACCGCGACGTAGCCGCTGCCGACGACCGCGACGCGCGCCGGCCGCGCGCCGAGCTCGAAGAAGCCGTCCGAGGTGATGCCGAGCGCGGCGCCCGGCAGCGGCGGCACGAGCGGCGCGCCGCCGGTCGCGATCGTGATGTGGGGCGCGGTCAGCACCGCGTCGCCGACCGCGAGGGTATGCGCATCGACGAAGCGCGCCCGGCCGTCGAGCCAGTCGATCTTCTTCCTCTCGAGGTTGGCCTTGTAGATGCCGTTCAGGCGCGCGATGTAGGCGTCGCGCGCCGCCTTGAGCCGCGGCCAGTCGTGGCCGTGGACGGTCAGGTCGAAGCCGTAGCCGTGCGCCTCCTCGGCGGCGTGCGCGAGCAGCGCCGCATTCCACATCAGCTTCTTCGGCACGCAGCCGACGTTGACGCAGGTGCCGCCGAGCCGGCCGGGCTGCACGACGGCGACGCGCGCGCCGTACTCGGCGGCGCGCTGCGCGGTCGCGAGCCCGCCGCTGCCACCGCCGATCGCGATGTAGTCGTAGTGGATGGGCATCGTTGCTTTGAATCCGCCGTAAAGGCCCCATGATAATGCCGGCCGGGACGCCCTGCGCGCTCTGGTAGGATTTGCGGCACACCCGCCGGGAGCCCCATGCCGAACCCGCTGCTCGCGACCGATGGCCTGCCAGACTATGGCGCGATCCGCGCCGCCGACGCCGAGCCGGCGGTGCGCGCGCAGCTCGCGGCCAACCGCGCGCGGCTCGAGGAGCTCCTGGCGGCGCCCGCGCCCAGCTTCGCGAGCCTCGTCGTGCCCTTCGAGGAGCTGCAGCATCGCCTCAACCGGGTGTTCGCGCCGATCGCGCACCTGAACGCGGTCGCGAACTCGGACGAGCTCAGGGCCGCCTACAACGCCTGCCTGCCGCTCATCGCCGAGTACCAGACCGAGGTCGGCCAGAATGCGCGCCTGGCGCGTGCCTACGAGGCGATCCGCGAGCGCGAGGGGCCGGCGCTCGGTGCCGCGGAGCGGCGCGTGCTCGACTATGCGCTGCGCGAGTTCCGGCTCGCGGGGGTGCGCCTCGCGCCCGCGGCGCAGCTGCGCTTCAAGGCCGTGATGCAGGAGCTCGCGCAGCTGCAGTCGCGCTTCGAGGAGCACGTGCTCGACGCGACGCGCGCCTTCACGCGCGAGGTCACGGACGAGGCGCTCCTCGCGGGGCTGCCGGCCCACGTCGTGACGCGCGCGCGCGCCGCGGCCGAGGCGCGCGGCAAGCCGGGCTGGCTGCTGACGCTCGACCAGCCGACCTACCTCGCGGTGCTGACGCACGCGGACGCGGTGGCGCTCCGGCGCGAGTTCTACGCCGCGTGGGTGACGCGCGCCGCGGGCACGCTGCCCGGCGCCGCCTTCGACAACGGCCCGGTGATCAGCGCCATCCTGAAGCTCCGGCACGAGGCGGCGACGCTGCTCGGCTTTCCGAACTTCGCGGAGCTGTCGCTCGCCACCAAAATGGCCGGCAGCGTCGGCGAGGTGCTGGGATTCCTCGACGAGCTGGCGCGCCACTACGTGCCGGCGGGGCGCCGGGAATTCGCCGAGCTCGAGGCCTTCGCCGGCCGGCCGCTCGCGGCCTGGGACGTCGCCTACTACGCCGACCGGCTGCAGCAGGAGCGCCACTCGCTGTCCGAGGAGTCGCTGCGGCCCTGGTTCCCGCTGCCGCGCGTGCTGGCCGGCCTGTTCGCGCTCGCCGGGCGCCTGTACGGCATCCAGATCGCCGCGCGAGCCGGCGTCGCCGTGTGGCACGCCGACGCGCGCTACTACGAGATCCGCGACGCGGCGGGCGCCGTCGTCGGCGGCTTCTACACCGACCTCTATGCGCGCGAGCGCAAGCGCTCGGGCGCGTGGATGGGCGAGGTCACGGTGAGGAAGCGGCTGCAGGACGCGGGCGAACTCCCGGTCGCGAACCTCGTCTGCAACTTCACGCCGCCGGCGCCGGGGAGCCCCGCGCTCCTCACGCACTCGGACGTGCTGACGCTGTTCCACGAGTTCGGCCACGCGCTCCATCACCTGCTGACGCGCATCGACTACCCGAGCCTCGCCGGCATCAACGGCGTGCCCTGGGACGCGGTGGAACTGCCGAGCCAGCTGATGGAGCACTGGGCGTGGCGCGCCGAGGTGCTGCCGCTCGTCTCCGGGCACGTCACGGATGGCACGCCCCTGCCGGAACCCATGCTCGAGCGCCTGCTCGCGACGCGCGCCTTCCATGCCGGGCTCGCCGCCGCGCGCCAGCTCGAGTACGCGCTGCTCGACTTCCGGCTGCACTCGGGACCGGAGCCGCTCGATGCGGCGGCGCTCGTCGGCCTCGCGGGGGCGGTGCGCAGCGAGGTCGGCGCGGTGCCCGCACCCGAGTGGAACCGCTTCACGCACAGCTTCATGCACGTGTTCTCCGGCGCCTATGCCGCCGGCTACTACAGCTACAAGTGGGCCGAGGTGCTGGCGGCGGATGCCTTCGCCGCCTTCGCCGAGGCCGGCGTCTTCGACGCCGCCACCGCGCGACGCTTCCTCGACGAGGTGCTCTCGCAGGGCGGGCGCTGCGACCAGATGGAGGCGTTCGTGGCCTTTCGCGGCCGCCGCCCTGACGTCCGGCCGCTCCTGCGCCAGGACGGCATCGCGGCATGAGCGGCGAGCGCTTAAGGGTCGCGACCTGGAACGTGAACTCGCTGCGCGTGCGGGTGCCGCACCTCTCGGCGTGGCTCGAGTCGACGCCGATCGACGTGCTGGCGCTCCAGGAGACGAAGCTCACGGACGCCGAGTTCCCCGCGGGCGAGCTCGCCGCGCTCGGCCTCACGGGCGTTTGGCACGGCCAGAAGACCTACAACGGCGTCGCGCTCCTCGCGCGGCAGCCGGTGAGCGAGGTGCTGAAGGGGATGCCCGGGTTTGCCGACGAGCAGGCGCGCGTCGTCGCCGCAACCGTCGCCGGCATCCGCATCGTCGACGTGTACGTGCCGAACGGCCAGAGCGTCGGCTCGGAGAAGTACGCGTACAAGCTGCGCTGGCTCGCGGCACTCAGGGATTTTCTTAAGGGCGAGATCGCCCGCCATCCCGAACTGCTGCTGCTCGGCGACTGCAACATCGCCCCGGAGGACCGCGACGTGCACGACCCGAAGGCCTGGGAGGGCCAGGTGCTCGTGAGCCCCGCCGAGCGCGCGGCGCTCGGCGAGGTCTGCGCGCTCGGGCTCGAGGACCTGTTCCGCCGCTTTGAACAGGCCGAGCGGAGCTTCAGCTGGTGGGACTACCGCGCCGCGGCCTACCGCCGCAACGCGGGCCTCCGGATCGACCTCATCCTCGCGACGCCCGCGCTCGCCGCGCGCTGCACGGCCTGCGACATCGACCGCGCGCCGCGCGGCTGGGAGCGGCCCTCCGACCACACCCCGGTGATCGCGACGTTTGACTTATCGGCCAGACAATAATCCTGAGCACCACTGCTCAGTTGCCGCACTGCAGGTAGCCGGCCGGCGGGTGATGCGCATAGACTGGCCCGGTCATGAACAGCGTCCCTGCCCTGCGCCCGGCGTTCTCGCGCCACCGGCGCAATGACTTCGACGTCACGAACACCGTGCAGGTCAGCTCGACCGCGGCCGTGACGCGGGCGGTCGAGGACCTGTTCCGCGAGGAATGGCCGCGCGAACCCTTCGCGCCGCTCGCGACCGCGCTCGCGACCTTCGATGCGCTCTTCACCGGACGGCTGCCCGGCTACATGGGCGTCGACACCGTCTACCACGACCGCCAGCACACGCTCGACGTGGTGCTCGCCATGGCGCGGCTCCTCGTCGGCCACGAGCGCAGCGTCGGCGCCGAGCAGCGCCTCGGCTTCGACCGCGCCGCGATGGGCCTCGTCACGGCCGTGTTCCACGACGCCGGCTACATCCGCGAGGCGACCGACCCGACCAAGAACGGCGCCGAGTACACGAGCTCGCACGTCAGCCGCTCGGCGCGCTTCATGACGCGCTTCATGCCGACCATCGGCATGGGTGCGTGGGTGCCGGTCGCGACGCGCATCGTGCACTTCAGCGGCTACGAGGTGCCGTTCGCCAAGATCGAGGTCGACGACCCGCGCGACCGCAAGGTCGGGCACCTGCTCGGCACCGCCGACCTCATCGCGCAGATGGCGGACCGCTGCTACCTCGAGAAGTGCCGCGACCGCCTGTACCCGGAGTTCGTGCTCGCGGGCGTCGCCACCGGCCGCGCCGCCGACGGCACGCTCAGCACGCGCTACGGCTCGGGCCTCGACCTGCTGCGGCACACGCCCGACTTCGTGCGCATGACCATGCGCGACCGGCTGGACGGGGAGTTCGGCAGCGCCTACCGCTACGTCGAGCGGCTGTTCGACGGCGAGAACCCGTACATGGCCGCGATCCAGCAGCACCTCGTGTTCCTGCAGCAGGTGCTGAAGACCGAGAACTGGCCGCTGCTGCGGCGCAACCCGCCGTGCTTCACCTACGACCCGAACCCGCTGCCGAACGTGCGCCAGCTGATGCTCGGGCACCTGCGCGAGCTGTGGAGCCGGGGCTGATCAGGGTCGCGACGCCGCTCACCGCGGCGCTCGTCGGGCAGCGCGCATTCATCACCGGCGGCGGCAGCGGCATCGGGCTCGCCTTCGCGACCCTCCTCGCCCGCGATGGCTGGCACCTCGGGCTCCTCGACCGCGACGATGCGCGCCTCGTGCCGGCGCGCGCGGCGCTCCTCGCCGCGGGCGCGCGTGCCGTCGACAGCTATGCGCTCGACGTCAGCGACGCCGCCGCCTTCACCGCGGCGGTCGGCGACTTCGCGGCGCGCGCCGGCGGCCTCGAGTTCATGGTCAACAACGCGGGTGTCGCGCACGCGGGCGACGTCGCCTCGACCCCGGTCGAGGACTGGCGCTGGGCGTTCGAGATCAACCTGATCGCGGTCGCGACCGGCTGCCGGGCGGCGCTGCCGCTGCTGGCCCGCGCGCCGGCCGCGCGCCTCCTCAACATCGCGAGCTCCGCCGCCTTCGCCACCGCCCCCGACATGGGCGTCTACAACGCGAGCAAGGCGGCGGTGGTCGCGCTCACCGAGACGCTCGCTCACGAGCTCGACGGCACCGGCGTCCGCGCGAGCGTCGCGCTGCCCGGCTTCATCCCGACGCGCCTCCTCGAGGGCGCGCGCGCGACAGCGGCGCTGCGCGCGGCGGCCGAGCGCCTCATGCGCGCGAGCCGCTACCCGGCGGACGCGGCGGCGCGCGACATCCTCGCGGCCGTGGCCAAGGGCCGGCTCTACATCGTGGTGCCCGCCAGCTACCGCTGGCTGTGGCGGCTGAAGCGCTACGCGCCCGGCGCCTTCGCGCGGCTCCTCCGCCGCACGCGCCGGCAGGCGCGCGCGCGCGACCGCTAGCGACGCGCGCGCACGCGTTCGAGAAGCGCGCGCGGCGGCGGGTCGACCGCGCGCACGTAGCGCGGGTAGATGCCGGGCAGCGCGCGCACCAGCGCCGCCTTGCCGTCGATCTCCGCCGCGAGGATCGCCGCCCGCAGCGTCGCGGGCCTGAGGCGCCGCGACGCCTCGCGCGCGACCGGCGCGTGCGACAGGTGCCAGGGCTCGGGCGCGACGCCGCCGCGATCGGTGGCATACGGCCGGTAGAAGCCGTAGCGGCCCATGTTCGCATCGAGCCACGCCGTGAGCCGCGCGAACGGCCCGCCGGGCGCGTACTCCGGCGGCACGAGGCCGAGGCGATAGCCGGGCGCGACGGCGGCGCGGTCGTAGACGTCGAGGTCCGTGCCCCAGTGGTGGCGGCTCGCGCCGGGTGGCGCGGACCAGGCGAGGATCGCGGCGACGCGCTGCGCGGGCGCGAGGCGCGCCGCCTCGAGCACGCGACCCTGCCGGTCGAGGAGCGGCCGCTCGCCGCGCCACTTGCCGTTCCAGATCCGCACCTGCACCTCGAAGTCGCGGAAGCTCGAGGTGGGCGTGAGCTCGAGCCCCGCGCGCGCCGCGGCACGGCGCATCGCGAGGAACGGCCGCACCACGTCGCGGTGCAGCCAGGCGCGCGGCGCATCGATCTCGACCACGTGCGCGCGCGTGCGGCCGGTGAGCTCGAGCGGCCCGAAGCCGACCCGTCGCCTCACGTGCCGGCCCGCGCGCGGAGGCGGATTTGAATGTCTTTATGTTGCATGGCAACACGCTGGCGGCAGCCGGGCCGCCGGTCGGTGAGGTTGGGCGCGGATGTCGCTGAGTGAGGTCGCAATTCGACTACTGGCCGGGGGAAGCGGTCTATATGATGCAGTGCATGGGGCAGATGGGTCCATTCCGGCTCGGGCAGCGATCGGCACTGATCGCGGGCCTCGTGCTTGCGGTGACGAGCGCGGTGCCGCTCCTCGTCGCCGTGCTCGCGACGGCCAAGGGCGTGTTCGCGGCACACCTCGGGCTCCTCGCCGGCGTCGCGCTCGGCTGCCTCGCGCTCGGCGCGCTCGCGGCGATCCTGCTCGCGCGCCGGCTGCGCCGGCCGATGCGCTCGCTCGTGGGCGCGCTCGACAAGCTCGGCGAGGGCGGCCTCACCCAGCCCGTCCCGGCAGCGACGCAGCACGAGTTCGCCGAGCTCGCGGCGGCGGTCGAGCGGCTGCGCGAGAAGCTCAAGGAAACCACGATCACCAAGAACTACCTCGACCTCGTGCTCAACAGCATGACGGACGCGGTGCTGGTGACGACGCCGGACGGGCGCATCACGCGCGCGAACGACGCGGCGGTGCAGCTGTTCGGCTGGTCGGCGGCCGAGCTCGACGGGCGTGACATCGCGGCGCTCCTCGCGCCCGAGGAACGCCGCAACTTCGTGCTGCAGCGGGCCGTGCTCGAGACGCGCGAGTTCATCATCGCCACCAAGGGCGGCGAGTCGGTGCCGGTGTCGATGTCGGGCTCGACGATCGCCGACGCCAAAGGCGTGGTGCGCCCGGGCGAGCCGCGCTTCGAGGGCTGCATCTTCGTCGCGCACAACATCACCGAGCGCAAGCGCGCCGAGCGCCGCATCCGCTACCTCGCGCGCTACGACACGCTGACCAAGATCCCGAACCGCATGCAGTTCCAGCACCTGCTGCAGCAGGCGATCGCCCGCGCGCACCGCTCGGGCACCGTGCTCGCGCTCCTCTACCTCGACCTCGACCGCTTCAAGGACGTCAACGACACCTTCGGCCACGCCGCCGGCGACCGCACGCTCGAGATCCTGTCCGAGCGCCTGACGCGGATCCTGCCGAAGGGCGCGGTGGTCGGCCGGCTCGCGGGCGACGAGTTCGCCCTGTTCATCGAGAACCTCGAGGCCGGCACCGACTACCGCGTGACGCTCGCGGCGGTGTCGCGCCAGCTGCTCGACGACGTCAGCCGCGCGTTCTTCCTGAACGACAACGAGGTCTACCTGACGCTCAGCATCGGCATCGCGATCTGCCCGGACGACGCCTCGAACACCATCGACCTGATCCGCAACGCCGACGCCGCCATGTACCACTCGAAGCAGGGCGGCGGCGGCAACTTCTCGTTCTACGCCCCGGAGATGAACGCGGCGTCGGTCGAGCGGCTGATCCTGAAGAGCAAGCTCAGGCGCTCGCTCGAGCGCGACGAGTTCGTGCTGCTCTACCAGCCGAAGGTCGACCTCACGACCGGGCGGCTCGCCGGTGCCGAGGCGCTGCTCCGCTGGCGCCTGCCCGGGCACGGCGACATCCCGCCGGCCTACTTCATCCCGCTCGCCGAGCAGACCAACCTGATCCTGCCGATCGGCGAGTGGGTGCTGCGGCGCGTGTGCTCCGACTACCGCAAGTGGTGCGACCACGTGCCGAACCCGGGGCGCGTGTCCATCAACCTGTCGCTCAAGCAGCTGCAGCAGGCGAGCTTCATCACGCGCTTCGCGTCGGTGTTCCGCGAATACGGCGTCGAGCCGGACCGCCTCGAGCTCGAGATCACCGAGACCACGCTGATGTCGAACGCGCCACGCACGCTCAAGATGCTGAGCGAGCTGCACGACCTCGGCATCCGCCTGTCGATCGACGACTTCGGCACCGGCTACTCCTCGCTGTCGGCGCTGCAGCAGCTGCCCGTCGAGACGCTCAAGATCGACCAGTCCTTCGTCAGGAACGCCGCCATCGACAACGACGACGCGACGCTGGTGCGCACCATCATCGAGATGGGCCGCAACCTCGACATGGAAGTGGTCGCCGAGGGCGTCGAGACGCGCGAGCAGCTCGAGTTCCTGCGCGAGCGCGGCTGCCACTACGCGCAGGGCCGGCTGTTCGGCGAACCGATGACCGCCGAGGCGCTGCTCGGGCTGCTCGAGGCGCAGGAGCGCGGCCAGAACCTGCTCGCGCCGGTCGAGCGCCGCCGCGCGGGACCGCGCGCCGTCCCCTGACGCCGCTCGCGGCCCGCCGCCCCGGGCGGTAGGATGCGGCCCGTTTCCCCGGGGCCCCGGCATGCTCACCCTCCGTCACGTCACGCTCAGGCGCGGGCCGCGCGCGCTCATCGCCGACGCCTCGCTCAGCATCTACGGCGGCGAGAAGGTCGGCCTCGTCGGCCCGAACGGCGCCGGCAAGTCGAGCCTGTTTGCGCTCATCCGCGGCGAGCTCGCGCCCGACCAGGGCGACTTCAGCGTGCAGGCGGGCCACGGGCTCGCGAGCGTCGCGCAGGAGGTGCCGCCGGAGAGCCGCGCCGCGGTCGAGTTCGTGCTCGACGGCGACACGGAGCTGAGGTCCGCGGAGGCGGAGCTGGCGCGCGCGACGGCGGCGCACGAGGGGCTCGCGATGGGACTCGCGCACGCGCGCCTCGACGCGCTCGGCGGCTATGCGGCGCGCGCCCGCGCGGCGCGGCTGCTCGCCGGCCTCGGCTTCGACGCCGCCGGCATCGAGCGCCCCGTGGCCGAGTACTCGGGCGGCTGGCGCAGGCGCCTCGCGCTCGCCCGGGCGCTGATGGCGCGCGCCGACATCCTGCTGCTCGACGAGCCGACCAACCACCTCGACCTCGATGCGGTGCTGTGGCTCGAGGAATGGCTGCGCGCCTACCCGGGGACGCTCGTGGTGATCGCGCACGACCGCGAGTTCCTCGACCGCGTCGTCAGCCGCATCATCAGCATCGAGCACGGCCGGATCGAGAGCTATGCCGGCAACTACTCCGACTTCGAGGGGCAGCGCGCCATGCGGCTCGCGCAGCAGCAGTCGGCGTTCGAGCGCCAGCAGCGCGAGATCCGCCACGTGCTCGACTTCGTCACGCGCTTCAAGGCCAAGGCCAGCAAGGCGCGCCAGGCGCAGAGCCGCCTGAAGCAGCTCGAGCGCATGGAGCGCATCCTGCCGGCGCACGTCGACTCGCCCTTCCACTTCGAGTTCGCCGCGCCGGCGAAGCTGCCGCGGCCGCTCCTCGCGCTCGACGGCGTCGCGGCCGGCTACGACGGCCGCGCGGTGCTCGCGGGCCTCACCCTCAGCCTCGCGCCCGGCGACCGGCTCGGGCTCCTCGGCCGGAACGGCGCCGGCAAGTCGACGCTGACCCGCACGCTCGCGGGGCTGCAGCCGCTCATCGCCGGCCGCCGCACGCCCGCGCAGGAGCTCGCGATCGGCTACTTCGCGCAGCACCAGCTCGAGCAGCTCGACGACGACGCCTCGCCGCTCGCGCACCTCAGGCGCCACGGCGGCGAGCAGCTGGCCGGGGGCCCCGAGGAGGAGCAGCGCAGCTTCCTCGGCGGCTTCGGCTTCGAGGGCGGGCGGGTGTTCGAGAAGGTGGCGCCGTTCTCGGGCGGCGAGAAGGCGCGGCTCGTGCTCGCGCTCATCGTCTCGCGGCGCCCGAACCTGCTGCTGCTCGACGAGCCGACCAACCACCTCGACCTCGAGATGCGCCACGCGCTCGCGATGGCGCTGCAGGAGTACGCCGGCGCGATCGTGCTCGTGTCGCACGACCGCTTCCTGCTGCGGCTCGTCGCCGACCAGCTGTGGCTGGTCGCGGACGGGCGCGCGGCGCCCTTCGACGGCGACCTCGACGATTACGCCGCGTGGCTCCGCCAGGGCGACGGCGCGGCGCGCGCCGCGACGCCCGAGGCCGCCGGCGACGAGCGCAGCGCCGCCGCGCAGAAGGAGCGGCGCCGCCTCGAGGCCGAGCAGCGCCAGCGGCTGTCGCCGCTGCGCGCCGCGGTCGCGAAGGCCGACGCCGAGCTCGAGCGGGTCACGGCGGCCGCGCGCGCGCTCGAGGCGCGGCTCGAGCTGCCCGAGCTCTACGCGGCCGGCCAGCGCGACGCGCTGACGCGGCTCCTCGCCGAGCGTGGCGACCTCGCCCGGCGGCTGGCCGCGGCCGAGGAGGCCTGGCTCGCCGCGTCCGCCGAGCTCGAGGCCGCGACCGGCGCCGGTTGAAAGCCACGCTTGCGGGCCCGGCCCGCGGCCGTATCCTCGGATGCCATGAGTCGCGCGCAGCTCTTTGAAAGCGCCGGCCGGCCGCTCCGCCTCATCGAGCGGGCGGTGCCGGACCCGGGTCCCGGGCAGCTGCTCCTGCGGGTGCGCGCCTGCGCGGTGTGCCGCACGGACCTGCACGTCGTCGACGGCGAGCTCGCCTGCAGCCACCCGGTGGTGCCGGGCCACGAGATCGTGGGCGAGGTGGTCGCGGCGGGCGCCGGCGTCGCGGCCGCGCGCGGCACGCGCCTCGGCGTGCCGTGGCTGGGCTGGACGTGCGGTGAGTGCGAGTGGTGCCGGAGCGGCCGCGAGAACCTCTGTCCGCGGGCGCGCTTCACCGGCTGGCAGCTGGACGGCGGCTACGCCGACCACGTCGTCGTCGATGCGCGCTACGCCTTCCCGCTGCCGGCCGCGCTCGACGACGTGCACGCGGCGCCGCTCCTGTGCGCCGGGCTCATCGGCTGGCGCGCGCTCAAGGCCGCGGGTGCCGCGGCGACGCTCGGCATCTACGGCTTCGGCGCGGCCGCGCACCTCGTCGCCCAGGTGGCGGTCAACGAGGGCCGGCGCGTCATTGCCTTCACGCGCCCGGGCGACGCGGTCGCCGCGCGCTTCGCGCTCACGCTCGGCGCGAGCGCGGCGCTCGCGAGCGACGCGCCCTCGCCCGAGCCGCTCGACGCCGCGCTCATCTTCGCGCCGCTCGGCGCGCTCGTGCCGCTCGCGCTCAGGGCCGTGAAGCCGGGTGGCACGGTCGTCTGCGGCGGCATCCACATGAGCGACATCCCGTCGTTCCCCTACGAGCGGCTGTGGGGCGAGCGCGTGCTGCGCTCGGTCGCGAACCTGACGCGCGCCGACGCCGCGGAGTTCCTCGCGCTCGCCGCGCGCGTGCCGCTCAGGATAGTGGCCGAGGCGCTGCCGCTCACCGCCGCGAACGCGGCACTCGCGCGCCTGCGGCGCGGCGAGGCGAGCGGCGCGCTGGTGCTCGTGCCCTAGCGGGCGGCGGGGCCCGCGCGCTCGGCGGCGAGCGCCGCGGCCTGGGTGGCGGCGATCAGCTGCGCCGCCGCCTGCCGGTAGGCGCTCTCGAAGGCGGCCGTGACCTCGCGCTGGCGGTCGGCCGCGGCCGGGACCGCGGCGCTGCCTGCGACGCTCGCGATCAGGCGCCGCTCGCGACCGAGGCCGAGCTCGCCGGCGAGGCTGACGCGCACCGTCGGCACGGCGCCCGCGCCGTAGTCGGCCTCGAACTCGACGATCTCGGTCTCGAGCAGGTAGCGGCCCGCGAACGCGTCGCGCTCGGGCAGCACCGCCTGCCAGCCGCCGCTCGCGCGCAGGCCCTCGAGCAGCAGGTCCTCGACCAGCCGCCCGAGCGGCGCGCTCCAGCGCGCGCCCGCGTAGGCGTCGAGGCGCCGGTCGCCGAGCGTGACCGCGATGCGGTCGGTGTCGAGCCCGGGGCGCACGCGCGGCGGGGCGACCACCAGCGTCGCCGCCACCTGCACCGCCGCCGGCTCGACCGCGCCGGCACGCAGCTCGTAGACGAGCGCCGCGCGCTCGTGGCTCTGGAACACGCCGCCGCAGCCGGCGAGCAACGCAGCGCCGGCGAGCGCGGGCGCGAGGGCCTTGATCTTCATCGCGGGATCTCCACGCCCGAGGCCGGCGGCTCGTAGAGGAGTCGCGTCGGGTCCTCGCGCAGTTTGCGGGCGAGCTCGCGCACCTCGGCCGCCGTGTCGCGGCTCTCGCGCACGAGGCCCTCGAGCTCGGCGAGGCCGGGCCCGGCGAAGTGATCGAAGTCGGCCTCGTGGCGCGCGACCAGCGCGTCGACCCGCGCGCTCAGCGTCGCGAGGCGCTCGGCGGTCTCCTGCAGCTTCGCCGCGGCGCTGCCGAGCGCGGGGCCGGCCGCGGTGATCAGCCGGTTGGCGTTGCTCGCGACGCTGTTCGCCTCGCCGATGGCGCCGCGCAGCTCGCGCACCAGCTCGAGCGCGTCGCGCGTCACCACCGGCAGCGGCTGGGTGGCGGCGTGCAGGTTCCTGAGCGACTCGCGGATCGCGGTCAGGTTGTCCTCGCCGAGCACCGCATTCAGGCGCCGCGTGACGCGGGTCGCGTCCGCCACCAGCTCCGGGAGCCCCGACAGGAACAGGTCGAAGTCCGACGGCACCGAGCGGATCACCGGGTACTCCTGGCTCGGGATCGCGGGCCCGACCGGCACGTCGCCGGTCGGCGCGCGCGACAGGTCGATGAAGAGGAGCCCCGTCACGCCCTGCATCGTCAGGCGGGCGCGCGTGCCGGTGGTCACCGGCGTCGCCTTGTCGACGTCGATCAGCGCCTCGACGCGGTCGGCGGCCCGCGGGTCGAGGCGGATGCGCGCGACGCGCCCGATGTTGACGCCGAGGTAGCGCACCGTGCTGCCCTCGGTCAGCCCGCTGACGCTGCCCGAGAAATACACCTCGTAGCGCTGGTACTCGCGGCGCTCCTGGGTGTTCGTGTACCAGAGCACGAACACGGTCGCCATCGCGAGCACCACGATGACGAAGGCGCCGACGGCGACGTAATTGGCATCGCGGTCCATCAGCGGTCTCCTCCCGGCGCGCGGGTCGCGGCGAGCGCCGCGAGGTGCCCGCGCGGCCCGCGAAAGTACTCCTGGATCCAGGGATGCGGATTGTCCACGATTCCGGCGAGCGTGTCGGTGATCATCGTGCGGTCCACGATCACGCCGACCCGGTTGCAGGTGCGGTGGATGCTGTCGAGGTCGTGAGTCACCATCACCACAGTGAGCCTCAGCGAGGCCTGCAGGTAAAGCAGCAGCTCGTCGAAAGCGTTGGCGGCGATCGGATCGAGCCCGGAGGTGGGCTCGTCGAGGAACAGCAGCGGCGGGTCGAGCGCGAGCGCCCGCGCGAGCGCGGCGCGCTTCACCATGCCGCCCGACAGCTGCGCCGGGTACTTGGCGCCGGCGTCGGGCGGCAGGCCGACGAGGCGGACCTTGAGGTCGGCGAGCCCGGCCAGCACCTCGTCCGGGAGCCGCAGCGCCTCGCGCAGCGGCAGCTCGACGTTCTCGGCCACCGTCAGCGAGCTGAACAGCGCGCCATGCTGGAACGTGACGCCGTAGCCGCGCTTGACCTGGCGGAGCTCGCGGCCGTGCACCCGGGTCAGGTCGCGGCCGCCGATCTCGACCGAGCCGGCGCGCGGCACCTGCAGGCCGAGGATGGTCCTGAGGAGCACCGACTTGCCGGAGCCCGAGCCGCCGACGATGCCGAAGATCTCGCCGCGGTGCACCTCCATGTCGAGGCCGTCGTGCACCACCTGCCGGCCGAAGCGGTTGCTGATGCCGCGCAGGCGGATGACGACCTCGGGGGGGCTCGCGGCCATCAGAAGTCGAGCTGCCAGTAGACGACCGCGAACACCGCGTCCACGAACAGCACCATGAAGATCGACTCGACCACGGCCACGGTCGTCAGCCGGCCGAGCTCGCGCGACGAGTCGCGCACCTGGATGCCGCGGAAGGTGCCGATCATCGCGATCACGAACGCGAACACCGGCGCCTTGAGGAGCCCCGCCCAGAAGGTGGTGGGCGCGATCGCCTCCTGCATGCGCACCAGGAACTGGTTGAACGGGATGTCGAGCACCACCCACGACAGCACCGCGCCGCCGGCGAGGCCCATGGCGTCGGCGATCACCGTGAGCAGCGGCAGCGCGATCACGAGCCCGAGGATGCGCGGCACCACCAGCACCTCGACCACGTTGAGGCCGATGGCCCTGAGCGCGTCGATCTCGTCGTTCAGGCGCATGACGCCGATCTCGGCGGCGAAGGCGCTGCCGGAGCGGCCGGCGACGATGATCGCGGTCAGCAGCACGCCGAGCTCGCGCAGCACCGAGAGCGTCACGAGGTCGACCACGAACACCTCGCCGCCGAACTGGCGGAGCTCCTGCGCGCCGATGTAGGCGACGATGACGCTGATCAGGAACGCGATCAGCGCGACGATCGGGATCGCCTGGATGCCGGTCTCGAGCACGTGGCGCACGACCGACGCGCCGCGCAGCCGCCGCGGGCGCAGCAGGCCCGCTCCCAGCACGAAGTAGATGCGGCCAAGGAACTCGAGCGCGTCGTGCACCTGGGTGCCGCGGCCGACGGTCCAGCGGCCGAGCGCGCCGAGCGGCTCGTCGCGGCGCCGGCTGCTCGGCGCGACCTCGGCGGCGGCCGCGTCGATGAGCTGTGCCGCGATCGCGAGCGTCTCGGGCCGCGCGCCGCGCCATCGCACCGCGCTGCCGCCGGCGGCGAGCCGCGCCTCGAGTCGATGCAGGAAGAAAGCGCCGGTGAGGTCGAGCGTCTCGAGCGCCTCGGCATCGAGCACCGCCTCCCGGCCGTCGGCCTCGACGCCCGCGACCGCGACCGCGAGCTCGCCGGCGTGCGCGGTGCGCCACGCGCCCGTGATGCTGAGCGAGCGCGTGCCGTCGACGAGGCGCGAGGAGAGGAACAAGGCGAGCGCGGGCGCCGGGGCCGCGACCGTGTCAGAGCGTCTTGTGGCTGCCGTCGCAGAGCGGCGCCGTGCCGGAATGCTTGCAGCCGCAGAACCACACCCGGGTCGTCGCGCCCGCCTGCCAGGCGAGCGGCTGGAACTCGCTGCCCTGGTGCGAGCCGTCGCAGAAGGGCTGGCGCCGCGACTGGCCGCAGGCGCACCACCAGTAGGTCCGGCCGGCCTCGACCTCGATCGGGAACGGCGTGTTGCTCGCTCGGACAGGCTCGGCCACGGCGGTCTCCTCAGGGTGCGCGCGGGAGGGTGCGCAGCGCTGCGATGCTAGCAGGGGCCGGGCGCTGCCAGAAGGCGGCGTTGCCACGCCGCGCGCGAGCCTCTACTTTGGAGGCGCGGAGGGCAGTATTCGATGGGACCCCAGGGGCTCGGCACCTTGCTCGTGCTGCTGGCGGCGGTCGTCGCCGTCGTCGCGGCCGTGCGCCGCCTGCACCTGCCGCCGATCCTCGGCTACCTCGCGGTCGGCATGGCGCTCGGGCCGCATGCGCTCTCGGTGGTGCCGCAATCCCCGACCACGAGCTTCCTCGCCGACATCGGCGTCGTCTTCCTCCTCTTCACGCTCGGCCTCGAGTTCTCGCTGCCGCGGATGATGGCGATGCGCGGCGAGGTGTTCGGCCTCGGCACCCTGCAGGTCGGGCTCACCACGCTCGCGAGTGCCGCGCTCGCCTTCCTCGCCGGCGCCCCGCCCGTGGTCGCGGTCGTCATCGGCGGCGCGGTCGCGATGTCCTCGACCGCGATCGTGCTGCGCCAGCTCACCGAGCAGGCGGAGATCAACCGCACCCACGGCCGGCTGGCGTTCAGCATCCTGCTGTTCCAGGACGTGGTGTTCGTGCTCTTTCTCGCGCTCGCGAACGCGCTGGTCGCGGGCGGCGAGCACACCGCGGGCGGCGTCCTGCTCGCGGTCGGCAAGGCGGCGATCGGGCTGCTGGTGGTGCTGATCGGCGGGCGGCGCGTCGCGCGGCCGCTCTTCTTCGAGATCGCGCACAGCCGCGGCCAGGAGCTGTTCACGCTCGCGGTGCTCCTCGTCGCGCTCGCGAGCGCCTGGCTCACCGACCGCGTCGGCCTGTCGCTCGCGCTCGGCGGCTTCCTCGCCGGCATGCTGCTCGCCGAGACCGAGTACCGCCACCAGGTCGAGGCCGTGATCCGGCCGTTCCGCGACGTGCTGCTCGGGCTCTTCTTCATCACGATCGGCATGCTGCTCGACCTCGGGCAGCTCGGCCGGCACCTGCTCGCGGTGTCGGCGCTGGTCGTCGGGATGTATGCGCTGAAGACGCTGGTGGTCGCGCTCGTCGCGCGCCGCTACTGCGACAGCTGGTTCAAGTCGCTGCGCGCCGGGCTCGTGGTCGGCGCGGGCGGGGAATTCGGCTTCGCGCTGCTCGCGCTCCTGGTCGGCGGGCGGGTCGCCGACGGCGGCCTCGCGCAGCCGCTGCTCGCCGCGGTCACGCTCAGCATGGTGGTCTCGCCGTTCGTGATCCGCCACAACAAGCGCATCGCGCGCTGGCTCCTGAACGAGCAGGGGCCCGCGACCACGGCGCTCGCGCGCGAGGCGGCCTCGGAGGCACTGCTCGCGCGCCGCGAGCACGTCATCGTGTGCGGCTTCGGGCGCGTCGGGCAGAGCGTCGCGCGCGTCCTCGAGCGGCACGGCCACGAGTTCATCGCCATCGACGTCGATCCCGGCCGGGTGCGCGCCGCGCGCCAGGCGGGCGACCCGGTGGCCTTCGGCGACTCGGCCGACGCGCAGGTGCTGCAGGCGGTCGGCATCGACGCGGCGAGCGTCGTGGTGGTGACCTTCGCCGACGCCGACATCGCGGCCGGCATCGTGCGCGAGGTGCGGCGCCTCCGGGCCGACGTGCCGGTGCTGGTGCGCGCCGCCGACGACAGCCATCTCGAGGCGCTGCAGCAGGCGGGCGCGACCGAGGTGGTACCGGAGACCTTCGAGGCGAGCCTCATGCTGGTCGCGCACGTGCTCCTCTTCCTCGACACGCCGATGTCGAGCGTGGTGCGCACCGTGGGCGAGATCAGGAGCGAACGCTACGTGGCGCTCCGCAGCGTCTTCAGGCCGCCCGACAGCGAGCACCCCGAGGGCGCCGCGGCCGCGGGCGCCGAACTCAGGACCGTGGTGCTGCCACCCGGCGCCTGGTCGATCGGCCGCACCCTCGGCGAGGTGCACGGCCAGGGTGCCGAGGTCACGTTCTCCGCGATCCGTCGCGAGGGGATCGTCGGCCGCGACCCCGACCCGGCGACGGTGCTGCGCGAGGGCGACGTCGTGATCGTGTTCGGCTCGCCCGAGGCGCTCGAGCACGCCGAGGCCGTGCTGCTCGCCGGCTGAGCTCAGCCGCCGCCCGCGACCGCGCGCTTCGCGCCCCGGCGCGGGACCGGATCCGGCGTGCAGGCGGCGCACTTGAAGGTCACGCGCCAGATGGTGCCGCCGGCATCGTCGGCGACGAGCAGCGCACCGTCCGTCGCGACCGCAACCGCGACCGGCCGGCCGTAGGGCGGCGCGGGCGGGGCCGCGGCAAAGCCGGTCAGGAAATCCTCCGCGGCGCCCGCGGGGTGCCCGTCCGCGAAGGGCACGAACACGACCCGCGGCGCATCGCCGCCCGCGAGCGCGACGAACGCGCCGCCGCGGTAGCCCCGCGGGAAGTGATCGCGCGAGTAGAACGCGACGCCCTCGGGCCGGGCGCCGGGACCGATCGCGAGGTCGGGGGTGCGGGCCCGCGCCCCGGCGTAGCTCGCGCCGTCCTCGAGATGCGTCAGGTAGTCCGCCGGACCCGGCTGGCCGGGCGGCGCGTGCACGCTCACCGTCGCATACAGCCGCCCGCTCGCCGGCTCGACCGCGAGGCCGCCCGGCGCGTGCGTGCCGCTCGCGTAGACCCGGAGCTCATGGCCGTCCGGGCGCGCCACCAGGATCGCGGCGCGGAGCGGCTCGGTGACGCCCGGGGGCGCGTCGTCCTGCGCGCCGACGCCGATGTAGAGGCGCGCCTCGTCGGCATCGAAGGCGAGCGCGCGTGCCCAGTGGTCGCGCCCGGCGGCCGCGGGCAGGTCGACGAGGCTGTGGCACTCGCCGTGCAGGCGCGTCTGGCCGACGAGGAACGGGCAGCTGACGACGGCGTCGGTGTCGGCGACGTACAGGCGGTCGCGCCGGAGCGCGAGCCCGGCCGGCCGCGCGAGCCCGTCGACGAGCGGGAACTGCTTGTCGGCGACGCCGTTGCCGGTGGTGTCGCGGAGCAGCGTCACGCGGTTCGCGCTCGGCCGCGTCTCGGGCGCGCCGCCGCGCGACTCGGCGACCAGCACGTCGCCGTTCGGCAGCACGAGGAGCGCGCGCGGCCCGTCGAGGCCGCGCGCGTAGGCCGCGACGCGGAAGTTGAGCGGCGGCTGGGGCGCGAGGCCCGCCGGCCAGCCGGACGGCGCATCGCCCGCGGCGCGGGCCGCGGGCGCTGCGAGCATGGCGGCCGCGAGGATCCACAGTCTCGGCAAGTGCATTGCAGCGGCCCCGGCGGTCAGGTTCCGGGGCCGAAGGATAGCAGGCGCGCTCAGCCGGCCGCGTCGCGGTAGCGGCGCACCCAGGCGGCGGCGGCGAGCAGCGCCGCGCCGACCAGCACCCCGATCCAGAGGTCGGGCGAGGCGAGGAAGCCGGGCACGTCGAGGTTCTCGACGAGGCCGTGCGGCAGCGGCACGGTGTGCTTGCCGAACTCGAGGCCGAAGCCGTCGCCGTGTCCCTGGTGGCGCAGGAGCCGCGGGAACAGCCCGACCTCGCGGTCGGCCAGCACCGCGCCCAGGTGGCGCGTGTGGAAGGTCAGGTACTCGAGCAGCACGGCGCCGAGCGGCAGCAGCACCGCGTAGTAGATCGGGCTGCGCGGCACGAGCGCCGACAGCAGCAGCGTGAAGCCGACGAGCGGCAGGTACCAGAGCACGCCGCCGGCGAGCAGCGTCAGCGACGCGAGCAGGTAGTCGAGCCACACGCCCGGGCTCCACAGATGGCTGATCAGCATCGGCGCGCCGGAGAGCGTCGCGCTCGCGATCAGGAAGATCGCGATCTCGGTGACGACGGCGGCGGCGAAGGCCGCCGCCGGCAGCACGAGGAGCGCGAGCGCCGCCTTGGCGAGCACCGTCTGCAGGTCGCTGACCGGCATCGACTTCCAGAACAGGATGCTGCGGTCGCGGCGCTCGCCGTAGAGCGCGTCGACCGCGTACAGGAACTGCGTGACGCCGACCAGCAGCACGAACGGCACCGTGAGGCCGACCAGCGCGACCGTCGCGAGCGCATCGAGCTTCGCCGGCGTCAGCTGGTCGTGCAGGCCGGTCAGGGTCTCCTGCTCGATGCCCTCGAAGTGCAGGTGCCCGGTCAGGATCACCGACAGCAGGGCGAAGCCGACGATCGCGACCGCGACCACCGCCGGTGCGAGCCACACGACGCGCGATTCCCAGAGCTCGCGGCGCATCAGCCAGAGGAACTTGTTCACGCCGCACCCCCTTGGATCTTCGCCACGAACAGATCGACGATCGACGGCACGCGCACCTCGCCGAGCGCGGCGAGCGCCGCCGGGTCGGCGTTCTCGTACAGGAACACGTAGCGGCCGAGCAGCTGGCGCTCGTTGAGCGGCCCGAGCGCGCGCGCCGCCGCCGCGCGGTCGGGCGGCACGGCGAGCTGCGCGTAGCGGTTGCCGATCCCGTCCATCGGCAGGTCGAGCACGATCCTGCCGCGGTCGATGAAGATGAGGTCGGTGAGGATGTTCTCGATCTCCTCCACCTGGTGGGTCGTGACCACGATGGTGCGCTCGGCGTCCATGTAGTCGGACAGCAGGCTGTCGTAGAAGCGCTTGCGCGAGAGGATGTCGAGGCCGAGCGTCGGTTCGTCGAGCACGAGGAGCCTGGCGTCGATCGCCATCACGAGCGCGAGGTGCAGCTGCACGATCATGCCCTTCGACAGCTCCTTGACGCGGCTCGTGCGCCTGATCGTGGTGCGCGCGAGGAACTCCTCGCAGCGCTCGCGCCGGAAGCGCGGGTGCACGCCGGCGACGAAGTCGATGGCGTCCGCGACGCGCAGCCAGCGCGGCAGCACCGCGACGTCGGCGATGAAGCAGACCTCCTCGGTGAGGCGGTCGCGCTGGTTGTAGGGGTCGAGGCCGAGCACGGAGAGCGTGCCGGAGCAGCGCGCGAGGCCGAGGATCGCCTTGAGCGCGGTGGTCTTGCCGGCGCCGTTCGGGCCGATGAGGCCGACGATGCGGCCGGTCTCGACCTTGAAGGACACGCCGTCGAGCGCGCGCGTCGCGCCGTAGGTCTTGGTGAGGCCCTGTGCTTCTATCAGCGTCGCCACGGCGTGGCTCCTTGGAAGTCGGTGGTGGGTCAGGTCGTCGGGTCGCTGTCGGCGGCGGGCGGCGGCGGCGGTCGCCGTTCGGTCGGCGGCGCGGGCGGGATCGCGGCGAGCTCGGCGAGCGTGAGGCCGAGGCGCTGGATGGTCGCGTGCACCCGCGGCCACTCCTCCTCGACGAACTTCTGCCGCTCGCCCTTCATGAGCGCCTGCGTCGCACCGGGAGCGACGTACATCCCGCGGCCGCGGCGCTTCTCGACCAGCTGCTCGTCGACGAGCTGCTGGTAGCCCTTCAGCACCGTGAGCGGGTTGAGGCGAAAGTCGGCGGCCACGTTCCTGACCGACGGCAGCGGGTCGCCCTCCTTGAGGGTGCCCTCCAGGATCATCGCCACCACCCGGTCCCGCAGCTGGCGGTAGATCGGCTGGCTGTCGTTCCAATTGGCGTCCATGGGGAGCTCGCTGTCGTCTGGAATCGCGCCAAACATGGTGGTGTAGCGCTTTACCGAACCACTCTAGCAGAGCGCCTGAGAGCGACTCAGAGCGCGCCGAGGACGCCGTCGAGGCTCGCCGCGCCGCGCGGCACGCTCACGATCACGGTCGCGAGGTAGCGCTCGCCCTGCGGTGCGCGCGTCGCGGCGCGGACGTCGCCCGGGCCGCGGGCCGCGTGCACGACGACCTCGGCGAGCTCGCCCGGGGCGTACACGACGACTTCGCCGAGGTCGCCGCTCACGGTGGGGAGGCTCGCCGGCAGCGCCTGCACGGGGCTCGCGATCGCGGCGTCGTGGCGGGTCAGCGCGACGCCGGCGGCGGTCGAGGCGGTGATGCCGGCCACTGCAAAGAGGCCTGCGGCGACGAGGGTGTGACGAACGGTGCGCTTCAGCATGGTCTTCTCCTTCGAATCGAGTGGAGGGCCTTCCCTCCGTGGTGGCTCACTGCCCGCCCGGGTAGTGATGTGCCTCTGTGGTGTTGTAGTTAACTACAACAGTAACTCTGACGCAAGGGTTTTTTGAAAGATTTTTCGTTGTGCTTTGTTTCTGTTTTTAAAACAATGAGTTATGAGCGACCTGCGGGAGCGTCATCCGGACGGGTGACCGCTCCGACCGTTCACGCTGCGCGGATCTGCACCCCAGGGCGCCGGGGAGCGATCGTGCGGGCGCCCCGGGGCCCTGGCGGACAGCGGGTCGGGGTCGGCACGGATCCCCGCCACGGCCGCCTGAGACCTTTGGAGGCCGCAAGTCGGATCGCGTTGGTTAGAATGCCGCGCCTAACGAAATCCCGGAGCACGCGATGAAAAAGCCGATCACCGTCACCATCACCGGCGCCGCAGGCCAGATCGGCTACGCGCTCGCGTTCCGCGTCGCCTCGGGAGCCATGCTCGGCGCCGATCAGCCGGTCAACCTGAACCTGCTCGAGGTCACGCCGGCGCTGCCCGGCCTCGGCGGCGTCGTGATGGAGCTCTCCGACTGCGCCTTCCCGACGCTCAACCAGGTGACGGCGACGGACGATGCGCGCGTCGCGTTCCGCGACTCGGGCGCGGCGCTCCTCGTCGGCGCGCGGCCGCGCGGCCCGGGCATGGAGCGCAAGGACCTGCTGCTCGCGAATGCGCAGATCTTCTCGGCGCAGGGCAAGGCGATCAACGAGGTCGCGAGCCGCGACATCAAGGTGCTGGTGGTCGGCAATCCCGCGAACACGAACGCGCTGATCGCGAGCAGGAACGCGCGGGACATCGACCCGCGCAACTTCACCGCCATGACGCGGCTCGATCACAACCGCGCGCTCGCGCAGCTCGCCGCGAAGACCGGCACGCACGTCAACGACATCAGGAAGGTCATCATCTGGGGCAACCACTCGGCGACCCAGTACCCGGACCTGCACCACGCGACCGTGAACGGCAAGCCCGCGCTCTCGCTGGTCGACCAGGCCTGGTACGCCGACACGTTCATCCCGACCGTGCAGCAGCGCGGCGCCGCCGTCATCAAGGCGCGCGGCTCGTCGTCGGCGGCGTCGGCGGCGTCGGCCGCGATCGACCACGTGCGCACCTGGATGCTCGGCAGCGCGCCCGGCGACTTCGTCAGCATGGGCGTGCCGTCCGACGGCAGCTACGGCATCGCCGAGGGCGTGATCTACTCGTTCCCGGTCACGACCGCGAACGGCAGCTACGCCATCGTGCCGGGCCTCGCGGTCAACGACTTCAGCCGGGCGCGCATGGCGGCGACCGACCAGGAACTGCGCGAGGAACGCGACGGCGTCAAGGACCTGATCTGAGCACGCGGCGCGGCCGCGACTGCGCCGCGCGGGACTGACGCCATGACGACCTTCCTGCTCGCCTTCACGGCGTTCTTCTCGATCGTCAATCCGCTGTCGAGCGCGTTCATCTTCCTCACCGCGACGCTCGGCTGCGAGCCGAAGCTGAGGAAGCAGCTCGCGCGCTGGGTCGCGATCTACGCCTTCGCGATCGTCAGCGTCTCGCTCTACGTCGGCGCCTACGTGCTCGAGTTCTTCGGCATCTCGCTGCCGGTGCTGAAGGTGGCGGGCGGCATCGTGATCGCGCTCTCGGGCTGGCAGATGCTGACCGGGCCCGACGCCACCGAGCAGCGGCGCAGCGAGACGACGAGCGCCCTGCCCTCGAGCCTCGTGCCGAGCCGGCTCGCGTTCTACCCGCTGACGATGCCGCTGACCACCGGCCCGGGCACCATCTCGGTCGCGATCTCGGTCGGCTCGCAGCGCCCGAACGGCTTCGGCGAGCCGTGGATCGCGTTCGTGTTCGAGACGCTGCTCGCGGTCGCGCTCCTCAGCCTGTCGGTGTACGGCTTCTACCGGAACTCGGCGCGCATCGCCGGCGCCATCGGCGCGACCGGCACGACCATCGTGATGCGCCTGTCGGCCTTCCTCCTCTTCTGCATCGGCATCCAGGTGTTCTGGAACGGCGCGGCGCAGCTCCTCGGGACGCTCTTCCGCGCGCCCGCCTGAGGCGGCGGCCGCGCGCGGCCGCCGCTGGTCGTTCCGCCCGGGCCCCGACCGGGGCCCCGAATTGCAATACGACCGGTCGTGCTAAATCTTAAGTTCTCGGTTCTTCGACCGAAATCTTTCGGTATCATCTTTTTTCCGATACCGAAATCCCGGAGCCCGACATGCTGAGCCTCGTCTGGCTGGTCCTGTTCGTCGGCAGCCTCGTCTACCTCGCCTACGGGCGCGTCGGGCTCGCGCGCTCGACGCTCGTGATCGGTGCGCTGCTCCTCGCCTACACGCTCTGGGGCGACGGCGGCGTCGTGTGGAAGACGATCCTGTGGGTGCTCCTCGCGCCGCTCGCGCTGCTCAACGTGACGCCGCTGCGGCTCACGTTCATCACGCGCCGCTTCCTCGTCGTCTACCGCCGCATGCTGCCGTCGATGTCCTCGACCGAGCGCGAGGCGCTCGAGGCGGGCACGGTGTGGTGGGACGGCGAGCTCTTCACCGGCGGCCCGAACTGGGAAAAGCTGATGTCGGCGAAGCGCCCCGAGCTCACCGCCGAGGAGCAGGCCTTCGTCGACGGGCCGTGCGAGGAGGTGTGCCGCATGGTCCACGAGTTCGAGGTGACCCACGAGCTCGGCGACCTGCCGCCCGCGGTGTGGGACTACCTCAAGGCCAAGGGCTTCTTCGCGATGATCATCCCGAAGCGCTACGGCGGCCTCGAGTTCTCCGCGTACGCGCACTCGTGCGTGCTCGTCAAGCTCGCGAGCCGCAGCGCAACCCTGAGCTCCACCGTCGCCGTGCCGAACTCGCTCGGCCCGGGCGAGCTCCTGCTCCACTACGGCACCGAGCAGCAGAAGAACTACTACCTGCCGCGCCTCGCGCGGGGCGAGGAGATCCCCTGCTTTGCGCTGACCGGCCCCCGCGCCGGCTCCGACGCCGCCTCGATCCCGGACGTCGGCGTCGTCTGCAGGGGACAATGGGAGGGCGAGGAGGTGCTCGGCATCCGCCTCAACTTCTCGAAGCGCTACATCACGCTCGCGCCGGTCGCGACCGTGGTCGCGGTCGCGTTCCGGCTGATGGACCCCGACCGGCTCATGGGCGAGAAGACCGACGTCGGCATCAGCGTCGCGCTCGTGCCCCGGAAGACGCCCGGCATGACGATCGGCCGGCGCCACTTCCCGCTCAACGTGCCGTTCCAGAACGGCCCGATCCAGGGCAAGGACGTGTTCGTGCCGCTCGACGTGCTGGTCGGCGGCCCCAGGATGGCGGGCCAGGGCTGGCGCATGCTGGTCGAGCAGCTGTCGGTCGGGCGCTGCATCTCGCTGCCGTCGAACACCACGGGCGGCGCCAAGGCCGGCGTCTTCGCGACCGGTGCCTACGCGCGCATCCGCCGCCAGTTCAACGCCTCGGTCGGCCAGTTCGAGGGCGTGGCCGAGGTGATCGCGCGCATGGCGGGCCACACCTACATCATGGACGCGGCGCGCTCGGTCACGGCCGGTGCCATCGACGGCGGCGAGAAGCCGTCGGTGCCCTCGGCGATGCTCAAGTACCACTGCACCGAGTTCGGCCGCATGGTCGCGAACGACGCCATGGACGTGCACGGCGGCAAGGGCATCTGCATGGGACCGCGCAACTACCTGGCGCGCGGCTACCAGGCGGTGCCGATCGCGATCACGGTCGAGGGCGCGAACATCCTGACGCGCAACCTCATCATCTTCGGCCAGGGCGCCGTGCGCTGCCACCCGTACGTGCTGCGCGAGATGAACTCCGCCCGCGACCCGAACCGCGAGCGCGGCCTCGCCGAATTCGACAAGGCGCTGTTCGGCCACATCGGCTTCACGCTCTCGAACGCGGCGCGCTCGCTCGTGATGGCGCTCACGCTCGCGCGCTTCACGCGCGTGCCGGACGTCGGCGCGACCACCCGCTACTTCCAGCACATCAACCGCTTCAGCGCGAGCTTCGCCTTCGCGACCGACGTCGCCATGCTGTCGCTCGGCGGCTACCTGAAGAAGAAGGAAACGCTGTCGGCGCGCCTCGGCGACGTGCTCTCCTGCATGTACCTCGCCTCGATGGTGCTGAAGCACCACGACAACCAGGGCCGCCCGGAGGCCGACCAGCCGGTGGTGGAGTGGGCCTGCCGCGCGCTCCTCTACCGCGCGCAGGAGCAGCTGCACGGCTTCCTCAGGAACTTCCCCGTCCGCTGGCTCGCGGGCCTCATGCGCGTCGCAATCTTCCCGCGCGGGCTCACCTACTCGGCGCCCGGCGACCGCCTCGGCCGGCAGATCGTCGCGGTGATGATGACGCCCTCCGAGGCGCGCGACCGGCTGACGAACGGCATCTACCGGACGGTCGAGCCGACGAACCCGCTCGGCCTCCTGCAGGAGGCACTCCTCCTGTCACTCGCCGCGGAGCCGGTCGAGAAGCGCATCCGGGTCGAGGGCGTCAAGACCGGGCGCGTCACCGCGCTCGACCTGCCGGGCCAGGTGCAGCAGGCGCTCGCGGCCGGGATCATCACCGAGCCGGAGGCGGCGATGCTCCGCGACTACGACCGCAAGGTCATGGAGCTCGTGCACGTCGACGACTTCGACACGCACGAGCTCGGCACGCGCGCCGCGAACCCGTCGCTCGCCCCGCACGTGAGCCAGGCGGTCGCCTGAGAACGCGGGGCGCGGACGCGGCGCGCCCCGCTAGAATGCCGGCTCCGCCTCCCGGAGCCCCGATGGGACATCTCTACCTGGTACGCCACGCGCAGGCGTCGTTCTTCGGCGCCGACTACGACCGGCTGTCCGGCCTCGGCCGCGAGCAGGCGCGCATCCTCGGCGAGCACTGGGCGCGCCACCGCGTCGAGTTCACGCGCTGCTACGTCGGTCCGAGGCGCCGCCACCACGAGACCCAGAGCATCGTCGCCGCCGCCTACCAGGCGGCGGGCCTGCCGTTCCCGGCGGCGCGCGAAATCCCTGAGCTCGACGAGCACCACGGCACCGCGGTCATCAAGCAGACCCTCGGCGAGCGCGACGTGACGGGCCCCGCGCTCCACGCGGCCGAGGTCGCGCCCGCCGAGCGGGCGCGCGCGGTGCGCGAGTTCTTCCGCCTCTACAACGACGTGATGCGCGACTGGGCGCGCGGCACGGTCGCGGTCGAGGGCATCGAGAACTGGGCCGAGTTCCGCGCGCGCTCGCTGCGCGCGCTCGATCTCCTCTGCGCCGGCCAGGACGCGGGCCGCGGCGTCGCCTTCACCTCGGGCGGGCTCGTCTCCTCGGCGGCCGGCTGGCTGCTCGGGCTCGACGACGAGCGGGTGATCGACCTGTCCATCGTGCTCAGGAACACCGCCGTCACCGAGGTCAGCTGGTCGAGCCGCCGGCGCAGCCTCGTCAGCTTCAACGCCCTGCCGCACCTGCCGGACCCGGCGGCGGCTACCTCGGTGTGACGGCGGGGGCGCCGCGCGACCACCACCAGTAGAGCGGCGCGCCGGCGAGCAGCATCGCGACGCCGCCGAGCGCGAGCGTCGGCGAGGCGACGAAGGTGTTGCCGATCAGCCACAGCGTCACCAGCACGAACAGCCCCGGCACGAGCGGATAGCCGAAGGCCCGGTACGGGCGCGGCGCGTCGGGCAGCGTGCGCCGGAACACGAACAGCGTCGCCGCCGCGAGCCCGAACACGACCCAGCTGACGAACATCGAGGCGTCGGTCAGCGTGTCGTAGGAGCCGGACAGCGTGAGGAGGCTCGCCCACGCCGCCTGCGCCAGCGTCGCGCGCACCGGCACGCGCGTCGTCGGCGCGACCGCGCCGAGCGCGCGGAAGAAGAGCCCGTCGCGTGCCATCGCGAAGGGCACGCGCGCGCCGGTGAGGAGCGACGCCTGCAGCGAGCCGAACGAGGAGAGCATGAGCGCGACCGCGATGAAGGCGACCGCGCCATGCCCGAGGAAGCGCTCGGCGACCACGGTCGCGACCGAGGAACTCGCCGGCACGCTCGCGATCTCGGTCGGCGTCAGCACGTAGAAGAACGACAGGTTGACCGCGAGGTACAGGGCGCCGACGACCAGCAACCCGCCGGTGAACGCGCGCGGCAGGTTGCGCGCCGGGTCCTTGATCTCGCCGGCGAGCGGCGTCACGTTGTTCCAGCCGTCGTAGGCCCACAGCGCCCCGAGCATCGCCGCGCCGAAGCCCGCCATGCCGCCGCGCGCGCTGGCCGCGACGCCCTCGCAGCGGCCGCCCGCGTCGGCGAGCGCGAGGTGCGCGAAGCTGCCCCTGGCGAGCAGGAACGCGCCGCCCGCCACGAGCGCGAGCAGCAGCACCTTGAGGAGCGTGAGCGCGAGCGCCGTGTTGCCGCCGGTCGCGACCGAGCGGCAGTTGATCGCGGCGACCGCCCAGAGCGCGGCGAGCGCGACCACGGTGAGGCCGTCGAGGTGCAGCTGCGCGCCGAAGAGCGTGGTCGCGGCGAGGTCGCGCTCGAGGCCGCCGCCGAGCGCGACGTTGGCGAAGATCGCGAAGCCCACCGCGAGCGCCGCCTGCGCCGCGGGCTTGATGATGGTGGCCGAGCCCCAGCCGCAGAGGAAGCCCGCGAAGCGCCCGTAGGCGCGCCGCAGGAACACGTACTCGCCGCCTGCCTCGGGCAGGAGCGCCGCGACCTCGGCGTAGCAGAAGGTCCCGGCGAGGGCGAGGAGCCCGGCCGCGAGCCACACGCCGAGCACCGTGTACGCATCGCCCACGTTGCAGGTCATGACGCGGCTCTTGAGGAACACCCCCGCGCCGATCATGTTCGCGACGTTGACGGCGATCGCCCCCGCGAGGCTGAGGCCCCGCACCAGTTCGGGTCGGCCGCGGGGGGCGCCGGACATGCGCGCGGGCCTAGAAAAGTCCCACGACGCGGCCCTGCTCGTCGATGTCGATGTGGTCGGCCGACGGGATCTTCGGCAGGCCCGGCATCGTCATGATGTCGCCGCACACCATCACGATGAACTCGGCGCCGGCCGCGAGCCTGACCTCGCGCACGTTGACGACGTGCCCCGAGGGCGCGCCGCGCGCCGCGGCGTCGGTCGAGAACGAGTACTGCGTCTTCGCCACGCACACCGGGTAGTGGCCGTAGCCGTCGTCCTGCAGCTTCTTGATCTGCGCCCGCACCTTGGCGTCCGCCGAGATGTCGGCGGCGCCGTAGATCTTGGTCGCGATCGTCTTCATCTTGTCCCAGAGCGGCAGGCTGTCCTCGTAGACGTAGTGAAAGCCCGAGCTGCCGGTCTCGGCGAGCTTGACCACCGCCTTCGCGACCTCGGCCGCACCCGCGCCGCCGTCGGCCCAGTGGCGCGCCGAGATCACCGGCGCCCCGAGGTTGGCGAGCCGCTTCGACAGGAGCTCGAACTCGGCGGGCGTGTCGAAGGTGAAGTGATTGACCGACACCACGCACGGCAGGCCGTAGTGGTTCTTGACGTTCGAGACGTGCCGCTCGAGGTTGGCGATGCCCTTCTCGAGCGCCGGCAGGTTCTCCTTGTTGAGTTCCTTGAGGTCGCAGCCGCCGTGGTACTTGAGCGCGCGGATGGTCGCGACCAGCACCACCGCGTCCGGCCTGAGGCCCGCCTTGCGGCACTTGATGTCGACGAACTTCTCGGCGCCGAGGTCGGCACCGAAGCCGGCCTCGGTGACGACGTAGTCGGCGAGCTTGAGCGCGGTCTGGGTGGCGAGCACGGAGTTGCAGCCGTGCGCGATGTTGGCGAACGGGCCGCCGTGGATGAAGGCCGGGTTGTTCTCGAGGGTCTGCACCAGGTTCGGCTTCAGCGCCTCCCTGAGCAGCACCGTCATCGCGCCGTGCGCCTTGAGCTCGCGCGCGCGCACCGGCTTCTGCTCGCGGGTGTAGCCGACGACGATGTTGCCGAGCCGCTCCTTCAGGTCCCTGAGGCTGGTCGAGAGGCAGAAGATCGCCATGACCTCGCTCGCGACCACGATGTCGAAGCCGTCCTCGCGCGGGTAGCCGTTGCCGGGGCCGCCGAGCGAGACGGTGATGTCGCGGAGCGCGCGGTCGTTCATGTCCATGACGCGCTTCCAGGTGATGCGCCGGACGTCGATGCCGAGTTCGTTGCCGTGGTGGATGTGGTTGTCGAGGAGCGCGGCCAGCAGGTTGTTCGCGAGCGCGATGGCGTTGAAGTCGCCGGTGAAGTGGAGGTTGATGTCCTCCATCGGCACCACCTGCGCCATGCCGCCGCCGGCGGCGCCGCCCTTCATGCCGAACACGGGACCCAGGCTCGGCTCCCTGAGGCAGATCACGGCCCGCTTGCCGATCTTGTTGAGCGCGTCGCCGAGGCCGACCGTGGTCGTCGTCTTGCCCTCGCCGGCGGGCGTCGGGCTGATCGCGGTGACGAGGATCAGCTTGCCGTTCGGGCGGTTCTTCAGGCTGTCGATGTACTCGAGCGAGATCTTCGCCTTGTACCTGCCGTACTGGTCGAGCGAGTCGTGCGGGATCCCGAGGCGGGTGGCAATGTCGGTGATGGGCTTCAGCGTCGCTCGCTGCGCAATCTCGATGTCTGACAGCACGGGGTCTCTCCAGTCGGGGCGGTAAAAGGCCGGTGGCACAAAAAAGCGGCGCCGGTCGGGCGCCGCCGCGATGGTGCCCGAATTCTAGCCTGTCGGCACGCCCGGCCGCGGCAGGCCGCGGGCGCGGGCGAGTTCCAGGATGCGGCTGCGGCACAGGGCGGGCTCGACCGGCTCGAGCCTGCCGCCGGCCGATGCCTCGAGGCGCGCCTCGGTCGCGACGAAGTCCATGAGGACGTCGTGCCACTGCGGGTGGGTGGTCGGGATGCGCGACAGCTCGAAGGCGTGCGCGACGGTGATGGGCGTCGGCTCGAGCGCGGCGAGCGTGCGGTCGAAGAAGCCGCCGCCGTAGCCGAGCCGGTCGCCGCTCGCGCCGATGCCGACCGGCGGCACGAGCAGCGCATCCGGCACGAGGCGGCCCGTGTCGGCGGGCACCGGGAGCTCGTAGGCGCCGACGGCCATGGCAACGCCCGGCCACCACTCGCGGAACTCGAGCGGCTGGCCCTTCGCGACGACGACCGGGAGCGCGAGCCGGGCGCCCCGCGAGCGGAGCTGCGCCGCGAGCGGGCGGGCGTCGAACTCGCCCTGGTACGGCCAGCAAAGGCCGACCACCCAGCCCGCGCCGAAAGGGAGTGCCGCGAGGAGCCGTGCCTCGAGCGCCGCGCTCCAGCGCGCGTGGTCGGCGGGCGGGGCGGCGAGGCGCCGCTCGATGAGGCGCTTGCGCTCGGCCTTGCGCCAGGCGAGGAGCTCGGCGGTCAGCGTCATGGCGATGGCCGGCGGGCCGGCCACGCCGCGAGGCGAGCCGGCACGCCACGGCTGCTGCGACGCAGCAATCGGCGCCACCGGCTCAATCGCGGGGCCTCGGCAGGATGAACGTCGCGCGCGCCTCGGGCGAGTCGAGGACGCCGCGCGGGTAGTAGCGCTCGAAGTACTCGCGCGAGGCGAGCTCGGGGTAGCGGGCGAGGAAGTCGTCGAAGCCGAGTCCCGCCGGCTCCTCGGCGAGGCGCTCGGCGATGAGCGCGAGGTACGCGACGGTCACCGTCTCGTGGTAGAGCGTCGACTTGCCGAGCCGCGCGGCGAAGGCCCGGATCGTCCCCTTCATGGCGACGCAGGCGCCCGGGAAGTCGTACTGCCTGAGGTACAGGAACGCCGCGCGCAGGTGGCCGCGATGGTCGAAGGCCTCGGGCGGGAGGGTCCCTGCCTCGAGCGCCGTGAGGAACCGCCCGTCGCCCGTATCCACGCTCGCTCTCCTCGCCCGCCGGCTTCCCAATCTGCGACGCCCTTCTCACCGCCCGCGCGCACCCGGGCGCGCCTCTGTGACGCCGCTCGCGCCGCCGACCCCGCCGCGGGGCGCAATATGTCGCACCGTCGGCCTGACGGCAAATGCGGGAACCATGGACGTCAAAGTCATCGAGCAGAAGCAGTTCGCCGAACGCTACCTGTTCGGCCGGCTGACGCCGCCCGAGGCCAAGTTCTTCGAGCAGCTCGTCAGGAAGTCGCCCGAGCTCGCCGAGCGCATGGGCCTGCCGGGCGCGCTGCAGCGGACCATGCGCCTGCTCGACGAGACCGGCACCGAGTGGCGCGAGTCGGCCCCGAAGCTCTGGCACAAGCCGTGGGTCGCGGGCGGCCTCGCGGTCGCGACCGCCGTGCTCCTGGTCCTCAGCCTGACGCTCGCCCTCGGCAAGCACGCGCTCGCCGCGCGCTACGAGACGCTGCGGGGCGAGGCCGACCGCGGGCTGCTGCTCGCGCCGACCCGCTCGCAGACGCTGCGCCTGACGCCGGCGCGCCCGGGCGACGAACCGCAGACCTTCGTGCTCGGCACGCGCGCCTCGCCGACGCTCGCCGAGCTCCGCTTCGACCTCGGCTACGTCAAGGCGAACCTCTATCGCGTCATCATCCGGCGCGACGACGGCACCTACTGGGGCCGCTTCGACAACCAGCTCAGGGACTCGAACGGCGAGCTCCGGTTCGGGTTCAACTCCGGCGCCTTCGCCGTCGGCCACTACGACGTCGAGATCGACGCGGTGAACCTGCGCGGCGACGGCGACCCGGTCGGGCGGCTGCGGCTCAGGGTCGACCCGAGGTAGGCGCGGCTCAGGAGCCGCGCAGCGTCACCGCCGGCGGCGTCGCGACCACCGAGCGCGCGGCGAGCGTCCCGGCGATGCCGACGAGCGCGGCGCCGGCGCCGAGGCCGATCAGCCACAACCACGGATCGAAGCGGTAGCCGAGGCCGAAGAGCCGCGTCGCGAGCTGCCAGCCCGCGAGCGAGGCCGCGGTCGCGGCGAGGAGCCCGGCGAGGAGCCCGAGCACCACGAACTCCGCCGCGACGCCGCGCAGCACCGTGGCGCGGCTCGCGCCCAGCGTGCGGAGCATCGCGCTCTCGTAGCGCCGCTCGTCGCGCGTCGACTGGATCGCGGCACCGAGCACGATGACGCCGGCGAGCAGCGTGAAGGCGAACACGTACTCGACCGCGAGTGCGGCGCGATCCATGATCTCGCGCACCTCGGCGAGGATCGTCTCGACGTCGATCACCGTCACGCTCGGGAACTGGCGCACGAGCTCGGCGAGCGCCGGGCGCTCGGCGGGCGTCACGTGCACGCTCGTCATGTAGGTGCCGGTCGACGCGTCGAGGACGCCCGGCGCGAACAACAGGAAGAAGTTCGGGCGAAAGCCGTCCCAGCGGACCTTGCGCACCGAGGTGACGGTCGCGACCACCGTCTCGCCGGCGACGTCGAAGCTGAGCGCATCGCCCAGCCTGAGGCCGAGCTCCTCCTCGAACTCGCTCGCGACCGACACCTCCGGGTGCCGCGGGTCGGGGTTGTGCCACCAGCGGCCGGCGACCACCAGGTTGTCGGCCGGCAGCTCCGCCGACCAGCTCAGGTTCTGCTCGCGCTCGACGAAGCCGCGGCCACGGTCGGAGTGCGGCATGCGGGTGCGCATGGGGACGCCGTTGACCGCCGTCAGGCGCGCGCGCACCCACGGCGAGAACTCGGGCGCCTGGATCCCGTGCGCGCCGAGGAAGCGGCGCAGCGCCGCGCTGTCGTCGGGCGGGATGTTGACGAGGAAGTGGTTGGGCGCATCGGCCGGCAGGCTCTTCTGCCACTCGGCGATGAGGTCGTTGCGCACCACCGCGAGGAGCAGCAGCACCGTGAGCCCGAGCCCGAAGGCGACCACCTGCACGATGCTGTCGCGGCCGCGGCGCGCGACGTTGGCGAGCCCGTAGCGCCAGGCGACGCCGACCGGGCCGCGCAGCGAGTGGGTGGCGCGCACCAGCAGCCAGCCGCCCGCGGCGAGCGCCGCCGCGGTCGCCGCGAGGCCGGCCGCGACGGTCGCGACCAGCCGCGCGTCGCGCACGAGCGCAAAGAGGAGCGCGGCGAGTGCGCCGGCCGCGAGCAGGTACGGCAGGCCCGCCCACGCGGGCGGCGGCAGCAGCTCGCGCCGCAGCACCCGCGCCGGCGGCACGCGCCGCAGCTCGAGGAGCGGCGGCGCGGCGAAGCCGGCCAGCATCAGCACCGCGGTCCCGAGCCCGAGCCACGCCGCGGTCGCGGCCGGCGGCGGCAGCACGCCGTGCACGAGGCCGCGGGTCAGCCAGGCGAGCCCGGCCTGCGCGGCGTAGCCGGTCGCGATGCCGGCGAGCGCGCCGCCGAGCGCGACGCTCATGAGCTCGAAGGCGGTCACCGCGAGCACGAAGCGCTGCGACGCCCCCATGCACTTCATGAGCGCGATCGTGTCGAGGTGGCGCGCGGCGTAGCGGCGCGCCCCCATCGCGACCGCGACCGCGGCGAGGAGCAGCGTCGCGAGCGACGCGAGGCTGAGGAAACGCGACGAGCGCTGCATGGCGCTCTTGAGCTCGGCGCTCGACTCGCCGACGTCGATGAGGCGCTCGGCGGCACTCTTGCGCGCGCGGAGCCACGTCTCGTAGCCGGCGACGGCGTCGGGCGCGCCGGCGAAGAGGAGGCTCCAGCTCGCGCGGCTGCCGGGCTGCAGCAGGCGCGTCGCCGGGATGTCCTCGGCCGCGATCATGAGCGTCGGCGCGAACGCGCCGAAGGCCGAGCCCTGGTCGGGGCGGTAGTCGAGCACGCGCGTGATGGTGAGCGTGAGCGCGCCGACCCTGAGCGGCGCGCCGACCTTGAGGTCGAGCCGCGCGAGCAGCCGCGAATCCGCCCACGCCTCGCCGCGCCCGGGCACCGCGTCGGTCGGCCGGCCGGGTCCGTAGGGGACGTCGGCGACCCTGAGGCGCCCGCGGAGCGGATAGCGGGCACTGACGCCGTCGACGAGCGCGAGGTTGCTGGCCTCGCCCGCGAACACGACGCTCGGGAAGCTGGTGGTCGCGGCCACCGCGAGGCCGCGGCGCGCGGCCTCGGCGCCGTAGGGACCGGCCGGATCGAGCGGCCGGCCGGACTCGAGCCTGAGGTCGCCGGCCAGCACCTCGCCCGCCTGCTGGCCGATCGCCTGCGTGACACGGCTCGTGAAGAAGCCGACCGCGGTGAGCGCGCTGACCGCGATCCAGATCGCGGCCAGGAGCACGGCGAGCTCGCCGCCGCGCGCATCGCGGCCGAGGGCCCGGAGCGCGAAGACGAGCGCGCGCACCGCCCTAGCCGCCCCCGACCACGTGCCCGGCGTCGAGCTCGAGCAGCCGCTGGCAGCGGCGCGCGAGTTCGCGCTCGTGCGTGACGAGCACGAGCGTCGTGCCGGAGGCCGCGTTCAGGCCGAACAGCAGCTCGGCGATCCTGCCGCCGGTGACGGTGTCGAGGTTGCCGGTCGGCTCGTCGGCAAACAGGACGCGCGGCCGCGCGACGAAGGCACGGGCGATCGCGACGCGCTGCTGCTCGCCGCCCGACAGCTGGCGCGGGTAGTGGCCGAGGCGCGCGCCGAGGCCGACCTCGGCGAGCGCCGCGCGCGCGCCCGCCGGCGCGTCGCCCTGGCCGAGGAGCTCGAGCGGCAGCATCACGTTCTCGAGTGCCGTCAGCGACGGCACGAGGTGGAAGGACTGGAACACGAAGCCGACCGCGCGGGCGCGCACCGCGGCGCGGCCGTCCTCGTCGAGCGCCGTGAGCTCGGTGCCGGCGAGCCACACGCTGCCGCGGGTCGGCAGGTCGAGGCCGGCGAGGATCGCGAGCAGCGTCGACTTGCCGGCGCCGGAGGCGCCGACGATCGCGAGCGACTCGCCGGCGGCGACGCTGAAGCTGACGTCGTCGACGATGGTCAGCATTCCGTCCGGGCTGCTAACCTCCTTGGTGACGTGGCGCGATTCGAGTACTGTCAAGCGAGACTCCGTGGACCCCATGCAAAGCCGAACGTCCCTGGCAGCCACCCTCGCGCTCGCCGCCCTCATGCTCGCGGCGCACCCGGCGTTCGCGACGGCGGCGCCACCGACGCTGGTGGTGCTCGGGGACTCGTTGAGCGCGGGTTATGGCCTCAAGGCCGGCGAGGGCTGGGTGAGCCTCCTCGCCGACCGCATGGCCCGGGAAGGGTACGGGTACCGCGTGGTCAACGCCAGCGTCAGCGGCGAGACCACCGCCGGCGGGCTCGCGCGCCTGCCGCACGTGATCGACCGGGAGCATCCGGCGCTGCTCGTCGTCGAGCTCGGCGCCAACGACGGCCTGCGCGGCCTGCCGGTGCCGGCGCTCGCGGCCAACCTCACGGCCATGGCGCGCGCCGGGCGCACGGCCGGCGCGCGGGTGGTGCTGGTCGGCATGCGCCTGCCGCCCAACTACGGCGCCGAGTACACGAGCAGCTTCGCGGCCGCCTTCGCCGCCGTCGCGCGCGCCGAACACCTGCCGCTCGTGCCGTTCCTGCTCGCGCCGATCGCGAGCGACGCGACGCGCTTCCAGGCGGACGGCCTGCACCCGGTCGCGACCGCCGAGCCCGCGCTCCTCGACACCGTCTGGCCGGTGCTCGCGCCGCTCCTCGCCGCGCCCGCGCGCGGCGCCCCGGCCGGCACGCGGACGCCCTAGATGAGCGACAGCCAGTGGCAGCTGCTCGCCGAACGCCGCTTCCTGCCGTTCTTCGGCACCCAGGCGCTCGGCGCCTTCAACGACAACGTCTACAAGAACGCGCTGCTCCTGATCGCGACCTATGACACCGCGACCTACACCGCGCTCGATCCGAAGCTGCTGACGAACCTCGGCAACGGCCTCTTTATCCTGCCGTTCGTGCTGTTCTCCGGGCTCGCCGGCCAGCTCGCCGACCGCTACGACAAGACGCGCGTGATGCGCGCGGTGAAGCTCGCCGAGGTCGGCATCATGCTGCTCGCCGGGCTCGGCTTCGTGCGCCACGACATCGTGCTGCTGCTCGCGGCGCTCTTCCTCATGGGCGCGCACTCGACCTTCTTCGCGCCGGCCAAGTACGGCTGCCTGCCGCAGGTGCTCGGCGCCGACGAGCTGGTCGGCGGCAATGCGCTCCTCGAGATGGGCACCTTCGTCGCGATACTGCTCGGCACCGTGCTCGCGAGCGTGCTCGCCGCCGCGCACGACCTCGCGGCACTGATCGGCGTGCTGCTCGCGATCGCGCTGGCCGGGCTCGGCGCGAGCAGCCTCATCCCGGCGCTCGCGCCGGCGGCGCCGGCGCTCAGGATCGACCCCAACATCCTCAGGTCCTCGCTCGGCAACCTCCGCGCCGCGCGCGCCGAGCCGGTGGTGTTCCTCGCGATCCTCGGCATCTCCTGGTTCTGGTTCTACGGCGCGCTCGTGGTCGCGCAGCTGCCGCTCTACGCGAAGCTGACGCTGAACGGCAACGAGAGCGTGTTCACGACGCTGCTGCTCGCCTTCTCGGTCGGCGTCGGCGCGGGCTCCATGCTGTGCGAGCGGCTCTCGGGGCGGCGGCTCGAGATCGGGCTCGTGCCGCTCGGCTCGCTCGGCCTCACGCTCTTCGGCATCGACGTGTATTTCGCGACGCCGGCGCAGCCGCCCGCCGCCGTGGCCGACTGGCTCGGCTTCCTCGCGAGCGGCGCCGGCCGGCACGTGGTGCTCGACTTCCTGCTGATCGGCCTGTTCGGCGGGCTCTACATCGTGCCGCTCTACGCGCTCATGCAGCGGCGCACGGCGCCTGCGTTCGTGTCGCGCGTCGTCAGCGCGAACAGCATCTGGAACGCGGTGTTCATGGTGGTGGCGGCGCTGTTCGGCGCCTTGCTGCTGCGGCGCGGCGCGGGCATCGCGCAGGTGCTGCTGGTCGGCGCGGTCCTCAACTTCGCGGTCACCGCCTTCATCTACGCGCGCGTGCCCGAGTTCCTGCTGCGCTTCCTCGCCTGGATGATCGCGCGCGTGCTCTACCGCCTCAGGGTCACGGGGCTCGAGCAAATCCCGCACGAGGGCCCGGCACTCGTCGTCTGCAACCACGTGAGCCTCGCCGACGCGCTCGTGCTGTCGGCGGCCGTGCCCCGGCCGATGCGCTTCGTGATGGAGGCGGCGATCTTCCACATCCCGCTCGCGAACCGCGTGTTCCGCGGCATGAAGGCGATCCCGATCGCGAGCGGCCGCGAGGACATGGCGGTGCGCGAGCTGGCGTTCGCGCAGATCCTGGCGGAGCTCCGCGGCGGCGCGCTCGTGTGCATCTTCCCGGAGGGGCGGCTGACGGACGACGGCGCGGTCGGGGAGTTCCGCCCCGGGCTCATGCGCGTCATGAAGGAATTCCCGGTGCCGGTGGTGCCGGTCGCGATCTCCGGGCTCTGGGGCTCGCCGTTCTCGCGGCGCTACCAGGGGCCCGGGCGCTACCTGCCGCGGCGCCTCTGGGCGCGGATCTGGGTCCGCGTCGGCAGCCCCGTGCCGAGCGCGGCGGTGACGCCCGAGGGCCTGCGCGAGCGGGTGGTGGCGCTGCGCGGCGCCGAGCCGTAGCGCGCGTTCCGCGCGCGGCGCATCGCTTGCACCTTCGGCAGGCGCTCGATAGCGTTGCGATGAGCGGGCGCACCGCTTTCTCTTGCGGCGCAACATAAACCGGCCGACGGGGTCCTCGTGGAAAAGATCTGGCTCAAGTCCTACCCCCCCGGCGTGCCCGCCGACATCAATCCGGCCGACTACGCGTCGCTGAAGGAGCTCTTCGAGGAGTGCGTCCGCCGCCACGCCGGGCGCCCCGCCTACAGCAACTTCGGCCGCACCATCACCTTCGCGCAGCTCGACGCGATGAGCCGCGCCTTCGGCGCGTGGCTCCTCAGGGAGGCCCGCCTCGCCCCCGGCGATCGCATCGCGCTCATGATGCCGAACATCCTGCAGTACCCGGTCGCGCTCTACGGCGCGCTCCGCGCCGGGCTCACGGTCGTCAACACGAACCCGCTCTACACGCACCGCGAGCTCGAGCACCAGCTGAAGGACTCGGGCGCCAAGGCGATCGTGGTGTTCGAGCAGGCGGCGCACGTGCTGCAGGAATGCATCGCCGAGACCGACGTCGAGGTGGTGATCGTCACCGGCATCGGCGACCTGCTCGGCTTCCCGAAGGGGCCGCTCGTCAACTTCGTGCTGCGGAGCGTGCGGCGCCAGGTGAAGCCGTACTCGCTCCCGGGCGCCTACGCCTTCACCGACGTGCTCGAGCAGGGCAAGTGGGTCAACCTGCCGAAGGTGGAGCTGACGCACGAGCACGTCGCGTTCCTGCAGTACACCGGCGGCACGACCGGGGTCTCGAAGGGCGCGGTGCTCACCCACCGCAACATGGTGTCGAACGTGCTGCAGACCGCGGCCTGGCTCGGCCAGTACGGCGAGGCGCGCCACGAGCCGCAGACCGTGCTCGGCGCGCTGCCGCTCTACCACATCTTCGCGCTCAACTCGGTGTCGCTGATGTGGCTCGTCTACGGCGGTCACACGCTGCTGATCACGAACCCCCGCGACATGAAGTCCTTCGTCGCCGACCTCAAGCGCCACCGCGTCACGGTCTACTACGGCGTCAACACGCTCTTCAATGGCCTGCTCAACACGCCCGAGTTCGCGGAGGTCGACTTCTCGCAGGTGCTCACCTGCGTCGCCGGCGGCATGGCGCTGCAGGGCGCGGTGGCGGACCGCTGGCGGGCCGTCACCGGCTGCCAGCTGTCGCAGGGCTGGGGCCTCACCGAGACCTCGCCGGTCGCGACCACGAACCCGGTCGGCGTCGAGTTCAACAACTCGATCGGCCTGCCGATTCCGTCGACCGAGATCGCGATCGTCGACGATGCCGGGCGCGAGCTGGCGCTCGGCGAGGTCGGCGAGATCTGCGTGCGCGGCCCGCAGGTGATGCGCGGCTACTGGAACCGGCCGGACGAGACCGCCAAGGTCATGCTCGATGGCGGCTGGCTGCGCACCGGCGACATCGGCCGCATGGACGCGGCGGGCTTCTGCTACATCGAGGACCGCAAGAAGGACATGATCCTGGTGTCCGGCTTCAACGTCTATCCGAACGAGGTCGAGGCGGTACTGGCCCGGCACCCGGGCATCGTCGAGGTCGCGGCGGTGTCGCAGCCCGACGAGCGCTCGGGCGAGGTGGTGGCGGTGTTCGTCGTGCGCCGCGACCCGCGCCTCACGGCCGACCAGATCGTCGAGTTCTCGCGCGCGGACCTCACCGGGTACAAGGTGCCGAAGCACGTGTACTTCCGCGACGAGCTGCCGAAGAGCAACGTCGGCAAGATCCTCCGGCGCACGCTCCGCGACGAGCTCCTGAAGCGGACCTGAGCGGCCTCAGGCGGCGAGTTCGCGCCGCATCACGAGGAGCACGAGGGCAGCGCGCGCCGGCACCCCGCCCTCGCTGCCGTCGGCCGGAAACGGCCGGCGCTCGCCACTCAGCACGTAGCCGCGGCGCTCGTACCAGGCGATGAGTTCCTCGCGCCGGTCGATCACGGTGAGTTCGAGCGCGTGCGCGCCGAGTTCGCGGAGCGCATAGCGCTCGGCGGCAGCGAGCATGTGGCGGCCGAGGAGGCTGCCCTGCAGCGTCGGGCGCACGGCGAGGAGCCCGAGGCCCGCGGTGGCGGGGCTCTCGCGCCACACGTGCGCCGCGGCGTTGAGACCCTTCTGGCCGCGCACCACGAGGATGGCGCTGCCCGGCGCCGCGATCAGCGCCGCGACCGTCGGCGCATCGATGCGCTCGCCATCGAGGAGATCGGCCTCCGAGGTCCAGCCGCGGCGGCTCGCGGCTCCGCGGTAGGCGAGGTTGACGAGCTGGGCGACGGCCGGCGCGTCGGCGGCGCGCGCGAGCGTCGTGTAGAGCGCGTCGGGTCCGGCATCGAGGGTCATGGCGACGGGCCCTCCTCAGCGCGTCAGCGCCGCGGCAGCGGCGAAGCCGGCGGAGGTCGCGACCAGGCAGAGGAGCACCGAGCCGAGCACGTTGAGCCCGGCGCGGCCGAGGTCGCCGGCCTGCAGCATGCTGACGGTCTGCAGGCTGAAGGCCGAGAACGTGGTGTAGCCGCCGCAGAGGCCGGCCATCACGAACTGGCGGTTGAACGCCGAGTCGAGCCAGCGACCGGCGCTGCCGGCGCCGCCCGCGGCGAAGCCGATGACGAAGCTGCCGCTCACGTTGACGAGCAGCGTGCCCCACGGGAACTGCGGCCCGAAGGCGCGTGCCATGGCCTCCGACAGGAAGTAGCGCGCGAGGCTGCCGAGGGCGCCGCCGCAGGCGATGAAGAGTGCCGTCATAGGCCCGCTACGATACCCGAAGCGGGTGCCGGCCGGCGCTAGCGGCAGCGCGCAGCCTCGCCGGCGGACGGCGACGGCTGGAGCACCGGCACGAGGCCCGAATCCGCGGACGCGCGGAAGCGTGCGCCCGCGTGGCCGGGCGCCGGGTCGAGCAGCAGCCCCGCGTAGCTGCCGATGCGGCTGCCGCCGCGGCGCTTGGCGGCGCTGAGCGCCTGGTCGGCGGCGCGCATGAGGCCATGCGCCTCCGAGCCGTCGCCCGGCTGGAAGGCAATGCCGATGCTGCAGGCGATCGCGAGTTCCTCGCCGCCGATGACGAGCGGCGCCTCGAGCGTGCGCAGCAGCTTCCGCGCGACCATCGCCGCCGCCTCGCGCGACGGCACGTTCTCGAGGATGAGCGCGAACTCGTCGCCGCCGATCCGCGCCAGCGTGTCGCCCGAGCGCAGCTCGCGGCCGAAGCGCGTCGCGACCGCGCGCAGCAGCACGTCGCCCGTCTCGTGGCCGAAGACGTCGTTGATGCTGCGGAAGCCGTCGAGATCGATGCAGAGCAGCGCCAGCACCTGCTGGCTGCGGCCGGCGCGCGCCACCGCGCGCATCAGGAGGTCCTGGAACTGGGCGCGGTTCGGCAGGCCCGTGACCGCGTCCTTGAGCGCGAGCCCCATCAGGCGGCTGCGGGCATGGCTGCGCTCGACCGCGAGGTCAATGGCGCGGCACAGGCGCCGCGCATCGACGTCGCCCTTCTCGAGGCAGTCGTCGGCGCCGTCGCGGATCGCCGCGATCGCCTGCGACTCGTCGCCCGGCGCCGCGAGTCCTATGAGCGGCGCGCACGGCAGCCACTCGCGCACCTTGGCGACGGCCGACACGCCGCCGTCCGCGACCGCGAGGTCGAGCACCACGCAGTCGGGCGGGTCGTGGCGGAGCGTGCGCACCGCATCGGCCATGCTGGTCGCGGCCGAGAAGCGGTAGCGCCCCGGCGCGTAGCGCGCCTGCGCGTGCAGCAGGACGACGGCCTCGGCCGCGCTGTCCTCGATGAGTAGCACCCGTGCGGGACTCGTGGCGATCACGACACACCTCATTGTGTTCTGTACCTAGGTATATCGGTCGCGGACCGCCCTGCTTAAGGGAAGCATGGGGGAAATGCGGGATTTCTGTGATCCGCCCGCTGGAATCACCCAGCCCGGCTCAAGTCCGGCGCGGCGGCGCCGGGGCGGCTCAGCGGTGGTAGGCGGGCGAGAGCTCGTGCACGGCGCTCACCATCGCCAGGGCGTGCTCGGGGTCGACGTCCGGGTGGATGCCGTGGCCGAGGTTGAAGACGTGGCCGGGGCCCGTGCCGTAGCTCTCGAGCACGCGCGCGACCTCGGTGCGGATGGCGGCGGGCGGCGCGTACAGCACCGACGGGTCGAGGTTGCCCTGCAGCGCGACCCGCCCGTGCGTCTGCGCGCGCGCGGTCGCGAGGTCCGTGGTCCAGTCGACGCCGAGCGCGTCGGCACCGGTCGTCGCCAGCTCGTCGAGCCAGGCGCCGCCGCCCTTGGTGAACAGGATGCAGGGCACGCGCCGCCCGTCGTGCTCCCGTACCAGCCCGTCGACGATCCGCGCCATGTACTCGAGCGAGAACTCGCGGTAGGCGCGCGGCGCGAGCGCCCCGCCCCAGGTGTCGAACACCATGACGGCCTGCGCGCCGGCGCGGATCTGCGCGTTCAGGTAATCGGTCGTGGCGCGGGTCAGGTGCGCGAGCAGCGCGTGCAGCTCGGCGGGCGCGCCATAGAGCATCGACTTGATGCGCGCGAAGGTCTTGCTGCTGCCGCCCTCGACGATGTAGGTGCCGACGGTCCAGGGACTGCCCGCGAAGCCGATCAGCGGCACGCGCCCGCCGAGCTCGCGGCGGATGAGGCGCACGGCATCCATCACGTAGCGGAGCTCGGTCTCGGGATCGAGCGTCGGCAGCCGCGCGACGTCGGCCGCCGAGCGCACCGGGCGCGCGATGGTCGGGCCCTCGCCCGCCTCGAACTCGAGGCCGAGGCCGAGCGCGTGCGGGATGGTCAGGATGTCGGAAAAGAGGATCGCCGCATCCAGCGGGAAGCGCGCGAGCGGCTGCAGCGTCACCTCGCAGGCGTAGTCCGGATTGGTACAGAGTCCCATGAAGCTGCCGGCGCGCGCGCGCGTCGCGCGGTACTCGGGCAGGTAGCGGCCGGCCTGGCGCATCAGCCACAGCGGCGTCCGCGGCGTCGGCTGCCTGAGGAGCGCGCGCAGCAGGAGATCGTTGGCGAGCGGGGCGGACATGGGCGGCTCAGCGACCCTGGGTCGCGGCGGCGATCGACGCCTGGATCGCCTCGGCCGCCGCGCGCGGCGCCGCGGCGTCGCGGATCGGCCGGCCGACGACGATGTAGTCGGCGCCGGCCGCGAAGGCGCGCTCCACCGTGAGCACGCGCTTCTGGTCGTCGGCGGCACGGTTCTCGACCGGGCGGATGCCGGGGGTGACGACGAGGAGCCTCGGTCCCAGCTCCTGGCGGATCGCCTCGGCCTCCATGCCGGAGGAGACGACGCCGGCGCAGCCGGCGGCGAGCGCGCGCCGCGCGCGCGAGATCACGAGCTTCTCGACGTCGCAGGCGAAGCCGAGGTCGTCGAGGTCGCCGCGGTCGAGGCTCGTCAGCACCGTGACCGCGAGGATGCGCACGTCGGTCGCCGCCGCCACCGCCGCCTCCATGATCCCCTGGTTGCCGTGCACGGTCGTGAAGGTGACGCCGCGGTCGTTCAGGTTCCGCACCGCCGCCGCCACGGTCGCCGGGATGTCGAAGAACTTGATGTCGGCGAAGATCTTCTTGCCGCGGCGCGTGAGCGCGTCGATGAGCTCGAAGTAGCCGCCCGCCATCAGGAGCTCGAGCCCGAGCTTGTAGAACACCACCGAGTCGCCGAGCGCGTCGACGAGCGCGAGGGCCGCGCCGCTGTCGGGGACGTCGAGCGCGAAGATCAGCCGTTCGCGGGCAGGGATGGATTTCATGACGCAATTATGCCGCGCGCACCCGCGCGGCGCGAGCGAATCGCGCTCAGCCCTGCGGCACGCTCGGATCGTAGAGGCGCGCGTGCTCGAGGATCGCGTAGCGGTCGGTCATGCCGGCGATGTAGTCGGCGACCGCGCGCGCGCGGCCGTCCGTGCCGCGCAGGGCCTCGAGGCGCCGCGCCGCGTCGCGGTGTTCGTCGGGCAGCAGCCTGAGGTCGTCGAAGTACGCCCGGAACAGCTCGCGCACCACGCGCTGCGCCTTGGTCGTCATGCGCACCACCCGGAAGTGCCGGTAGACGCGGTCGTTCAGGAAGCGCTTCAGCTCGCGGTGCTCGGCCGCGACCCGGTCGCTGAACGCGACCAGCGGCCGGTCGAGCGCGCGCACCGCGTCGACGTCCGCGAGCGGCTGCGCCTCGATGCGCGCGCGCGTCGAGTCGATGAGGTCGGTCACGACCCCGTTGATCATGCGCCGCACCACCTCGTGGATGACGCGCCGCTCGGCGATGCCGGGGTAGCGGAGCTCGACCTCGCCGTGGTGGCGCGCGAACAGCGCCACCTCGCCGAGCTCGCGGCAGGTGACGAGGCCGGCGCGCAGCCCGTCGTCGACGTCGTGGTTGTTGTAGGCGATCTCGTCGGCGACGTTGGCGAGCTGCGCCTCGAGCGACGGCTGGCGACGCTCGAGGAAGCGCCGGCCGAGCTCGCCGAGGGTCGCGGCGTTCTTCGCCGAGCAGTGCTTGAGGATCCCCTCGCGGCACTCGTAGGTAAGGTTGAGGCCGACGAACTCGGCGTAGCGCTCCTCGAGCTCGTCGACGACGCGCAGCGACTGCAGGTTGTGCTCGAAGCCGCCGTAGTCGCGCATGCACTCGTTGAGCGCGTCCTGGCCGGCGTGGCCGAAGGGCGTGTGACCGAGGTCGTGCGCGAGGCAGATCGCCTCGCACAGCGATTCGTTGAGGCCGAGCGTCTGCGCCACCGAGCGCGCGATCTGCGCGACCTCGAGCGAGTGCGTCAGGCGCGTGCGGTACAGGTCGCCCTCGTGGTTGACGAACACCTGCGTCTTGTAGACGAGTCGCCGGAACGCGGTCGAGTGCACGATGCGGTCGCGGTCGCGCTGGTACTCGGTGCGGTAGACGGGCTTGGGCTCCGGGTGCAGGCGACCGCGCGAGCGGTCGTTGTGGCACGCGTACGGCGCGAGCCCGGCATCCGGCGGCAGCGGCACGAACGGCATCAGGCGACCTCCGCCTCGAGCACCGCCTCGAGCGCGCGCACGTCGTAGTCGCCGCTCACCACCGCGTCGCCGAGCGCGCGCAGCAGCACGAGGCGCAGCTGGCCGGCGAGCACCTTCTTGTCGAGCGCCATGAGCGCGCGCGCGCGGGCGACGCCGATGCGCGGCGCCGCGACCGGCAGGCGCGCACGCCGCAGCAGCTCGCGCACCCGGCCGACGTCGGCGGCCGCCAGCCAGCCGAGCCGCGCCGAGGTCTCGGCCGCGAGCACCATGCCGATCGCGACCGCCTCGCCGTGCAGCCATTCGCCGTAGCCGGCGGCCGCCTCGATCGCGTGGCCGAAGGTGTGCCCGAAGTTGAGCAGCGCCCGCTGACCCGTCTCGCGCTCGTCGAGCGCGACGATCGACGCCTTGATGGCGCAGGAGCGCTCCACCGCCGCGGCGAGGGCGCCGGCGTCGCGCGCCAGCAGCCGCTCGAGGTTCGCCTCCAGCCAGTCGAGGAAGCCGAGGTCGCGGATCAGGCCGTACTTGATCACCTCGGCGAGCCCGGCGGCGAGCTCGCGTTCCGGCAGCGTCGCGAGCGTGTCGAGATCCGCGACCACCACGCGCGGCTGGTGGAAGGCGCCGATCAGGTTCTTACCGGCGGGATGGTTGACGGCGGTCTTGCCGCCGACCGACGAGTCGACCTGCGCGAGCAGCGTCGTCGGCAGCTGCGCGCAGGCGATCCCCCGCTGCCAGGTTGCGGCCGCGAAGCCGGCAATGTCGCCGACCACGCCGCCACCGAGCGCGAGCACGGCGCCGTCGCGGTTGATGCGCGCGCTCGCGAGCCGGTCGTAGACGGTCGCGAGCGTCGCGAGCGTCTTGTAGGCCTCGCCGTCCGGAATGATGCACTCGGCGAGCTCGCGGCCGGCGAGCGTCGCCGCGAGCCGCGGCAGGTAGAGCGGCGCGACGGTCGCGTTCGTGACGACGAGCAGGCGCCCGGCCGGCAGCGCCGCCTCGAGCGGCGCACGGTCACCGAGCAGCCCGGCACCGATGTGGATCGGATAGCTGCGGTCGCCGAGGGAGATCGTGAGCGTGTGGCGGGCGCCGGACATGCAGGGGACGATAACAAGAACGTCGGCGCCGGTCGCGGGGCGGGCGGCCGGGTGCGGCAGTTTCGATGCGCTCGCGCGCCAAATCGCGCGGCACGCCGACGGCCGCCGCGCGAGCGCCGGGGGCCGCCATAAAAACCATGATAATCAGTTAGTTGCGGGAGAAACGCCGCGCCCGGCGACCGGCCATCAGTGGGGTTTCGGGGTGCCGCGCGCGTTGACGACCGCGTAGCGCAGGAGCGCCGCGGCCGAGTCGAGCCCGAGCTTCTCGCAGATGTTGCGCTTGTGCGAGTCGATGGTCTTCACCGCCGTGCCCATCTGCGCGGCGATCTCCCGCGTCGTGAGCGCGGTGCCGAGGAGGTCGATCACCTCCTGCTCACGCGCGGTCAGCATCTCGTGCGCGCGCGGTCCCGGCTCGCGGCCGGCGGCGATGCGGCGCATCACGCGCTGCGCGAGCCGGTCGCTCAGGTACACCCCGCCTGCTGCGACGGCGCGGATCGCCTTGATGAGGTCGGCGGGCGGGGCGTCCTTCATGGTGTAGCCGCGTGCGCCGAGCGCGAGCGCATCGTCCGCATAGAGCGCCTCGTCGAACATCGACAGCACCAGCACCCGCGGCAGAGGCAGCGGCAGCGGCCGCTCCGTGTCGCGCAGGAGGTCGAGGCCGCTCTCGTCACCGAGCGTCAGGTCGAGGAGTACCAGGTCGGGCTTCAGGAGGCTGATCGCGGCACGCGCCTCGGCGAGATTGGTCGCCTCGCCGCACACGACGAGGTCGGCGTGCGACTCGATCATCTGCCTGAGGCCGATGCGCACGACCTCGTGGTCGTCGACGAGCAGCACGCTGACGCGCGCCAGGTGCTCGGGGGGTTTCGTCCCTGACCTGCCGGTGTCGCTGTCTGCCATGCCGGTCACCACTCCTCCCTGCAATTCCGGAACCGCCCGCATCACTGCAGTGCGGAGCCGGGATTTTCGGACTAGGCCCTTCCGACCTCAATGGGTAATTCCCTGACCCTAAGGGACGTTGATTAGGCAAACCTGCGTGATACGAGTTCCGAACGGATGTCATCGACCACCGCGGCCACCTTGCGCTCGTCGGTCGACACCGTAAACAGGGCCGTTTCCCGGTACAGGGCCTCCCGGGCCCGCATCAGCTCGGCGAGCCGGGTCGCGGGGTCCGCGGCGAGGAGGAGCGGACGGTGCCGGGCGCGGCTGGTCCGCTCGACCTGCTGGGCCACCGAGGCCTCGAGGTAGACGACGATGCCGCGCTGCGACAAGGCGGCGCGGTTCTCGGGCAGCAGGATCGACCCGCCACCGGTCGCGAGCACGAGACCGTGCTCGCGCGTCAGGTCGTCGATGACCTCGCGCTCGCGCGCGCGAAACCCCGCCTCGCCTTCCTTCTCGAAGATGTAGTTGATGTCGACGCCGGTGCGTCGTTCGATCTCGGCGTCGCTGTCGAGGAAGCGCCAGCCGAGGAGGCGCGCCAGCGAGCGCCCGACCGCGGACTTGCCCGAGCCCATCGGCCCGATCAGAAAGACGCTGCGTGCCACGGCCGCGGCGGGCGCACCGGTGTGGGGCCTCTGGTCCATGCGCGAAGTGTAAACGAGGCCCGCAAACGACGACGGCCGCCCGGAGGCGGCCGTCATCTGCTCATCCCTGAGCGCTCCGCGTCAGTTCGGATTGGCGCAGGAGTTCGCCTGACCGTACGGGCTGACTTGCCCGGGCGGCGCGGTGGTCTGCGTCGTGTAGTCCGCGGCCAGACCCTCGAGCAGGAAGGTGATTGAGGTCGAGCTCTCGGTACCCGACACCGTCGCGGTCGCGATCAGCTTCTCGGTCACCCAATTTGCGTGGTCTGCGGGGTAAGTGACCTCGACGAGCAGAGTACCGGTGGCGTCGGTGGTGCCGGAACTCGGCGTAACCGAGGCCACGAAGCCGGGATCGAGCTTGCCGTTGTTATTGAAGTCCTCCGAGACCTCGTAGACGCCGGTGTAGTCGATGTCCTCGTTGGGACACGGAGCCGGGATGGAGTAGGCGGTACACCAGATATCACCGCAGCCGATCGTCGCCGGCGGCGTCACGTAGTCCCACTGCAACGTGCCCTTCCAGTAGCTCACCGGCAGTATGGAGACGACGATCGGGACGTTCGGCACTGGCGCGCCTTGCGTGTCGATCGCCTGAATCTCGTACTGCTGCGAATACTGTGTGTGCTGCGAGTTGAAGCCAATCTGATTGCCGGTGCCAAGCGAGAGATTCACAGTCTGGCCGCCGACGGTGAGCGTCGCGGTACCCGACACGACCGGGTTCGTGCCGGCGACCGTGCCGGTGACCACGACGCCGTTGCTCGGGCTGGTCGAGTTGCCCGCGGTGTAGGTCACCTGCGCCTGGCCCTGCACGTCGGTCGTCGCCGATGCCTGTGACAGCGTGCCATTCGTGATATCGACCAGCGTGAAATTCACGACTGCGTTCTGCACCAGGTTGTCGGCCGGGTCGCGCACGGTCGCGGTGATCGTGCTCGTGCCCTGCGTCGTGACGGCGCTTGGGCTCGCCTGCACCGAGATCTGTGTTGGGTCTGTCGCGACGAAGTCGATCGGCACCGTGGCCGAGACGCCCGTGCCGCTCGCCTGCACGATCGCCGGTCCCGCATCGGCCGAGGAGATCGTAACGCTGGCCACGCCGCTCCCGTTCGTGGTAGCCGTGGACGAGTTCAGCACGCCTCGGGTCGTCGAGAACGTCACTATCTGGCCGGAAACCGGGTTGCCGCCGTTGGTCCAGGTCGCCGCAATCGTCTGGTTCGCACCGAGGTCGACTTCCGTCGTGGTTCCGGACGGCGTCGTGATCTGGAAGCTCTGGGTGCTGATCGCAATCGCCTGCTCGGCGCCGAGCCCGAGCGCGGTCGCGCTCAGCGTATCACTCGTCGCACTCGTGCTCGCGGTCAGGGTCACCGTCGCCTGGCCGGTGCTGTTCGTGGTCACCGAGGTGGCGCTCAGCGAGTTGCCCGCCTTGTCGGCGATCCCCACCGACTGGTTCGGAATGCCCGTGCCGGATGAGTCGGCGAGCGTGACCGTGTAGCTCCCCTGATTGCCGAGCACGAGATTCGCAGGGCCCGCGAGGGCGAGCGTCGTGCCAGTGACGTTGACCGGGATCGTTGCCGACGCGGTCGGAGTCGACACGGTCACGGTAATCGTGCGGTTGGTGAAGTCGTTGCCGGCGTTGACGAGCGCCTCCGCCACGCCGTTCGCGTCGGTCGTTCCCGCCGGCACTGCCGGCATGACCGCGGCACCTGCAACCGTCGCGGTCGGCGTGATCGAACCCGAGGTCGAGGAGAATGTGAGCACGACGCCCGGCAGGACGTTGTTGTTCGCATCCTTGAGGAGCGCCGAGATGGTGGCCGACTTCGAGCTGTTCGACGGGACTTGGGACTGATTGGTGAGGAGCGTGATCGTCTGCTGGATCGCGACCACCCCGACCGTCGTCATGCCCGAGCCGGTGCCGGCCGACGCGGTGACGGTGATCTGGGTACCCGCCGCGGCGCCGTTCGCGCTCAGCGTCGCGGTCGCACTGCCGCTGGAGTCGGTGGTACCGCTGACGACGGCGATGCCGCCGGCGCTCGAGGTGAACGTCACCGTCGCGCCCTGCACGAGGTTGTTGTTCTCGTCGGCCGCGACCGCCGTGATCGTGGAGGTGGTGCTGCCGTCCGCCGCGATGGTGGCCGGGCTCGCCGAGACGGTCACCTTCGCGACCGTCGAGGTGGCGCCGCCGCCGGTGGTGCCGGTCGACTGCGTGAGGGAATTGCCACCGCCACAGGCCGCGAGGAGCAGGCCGCTGACGATCGCCGTACCCAGGAACTTAAAGAGTTTCATCCTTCCTCCAAATCGTGACTGTTGACGCTTCCCCGCAGAGCGTCAGTACAGAGCGCTACCTTCGCGCAGAATCTTGGGCGTGACGAAGATCAGGAGCTCATCCTTGTTGTTCGTCTTGGTCGTGGTCTTGAACAGGTAGCCGAGCAGCGGAATGTCGCCGAGGAACGGCACCTTGTTCTCGCTGGTGCTGCGCGTCGTCTCCATGATGCCGCCGAGCACGACGGTCTGGCCGTCGTTGACGAGCACCTGGGTCGTGATCGCGCGCGTGTCGATCGATGGCACCTGGCCGCCGGTCGCGCTCTGCACGACCTGGCCGACGGCGTCGTCGGACACGGTCAGGTCGAGGATCACGCGGTTGTCCGGCGTGATCTGCGGCTTGACCTTGAGCGACAGCACGGCCTTCTTGAACTGCGTCGTGGTCGCGCCCGAGCCCGAGGATTCCTGGTAGGGAATCTCGACGCCCTGCTCGATCGACGCTTCCTTCTGGTTCGACGTGATGAGGCGCGGCGAGGACACGACCTCGCCACGGCCCTCGGCCTGCGCGGCCGACAGCTCGAGGTCGACCAGGTAGTTGCCGCTCAGCACCGACAGCGCGATCTGGCCGGCCGGGTTCGAGACCGGCAGGTTCACGTTGTAGCGGTCGAGGTAGCTCGGCGTGCTGCCGGCCGGCTGGGTCGGGACCGACACCGGGAACGCGGAGCCCGTGGTCTGCAGGTTGGTCAGCGCCGAACTCACGATCTGGTTGGTCGAGTTCGTGTCGCCGGAGATCGCCACGAGGCCGTTGTTGCCGCGCTGCCTGACGCCGGTCATGCCGAGCTGGGCGCCGAGCTGGCGCGTGAAGTCGTCGTTGACGATCACGATGCGCGACTCGATCAGCACCTGGCGTACCGGGATGTCGAGCGTCGTCACGAGACGCCGGATGTCGGTCAGGCGGTCGGCCGTGTCCTGCAGCAGCAGCGTATTGGTGCGGTCGTCGATCGCGACCGAGCCGCGCTGCGAGATCAGCGAGTTGCCGGCCTTGCCCTTGATGAGGAGCGCGAGGTCCGACGCCTTGGCGTAGTTCACCTGCAGGTACTCGGTCCTGAGCGGCGCGAGTTCCTGGACGTCCTTCTGCGCCTGCAGCTCGGCCTTCTCGCGCGTGGCGAGCTCTTCGGCCGGGCCGACCAGGATGACGTTGTCACGGCGGCGCATCGCGAGGCCCTTGGTGCGCATCACGATGTCGAGCGCCTGGTCCCAGGGGACGTTCTGCAGGCGCAGCGTCACGCCACCCTGCACCGTGTCGCTGACGACGATGTTCTGGCCGCTGGTGTCGGCGAGCAGCTGCAGCACGGCGCGCACGTCGATGTCCTGGAAATTCAGGGTCAGGCGCTCGCCGGTGTATTCCTTCTTCTCGTCCGCGATCTTGCCCTTGTTGCCGCCGGCCGCGCGGATCTCGATGACGTACTGGTTGTCCGTCTGGTAGGCGAGTTCCTCGAAGTCGCCCTGCGCATTGACGACGAGGCGCGAGCCGCCGTCGGCCCTGAGCGCGTCGACCGAGGTCACGGGCGTCGCGAAGTCGACCACGTCGTAGCGCTTGACGAGGTCGCTGCCGATCTGCGCACCGACGAAGTCGACGACCACCTGCTGGCCTTCCTGGCGCACGTTCACGGGCGTACGCGGATCGGTCAGCGCGACCGTGATGCGGCCGGTGCCGTCGGCGCCGCGGCGGAAGTCGATGCCGGCGATCTTGCGTCCGCCGCTCGCGGCGGGCGCGGTGCTGTCGGCGGCCGGGGCTGCGGCAGCGGTGGCGCCGCTCGCGAGCGGCACACCGCCGCTGCGCGACTGGCCGACCGTGAGGACGATCGAGTTGCCGTCGACGCGCGTGTCGTAGGGCACGAGCGCATCGAGGTTGAGCACGAGGCGGGTGCGGCCCGCGCCTTCACCGGCGACCACGCTGTCGACACCACCCGACTTGACGTCGATGCGCCGGCTCGGCAGCGCGAGCGTCACGCCCGGGAGATCGAGCGAGATGCGTGCCGGCTTGTCGATCGTGAACGACAGCGGCTGCGGGGCGGGCCCCGACATCTTGAAGGTCAGCTGCACCTGCTGTCCCGGGAGGGTCGCTACGTCCACCGACTCGAGCCGGTTGGCAACCGCCTGCGCGAAGCTGGCCGCCGCGGGCAGGAGCCCGAGGAACAGTGCGAGCGCTGCGAAGCCAAAGCCCACGCTCTTGGAGCGCGGCGCGGCGGTGACAGGCCCGAAATTGGCTTTCATTCCCACTACTCCCGGTAACATTCAGTTGGCCCCGAGCGTGATGGCAGCCTGGCGCTCCATGTAGCCGCCCAGGCCGTCCGGCACTATCTCGACGACGGAAATCTTCGAGTCGGTGACCGCGAGCACGCGGCCGTCGTTCTGGCCCACATAGTTGCCGGTCGTCACCCGGTGAATGAGGCCGTCTTTGGTCTGCACGAGCCCGAAGTAGCGGCCGCCCTGACGGAGCGTGCCGACCATCTTCAGCGTATCGAGCGAGAAGCCTTCGAGGAACTCGCGGTTGCGGTGCGCATCGGGCCGGAGGCCCCCGGCACCCGGCGCCGCGACCGGCACGCTCGGCTGGAACGGCGAGCGCAGCTGCGTCGGGTCGTAGACGAACGACTCGTACGGCTTGATGTCCGGAATCGGCTGGATGCGGCCGCCGGGACGCTTCTTCTTGGCCTCGAGGTCGGCCTTGAGATCGGCGGTACCGCCGCCACAGCCGGCGAGCGGGGCGAGGAGGACCGCGGCGAGCGCGGCAGCCAGGATCGGGCGGGTCTTGCGCGCCATTAGCCGGCACCTCCGACCGCAGGCTTCCCGGGCTTGCCCTTGGTATCGGCAGGCGCGGTCTCGGCATCGTCGAGGTAGCGGTAGGTCTTGGCCGTGACGTCGAGGATCAGGCGGTCTGGCCCGGAATCCTTGCTCTCCGGCGTGATGGTGATGTCGTGCAGCGTCACGATGCGTGGCAGTGCCGCGATGCCGCTGACGAAGCTGCCGAACTGGTGATAGGAGCCGGTCAGGCGGATGTGGATCGGCAGCTCCGCGTAGAAGTCCTTCTTCACCTCGGCGGCGGGCTGGAACAGCTTCTCCTGCAGGCCCGCGGCCAGCCCGGTCTGCGAGATGTCGACCAGCAGGCTCGGCACCTCGGTGCGGCCGGGCAGCTGGCGGAGCATCGCGCCGAAGGAGCGCTCCATCTCCTTGAGCTGGCCCTTGTAGGCCTCGATGTTCGCGGCCTTGCCCTGCTTCTCGTCGAAGGTCTGCAGCAGGTCCTGCTCTTCCTTGCGGGCCAGCTCGAGATCCGGCATCTCGCTGTTGATCGGCACGAAGTAGACGAGGCCCGCCGTCAGCACGACGAACAGCAGTCCGATCGCGAGCGCCCGGAACAGCAGCGGCCAGCGGCCGATATCCTTGAAATCAAGGCGTTTTACTTCCTCGATGAAGTTCATTGTCCTGACGCCCCCGCCGTGTGGCCTGCGCGCCGCGGCTTGCCGCTTGTGTCGTCATCGGCCGGCGCGAGGCTCTTCTGAGTCGCGAACAGCGTGAACTCCGAGCCGACGCCCTGCTTGCCGGTCTCGATGACCTGCAGCTGCGGATCGGCGAGCCACGGCGAGGCTTCAATGTTGCGCATCAGGGTCGAGACGCGGGTCGAGGACTGCGCCACGCCCTTGAGCTCGAGCTTCTTGTCGTTCTGCTTGACGCTCGTGAGGTACACGCCGTCGGGCAGCGTCCGCGCCAGCTGGTCGAACACGTGCACGACCTCCGGCCGGCTGCGCTGCAGGCGGCTGATGATCTCCATGCGCGCGACCAGCCGCGAGCGCTGCGCCTCGAGCCCGAGGATCTCGGTGATCTGCTTGTCGAGCTCGGTGATCTCCTGCTTCAGGAGCTCGTTGCGCTCGCGCTGCCGCTCGATCGCGCCCGAGATGCCCCAGTAGGTGAACATCGTCACCACCGCGGCGGCCATCAGCGCGCCGAACGCCCAGAGACCGAATTCCTTCTGGATCCTGGCCCGCTCGATCTGGCGGTGCGGCAGTAGGTTGATTTTCGGCATCAGTCGAAGCTCCGCAGGGCGAGGCCGCAGGCGATGAGCAGCGCAGTCGCGTCCTTCTTGACGCCCTGCGCCTTGGCCTTCGACGACAGTTTCATCTGGCCGAGCGGGTCGCCCTTCTCGGCGGCGATCCCGACGCGGCTTGCGATCACGTCGGCGACTCCGGCGATGCTGGCGCAGCCGCCGCAGATCAGGATCTGCTCGGGCTGCTCGCGGCCGCTGCCGGAGGCCAGGTAGAACTGCAGGCTGCGGCTGACCTGCTGGGTCATGTCGTCGATGAACGGGTCCAGCACTTCGGGCTGGAAGTTCGACGGCAGTCCGCCTTCCTTCTTGGCGCGCCCGGCTTCCTCCATGGAGAGCCCGTAGGTGCGCATGATCTCCTCGGTGAGCTGCTGCCCGCCGAAGGCGAAGTCGCGCGTGTAGATGACGCGCAGATTCTTGAGCACGCTGAAGGTCGTGGTGCTGGCGCCGAAGTCGACCACCGCGATGGTGCGCTCGTTGCCGCCGTCGACCATCTGGTGGGTCAGCAGGCGGCAGGCGTTCTCGAGCGCGAAGGCCTCGACGTCCACGATCTTGGTGGTGAGCCCGGCGGCGTTGACGGCGGCCTGGCGCTGCTCGACGTTCTCGGTGCGGGTCGCGACCAGCAGCACGTCCTGCATCTCGGCGTCCTTCTCGGACGGACCCATGACTTCGAAGTCGTAGCTGACCTCGTCCATGGGGAAGGGGATGTACTGGTCGGCCTGCATCTCGACCTGCGCCTCGAGGTCGCGCGGGTTGAGCGAGCGCGGCATCTGGATCACCTTGGTGATCGCGGCGTCGCCGGAGATCGCCACGGCGACCTCCTTGCTGCGCGCTCCGCTGCGCTTGATGGCGCGCTTGATCGCCTCGCCGACGGCCTCGGCATCCACGATCGCTTTCTCGTTGATGGCGCTGTGCGGCGTCGGCTCCGCGGCATAGGCCTCGACGCGGTACTGATCGCCCGTCATCGCGATCTCGATCAGCTTGATCGAGGACGTCGTGATGTCGAGTCCGATCAGCGGCCTGTTCCGCTGGCCGAACGAGAAGTTCAATTGCGGCAGAGAGAGCTTCATAAATCCTTTCTGTTTCAAGACCTTAAATAGTCTTGCCGCCGATCCGCTTTAGGATTCCCGAGCAACTTTATAGCAACAAACTGTTAAATGGAACGTGAGGCTGCTCACGATTCCCCACCAATCCCGCCCCTGTCACGGCCGTACAGGCCCAAAACCGCGATCCAGCGCTCGTGGCCGCGCCAGCGGCTCCCGGGAAGAGTCGGCGAAATGTGGGTTGGCTTGAGGAAGCCGGTGGTTGCAGCAGCAGACAGACGCGGGATTGCCCCGACGCCCTGGGAATTCTGCCGGCAACCCCGCTGTCCTAGGCCTGACCGACTTCGCGTCGTCATCACCCGTAGACCGGTGGCTTTGCGTCCCCACCTTTCGATGGGTTTGCCTTTGAGCGGCGGCTACTATGCATAATGACCACCCCCGAGGCAAATACTTGCGCCGCATTCCTTTGAATTCCCGTTATGTTCGACTCGGCGGGCTCGCCGCTGCGTTCATTGTGCTGTGCGGCGCGGGCATCCTGTTCGCAGGACTCGGCACTTATTACTACCTGGCGCCGACGCTGCCGGACGTCGCCACCCTGAAGGACGTGCGCCTGCAGGTGCCGCTTCGCATCTACACGCGCGACGGCCGCCTGCTCGCGCAGATCGGCGAGCAGCGCCGCATCCCGGTGCGCTTCGAGGACGTGCCGAAGCCGCTCGTCAGCGCCTTCATCGCGGCCGAGGACGACCGCTTCTTCTCGCACGGCGGCATCGACACCGCGGGCCTGCTGCGCGCGCTCATCGTGACCGCGGCCACGGGCGAGGCGCGCCAGGGCGGCAGCACGATCACGATGCAGCTCGCACGCAACATGTTCCTGACGCCCGAGAAGCAGCTGCGGCGCAAGCTGCGCGAGATCTTCCTCGCGCTCAGGATCGAGAGCGAGTTCTCGAAGAACGAGATCCTGACGCTCTATCTCAACAAGATCTTCCTCGGCGAGCGCGCCTACGGCGTCGCCGCGGCCGCCGAGGTCTACTACGGCAAGTCGCTCGCCGATCTCACGCTCGCCGAGATGGCGACGATCGCGGCGCTGCCGAAGGCGCCCTCCACGCTGAACCCGATCGCGAACCCGGCGCGCGCCGAGCAGCGTCGCGCCTACGTGCTGCGGCGCATGCTCGACAAGGGCTACATCAACAAGGCCGACCACGACACCGCGCTCGCGGCACCGATCGAGACCACCGAGCACGGGCCGCGCGTCGAGGTCGACGCCCCCTACGTCGCCGAGATGGTGCGCGAGCAGCTGGCGGACCAGTACGGCGACGAGCTCTACAGCGCCGGCTACCAGGTGGTCACCAGCATCGACAGTCGCCTGCAGCACGCCGCGGACTGGTCGCTGCGCGCCGCGCTCCTCGAGTACGACCGGCGCCACGGCTGGCGCGGTGCCGTCGGCCATGCGGCGACGCCCCCGACGAATGCCGCGCAGGCACCCGACATGCTCGAGCGCTTCTCGCCGGTCGGCGGGCTCGTGCCCGCGATCGTCGCCGAGGTCGGCGCGAAGTCCGCCGCGGTGTTCAGCAAGGACGGCCGGCGCTACCTGCTCCCCTGGGACGGCGGGCTCGCCTGGGCGCACCGCATCGACGCGAGCGGCACGCTCGGACCCGCGCCGAAGCAGGCCGCCGAGATCGTCGCGCCGGGCGATGTCGTGTACGTGCAGCCGGCGGGCGGCGGCACGGCGCTGCTCGCGCAGGTGCCGCTGGTGCAGGGCTCGTTCGTCTCGCTCGACCCGCAGGATGGCGCCATCACCGCGCTCTCCGGCGGCTTCGACTTCTACGCGAGCAAGTTCAACCGCACCGTGCAGGCCAGGCGCCAGCCGGGCTCGTCGTTCAAGCCCTTCATCTACTCGGGCGCCCTCGAGCAGGGCTTCACGCCCGCGACCGTGATCCTCGATGCACCGGTCGTCATCGAGGGCGCGGGCCTCGAGCAGAGCTGGCGGCCCGAGAACGACGCCAAGCACTTCTACGGGCCGACGCGCCTCAGGGACGCGCTCGCGCGCTCGCGGAACCTCGTCTCGATCCGCATCCTGCGCGCGCTCGGCGTCGAGTACGCGCTCGACTACGCGACACGCTTCGGCTTCGGCAAGGACGAGCTGCCGCACAACCTGACGATGGCGCTCGGCACCGCGCAGCTGACGCCGCTCGAGCTCGCCACCGGCTACGCGGTGTTCGCGAACGGCGGCTTCCGCGTCGAGCCGTACCTCGTCGAGCGCATCGCCGATGCCGACGGCAAGACGCTCTTCAGCGCCGATCCGGCGGTGGCCTGCCTCGACTGCAACCTGCCCGTCGAGCCGCCGCTGCCGGGCCCGCCTGGCAGCGCGCCCGCCGCGACGGCGGCTACGGACGGCACGACCGCCGCCGCGGCCGAGACGCCCGCCGCGCCCGCCGCGCCCGCCGCGCCCGCGGTGGCGAGCGCGCCGCAGCTCGCCCCGCCCGGCATCGGGCCGCTCACCGCGGGCAGCAACACGCCCGGGATCACGCGCCTCGCCGAGCTCGGCGACGGCTACGCGCATCCGGCGGCGAAGCGCCTCGCGCCGCACGTGATCTCGACCGCGAACGCCTACCTCATGACCGATCTCATGCGTGACGTGATCCGCCGCGGCACCGGGCGCCGCGCGCTCGCGCTCAAGCGCGACGACATCGCCGGCAAGACCGGCACCACCAACGACCGCCGCGACACCTGGTTCATGGGCTTCAACGCCGACATCGTCGCCGGCGCCTGGGTCGGCTTCGACCAGGAGCATTCGCTCGGCGCCGGCGAAGAGGGCGGCCACACGGCGCTGCCGATGTGGGTGTACTTCATGGGCGAGGCGCTCGCCGGCCGGCCGGAGCATCGGCTGCCGCAGCCGGACGGCATCGTCAGCGCCCGCATCTCGCCGGCGACCGGCGAACTCGCGCGCGCCAACGACCCCGAGGCGATCTTCGAACTGTTCCTCGCCGGGCGGCTGCCGGGCAGCGGTGGCGTCGCGAGCGGCGCCGGCAACGCCCAGCAGCAGAAGCCCGCTGCGCAGAGCGACGACCAGATCTTCTGACGGCGTGCGCGGTGCGCGCGGAGCCTGTGCTAGAGTCGCTGCGTCGAAGCCGTCGGAGAACACGATGACTCGGCCGCGTGCCATCCGCGGTGACGATCTGCGCAAGGCCCTTGCGCAGGAGGCGGCCCGCCTGATGTTCGAGCACGGCGTCGACGACTACGGCTTCGCCAAGCGCAAGGCAGCCGAGCGCCTCGGCGCCGGCGAGTACGCGGTACTGCCGAAGAATTCCGAGATCGACGCGGCGCTCGCCGAGTACCAGCGCCTGTTCGCGCACGACACCCACGCCGACATGCTGGCCGAGCAGCGCCGCGCGGCGCTCGATGCGATGCAGCTGCTCGAGGAGTTCGAGCCGCGCCTCGTGGGTCCCGTGCTGTCCGGCACCGCGACGCCGTACCAGGAAATCAGCCTGCACGTGTTTTCGGATTCGGCCGAGGCAGTCAGCTGGAAGCTGCTCGACGACCGCATCCAGTACCGCGTCGCCGAGCACCGCGTGCGCATGAACGCCGACTGGGTGCTGCAGTGCCCGGCGGTGCAGTTCACCGTGTTCGACTTCCCGGTCGACGCGACCGTCTTCCCGCGCGACGGCATCCGCCAGTCGCCGCTCAGCCCGAGCGACGGCAGGCCCATGCGGCGCGCCTCGGCGAACGAGGTGCGGGCGCTGGTCGAGGCGCCACCGGCGGCGGCGCTGCTCCGCGGCTGAGGTTCAGCGGTCCTTCCTGGTGAACTTGCCGATCCCCTGGCGCGCGTCGTCCTGCACGGCATTGCAGGCCATGACTTCGCCGGCGCGCGCGTACGCGGCCTCGATGCCGAGCTCGCGCTGCTGGTAGAAGAAGCGCTTGCCGAGCGCGATCGCGCCCGGTGACTTGGCGGCGATCGCGGTCGCGAGCCGCGCGATCTCCGCGTCGAGCGCCTCGGGGGCGACCACGCGGTTGACGAGGCCGCGCGCCAGGGCGGTGGCGGCGTCGATGAAGTCGCCGGTCAGCAGCATCTCGAGCGCCTGCTTGGCGAGTACGTTGCGGGACAGCGCCACCGCCGGCGTCGAGCAGAAGAGGCCGAGGTTGATCCCGGACACCGCGAAGCGCGCCGTGCTGCTCGCGACCGCGAGGTCGCACATCGCGACCAGCTGGCAGCCGGCCGCGGTCGCGACGCCCTGCACGCGCGCGATCACCGGTTGCGGCTGGCGCTGGATCGTCAGCATCAGCTCGCTGCAGGCGGCAAAGAGTGCCCGCAGGCTGGCCTCGTCGGCGTCCGCACCCATCTCGGTGAGGTCGTGGCCGGCGGAGAAGGCCTTGCCCTCGGCGGCCAGCACGATCACGCGCACCGTCGCATCGCCCGCGAGTCCGTCGAGCGCGCCCTTCAGGCTCGCGATCATCGCCCGCGACAGCGCGTTGTACTTCGCGGCGCGGTTCAGCATCAGGCGCGCGACGGCGCCGTCGCGCTCGATCGTCACGAGCGGTGCGTCGGCGACCTCGGCAGCGCTCACGTTCGCATTCATGGGGAACTCCTGGGGTCGGGGTCGGGGTCGGGATCGGGGCGGAGGCGTCGCTCGGGGCCATCGTAGCGCGACTCGGCGGCGAGCGCCGCGAGGGCCGCCGCGAGCGGCTGCGGGGCGCCGCGCGCGACGAGCGCGCGCATCACCCACGCCGCACCGACGCTGGCGCCCTGCCCGGCGGGCGCGTCGGCCGGGTAGCGCGGGCAGCCGCCGAAGCGCGCCGCCCCCAGGCGCGACAGCTCGCCCGGGCCGCAGCGGGCATCGCCCGTGCCCGCGATCACGCCCGGATAGGCGGCCGGCCACACCGGCCCGCCGCGCGCGGGCGCCGCAGCGACGACGAGGCAGCCGGCGGCGACGGCGCGCGCGACGGCAGCCGCGAGCACCGGGCGGTCGGCCGCGAGTCCGAGGCTGAGCTGCACGAGCGTCGCGCCCTCGCCGCGGCTCCAGTCGAGCGCGGCCGCGACCGCGGCGGCGCTCGCCGCACCCTCGCCGGCGAACACCTGCGCGAGCACGAACTCGAGCGCCGGCTGCCCCGCGGCGAGGAGCGCGAGCAGGCGCGAGCCGTGCCCGGTCGGGTCCGGCACGCAGCGCTCGGCGCCCGCGCCCGCTGCCGCTCGGAAGCAGCGCGCGGCCACGACCTGCGGGCCGTCGCCGGCGCTGTCGATGAGCGCGAGCCGCAGCGCCACCCGTCAGCTGCCGAGCGCCGCCGGGCGCAGCGTGCCGGCCTCGAGCAGCCAGCAGAGGTCGGCCTCCTCGGTGCCGGTCGCCTGGTGCGTGATCACGATGCGCGTGCGCGCCGGGAAGGAGTCGTCGAGTGCCCGCTGCACCGCCCGCGCCGCCTCGCGGTCGAGTCCGCTCAGCGCCTCGTCGAGGATCACGATCAGCGGATCGGCGAGCGCGGCGCGGGCGATCGCGATGCGCTGGCGCTGCCCGGTGGAGAGGCCCGCGCCGCCCTCCCCGACCAGGGTCTCGTAGCCGTGCTCGAGCTCGCGCACGAAGTCATCGACCCCGGCGTGCATCGCGGCCTCGAGCACCGCCGCCTCGGTGACGTCCCAGTGGCCGTAGCGCAGGTTGTCGAGGATCGTGCCGCGCACGAGCAGCGGCGAGTGCTCGACGACCACGACGCGGCGCCTGAGCGCATCGAGCCGGTAGCGCCCGAGCGGCACGCCGTCGAGCAGGATCCGGCCGGACTCCGGCTCGACGAAGCGCCTGAGCAGGTCCGTGAGCGTCGTCTTGCCGGCGCCCGAGGCGCCGCGCAGCACCAGCTTGCTGCCGGCCGGAATCGCGACGCTGACCGCATCGAGCAGCATCCGCCCCTCGCGCGGCAGCGCGAGCGAGACGCGCTCGAGCACGAGCGTGCCGCGCGCCTCGGCCGGCAGCGGCAGTGCATCGGCGGCCTCGCTCACGGCCGGCAGTGCCAGCAGTTCCTCGACGCGCTCGAGGCTGACGCGCGCGCGCTGGTAGCCGGTGTAGAGCCCGGCGAGCGAGGCGGCGGAGCCGGCGCTCCGCGTGAGGTACGCGACGAACGCGACCAGCGTGCCGACGCTCAGGGACCCCTGCAGCACGTACCAGCCGCCGAGCACGAAGATGCCGGCGGTCACGAGGTTGCCGAGAAAGCCCGCCGCGGCGCCCGCGCCGTAGCCGACGAGCTGCGCGCGCAAGACGCGCGCGAGGTACTCCTCGCCGAGCACGCCGAGCCGCGCGCGCTCGGCGTCGCCCGCGCCCGCACCCTGCACGGTGCGCGCTCCGGCGAGCGTCTCGATCAGAAAGCCGCTGACGCGCCCGGCCGCCTCGCGCACCGCGCGCGTGCTGGCCGCGAGCGGCGCGCGCGCGTAGTGCCGCACGCCGAGCTGCAGCGGCAGGAGCAGCGCCACGAGGAGCGTCAGGCGCCACGACAGCGCCAGCATCACCGCAGCGGTGACGCCGATCGTGAGGAGGCTCCCGAAGAGCGTCGCCACCGCATCGGTGCCGAAGCGCTGCACCTCGGCGACGTCGCCGTCGAGCCGCGTGACGAGGTCGCCGACCGGGCGTTCCGCGAGACGCCGTGGCGAGACGCGCATCAGGTGCGCGTAGGCCGCGCCGCGCAGCGCGAACAGGGCGCGCCCCGAGGCGCGCACGTAGATCAGGCGGTGCAGCAGGCCGAGCGCGAAGCCGGCCAGCGCGAGCGCCAGCATGCCGAGGCAGGCCTCGAGCAGGCGCCCGAAGTGGCGGCCGATCAGGCCCTGGTCGATGACGATGCGCGTCAGGAGCGGCTGCGCCGCGCCGAGCGCGGCGAGCACGAGCCCGATCGCGAGTGCGAGCCCGAGCCGCGGCAGCTCCGGCCGCAGGTGCGGCCAGAGCAGCCGCGCGATGCGCCGCGCGCTAGTGGTCCTTGATGACACGCAGGCTCGCGACCGACTGGTCGCCGCAGCCGGGCAGCTGGATCATCGCGCGCTTCGCGAGGTTCGCCGGGTCGTAGAAGGCGACGTCGCACATCGCGCCGCCGACGTACAGCTCCTTGCCGTCGCTCGCGATGTTGACGGCGTAGAAGGTGTGATCGAGCGGCTGGCGCTGCGCCAGCGTGTGCGTCACGAGGTCGACCTTGGTGAGCGTCGTGTAGCTGCCGTAGACGGTCTTGTGGTCGGGGCTCATCACGCTCGAGAAGATGATCGCCGCGGTGTCCTCGAAGTCGTGGAAGTCGAGCGCGCCGCTGCCGACGTCGAGCGTCATGATGCCGGTGCGCGCGACCGTGCTGCCGCCGTGCGTCACGTCCGAGGTCACGGGCGTCGTGAACACGCCGCTCGGCTCGGTCACCGGCCAGAACGCCAGCACGTCGGGCTGCGAGTGCTCGGGCAGCTGCCACCGCGTGATGCCGCGCGTACCGACGAGCCTGCCGCTCGTGACGTCGAACTCGTCGAGGTCGAAGCCGAGCGCGTAGAAGCTCTTGCCGCTCGGGCGCATCAGCATCATCACGACGCGCCGCGGCGCCGGGTAGCTGCGCACCGGCTCGGCCTTGAGCCCCGCGTCGGTGCGGAACACCGCGAAGCGCGGCTGCTCGACGTGGTACTCGGACGGCAGCAGCCGGGTCGGCAGTTCGTAGGCGATCAGCTCCTTGCCGTCCGGCGTCACGGCGAAGGCGAAGAAGTCCTTGACCCGCTCGCCCGGCGAGGAGAGGTCCGCGCGGAACACCGCCTTGCCGCTCCTGAGGTCGATGCCGACGATGCTCTCCATGCGGTTGACGAGCACGTAGGCACGCCGCCCGTCGGGCGACGGCACGATCGTGGCCGCCGAGTCGCCGGCGTCGGCGATCGCGAAGTCGGAGCGCACGGTGCGCCGCGCCGCGTCGATCACGTACAGGTGGCCGGGCTTGGCCGCGGCCAGGATCAGGTCGCCCGCGGCCGCGTCCGGCGCACGGCCGGCCAGCGCTGCGATTGCGAGTCCCGCAACCGCCAGAGTCTTCAGCATCGCCATGCGCTCGCTCCTCGTCACTTCTTCGGGAACACGGCGTCGAGTTCGCGCCAGTCGTCCGCGGCCGACGGCTTGCCGTCGCTCCAGTTCGGGTAGGTGCTCATCGTGTCCGGCACCTGCGCCGGCCACCAGCAGGGGTCGGAACAGCCGTACAGGTCCGCCTCCATCGGCTGGCACAGCGACGCGACGCCGCCGAACGGATCGACCTCCCAGCCCGGGTCGAAGGTGGTCGCGCAGCCGGCCACGGTGTCCATCGCGACGACCTCGGCCACGTGGCCCTCGGCGGCGGCCTTGAGCAGCAGCTCGGCCTTGCGGTTCTTGGGGGTGAGTTCGCTCATCCGATGGCACTCCTCGGCTCGAGGTGGCGGACAAAGAAATCCGGGTTCTGCTGCTGGATCTCGGCATACACGGCGACGCCGAAGTCGACCCAGTCGCGCAGCAGGTTGCAGTAGTGGTAGGTGCGGTGGTGCGGGTCGCCGAAGCGCGCGTACGACTCGTGGTAGCAGCCGCCGGCGCACAGGTTGCGGATCCGGCAGGTGGCGCAGTGCGTGCCCTCGCGGTCGATCGCCTTGTCGATGAAGGCACCGAGGCGCGCGCCGTCGATGCCGGTCGCGACGTTGCCGAAGGTCGGCAGTTCGGAGCCCGTGAAGCGGTGGCACAGGTTGAGCTCGCCGTCGCCGTCGACGGCGAGGAGGCCGATACCCGCGCCGCAGGGCACGGACTTGCGCCGCCCCTCGTGCAGGTCGGTCATCAGCTGGTGCATGTTGGAGAAGCCGTTGTTCTCGCCCCTCAGGGCCGCGTCGCGGTAGCGCAGCCCGAGGCGCTCGAAGGCGGCGTGCACGCCCGCGAGCTCGGCCGTGCTGAGCGCGTGGCCGGCGACGTCGGAGGAGGTCACCGGCGCGTATCCGACCTCGTGGAAGCCGAGCTCGTCGCGCAGGTGCGCGTGAATCGCCTCGACGTCGGTGTTGCCGGCGCCGAGCGTGACGCGCGCACCGACCGGGCGCGAGCGGTAGCGCGCGAGCAGCATCTCGACCTTGCGCGCGACCACCGCGTAGCTGCCGCGGCCGCCGACCGTCCTGCGGTGGCGGTCGTGCACCGCCTGCGGGCCGTCCATCGACACCGAGATGCCGAAGCGGTGCGCGTCGAAGTAGTCGACAAGCGCGGGCGTCAGCAGCGTTGCGTTGGTGGTCATCGAGAAGTCGATGCGCCGCCCGGCGCGCGCGACCGCCGCCTCGGCGTAGTCCACCACCTGGCGGATCAGCGCGACGTTGGTGAGCGGCTCGCCGCCGAAGAACACCACCGACAGGCGCTCGCGCGCGGCGCCGGCCCCGACCAGGAGGTCGATGCTGCTGGCCGCGGTCGCGAAGTCCATCTTCTTCCCCTGGGCGGGCTTGGCGAGGTCTTCCTTGTAGCAGTAGGTGCAGGACAGGTTGCAGCCGGTGTTGACGTTGAGCACCAGCGTCGACAGCGGATAGGCGCTCACCTTGACGCTGGTCGGATTGATGGGCCGCAGGCGTCCCGCCGGCTGCAGCACCTCGAGGCGCTCGAGCTCGCCGGCAAAGGCGCGCACGCGCGCCTCCGGATGGCGCGCACCGAGCTGCGCCGCGAGCTCGTCGAGCGAGGCGCCGCCGGGCGCCGAGCAGGCGTCGATGACCTCGAGGCCGAGCGCGTCGACGCCGAACACGGCCGTGGTCGGCACGTGCAGCAGGAAGGCATCGGCGTTCGCGCGCACGACGTGCCCGTTCCAGGCGTTGAACTCGAGGCGCTGTGCGTTGGTCTGCATGGCGTGGTGCGGGCTCCGCTCAGTAGATCGGCGGGTTGTTCCAGCGCTGCACGGTGACGATCAGGTGCCCCTGCCCGTCCACCACGCCGCTGCCGTCGTGCACGCGCGCGACGATCGCGAGGTTGCCGACGTTGTCACCGGAGAACTCGCGCGCCTTGTTCGGCCCCGCGCCGGCCGGCAGGAAGCGGCCGTTCGCCTCGAGCCGGCCCGCGAACCTGACGTCGTCGCTGCGCTTCGCCTCCGCATCGAAGGGCCGGGCGTGCCACTCGGCGGCGAGCGGCCCGAGCGACAGGAAGCTGCCGTCGGCGAGCCGCGTCTGGCCGATCGCCTCGAACTGCGCGCTGACCGCGTCGAGCCGGCCGCCGCCGAGGCGCGCGATGCCGTAGCCGGGCTCGACGTCGATGCGGTCGACCTGCCGGTAGACCGCGAGGGCGCCGCCGGTCGCGGCCGTGCCGCTCATGAGCGGCCGCGCGCCGGGCGCGGCGTCGGCCGCGACGGTGACGCTCGCCGTGACGTAGCCGTCGCCGTGGCCCGTGACGCGCAGGCTGACGCCGGCGCCGACGCGGAGCGCACTGCCGTCGCCGAGTCCGGTGCCGACCACGGTGAGCGTGCCGCTCGTGCCGGCCTTGAGTGCGCGCGGCACGAGCGCGAGCACCTCCGGCGTGGCGGCGGCGCGCAGCGCCTGGAAGTCACCGCCTTCCTCGCTGTGCGCCGGATCGAACCAGCGGCCGCGCAGCCGGTTGCCGCTCTCGTCGAGCGCGTAGATCTCGCGCGCCGCGCGGCCGCCGAGCGCGCCGCGGCCGCGCCACTCGTAGCCGGTATAGACGACCGCGTGCGACTCGCCCGTGACTTCGTGCCCGGCGCCGTCGCTCAGGTGATAGGTGGCGCGGTAGCCGCCGCTGCCGTCGCCGACGATCTCGGCGGTGCCGAAGAGGTCGCGGCCGCCGGGCTCGTGGCCGGCGACCACCCAGCTGCCGACCGGCTCGTGCCGCGGCGCCGCGCGCCACGCGGTCCATGCCGGCGTCTCGAAGGGATAGCGCGCGGCGAGTTCGCCCGGCAGGCGCGTGGTGGCGATCTGCCACCACGGCCGGTCGCGGCTCGAGGCCTGGTACTCGAGCGACGGGAACTGGCCGACGTGCATGTGGGCGAGCTTCAGCCATTCGTCCGCATCGCGCCGCTGCAGCGAGGCACGGGCGAGGGTGTGGCAGCGCCCGCAGAGCGCCATCATCTCCGGGCCCTGGTCGAGGTCCTTGACGTTGGGGCGGCGCTCGAGCGCGAAGCGGCCGGCGGCGGACTCGCTCGGCGCGAGTCCCTGCGTGTCGGCGAGGTAGCGGAGGATGCCGGCCTCGGCGTCCTCGGCGAGCTTGAGCCCGTGCACGTTCTGCATGCGGAACAGCGTCATCACCCAGCCTTCCGGGCTCTTCCGGATCGCGCTGATGCGCTCGAAGCGTCCGTCGTGCTCGAGGTGGCAGCCGCTGCAGTTGGCGCGCACCAGCGCCTGGCCGTCGGCCGCTGCCGCCACCGCGGGCGGGGCAGCGGCAGCGGCGAGCCACAGGGCCATGAGCGGCGCGGGGAATCGAGAAAGCCTGGCGAATCCGATCGACACGGGATCAACCTCCTGCGGAAACCGGCTCGGCACGGTGCACGGGCAGCGCCCCGGCACCGGCCAGCCAGCGAACGGCGGTCGCGACGGCCGCGGCCGGGCGGTCGAGCGCCGCCGCGGCGCCGTCGACCGTCGCGTGCTCGGCGACGCGGAAAAAATCCATGAGTTCGACGACCGGGACGCCGGCCACGTGCCACACGCCGCGTGGCGCGGCGGCGGTGACGAGTACCTCGCGCTCCCGAATATACCCGTCCGCGAGCACCGGGCGACGCTCGATGGCCGGCGGCCGCGCCGCCGGCACCGGCAGCGGCAGGCTCGCGGCGGCGAGCGCGCGATAGGCGGCGGCGGCGGTCGCATGGAAGCAGCCGGCGGCCTCGTTCTCGGCATAGAACGCCGCGGCCGTGGCGGCAGCGCGCGCGTAGACCTGCTGCGTGCGCTCGAACACGAAACGCCGCGCCAGCCCGACGTCGACGCCGGACCGCACGGAGCGCAGCGCCGCCGCCACCAGCCGCGCCCCGCGCAGCGCCTCGTACACGCCCTGCCCCGAGAGCGGGTCGAGCGCGAGCGCCGCATCGCCGACGCGCCAGAGTCCGGGGTCGGCCGACGGCCGGCCGAGCCGCACGTGTGCCGGGCGCGCGACGCGCGGGCCCGTCGGTGCCGCGCCCGCGAGCAGCGCCGCCACCGCCGGCAGCTCGGCCGCCGCGTGCCGGAGCCAGTCGTCGGGGCGGCGCGCGCGCGGCCGGCCGATGAGCTGCAGCCAGCTCGAGCCGGCGTCCGTCGCGATCCAGCACCAGCCGTCGCGGAGCGCGTGCACCACGGCGCCCGGCGCGCCCGGGCTGCGGTGCCGGTAGCGCTGGCCGAGCGCGAGCGCGGGCGGGCCGCGGGTGCCGGCGCCGCGGCGGCCGCGGGCGTCGACGAGGAGCGGCGCGCGCCAGGCGCGCCCGTCGCGCAGCGACACCGTGAAGCCGGCCGCGTCGCGCGTGGTCGCGACCACCGGCTGCTCGCAGAGCGCGACGCCGGCGGCCGCGGCGGCGGCGCGCAGGCGCGCCGCGAGCCAGACCCGGTCGACCAGACACTCGCTGCCGCTCACCGCTCGCGCGCCCCAGCGGCCGGTGCGCGGCACGGGCCGGGCGAGCTCGTGGACGAGCGCCTCGAGACCTTCTTCGGCGAGGAGCGCGGTCGTGCGCGCCGACAGTCCCTCGGTGCCCGCGCTCGTCGCAGCGGTGGCGAGTGCGACCTGCGCGCCGTCGCGTGCGAGCTGCCGCGCGAGGAGCGCGCCCGCCGGGCCGCCACCGACCACGATCACATCCGGCGTCACGCGTGCTCCTCGTCGGCGAGCTTGAGCTCGCTGCGCAGATGCTCGCGGATCAGGTACTTCTGCACCTTGCCGGTCACGGTCAGCGGGAAGCTGTCGACGAAGCGCACGTAGCGCGGCACCTTGTAGTGCGCGATCTGGCCGCGGCAGTACTCCTGGATCTCCGCTTCGGTCGCGCTCGCGCCGTCCTTCAGCCGGATGCAGGCGCACACCGCCTCGCCGTACCTGTGGTCGGGCACGCCGACCACCGCGACGTCGAGCACCGCCGGATGCCGGTAGAGGAATTCCTCTATCTCGCGCGGCGAGATGTTCTCGCCGCCGCGGATGATCAGGTCCTTGACGCGACCGACGATGTTGCAGTAGCCGTCGGCGTCGAGCACCGCGAGATCGCCGGTGTGCATCCAGCCACCGGCGTCGATCGCCTCGCGCGTGCGCTCCGGCTCGTTCCAGTAGCTGCGCATCACGCTGTAGCCGCGGGTCAGCAGCTCGCCGGGCGTGCCGCGCGGCGTGAGGCGGCCGTCCTTGTCGACGACCTTCACCTGCACGTGCGGGTGGACGCGCCCGACGGTGCCGACGCGCCGCTCGAGCGGGTCGTCGCACTGGCTCTGGAAGCTGACCGGGCTGGTCTCGGTCATGCCGTAGCAGATCGTGACCTCCGGCATGTGCATCTCGTCGACGACGCGGCGCATCACGGCGATCGGGCAGGGCGCGCCGGCCATGATCCCGGTGCGCAGGCTGGACAGGTCGAAGTCGCGGAAGCGCGGGTGCTCGAGTTCGGCGATGAACATCGTCGGCACGCCGTGCAGTGCGGTGCAGCGCTCCCTGGCGACGGTGTCGAGCACCGCGAGCGGCTCGAAGGCCTCGGCCGGGAAGATGCTGGCGGCGCCATGCGTCATCGCCGCCAGCACGCCGAGCACCATGCCGAAGCAGTGGTACATCGGCACCGGGATGCAGACGCGGTCGGCGTCGGTGAGGCGCATGCCCTCGCCGACGAACAGGCCGTTGTTGACGATGTTGAAGTGCGTGAGCGTCGCACCCTTGGGGAGGCCGGTCGTGCCGCTCGTGAACTGGATGTTGTAGGGATCGTCGGCCTCGACGCCGGCCGTGATGGCCGGCAGCACGCCGGCATCCAGGTCGTGGCCGGCGGCGCGCAGGTCGTCGAAGGCGAGGCAGCCGGCCGGCGCCGCGGCGCCGATCTGCACGAGGAGCCTCAGCTCCGGGAAGCGCGCCGACGCGAGCCGGCCGTGCGGCGCGTGCGCGAGCTCCGGGATCAGCTCGCGGAGCATCGCGGCGTAGTCGCTCGACTTGAACGCGGCCGCGAACACGAGCGCACGGCAGCCCACCAGCCTGAGCGCGAACTCGAGCTCGTTCAGCCGGTAGGCCGGGTTGATGTTGACGAGGATGAGGCCCGCGCGCGCGGCCGCGAACATCGTCAGCACCCACTCGGCACAGTTGGGCGCCCAGATGCCGATGCGCTCGCCGGGCCTGAGGCCGCAGGCGATCAGCCCGCGTGCGACGCGCTCGACCTCCGCATCGAGCGCCGCGTAGCTGAGCCGCACGCCCTGCTGGGGCACGATCAGCGCGGGACGCCCGGGGCCGCCGGCGACGGCGGCCTTGAGCACGCCGTCGACGGTGCGGTAGAGGAGCGGCAGCGCGCTCGTCCCCGAGACGAAGCTCGGCTCGCGACCGGAAGTCGCCATCGCCCGTCCCCCCTCGCGGCGCTCAGCGCCTAGAAGTGATAGCTCGCGTCGAGGCCGAACTGCCGCGGCAGGCCGCGATGCAGGTAGTCGAAGCCGATCGACTGCAGATCATAGGCGTTGGTCAGGTAGAAGTGGTTGGTGATGTTCTTGTCCCACAGCCCCACTTCCCACTTCTCGTCGCCGCTGTGCCAGGTGGCCCGGGCGTTGACGAGCGCGTACGGCACCTGCGCGATGCGGTCCTCGTTGACGAGCTCGAAGTACTCCTTCGACGCGTAGTTGCTGTCCACGTGCAGCACGACGTGGCCGCTCGCGAGCGCGAACGCGTCCCAGTCGGCCGCGACGGTCGCCGACACGTGCGGCGCCTCGGGCAGCTGGTGGCCGTCGACCGAGATCGTGCCGCCGGCGATCGCGCCGTCCTGCACGGTCGCGTTCAGGAAGCCGAGGCCGATGCGCAGCGTGAAGTCGCGCGCCGGGCGCGTCACGAGCTCGAGCTCGCCGCCGTCGATCTTCGACTTCGGCAGGTTGATGAGCGGCTGCTGCCCGGTCGGGCGGACGTCGATGATCTGCTGGTTCTTGTATTGGTAGTGGAACACGGCGCCGTCGAGCTGCAGGCGGTTGTCGAGCCAGGCCGTCTTGAAGCCGGCCTCGTACGAGTCGACCGTCTCCGGCTGCACCGTCGTGAAGTCGCTCGGCGAGAACAGGAACTGCGCGTTGAAGGCGCCGGCGCGGTAGCCGCGGCTGTAGCTGAGGTAGAGGAGCGTGTCCTTGGTCGGCGTGAAGTCGACGCCGCCGTGTCCGGTGACGGCGGTGTTGTGCAGCGCCTGGCTCCGCGTCGCGTCAATGATCGAGGCGTAGTCCGCCGAGCCGGGCAGCGCCAGCGTCGGCCCCTCGTTGCCGCCGTAGAGCGTGTTGAAGAAGCCGATGTTGGCGATCGGCACCTGGTCGGGGCCGCGCAGCTGGTCGAGCGCGTTCTTCTGGATCGCGTTCTCGTGCGTGTAGCGGAGGCCCGCACGGAACTTCACCAGCGAGTTCACCGCATAGCTGTCGTCGGTGTAGACGGCCCAGCTGTTGCGGATCTGGTCGAAGGAGTTGTAGTAGTCGCAGTCGGCGTTGAGGAGGCTGCCGATGTAGTAGCCGCTGCCCGGGCTGAACGAGGACGCCGCGCAGCTCGCGTAGGTGTTGGTCGGCGTGCCGAGCACGTTGTAGCTGTTGAACAGCTGGTTCTCGGTCGAGTTGAAGATCGACTCGTGCTGGTAGTAGGCGCCGGCGATGAACTGGAACGGCGCGTCGGTGGTCGAGGTCAGGCGCACGTCCTGGGTCCACTGCTGCGTGCTGCCGTAGTACGGGATCTTGAAGATGTCGATCGGCGAGCCGTCCGTGTTGTCGGGGTTGAAGAGCGACCCCTGGTCGTAGGAGGTGATCGCCGTCAGCGAGACGGCCGAGCTCAGCCGCCAGTCGACCGTCAGCGCGGCGGCCTCGTTGTTCTGCTCGCGGTGCGGCGTGTAGTCCTGCGCCACCTGGTCGTTGGCGAGCCCGACCGCACCCGGCGTCCCGGGCGCGTTGCCGTTGGTCGTGCGCCAGTAGCCGAGGCCACCGACGCCGCTCGTGCCGATGTTGCCGGCGATGATCGCGTAGTCGACCGGGTCCTGCTTGCTCTTCGACAGCCGCAGGGTGGCGTCGAGGTCGTCGTTGACCTTGAAGAGGAGGCTGAGGCGCGCGCCCCACTGGTTCACGCCCTCCATGTCCGGGTGACCCGGCAGGATGTTCTCCATGAAGCCGTTCACCTTGGTGTAGGTGAACGCGAAGCGCATCGCGACCCGGTCCGGCGCGAGTGCGGTCTGGAACGCGCCCTCGGCCTCCTCGCGGCCGTAGTTGCCGGTGCCGACCTTGATGTCGCCCTCGGTGTCGAAGCCGGGCTTGCGGGTGATGAAGTTGATCGCGCCGCCCGTGGAGTTCTTGCCGTACAGGGTGCCCTGCGGGCCGCGCAGCACCTCGATGCGCTCGAGGTCGTACATCTCGACGCCGAACAGCACGACGTTGCCCTTGTAGACCTCGTCGATGTACGAGGCGACCGGGCTCGACTGGTTGAGGCTGTAGTCGAACATCGACACGCCGCGCAGCGAGAAGATCGGCGAGCC